>Ga0209373_10000126_pt1 | contig 164343 bp, 138 predicted proteins | sample Higcelweek5metaG_FD_187173 | JGI IMG/M metagenome (GOLD analysis project Ga0209373, IMG submission 187173) | Freshwater pond sediment microbial communities from the University of Edinburgh, under environmental carbon perturbations - High... | ecosystem: Environmental > Aquatic > Freshwater >... | reverse complement strand
TCCCGGGGATATTGGCGTTGCCGGTTGGCCTCGAACACTTCGTCGACCCAGGCAGCCGGCATCGCCCGCTCCAACGCCAGCCGTGCCATGACACTGGCCGGTGCCTGCTTTTCGAATCGCGCCAGAACCTCGTCCCACATCGCCTTGCCCCCTCGCTGGTTTTCGGGAAGGGAGTTTACGCAAAGACCTTGAAAGGGGTGCCTTTCAGGGGCAGTGGCTGGCTCATGCTTGCGGCCTCCGCGGGATCATCAGGCGATGCTCGCCGCGCTGGACGACCTCACCCTTCTGGTTAACCAATTCCGACGGCAACACGACGATGCCCCAGCCCGGCTTGCTGTTGCTCGGGCGCATGGCACCGACGCGAAACTTCACATGCAGCACGTCGTTGACCTTGATCGGCAGCACGAAGTCCCAGGTCCAGCCCAGGCTCATGCCGGGCAGGAAACGGAACTCGCTTTGGGTCTTGAGGCCGTCGGCGATGCTCAGGCCGAACAGGCCGTGGGCCACCAGGCAACCAAAGTGGCTGGCGTTGGCGTAGGCTTCGTCGACGTGCACCGGGGTGTGGTCACCGGTAAGGTCGGCGTAGGCCAGAATGCGTTCCTTGGTGACGGTGTACTCAGGGCTGATGCACTCATCGCCCTCTTGTGCGTCGTCCCAGTATTTTTCTTGGATAGTCATAAGGCAGCTCACGAACGGGGATTGATGGCCAGAGCCTGTGCCACGCAGGTAACGGGCGAGGCTTGAATGAACTCCACGGCTAGGCCGTCGGGCAGGCGCAGCCAGTTGCGGCCTTGGGGCATCTCCGTCACTTCGAACTTCCAGGCCGCCGCCAGGGCATACTCCAGGTCCTCGCACATCACGCCCAGGTGACCGAGGCGGCCTTCGGGGCCGGCAAATTCAAGCGAGCTCATGAACTGCATGCCGCCCAAGGTCCAGTATTGGATGGGCTCATCGACGGTGCCCTGCACTTCGCGCAGGGTCATGCCGAGCACGTCGTGGAAAAAGCGGATGTGCCAGTGGATGTCTTTGACCCAGACGGCAACGTGTTCCACGTAGGCTTTGGGAATGCTCACGATTTGGCTTTCTCTTGTTGGTGGTCGACCATGGCCCTCTCGATGCCCTTTATGCAGGCGACCAGCGTGGCGTTGACTGGGGTGGGCACGCCGTGGCGCAGGCCCCAGCGCACGACGGAACCGTTGATGAAATCAATTTCGGTGACCGAGCCTTTTTCCAGACTCTGCAACATGGAGGTCTTGAACGAGGCCGGCAGGCCTTCGCTGGCCATGTTCCACGCCGCGCCGGGGTTGGTCAGGCTCAACTGCACACCGGCCGCCGTCGCCACTGCGATGGCCTCGGCCACGGCCGCCAGGGCAGTGGCCTTGAGCATAGGTTCGCTGTAGAGCTGGCCATAGGTGAGCATGGTGATGCCGGTAAGGGCGCCGGTGGCGACGTTGACCAGCAGCTTGTCCCACATGGTACCGACGATATTCTCGCTGACGGTGGTGGCCAGGCCGGCGCCGTTGAAGGCATCGGCAATTGCCTGCACGCGGGGGGTGACCTTGCCGTCGAGCTCGCCGATGAAGGTGTGCTTGCCGGCGACACCGGCGCGAATGCTACCTGGTTCCAGCAGCACGCCGCCGACGTAGGTTTTGCCGGCGAGCACGCGGGAACGGCCCACGGCATCGGCCAGGATGTCTTCGTGTCCCAGGCCGTTCTGCAGTGACAGCACCAGGGTGTGCGAACCCACCAACGCCATCGCGCCGGCCATGGCCTCAGCGGTGTGGAAGGACTTCACCAGTACCACCACCAGGTCGACCGCTCCGATGTCGCTGGCTTCGGTGCTGGCGTTGACCTTGACGCGTCGTTCTCCGCACTCGTCGTGAACGGTCAGGCCGTCACGGTTCATGGCCTCCACGTGGGCAGCAGAGCGGTTGAGCAGCCAGGTGTCGTGGCCGGCTTCGCTGAGGGTGGCGCCGATGGCGCAGCCCAGTGCGCCGGCGCCCAGAATGCATATTTTCAATCGGTAGCCTCCTGTTTTTATGAGTCCACCTTATGCGCCGGGGCACCGTTGAGCTATACAATGACCACAATAGCCATATTGAAAAATACAATAGTGATCGACACTACCACGCTGCCCGAACCCAAACTGCTGCAGCTGCTCAACGTGCTCTACGATACCCGCAGCGTCACCCGCGCGGCCGAGCAGTTGGGCCAGAGCCAGCCCACCATCAGCATCTGGCTGGGCCGACTGCGCGAACAGCTGCACGACCCGCTGTTCGTGCGCACGCCCGCGGGCATGGCGCCCACGCCGCGCGCCGACGCCTTGATCGGCCCGTGTCGGGAAGTACTTGAATCCCTGCGCCGGCTGACCACCCATGAGCCGGAGTTCAACCCCGCCACCGCCCAGCGGCGCTTTCGCATATGCGTCAGCGACGCCAGCCACATCACACTGCTACCCCGAGTGCTGGAGCACCTGCGCAAGGCGGCGCCGGGCATTCGCCTGGAAGTGGCGCGCATCGACGGCAACACCGAGCGCACCCTGGAATCTGGCGAGGCTGACCTGGCCGTGGGCTTCGTGCCATGGCTGGGCGGCGGCATGTACCAGCAGGTGCTTTTCCCCCAGGACTGGGTGTGCCTGAGCAGCCCCAAGCACCCGCGCATCGGCCCAACGCTGGACCTGAACCGCTATTGCGCCGAAGGGCACGTGCAGATCACCGCCGGCACAGGTCAGAAACTGCTGGAGGCCGCCCTCACCCGCCAAGCCATTGACCGCCGGATCATCCTCGAACTGTCCGGTTTCCTAGGCCTCGGTGCCATCATCGGCACCACGGACCTTATCGCGACCCTGCCCCGACACATTGGCGAGACCCTCGCGGCGATGCATGACCTTGAAGTGCATGGTTGTCCCGTGGCGATCGACGGGTTCTCGGTGAAGCAACATTGGCATGCGCGCTATCACCATGACAGCGGTAATCGCTGGCTTCGGGGCTTGATGCTAGAGCTGTTCAAGTTGCAATCTTGAAATGGTGGGGGAGTTAAACGAGAGGGAGTGCAGAGTTTGGGCCTTTGGCCGTAACAATTTAGATGTCGAAGGCCACTACCCCATTAGAGTCCGTTTTGGGTGGGTTGCTGCCTGTCGCCACCGGCTCGCTGCGATATTGCAGCAGGCATTCCAAGCAAAATAAAAAATCCAATTAAACTATATAAATCAATAATATATAAAAATTCAACTTACCCAAGCCACCAAATAAGCCCTTGAAAATACTAGATATTTTCAGGGGCTTTTTCATTGTGTGTCGAAAAACTGTCGAGCGACACCAGCGGCCCGCAGCATTCGGAAAATCGTACGCGCCGCCTTACTTCAGGTAGGACCGCAGTACTGCCACCACCTGCTCCAGATCCTCGCTTCGCTGTTGTGGGGAAATGTCGTCCGCACCCAGATGCTCGCGGATATGCCCCTCCAGCACCTCGGCCATCAGTCCGTTGACCGCGCCCCGGATCGCGGCGATCTGCTGAAGAATCGCCGCGCACTCCGCCTCCTGCTCAAGCGCTTTTTCCAGCGCCTCAGCCTGGCCCCTGATGCGCCGCACGCGGATCAGCAGCTGCTTTTGGGATTTGGTCGTATGAGCCATAGGGTACCTTGACTGCCAGAAAGTATACTGGGGTATAGTATATTACTCTGATCAAAAGGTGCTCTAAATGCAACCCTCCATGTCCCTTGAAGGCTGGCGTCACTCTCACGTCTTCGATGAAGGCAACCCGCTGGCCGAGAGAAATACCCGTTGGGCCGTGGTGCTGACCGCCACGATGATGGTGGCCGAGATCGTCGGCGGCTGGCTGTACAACTCGATGGCGCTGCTGGCCGATGGCTGGCACATGAGTTCGCACGCCCTGGCGCTGGGCCTCTCGGTACTGGCCTATGCGGCTGCTCGACGCTTCGCTCGCGATGCGCGGTTTGCCTTCGGTACGTGGAAGATCGAGGTGCTGGGTGGCTATACCAGCTCGATCTTCCTCGTTGGCGTTGCCGGGCTGATGCTCTATCAGTCTGTTGAGCGCCTGATCTCGCCGACACCGATTCACTACGATCAAGCCATCGCGATTGCCGGGGTCGGCCTGCTGGTCAATCTTGCCTGTGCGTGGCTGCTCAAGGATGGCCATGCCCATCACCACGATCACGACCATCACCATCACCATGGAAGTCATGACCATCATCACGACCTGAATCTGCGCTCCGCCTATCTGCATGTCCTGGCTGATGCAGCGACGTCGGTGCTCGCCATTCTGGCGCTGATTGGGGGCAAGTTCTGGGGCGCCAGCTGGCTCGATCCGGTCATGGGTATCGTCGGCGCCGCGCTGGTCGCGGTATGGGCCTACGGATTGCTGCGTGACACCGGGCGCGTACTGCTCGATGCGGAGATGGATGCCCCCGTGGTCGCCGAAATCCGGGAAGTCATCGACGAAAGCCCCATCAAGGCCGCCATCACCGACCTGCACGTGTGGCGCGTCGGCAAGGGAAAATATGCCTGCATCCTCTCGCTCGTCGTCACGGATGCCGCCGAGCCGGACTACTTCAGACGACAGCTCGGCATTCATGAGGAGCTGGTGCATGTCACGGTAGAAGTGAACCAGCACCAAGGGCAACCCAGCACGTGCGGGATCGATCCGATGTCAGCTGAATACCCCTCAACCTGACAAAACGGAAAAATGGCTGATCTACGCCTTCGTATCGATGTTCTTGGCGGGCTTCACATCGGTGATTGCCACAATGGGCTTGGCAGACATCTCGGGCAAGCCGGGCCTAACCGTCCAAGGCCCGTCCGGAACGGGGGCATGGCCGAATTCATCCGGAATTTCGATCAGTTTCTCCCGAAAATCGCGTTTTTCTTTCACTCTGGCGAAGGCTAGCCTTGCAGGAAGCAGTGCCCCCTCCACCCCGCCGGAGAGTCCCGATGATCACCCTGCGCCCGGCCGCCGAACGCGGCCATGCCAGCCTGGGCTGGCTGGACAGCCACCATAGCTTTTCCTTCGCCGACTACCACGACCCGCGCCACATGGGCGTCTCGCGGCTACGGGTGATCAACGACGACCGCATCGCGCCGCGGACCGGCTTCGACGCCCATCCGCACCGCGACATGGAGATCGTCAGCTATGTGCTGGAGGGGGTCATCGAGCACAAGGACAGCATGGGCAACAGCAGCCGGCTGAAGGCCGGGGAGGTCCAAGTGATGAGCGCCGGCAGCGGTATCGTGCACAGCGAATACAACCCTTCCGACAGCCAGCCGCTGCACCTCCTGCAGATCTGGATCCAGCCGCAGCAGAACCGCGTGCAACCGCGCTATGCGCAGAAGGACTTCTCCGCCGTGCAGGGCCTCGGCCTGGTCGTCTCGCCGGACGGTCGCGCAGGTTCGCTGCCGATCCACCAGGATGCCAGCCTGTACCTGGCCCGTCTGGGAGAACACCAGCAGGTCGCTCAACCGGCCCGCGCCGGGCGCACCTATTACCTGCACGTCGCCCGCGGCAGCCTGGCAGTCAACGGCGTTCCCCTCGAGGCCGGCGACGGCGCCACGCTGACCGGCGAGCCGGCGATCGAGCTGGAGGCCCGCGAAGAGGCCGAAGCGCTGCTGTTCGACCTGCCCTGAGCTGCCGGTGCGTCGCTCAGAAGCGGAACACCTTGACGTCGCGGGTCGGGCTGACGATGGGGATATCCGGCTCCGGCGGCTGTTTCGCCTCCGCCTTGGGTCGCGCGGTCACCCGGGCGCTCTTGCGCGGCTCCGGCGCCGAAGCCGAGGCCTGCGCCTGCTGCTTGGCCAGCGGCAGAATCGCCGCCGCCAGCTGTTCAGCCAGGCGCTGCAGAACCACGCTCTGCGCCCGCACCTGATCGGCACTGGAGCCCTTATGCGGCTCCTCCAGGCGGACCAGGCGACTCTCGCCGAGGCGCCCCCGACGATCCAGCAGACGCCACTGGGCCTCCAGCACGGCGGGCTGCTTCGGTCCCGAATCCAGGCGGGTGATGTTCAGCAGGACCTGGATGTCCGGCTTGAAGCCTGACGTGCCCGGCTCGGCTACCAGGCGGTGACTGTCCAGACGCCAGGCCAGCTGGCGCAACAGCAGCTGGTCGATGTCGGCCTTCAGGTTGCCGGCCCAGCGGGCATTGCCGGCCGCGCTCAGGCTGCCGTCCTTGTGACGCTGCACCAAGGCGGCATCCCGCTGCAGATAGTCGGCCAGGGTCACCGGACCGAGCAGCACGGCCAGGCCGTTCCGTTCGGGAGTCGCTGGATCGCCGCTGTCCAGCCGATACAGGGTGGTCGTCGGGCGAAAGGAGCAGGCGCCCAGCAACGACAGGGCAGCCAGCAAGAGCAGCAAACGAAAGCGCGGGAATCTCATCGATGTTCACCCAGAAAACTGCCGACAGGCAGCCATGATCCATAGTCGAAACCAAAGCCCCGGCACGCGGCGCGAGGCGCGTGCCGAGCGGCTCAATCGGCCATGCCCGGGGCGGACTCGTCCGCCGAGGAGCGGCTGCAGCGCCCCCTGGACAAAGGCCGGCCCGGACATGGCCAAATTTCGTCAATCCCTTGCAGACCGGCCTGTGTGATCGTTTGGAAAGCCGTGGCAGCTAGCCGTGGGCCGCTGCATCCGCGCCCTCCGATGCGCTCGCGCGACATTCTGCCATCAGGCCGGTTCCTCGACCAAGAGCGCGTCGACCCGCTGGAAACCACGCGGCAGTTTGTTGCCACGCCGGCCACGTTCGCCCTGGTAATACTCCAGGTCGCTCGGCTTGAGCGACAGGGTGCGCTTGCCGGCCTGCAACACCAGGGTCGCCCGGGCGGAGAGCACGACGAAGTCGCCGAGGTACTCCTCGCGGCTGGCGACCCGCTCGCCGGGGATGGCGATGAGCTTGTTGCCCTTGCCCTTGGCCAGCTGCGGCAGGTCGGCGACCTTGAACAGCAGCAGGCGCCCCTCCGTGGTCACCGCCGCCAGCCAGTCGCTCTGCGGATCGGCCAGCGGTCTCGGCGCCATGACCCGGGCGCCGACCGGCAGGCTCAGCAGCGCCTTGCCCGCCTTGTTCTTGGCCTGCAGATCCTCGCCCCTCACCACGAAGCCGTAACCGGCATCGGAGGCTATGACATACAGCGCCTCGTCGTCCGGTAGCAGCACGCATTCGAAGCCCGCCCCCGGCGGCGGCGCCAGGCGTCCGGTCAGGGGTTCGCCCTGGCCGCGCGCCGAGGGCAGCGAATGGGCCGCCAGGGAATAACTGCGCCCAGTGGAGTCGATGAACACCGCATATTGATTGGAGCGCCCCTGGGCCGCCGCCTTGAAACCGTCGCCGGCCTTGTAGGAGAGCGCCGCCGGGTCGATGTCGTGGCCCTTGGCGCAGCGCACCCAGCCCTTCTCGGAGAGCACCACGGTCACCGGCTCGGTGGGCAGCAGCTCGGTTTCCGACAGCGCCCGGGCCTCGGTACGCTCGACGATCGGCGAGCGCCGCGCGTCGCCGTAGGTCTCGGCATCCGCCAGGAGTTCCTTGCGCACCAACTTCTTCAGCTTGGCCTCGCTGCCGAGCAGGGCCAGCAGCTTGTCGCGCTCCCTGGCCAACTCGTCCTGCTCGCCGCGGATCTTCATCTCCTCGAGCCGCGCCAGCTGGCGCAGGCGGGTGTCGAGGATGTAGTCGGCCTGCACGTCGTCGAGGCCGAAGCGCGCCATCAGCACCGGCTTGGGCTGATCCTCGGTACGGATGATATGGATCACCTCGTCGAGGTTGAGGAAGGCGATCAGCAAGCCCTCCAAGAGGTGCAGGCGCTTCTCCACCTTGTCCAGGCGGAACTGCAGGCGGCGGCGCACCGTCTGCACGCGGAACGCCAGCCACTCGACGAGCAGCGTGCGCAGGCTCTTCACCTGCGGCTTGCCGTCCAGGCCGATGATGTTGAGGTTGACCCGGTAGCTGGACTCCAGCTCGGTGGTGGCGAACAGGTGCTGCATCAGCCCCTCCACGTCGACCCGGTTGGAGCGCGGGATGATCACGATGCGGCAAGGGTTCTCGTGGTCCGACTCGTCGCGCAGGTCGGCGACCATCGGCAGCTTCTTGGCCTGCATCTGCGCGGCGATCTGCTCCAGCACCTTGGCCCCGGAAACCTGGTGCGGCAGGGCGACGATCACCACGTCGCCGTCCTCGACCCGGTACAGCGCGCGCATGCGCACCGAGCCGCGGCCGGTCTCGTAGGTCTTCAGCAGTTCGGCGCGCGGGGTGACGATCTCCGCCTCGGTGGGAAAGTCCGGCCCCGGGATGTGCTCGCAGAGCTGCGCCACCGTCGCCTGCGGCTCGTCGAGCAGGCGCACGCAGGCGCTCGCCACCTCGCGCAGGTTGTGCGGCGGCACGTCGGTGGCCATGCCCACGGCGATCCCGGTGGTGCCGTTGAGCAGCAGGTTGGGCAGCCGCGCCGGCAGCACCGCCGGCTCGTCCAGGGTGCCGTCGAAGTTCGCCACCCAGTCGGCGGTGCCCTGCCCCAGCTCGGCGAGCAGCACTTCCGAATAGCGCGACAGGCGCGCCTCGGTGTAGCGCATGGCGGCGAACGACTTGGGATCGTCCGGCGCACCCCAGTTGCCCTGGCCATCCACCAGGGTGTAGCGGTAGGAAAACGGCTGGGCCATCAGCACCATGGCCTCGTAGCAGGCCGAGTCGCCGTGGGGGTGGAACTTGCCGAGCACGTCGCCGACGGTGCGCGCCGATTTCTTGTGCTTGGCGTCGGCGTCCAGGCCCAGCTCGCTCATCGCGTAGACGATGCGCCGCTGCACGGGCTTGAGGCCGTCGCCGATATGCGGCAGGGCGCGGTCCATGATCACGTACATGGAATAGTTGAGGTAGGCCTGCTCGGTGAACTCTGCGAGGGAGCGGCGCTCCACGCCGTCCAGGCCGGGGTCGAAGGATTCGTTCATGGGTCGGTCCCAGGGTTGCGGCGCGGCGGCAGACTGCCGCCGGTGCCGGAGAAAGTGAATGCGGGGTATCCCGGCCTCACGGCGCGCTTTCCCAGCCTTCGGCCGGCGCGGCGAAACGCCAGACCACCGGCCGGGTCTCGCCGTCGCCGCGGGGATGCTTGCCGTTGTCGGTGCCGATCCAGGCGCCCTCGGCGTCGATCCACAGCGCCTCGGCGCTGCCCCAGGGTTGGGCGTAGCGGCGCGCGTCGGTGAGCAACTCGTCGGCGAACGACCAGCAGCGCTCGACCTCGCCGGTGTCCGGGCGGTGCCGGCAGATCTGGTGCGCCAGACGCTCCAGGCTGTACAGCTTGTCCCGGTAGAACGCCAGGTCGGCGAAGCTCTTCGCCCAGCGCCGGGACGTCTTCAGTTGGGCCGGCGGCAGCGCCGGGCCGTCCTCGCTGAGCAGCACGCAGCTGCCGCCGCACTGCCAGCCGTCCCCGGCGCGGTGCGCTGCCAGCAGCCCGCGGCGCTCCCGCTCGGCGACCAGCCAGAGGCGCTCGCCGGCCGGGTCGACGGCGATGCCCTCGAACATCGCGTTGAACTTCAGCAGCATGCCGCTAGCCCGGGCCTGGCGCAGCAGCTGCGGCGGCAGCGCCAGCCACTGCGGCGAGCCGACCTCCGGCAGGCGCAGCACCGCGGCATGGGACTCGCTGACCAGATAGCGGTTGCCCCGAGCATCGCAGCCCAGCCCCTCGAAATCCATCTCGCCGCCGCGCAGCTTGCCCATCAGCCGGCTGCGCACGGAGAGCCCCCAGGGCAGTCCGCTGCCCGGCGGCGGCGGCAGGACGAAGGTCTGCGCCTCGGCCTGCCAGCCCGTCTCGCCGGGGCGCACGCGGTAGAGGCGATCGTCGTCGCGGTCGGAGACCGCCCACAGCGCGTCCCCGCACCAGGCCAGCCCGGAGAGGTTGCCGCTCGGCATGCCGTCGAGCGGATGCTCGCCGAGCAGGCGCAGCGGCTCCACCGGCAGCGCAGCGTGCAGCGTCGGACCGAGCAGGCCCACGCACAGGCCCAACAGCCAACGTCGCATCAGACCAGCACCTCGGCCAGGTTGCCCTTGGTCTCCAGCCAGGACTTGCGGTCGCCGGCGCGTTTCTTGGCCAGCAGCATGTCCATGACCTCGCGGGTGGCGTCGAAGTCGTCGAGGGTCAGTTGCACCAGACGGCGGGTGTTGGGGTCCATGGTGGTCTCGCGCAGCTGCAGCGGGTTCATCTCGCCGAGGCCCTTGAAGCGGGTGACCTGGACCTTGCCGCGCTTCTTCTCGGCGACCAGGCGCTCGAGGATGCCGTCGCGCTCGGCCTCGTCGAGGGCATAGTGGACCTCCTTGCCCAGATCGATGCGGTACAGCGGCGGCATGGCGACGTGGACGTGGCCGGCCTCGACCAGCGGGCGGAAGTGGCGGACGAACAGCGCGCACAGCAGGGTGGCGATGTGCAGGCCGTCGGAGTCGGCGTCGGCGAGGATGCAGACCTTGCCGTAGCGTAGCTGCGAGAGATCCGCCGAGCCGGGGTCGATGCCGATGGCCACGGCGATGTCGTGCACCTCCTGGCTGGCGAGCACCTCGCCGCCGTCCACCTCCCAGGTGTTGAGGATCTTCCCGCGCAGCGGCATGATCGCCTGGAACTCCTTGTCGCGCGCCTGCTTGGCGCTGCCGCCGGCGGAGTCGCCCTCGACCAGGAACAGCTCGGCGCGCAGCGGGTCCTGCCCCGCGCAGTCGGCCAGCTTGCCGGGCAGCGCCGGGCCCTGGGTGATCTTCTTGCGCTCGACCTTGCGCCCGGCCTTGAGGCGGCGCCCGGCGTTGCCGATGGCCTGCTCGGCCAGTTGCAGGCCCAGCTCGGGATGCTCGTTGAGCCACAGACTGAAGGCATCCTTGACCACCCCCGAGACGAAGGCCGCCGCCTCGCGGGACGACAGGCGCTCCTTGGTCTGCCCGGAGAACTGCGGCTCGGCGAGCTTCATCGAGAGAACGAAGGCGATGCGCTCCCAGACGTCCTCCGGCGCCAGCTTGACCCCGCGCGGCAGCAGGTTCCTGAACTCGCAGAACTCGCGCATGGCGTCCAAGAGGCCCTGGCGCAGGCCGTTGACGTGGGTGCCGCCCTGGGCGGTGGGGATCAGGTTGACGTAGCTTTCCTGCACGCTCTCGCCGCCCTCGGGCAGCCACAGCAGCGCCCAGTCCACCGCCTCGCGGCTGGCGGCGAAGCTGCCGACGAACGGCTCCTCGGGCAGGCGGGCGAACTCGCCGACCGCATCGGCCAGGTAGGAGCGCAGGCCGTCCTCGTAGTGCCACTCGACCCGCTCGCCGCTGCTCCTGTCCTCGAAGCTCACCGAAAGCCCCGGGCAGAGCACCGCCTTGGCCTTGAGCACGTGCTTCAGGCGGCTCACCAGGAACCGCGGCGAATCGAAGTACTTGGCGTCCGGCCAGAAATGCACGCTGGTGCCGGTGTTGCGCCGGCCGACCGTGCCGACGATCTCCAGCTCGCTGGCCTTGAAGCCGTCGGCGAAGGCCATGCGGTACTCGTTGCCGTCGCGCTTGACGCGCACCTCGACGCGGGTCGACAGCGCGTTGACCACCGAGATGCCGACGCCGTGCAGGCCGCCGGAGAACTGGTAGTTCTTGTTGGAGAACTTGCCGCCGGCGTGCAGCTTGGTGAGGATCAGCTCGACCCCCGGCACGCCCTCCTCCGGGTGGATGTCCACCGGCATGCCGCGGCCGTCGTCGAGCACCTCCAGCGAATTGTCCTCGTGGAGGATCACCTGTACGGATTTCGCATGGCCGGCCAGGGCCTCGTCGACGCTGTTGTCGATCACTTCCTGGGCCAGGTGGTTGGGACGCGTGGTGTCGGTGTACATGCCCGGGCGCTTGCGCACCGGGTCGAGTCCGGAAAGAACCTCGATGGCGTCCGCGTTGTAGGTCTGAGCCATGGTTGCCTTAGTTCAGAGTTCGAAAGGTTCTAGGGCCTGTTGACGTGAGCCGCGTTGCCAAAACGCCAACAGGCCTTAAAGTTCGGAAAAATCGAAATCGCGCCACAACCCGGCGTCGAAGCCGGCGAAGGCGAGCAGCTCCGGCAGGCGCTCGGCGAAGCCCTGGAATGCGTGGTCGCCGCCCGTCTCGACGGAGAGTGCGCAATGCCGGTAGTAGGTTGCGGCATCCCGCCAGTCGAGCGTCTCGTCGCCGCTCTGCAGCCATACCCGGTAACGCGCGGGGTCCTGCGGCGGCGCCACTTCCAGAGCGGCGAGGGCCGCCAGATGGTCGGCGGTCAGCTCCCAGGTCTCGCCGCTGTAGTGGTTGCGCTGCGCCCCCAGACGGCCGTCGAACAGCCGGTGCGGGCGCACCGCGGGGTTGATCAGCACCGCCGACAGACCGTACCGCTCGGCCAGATAGGTCGCATAGTAGCCGCCCAGGGAACTGCCGGCCAGCAGGGGCCGGCCCAGCTCGGCGAGCGCCGCCTCGAGCTGGTCGATCGCCCGGCGCGGCTGGTGGTGCAGGTCCGGCGCCCGCAGCCGCGCCGCCAGACCGAGGGCCTGCATGGCACGGATCAGCTGCTGCGCCTTGCGGGAGGCGGACGAGCTGTTGAAGCCGTGGATATAGAGGATGGACGGCGCGGCGCTGGGCATGAATCTCGGGCGACAGTGACGGAAGAAAGAAGGCTACAAGCGGCACGCGCCAGTCTCAAGTCGACGGGCGAATTTACCGCTGCGCGGCGCGAGTTCCGATGCCCCGCATCAGTAGCCGCCCTTGCCGTAGTCGATCCGGAAAGGATAGTCGGTCAGGCGCGACACCCCGGTTTCCAGGCGGCCGTCGGCGTGCAGGCGCAGCCAGCGATAACCGGGCGTCTGCTCGCTGACCGCAAAGTCCTCGCTGCCGGGGGCGAACTGCACGCAGGTCGAGGGCGAGGCCAGCAGGCGCACGCCGCGGCGCAGGCGGTCGAACTCCTGGTGCACGTGCCCCCAGAGCAGCGCGCGTACCTGCGGGAAACGGTCCAGCACGGCAAACAGCGCCTCGGCGTTGCGCAGGCCGATCGACTCCATCCAGTGGCAGCCGATCGACACCGGATGGTGATGCAGGCAGACCAGATGATGGCGCTCGGGCGCCTCCGCAAGGGCCCGCTCGAGCAGGGCCAGCTCGCCCGGCTCGAGAAAGCCGGGCACCGCGCCGGGCAGGACCGAATCGAGCAGCACGATGCGCCAGTTGCCCAGGTCGACGACCGGCTGGCGCCAGTCGCTGCCGGCACTGGCCTGCTGCAGTGCCTCGCGCGCATCGTGGTTGCCGGGAATCCAGCGCAGCGGCGCGGCGAGCGGCGCGCAGAGCTGGCGAAAGCGCGCGTAGGATTCGGCCGAGCCGTCCTGGGAGATATCGCCGCTGGCCACCAGCAAGTCGATCCGCGGCTGCTCGCGGCGCACCAGCTCGACCACCTGCCGCAGGCTGTCCTCGGTCTGCATGCCGAGCAACCGCGCCTCCGGGTCGGCGAACAGGTGACTGTCAGTCAGCTGTACCAGCAACGGGGAGGAATCGGCGACGGACGGGGATGGGCTCGACAAGACCTTCTCCTGGGGCGGAAGCAGGTCAATTATCGGTGCAGGAAACCGGACTGATAAGCCCGCGCAGCGGGCATGGTTCACAGAAGATTCACAGAACGCCCGCGCCAGACGCCCGACTGTGAAGCACGTCATCGTTAGCGGCCCGGGCCGCACGCGGATCTCGGGGCGGACGGCGGCCGTGCCGGCGGGCGCCGCCCCGGCACATACGACTCAGGATGCCTTGCCGCAGTCGCGCGGAACGATGCCCTTCTCGGCGGCGTACTTGCGCGAGGACGCCTCGATGATCGGCCGCAGCAGGGCGCGGTCGGCCTGCACCCAGTCGCTGATCAGCTTCCACTGCTCGCCGTCCCACTGCTGGAAGCGCACTGCGCCGCCGCCTTCATGGTCGGCGCAGGACAGCTGCAGCGGTTGCACCAGGCCCAGCGCGCCCAGTTCCTTCAGGCGCGCGTCGTCCAGCTTGAGGTGCTCGAAGCCCCAGCGCACCTGCTCGCCGGTCAGCGGCTGGTTGCCGAACCTGGCCTGGGCGATGCGCAGCGCCTCGACGTTGAGGATGCCGTTGACCACGCCGAGGTTGTAGTAGACGTTGCCGAAGCGCTTGGGATCGGCGAGGTCGCCCTGGCCCTTGTCGACCACCTCCTGCTTGATGCCCTGCAGCACCGGGAACTCGGTGCCGGAGGGGTGGGTGGTGATGGCGATGAAGCCCTTGGCGGCGGCGCCGGCCGGGGCGGCATCGTCTTCCGAGTTGCTCCAGATGTTGCCGATGATGTGGTCGGCCGGGAAGCCGACCTTCTGCGCGGTCTTCAGCGCCACCGGGTTCATCACCCCCCAGCCGCGCAGGATCACCCAGTCCGGTTTCTCGCGACGGATGTTCAGCCACTGCGACTGCTGCTCGTTGCCGGGGTGCGGCACTTCCAGCAAAGTCAGCGCGAAGCCGTACTTGGCGGCCAGGGTCTTGAGGACCTCGTTGGTTTCCTTGCCGTAGGGCGAGCCGTGGTAGAGGGTGACGATCTTCTGGCCCTTGAGCTGGTCGAGGCCGCCGGCCTGCTGGCCGATGTAGTTGACGATCGCCGACACCTCCGAATACGGGTTCAGCTGCAGCGGGAAGGCGTAGGGGAACACGCTGCCATCGGTGGAGTCGGTGCGGCCGTGGTTGATGGTGATCAGCGGCAGCCTGTCGGCGCTGGAGCGGTCGAGGGTGGCGTAGGCGATGCCCACGACAGCGGGTTGGTGGCCGCCGCCGGGGCGCCGTTGAGGCCGCCCTTGAGGCGCTCGTAGCACTCGACGCCCTTCTCCACCACATACTCGGTCTCGCACTCGCTCCAGGTCAGCTTGACACCGTTGACCCCGCCGCCCGCGTTGACGTACTTGAGGTAGTCGATGAAGCCGCCGAAGAAGCCGGTGCCGCCGGCGGCGTAGGGGCCGACCCGGTAGCTCTGCAGCGGGAAGTACTGCTCGCCTGCGGCGTGCGCGCCGAGGGTCGCGCCGCCCAGGCTCAGGGCCAGCGCCAGACGGCCGACGAAACTGCGTTTGAACATCGTGCTTGTCCTTGTAGAGAGAGGGAGGCCGTGGGCCGGACCGGCGTCCGGTAGTGCTTGGAGGCTCTTAACCTTGAGAGCATCAGTAGCGCAGCGGCCACGCCCGGGCGCGCTCGCGCAGGCGTTGCCAGAGGCGCGCCAGGCCCTCCGGCTCCTTGATCAGGAAGGCGACGATCAGCGCGCCGAACACCATCTTCTGCAGGTTCTCCAGTTGCCCGGCGTCGATCAGCCCGGCCGGCAGCAGGCCGGCGAGGTTGGAGAGCAGCAGCGGGAACAGCACGATGAAGGCGGCGCCGAGAAAGTTGCCGAGGATGCTGCCCAGGCCGCCGATGATCACGATGAACAGCACCTGGAACGAGCGGTCGAGGTCGAAGCCGTGGGGCTCCACCGTGCCCAGGTAGGTGAACGCCCACAGTGCGCCGGCGACGCCGAGGAAGAAGCCGCTGAGGGCGAAGGCCAGCGGCAGGGCCAGACCGAGGCGGTCCTGGCACAGGCGGAACAGGCGGCGGTCGTCGGCGTAGCGGATGCTGAACTGGCCGACTTCTCGATAGAATATGTCGCGATCTCCTTACACGCGCTCAATGACGCGCTCGCCGAACAACCCGGCCGGACGCACCAGCAGGAACAGCATGGCCAGCACATAGGGGAACCAGTTTTCGATGCCGCCGCCGACGAAAGGACCGAGATAGACCTCGGCGAGCTTCTCCGCGGCGCCGACGATCAGGCCGCCGACGATGGCGCCGCTGATCGAGGTGAAGCCGCCGATGATGGCGCCGCTGATCGAGGTGAAGCCGCCGATGATCAGCACCGGCAGCGCCTTGAGCACCACCAGCGACAGCGAGAACTGCACGCCGAGACGCGCGCCCCACAGCAGCCCGGCGACCAGGCCGACGAAGCCGGCCACCGCCCACACCACCGCCCAGATGCGCTGCAGGCGGATGCCCACGGTCAGCGCGGCCAGCGGGTCGTCGGCCACCGCGCGCAGCGACAGGCCGATGCGGGTCTTGTTGAACAGCACGGACAGCAGCGCCACCAGTGCGGCGGCGGTGCCGGCGGCGAACAGGTCGAACTGCGACAGCAGCAGGCCGCCGACTTCCAGCGGCGCGTCGCTGATGCCCAGCTCCAGACCGTGCACCTGGGCGCCCCACAGCGCCTGGGCGAAGCCCTCGATCATGTACGACAGGCCGAGGGTGGCCATGAACAGGGTGATCGGCGAGCGGTTGACCAGCGGGCGCAGCACCGCCCGCTCGATCACGAGCGCCAGCGCCACCATCGCCGCCAGGGTGATCAGAAAGGCCAGGGCGAACGGCACGCCGCGCTCCAGCAGGCTGACGAAGGTCAGCGCGGCGAACAGCACCATCGCGCCCTGGGCGAAGTTGAATACGCCCGAGGCCTTGTAGATCAGCACGAAGCCGATGGCGACCAGCGAGTACATCACCCCCGCCAGCAGCCCGCCGATCAGCACTTCGAAGAAGAATTCCATGTTGGGTTTCCTGTTACAGACGCAAGGCGCCGCCGTCCGCCGATACGGCGGTGACGCCGGTAGGAGCCAGCTCGCTGGCGATCCATCGACACACCCAAAGCATCGCCAGCAAGCTGGCTCCTACGGGTGATGATCAATGGCGCGTGCCGAGATAGGCGGCGATCACCTCGGGATTGCGGCGCACCTCGTCCGGCGCGCCGTCGCCGATCTTGCGGCCGTAGTCGAGCACCACCACGTGGTCGGAAATGCCCATCACCACGCCGATGTCGTGCTCGATCAACACCACCGTGGTGCCGAACTCGCGGTTGGTCTCGACGATGAAGCGGCTCATCGCCTGCTTCTCCTCGGCGTTCATCCCGGCCATCGGCTCGTCGAGCAACAGCAGGCGCGGCTCGGCGGCCAGCGCGCGGGCCAGCTCGACGCGCTTCTGCAGGCCGTAGGGCAACCGGCCGACGATGGCGTCGCGCCAGGGCTGGAGGCGCAGGAACTCGATCACCCGCTCCGCCGCCGCGCGCTGGCGGTCGTCCTCGCCCGCCGCCCGGCCGATGCGCGGGGCCTGCTCGATCCAGCTGCTGCGGCGCTTGAGGTTGCGCCCGGTGAGCACGTTGTCGAGCACGCTCATGCCCTTGAACAGCGCGATGTTCTGGAAGGTGCGGGCGATGCCCAGCTCGGCGGCCCGGTGCGGGCGCATGTGGCGCCGCGCGACCCGGTCGAAACGGATCAGCCCCTCCTGCGGCCGATACACGCCGTTGATGACGTTGAGCAGCGAACTCTTGCCCGCGCCGTTGGGCCCGATCAGCGCGCAGATCTCGCCGTCGGCCACGGCGAAGCCGATATTGCTGATCGCCTTGACGCCCTTGAACGCCAGGGAAATGTTGTCCAGCTCGAGCAGTGGTCGAGACATCGGTGCCTCTCCTCGTCAGGCCGGTTGCGGGCCGTCGGCGAGCCAGCCGCCGTCGACCGGTCCCGGATGTGCGGGCGGACTGTGCCATTCGGCGGGATCGGGCCAGGCGCGCACCGCGACGCCCAGCCCGGCGAAGAACGCCTGGACCTCCTGCGGCAGCGGCTCGCCGACCAGCAGCGGCGCGCGGGTGCGGGAAAAGCCCAGCACGTCGCGCAGCGGCCAGCGCACCAGCCAATCGCCGAGCACCTGGCGCAGCAGGCCGGGACGCCGGGCCAGCGCCCAGTCGACCAAGCGCCGCGACGCGCTGCCCGGCGGCGGCAGGCGGGCCTGGACTTGCGCGTACAGGCGCCCGTAGGTTTCCCGGGTGCCGGCCACCAGGGTCGGCCCCAGCTCGCGGCGGTCGTTGTCGCGGGTCGCCAGACTTTCCGGAAAATTCAGCCGGAAGCCGGCGATCAGCCAGGGCGCCAGCAGGTAGCGGGCCTGGCCGCCGGCGGCGAGGGCGCGCGCGGCCAGGGCCTCCTCGTCGGCGCCGAGCTGCTCGGCCTGCACCAGCCGGCGTCCCTCCCGCAACAGCTCGGCGTGGCTGATCCGCTGCCGCTCGCGGCGCCCGTCGGCGCCCTGCCGGTAGAAGGCGAAGGCGCAGCGCCCGGCCTGGGCCGGCAGCTCCGGCTGCGCCGCTCCCGACCCGGCCAGCAGGCGGGCATAGTCCTGCTCCCCCGCCTGCGCCTTCACCCCGCGCACGTCGGCGTAGAACGCCAGGCGCGGGGCGAGTCCCGCGCCGCGCAGGCGTTCCAGCTCCTCCAGGCCCTCGGCGAAGACGAAGTCCGCTTGCAGCTCGCGCAGCAGCGCCTGCTGTCCGGCGGCCGGCTCCAGCGGATCGAGCAGCACCGCCGACCCGCCCAGCCACTGCGCGGCCAGCGCCGCCAGCAGCGCCTCGGGACGCGGCCGGCTGAGCACGACCAGTTGCGCGTCGCCGGCGAAGCCGCGCACCTGCAGCGCGCCGGCCAGACCGCGCACCTCGGCGTCCACCTGCGCCCAGTTGCGCGCCTGCCAGATACCCAGGCGCTTGTGGCGCAGGGCGATGCCCTCGCCCTGCCGGTGCGCCTGCCACTGCAGCCATTCCGGCAGGCTGGCGGGGACGCGCTCCCCGCCGTCCGCGAACCGAACCATGGTTATGCCGCGTCCTTCTCGGCGGCCTTTCTGGCTTCCAGCTCGCGCACCAGCGGCAGCACCTTCTCGCCGAAGTAGGCGACCTCCTCCTGGAAGTGCAGGAAGCCGCTGAGGATCAGGTCGACGCCGACGTCCTTGAGGGCGACGATGCGCTCGGCGATCTGCTGCGGGGTGCCGATCAGGTTGGTCTTGAAGCCGTCGTTGTACTGCACCAGGTCTTCGAAGCTGGACTTGGCCCAGTTGCCATCGCCTTCCGGACTGGCCGCGCCGGCCTGCCGGACCTCGTGGCCGAAGGCCCGGACCGCTTCGGGGTCGGCCTTGGCGAGGATCTCGGCCAGCACGGCCTTAGCCTCTTCTTCGGTATCGCGGGCGATGATGAAGGCGTTCACCCCGACCTTGACCTGGTGGTGGTTGGCCGCCGCCTTGGCGCGCAGGTCGTCCACCTGGGCCTTGATCCCCTCCACGCTGTTGCCGTTGGTGAAGTACCAGTCGGCCGCCCGCGAGGCCATGTCGCGCGCCGCACGCGAGCTGCCGCCCTGGAAGATCTCCGGGCGCGGCTGCTGCAACGGCTTGGGCTTGAGGCTGTAGTGGTGGAAGCGGTAGAAGTCGCCCCGGTAGGAGAAATCGTCCTGGGTCCAGATGCCCTTGAGCACCTCGATGAACTCCTCGGAGCGGCGGTAGCGCTCGTCGTGTTCCAGCCAGGGTTCGCCGATGGCGGTGAACTCGCCGCGGAACCAGCCGGAGACGATGTTCACCGCGATGCGGCCGTTGGTCAGGTGGGAAATGGTGGAGATCTGCTTGGCCAGCACCGCCGGATGCCAGGGCCCCGGCAGGATCGCGGCGATCACCCGCAGCTTCTCGGTGGAGGCCAGCAGCGCGTGGCTGATGGCCACCGACTCGTGCTGGTATTCGGCGCCGTAGCCGGCGGTGAAGCGGATCTGCGACAGCGCGTACTCGAAACCGGCGTTCTCGGCGATCTGCGCCAGCGTGCGGTTGTAGTCGATGTCCCAGCGGGTGCGTTGCTCGATCTTGCTGACGACGAGGCCGCCGCTGACGTTGGGTACCCAGTAGGCGAACTTGATCGGTTGTTGACTCATTTCATGTGCTCCAGGGCTAAGAGGGTGACAGGAAAAACGCCGGGCACCGGAGAGGCACCCGCTGAAAGCCCTAGAGCAGCCGTCATGCCAACATGAAAACCACCTAAAAATCATAAGGTTGCGAAAGAGGCCGGGCTTTTCGCGCTGTTCCGCCCTGCGCAACCTGCTGAACGGCTGCTGCCCGGCGGACAGCGTTCCCCACCCGCCGGCAGGCACCCATCGCCACCAAAGGATTCGGTAGGGCGGGTGCAACCCGCCGATTTCAGTGCGCCACCGCGCCATGTTCGGCGGGTTTCACCCGCCCTACCGGCACGCACGACGGCCCGCCCCTCGCCCCAGCTGTTGCCCAGGCCGCAGTCCGCCAGCAAGTTGCGCCGCAGGCAACAGGAAAATCCCCCGTCGGCGGCGGGAACCCGCATGGTTACTGGCTTGGCGGAGCGGGCACGGCCTGTGCAAAAGGCTTGGCAACACGGCGGCCGTCATCCCGGCTGCCGCGACCGTTCCCCTTCAGGAGCCTTGCCATGACCGCCCAGCAACATCTGCCCTCCCTTTCCACCGGCGCCGACTACGAGCCGTTGGCCGCTCGCTTCCGGCCGATCTTCGCGCGCATCGCCGAAGGCGCCGTCGAGCGCGAGCGCAGCCGCAGCCTGCCCTACGAACAGATCAAGTGGCTCAAGGAAGCCGGCTTCGGCGCCGTGCGCGTGCCGGTGGAATACGGCGGCGCCGGCGCCTCGCTGCCGCAGCTGGTGCAACTGCTGATCGAGCTGGCCGAGGCCGACTCCAGCGTGCCGCAGGCGCTGCGCGGCCACTTCGCCTTCGTCGAGGACCGCCTCAACGCCCAGGCCGGCGCCCCGCAGGACAAGTGGTTCCGGCGCTTCGTCGCCGGCGAGCTGGTCGGCAACGCCTGGACCGAGATCGGCGCGGTGAAGATCGGCGAAGTCGGCACCCGGGTCAGCCGCCAGGACGGCCAGTGGGTGGTCAACGGCCGCAAGTACTACAGCACCGGGAGCATCTTCGCCGACTGGATCGACGTCTACGCCCAGCGCGACGACGACGGCCGCGACGTGATCGCCGCGGTCAGCACCCACCAGAGCGGCGTGCAACAGCACGACGACTGGGACGGCTTCGGCCAGCGCACCACCGGCAGCGGCACCTCGGTGTTCACCGACGCGGTGGTCGCCGAGGAAAATCTCATCGACTTCGCCAGCCGCTTCAAATACCAGACCGCGCTCTACCAGCTGGTGCTGATCGCCGTGCTGGCCGGCTCCGGGCGCGGCGCGCTGCGCGACTTCGCCGCCGAGGTGCGCCAGCGCACGCGCATCTTCAGCACCGGCAACGCCCCGCGGGTCAGCCAGGACGCGCAGATCCAGCAGGTAATCGGCAAGGCTTCCGCCCTGGTCTACGCCGCCGAAGCCACCGCCCTGCGCGCCGCCGTCCCGGCCCAGCGCGCCTACGAAACCCGCTTCGGCGACGACGCCCAGGCCGAACACGAGGCCAACGTCGCCGCCGAACTGGAGTCGGCCAAGGCCCAGGTGGTGATCGCCGAGCTGGCGCTGCGCGTCACCACCGACCTGTTCAACGCCCTCGGCGCCTCCGCCACCAGCGAGACCAAGCAGCTCGACCGCCACTGGCGCAACGCACGCACCGCCGCCTCGCACAACCCGCTGATCTACAAGGAACGCATCGTCGGCGACTGGGAGGTCAATGGCACGGAGCCGCCCTACGTCTGGCAGATCGGCAGCGGCCCGGGCGCCGCCGCCTGAGCAAGCCCTCTCCAGCGAACGTCATGCACGAAAGGACATCCCCATGAGCGAACTGCACACCCCGGCCCGCCCGGCCGATCCCTACCTGCAAGCGCTGCCGCAGCAGCCGGCGCACCGCATCCGCAGCGACGCCGAGGCCATCGAGATCGCCCGCGCCCTGGCCGCCGACTTCGCCCGCGAGGCGGCCCAGCGCGACCGCGAGCGGCGCCTGCCGGTGGCCGAACTGAACGCCTTCTCGCAGAGCGGCCTGTGGGGCATCACCGTGCCCCGCGCCTACGGCGGCGCCGAGGTCAGCTACCGGACCCTCGGCGAAGTGATCAAGACCATCGCCGCGGCCGACCCGTCGCTGGCCCAGCTGCCGCAGAACCACCTGGCCATCGTCGACCACCTGCGCCTGGACGGCGACGAAACCCAGAAGCGCTACTTCTTCGGCCTGGTGCTCGACGGCGTGCGCTTCGGCAACGCCTTCTCCGAGCGCAACAGCCGCACCGTGGCCGAGTTCGAGACGCGCCTGACGCCGGACGGCGAAGGCTTCTTCCGGGTCGACGGGCAGAAGTTCTACTCCAGCGGCGCGCTGCTCGCCCACTGGGTGCCCACCGTCGCGGTGGACGCCGAGAAACGCCCCTTCCTGGCCTTCATCCGCCGCGACGCCGAGGGCCTCGAAGTGATCAACGACTGGTCCGGCTTCGGCCAGCGCACCACCGCCAGCGGCACCGTGCGGGTGAACAACGTGCGCGTCCCGGCCGCGCACCTGCTGCCGGTCCACCAGGCCTTCGAGCGGCCCACCGCCGCCGGGCCGATCTCCCAGTTCCTGCAGGCCGCCATCGACGCCGGCATCGCCCGCGGCACCCTGGCCGACACCCTCGAACAGGTCCGCCGCCACGCCCGCCCCTGGCTCGACTCCGGCCTCGAACACGCCTGGCAGGACCCCTACACCCTGCAGCAGATCGGCGACCTGCAGATCCGCCAGCGCGCCGCCGAAGCGGTGCTCGACCTGGCCGCCGACCGGATCCAGCTCGCCGTCGCCAATCCCGACGAGGAAAGCGTCGCCGCCGCCTCCATCGCCGTGGCCGAAGCCAAGGTGCTCACCACCGAGGCGGCGATCCTCGCCGGCAACAAGCTGTTCGAACTGGCCGGCACCCGCTCCACCCTCGAGGAGTACAACCTCGACCGCCACTGGCGCAACGCCCGCACCCACACCCTGCACGACCCGGTGCGCTGGAAGTTCAGCATCATCGGCAACTACTACCTCAACGGCATCAAGCCGGCGCGCCATCCCTGGCTGTAGCGGAGCGGACCGCCCCGCCGTCCCCGGACGGCGGAGGCTTCGCCAATGCGCAACTGTGGCGGCGGGCGACGGGCGGTAAGCTGGGCCCGTCTTCCTCACGAGAAATCGCCATGCAACCCACCCTTCTCCTCGCCTCGCGCGTGTCCGAATCCTTCCATGAATGCCTGAAAGCCCGCTTCAGGGTGGTCGAGGCCACGGCCGCCGGCTTCGACGCCGCGGTGGCCGCGCTGGCGCCGGGGCTGGCCGGGGAAATACGCATCGTCGTCGCCTTCGGCTCGACGCACATGCCGGGCGCGGCGCTGGCCCGGCTGCCGCAGCTGGGGCTGATCTGCTGTCTGGGCAGCGGCTACGACGGCATCGACCTGAATTACGCACGGGAACGCGGGATCGCCGTGACCAACAGCCCCGGCGCCAACGCCAGGAGCGTGGCCGACCTGGCGATGGGCCTGCTGATTTCGAGCGTCAGGAACCTTCCCGCCGCCCGCCACTATCTCGAGGCCGGGCGCTGGCAGGGCAACGCCGGCGAGCGCATGCAACCGGTGCGCGGCCTGACCGGCCGCCGGCTGGGCATCTGCGGTCTGGGCGCCATCGGCCTGAATATCGCCAGACGCGCCGCGGCCTTCGACATGGAGGTCGGCTACCACGGCAGGCAAGCCCGCCCGGAGGTTGCCTATCCGTATTTCGACTCCATCGTGCAACTGGCCGACTGGGCGGACGTACTGGTCGTGTCCCTGCGCGCGGACGCCAGCACCTACCATGCGATCGACGCCGCCGTGCTGCAGGCCCTGGGCCCGGATGGCTTTCTGATCAACGTTTCGCGGGGCACCACCGTGGACGAGGCCGCCTTGCTGCAGGCGTTGAAAACCGGCCGGATCGCCGGCGCAGGACTGGACGTCTACGAACATGAGCCGTCGATACCCGGCGAACTCTTCCAGCTCCCCCACGTGACCCTGACGCCGCACATCGGCGGCAGCACCCTCGAGGCGGCGCAGGAGCAGGAAGCCTGCGTCCTGGCCAATATCGAGGCGTACGTTAGCGGGCAGCAGCCCCCGACGCCCGTGCCCCTGTAGCCGGTCCACCGCCGATCCGACGCTCCTCCCGAAACCCGCCGGAGAGCGCCTGCGGATCGGCGGCCGGCAAAGCGCCGGCCTTCCTCGCTCCGGTGCTTCGTAGAACTTACCGCCTGTCCGGGCAGTCCATAGCTACGTTGACACGCTGTAATTCCTCAAGAAGAACAGGAGTGAACACTATGAAAAAGCATCCCTGGGCCTATGCCGCCATCACTGCCACCACGGTTCTCGGCCTGTCGATGAGCACTGGCGTCCTCGCCGACGAAGGCCGTACCAGCCAGGCCCAGCCGCTGACGGTCGCCGCCGGCGAAACCATGGAAAAAGCCGAAGATACGGTTTCCGACAGCTGGATCACCAGCAAGGTGAAATCCACCTTCCTGGCCGACACCAGCCTCGGCGGGATGGACATCGAGGTGGAAACCACCCAGGGCGTCGTGTCGCTATCGGGTACGGTCGGCAGCAAGGCCGAAAAAGAGCTGGCCATCCAGAAAGCCAAGACCATCAAGGGCGTGACGGGCGTATCCGCCGATGCCCTGAAGGTGGCCGAATAGCGCCACGCCCCGGCCCCGCCGGCGAAGGGCGCGCGCCTCGCGACGCCCTGCTCGGGGACCGGCCCCCGGAATCCATCCCCGCTCCTTCGCAAACGCCGCACCCAGCCGCCTTTCGCACTCCAGCGGACCTGCGCCGAACGGACGACAGCGCGGCCGCTGCAGTCCGCCGACGCCTGGGATAAGCTGCCCCACCATTTCCAGCCGGGGAACATCCATGGGTCAGGTCGTTGCCGCCGCCGCCTACCACCAGGGCCGCAAAGTCGCCGATATCCGCCTCGAAGAAGGCAGCCAGTGGGCCGCCCAGCCGGGGCACATGGTCTGGATCGGCCTGCGCGATCCCGACGGCAGCCAACTGCACTGCCTGCAGCAGCAGTTCAACCTGCACGAGCTGGCCATGGAGGACGCCCTCGCCCAGCACACCCGGCCCAAGCTGGAAACCTTCGGCGATGCGCTGTTCATGGTGCTGTACTCGCCGATCCGCCAGGACGGCCGCCTGCTGTTCGTCGAAACCCAGCTGTTCGCCGGCAAGGGCTATGTGATCAGCGCCCGCTACGGCGACTCGGCGCCCTACTCCGCCGTGCGCCAGCGCTGCGAGGCCCGTCCGCTGTTGCTGACGCACGGCGAGGACTTCGTGCTCTACGCCCTGCTCAGCTTCGTCATCGAGAACTACCGGCCGCTGCTGGACAGCATGTTCGGCGAGTTGCAGGAGATCGAGCAGACCGTCCTCGACCGCCCGCTGCGTCCGGTCGACGTCGAGCGCATCTCCAGCCTGCGCAGCGACCTGCTGCGCCTGCGCCGGCAGATCGCTCCCATGGCGGAGATCTGCAGCGAGCTGCAGCAGCTCGACTTTCCCTTCATCGACAAGCACATGCGCCCGTACTTTCGCGACATCGCGATCCACGTCGCGCGCCTGCAGGAAGACCTCACCGGGCAGCGCGAGATGGCCGACCACGCCATCGAGATCGGCCTGCTGCTCGAGTCCTCGCGGCAGAGCGTGGTGCAGCGCAAGTTCGCCGCCTGGGCGGCGATCCTCGCCTTCCCCACCGCGGTGGCCGGCATCTACGGGATGAACTTCGAGCACATGCCCGAACTCGGCTGGCACTACGGCTACTTCGCCGTCCTCGGCATCATCGTCCTCGGCTGCGGCACGCTGTTCGCCAACTTCAAGCGGATGAACTGGCTGTAGCGCGCCCCTCCTCCTGCACCGCCGGCGCGCCTAGCGCAGCGGGAAGCCCTGCGCCTTGACCGCCTCGGCCAGCCGTTCGCGGCCGTGCAGGGTTTCGATGCTCTTCAGCCGCTCCAGCGACTGCCGGCTCCAGCCGGGCGACGGCTGCCCCTGCGCGGCGAAGAAGGCGGCGATGGCCCGGTCGTAGTCGTCGATCAGTTGCGCCTCCTGCTCAGGCACCGCATAGGTCTCGCGGTGCAGGATCAGGCTCTGCGGCAGGCGCGGCTTGACCTGCGCCGGCTTGTCCGGGTCGGCGTAGCCGACGCAGAGGCCGAACACCGGGTAGACCAGCGGCGGCAGGCGCAACTCCTCGCTCACCGCCTGCAGCTGGTTGCGCAGGGCGCCGATATAGACGGTGCCCAGCCCCAGGGACTCGGCGGCGGTGACGGCGTTCTGCGCGGCCAGTGCCGCGTCGATGGCGCCCATCAGGAAGCTGTCCAGATAGGGCAGCGCCTGCAGCTCGACCTCCCGGCGCTCCGCCAGGCGCTGGAGGCGCGAGAAGTCCGCCAGCCAGACCAGGAACAGCGGCGCCTGGCGGATATGCGCCTGACCGTTGGCCAGCTCGGCCAGACGCGCCTTGCGCTGCGGGTCCTCGACGGCCAGCAGGCTCCATACCTGCAGGTTGGAGGAACTCGCCGCCGACTGGGCGGCGGCCAGCAGGGTTTCCAGCGTACCGGCGGGCAACGGCCGGTCGAGGTAGGCACGCACGCTGCGGTGTTCGAGCAGCGTCGCGACGACCGCATCGGGGATGAAGGCGCCCGGCTCCGGGGCGCCGTCACGGTAGCGTTGTTGCCACAGGCGGTTGTTCGTTTCAGGCATGTTCGGTCCCTCGGGTTCAAGGTTGCTTGCAGAGGATAAGGCGGGCCGGCTCAGGCCCGGCGCTGCACCGCCAGCGGCAGCGCCAGGCGGTGGCCCAGCCGTTCGCGCTTGGTCGCCAGATAATGCTGGTTGGCCGGATTGGCAGGTACTTCGTGGGCCAGTTGGCGCTGCACACCGATGCCCAGCGCCTGCAGGGCGCGGGCCTTGGCCGGGTTGTTGCTGAGCAGTTGCACCGAGCGCACGCCGAGGTGCCCGAGGATGGCGGCGGCGGCGCGGTAGTCGCGGGCGTCGACCGGCAGGCCGAGGGCCTGGTTGGCTTCCACGGTGTCCAGGCCGCCGTCCTGCAGGGCATAGGCGCGCAGCTTGGCGGCCAGGCCGATGCCGCGCCCCTCGTGGCCGGTCAGGTAGAGCAGCGCGCCGCGGCCCTCGCGGGCGATGCGCGCCAGGGCCAGGTCGAGCTGTTCGCCGCAGTCGCAGCGCAGCGAGCCGAGCACGTCGCCGGTCAGGCATTCGGAGTGCAGGCGGGTCAGCAGGCTCTCGCCAGCCGGCTCGCCGGCGAGCAGCACCGGGTATTCGCCGCCCTCGAAGGCGTACAGGTGCAGGCGGAACTCGCCGTGACGGGTCGGCAGGCGGGTGTCGGCGAGCAGTTGCGGCGCCGACTCCGCGGCTTGTGCACGGCGGTAAGCGATCAGTTGCTCGATGCTGACGATCGGCAGACCGTGCTCGCGGGCGAAGGCGAAGAGTTCGGGGCGGCGCGCCATGCTGCCGTCGTCGTTGACGATCTCGCAGAGCACGCCGGCCGGGCGGCGGCCGGCGAGCACGGCCAGATCCAGCGCCGCCTCGGTGTGGCCGGGGCGCTCCAGCACCCCGCCGGCCCTGGCGCGCAGCGGGAAGATGTGGCCGGGACGGGCAAAGTCGTGCGGCTGCGCGGCCGGGTCGGCCAGGGCATTGAGGGTCAGCGCCCGGTCGGCGGCGGAGATGCCGGTGCTGGTGCCGTGGCGGTAGTCGACGCTGACGGTGAAGGCGGTCTGGTGGGACTCGCTGTTGGCCTCGACCATCAGCGGCAGTGCGAGCGCATCGAGACGTTCGCCGGGCAGCGCGACGCAGACCAGGCCGCTGCTGTGGCGGACCAGGAAGGCCATCTGCGCGGGGGTGATGGCATCGGCGGCGACGATCAGGTCGCCCTCGTTCTCGCGGTCGGTGTCGTCGACCACGACGACGAACTCGCCGCGGGCGATGGCGGCGATGGCGGTCTCGACGGTATCGAACGAGGCCTCGGCAAAGACTGGCATGGCGGGTGAACCTGTGCTGAAGAAATCGAAGCGTTCGCGGACGCGGTCGAGGTGTGTCAGCAGGTTGCGTGCCAGCCAGCCGGGGGCGGATTTCCGGGGCTGGCCGGGTGGCAACGGCCGCCGGACTGTTGCGTTGGCGACAGTCCGTGCGAACGCTGTTGCCTGCCGGACAGCGTTCTGTCGATCGCATGGGGCGGCGAGGGAGGATTGGCTGGCGAGATTGTGCGTCGGGCTGTTCAGGGGTTGCTTTCAGCTCCGGTGCATAGCTGCTTGCCGAGTGGCTGGACAGCCCCTGTTTCGCCCCACTCGGCAAACAGCCACGCCAAGGCCCATACAACTTTGCCAACCCGCCATCCGGCGAGCATTTCACGCGACTACCCCGCCTTGCCCCCCAGGTAGAAGTGCTGGATGTCCTCCCGCGCGGCCAGCGCCTGCGCCGTGCCCTCGCCCACCACCCGGCCGTTCTCCAGGATGTAGCCGTAGTCGGCGTGGCGCAGGGCGACGTTGATGTTCTGCTCGGCGACCAGGAAGCTCATGCCCTCCTTCTCGTTGAGCTGGGCGACGATGTCAAAGATCTCCTCGACGATGATCGGCGCCAGGCCCATCGACGGCTCGTCGAGCAGCACCAGCGTCGGCTTGGTCATCAGCGCACGGCCGATGGCGAGCATCTGCTGCTCGCCGCCGGAGGTCAGCCCGGCCTGGGTCTTGCGCTTGGTCTTCAGGCGCGGGAACCAGGCGTAGATGCGCTCCAGGTCCTGCTCCAGCCCGCGGCGGCTCGGGCCACGAAGGAAGCCGCCGCTGCGCAGGTTCTCCTCGACGGTCAGGTGGGCGAACACATGGCGGCCCTCGAGGACGTGGACGATGCCGCGCCGCGCCAGCAGGTTGGGCGCCACGCCGGCGGTGCCCTCGCCGAGAAAATGGATGCTGCCGCGGCTGACCCGGGCGCGGTCGGCCTGGACCAGACCGGAGATGGCCTTGAGGGTGGTGCTCTTGCCGGCGCCGTTGGCGCCGAGCAGGGCGACGATGCCGCCCCGCTCGACGCGCAGCGACACGCCGGCCACGGCGAGGATGGCGCCGTCGTAGATCACCTCGATGTCGTTGACGGCCAGCAGCTCGGCGGGAGCGGCGGCGGATTGGGTATGGCTGCTCATGGGGTGTCCTCTGATGTGGAAGCGGCACCCGTGGTGCCGGTGGTGGGCAAGGCTGCGCCGTTGCCCACCCTACGGTGCTCAATCTGTAGGGCGGGTTAGCCGCCCAGCGGCGTAACCCGCCAAGGATGCCGACCGGTATCCCCGGCGGCGGCGCCGCCCGCTGAGAAAGCGGCACCTGCGGTGCCGATGGCGGGTTACGGCCTGCGGCCTAACCCGCCCTACGGTGTTACTGCTCGGCGCGGCAGTCGCGCGGGACGATGCCCTTCTCCTTGGCGTAGGCGGCCGCCTTGGCCTCGACCAGCGGGCGCAGGGTCTGGCGGTCGGCCTGCACCCAGTCGCTGACCAGCGCCCATTTCTCGCCGTCCCACTGCTGCACGCGCGCTGCGCCGCCGCCCTCGTGGTCCGAACAGCTCACCTGCAGGGGTTGCAGCAGGCCGGCGAAGCCGATCTGCGCCAGACGCGCCTCGTCGACCTTGAGGTGCTCGAACGCCCAGCGCCCTTCCTCGCCGTTCAGCGGGCGGTTGCCGAACTTCGCCTGGCCGGCGCGCAGCGCCTCGACCACGATGGCCGCGTTGACCAGGCCGATGTTGTAGTACACCTTGCCGAAGTAGCTGGGGTCCTTGAGGTCGCTCTTGCCCTGGTCGAGGATGTACTTCTTCAGGCGCTGGTGGATCTCGAAGCCGTCGCCGCCGGGGAACGGCGCCAGCGCCTGGTAGCCCTTGGCGGCGGCGCCGGCCGGGATCACGTCGGCCTCGGAGCCGGCCCACACGTCGCCGATGATGTGGTCGGCCGGGAAGCCGAAGCGCGCCGCGGTCTTCAGCGCCACCGGGGTCGACACGCCCCAGGTGCGCAGGAACACCCAGTCCGGCTTGAGCTGGCGCACCTGGCGCCACTGCACCGACTGCTCGTTGCCGGGGTGGGCGACCGGAATCTGGATGTTCTCGAAGCCGTACTTCTGCGCCAGCAGCTCGATGGCCGCCTGGGTTTCCCGGCCGTAGGGGGAGTCGTGGTAGACGGTGGCGATCTTCTTGCCCTTGAGCTTGTCGAAGCCGCCCTCGCGCTGGGCGATGTAGTTGATGCCCACCGAGGCCTGGCCGTAATAGGTGAGCAGCAGCGGGAAGGCGTAGGGGAACACGCTGCCGTCGGTGGACTCGGTGCGCCCGCCGGCCGGGTCGATCAGCGGGATCTTGTCCGCCGCGCCCTTCTCCATCAGCGCGTAGGAGGCCGGGGTGCTGTGGGTGAGGAAGAACGCCACCGGCGCGCCGGCGCGGCCGTTCTTGAAGCGCTCGTAGCACTCGACGATGCGGTCGGTGCTCCACTCGGTCTCGCACTCCTCCCAGGCGATCTTCACGCCGTTGATGCCGCCTTCCACCTCGTTGACGTAGCGCAGGTAGTCGATGGTGCCGGCCCACCACGGGATGCCGCTGGAGGCGTAGGGACCGACCCGGTAGGTGGCCAGCGGGACGAACTGTTCGTTGGGCGCCGCCTGGGCGAGCGTGGGCAGGGCGCCGTACGCGCTCAGGGCGAGGACGGCGCCGGCGATGGCGCGGTGCAGGGATTTACGCATGGTGATGGGCTTCCGGAAGTCGATTCAGAGGACGTTGGCGATGGCGGCTCACTGCTCGGCGCGGCAGTCGCGCGGCGTGACGCCTTTCTCCTTGGCGTAGGCGGCCGCCTTGGCCTCGATCAGCGGGCGCAGGGTCTGGCGGTCGGCCTGCACCCAGTCGGTGAGCAGGTTCCATTTCGCGCCGTCCCACTGCTGCACCTTGGCCGCGCCGCCGCCCTCGTGGTCGGAGCAGGACAGCCTGAGCGGCTGCATCAGCCCGGCGAAGCCGATGGCCTTGAGCCGCGCCTCGTCGACGTTGAGGTGCTCCAGCCCCCAGCGGCCCTCGTCGCCGGTCAGCGGACGCTGGCCGAATTTGGCTTGCCCGGCGCGGATCGCCTCGACGGCGATGGCCGCGTTGACCAGCCCGGAGTTGTAGTAGACGCTGCCGAAGCTCTTCGGGTCCTTGAGGTCGCTCTTGCCCTTGTCGAGGATGTGCTCCTTGATCTTCCTGTGGATCTCGAAGCCGGCGCCGCCCGGATAGGGGGTGAGCGCCAGGTAGCCCTTGCCGGCTTCGCCTGCGGGCAGCACGTCCTCGTCGGAGCTGGCCCAGATGTCGCCGACGATGCGCTCGACCGGGAAGCCGAAGCGCGCCGCGGTCTTGATCGCCACCGGGGTCGACACCCCCCAGGTGCGCAGGAACACCCAGTCCGGCTTGGCCTGGCGCACCTGGCGCCACTGCGCGGACTGCTCGTTGCCCGGGTCGGCCACCGGGATCTGGAGGTTCTCGAAGCCGTACTTCTCGGCGAGCAGCGCCAGCGGCCCCTGGGTTTCCCGGCCGTAGGCGGAGTCGTGGTAGACGGTGGCGATCTTCTTGCCCTTGAGCTTGTCGAAGCCGCCCTCGCGCTCGGCGATGTAGTTCACCACCGCCGAGGCCTCGCTGTAGAAGGTCAGCATCACCGGGAAGTTGTAGGGGAACACGCTGCCGTCGGTGGCCTCGGTGCGCCCGTAGCCCAGGGTGATCAACGGAATCTTGTCGGCGGCGGCCTTGTCGGCCAGGGCGTAGGCGGCCGGGGCGCCGTTGGGCTGATAGACCGCCACCGGGGCGCCGTTGAGGCCGTTCTTGAAGCGCTCGTAGCACTCGATGCCCTTCTCCGCCGTCCACTCGGTCTCGCATTCCTGCCAGACCAGCTTGACGCCGTTGATGCCACCCTCCACCTCGTTGATGTAGCGCAGGTAGTCGATCATCCCGGCCCACACCGGAATGCCGCTGGAGGCGTAGGCGCCGACCCGGTAGGTGGCCAGCGGGAAGAACTGCTCGTTGGCGGCGGCCTGGGCCGTCACCGGCAGGGCACTGGAGGCGCCGAGCGCGAGGAGCGCGCCGGCGATGGAGCGTCGCAAGGATTTACGCATGTCGGTTCACTTCTAGGGATCGATGATGGGTGCTCCTGTCCCGCGGTCGGGTCGAGGGGGATGGACGTCGCGTCAGAAGCGCAGCGGCCAGCGCGCCAGCCGCTCGCGCAGGTTGCCCAGCAGGCGGATCAGCCCCTCCGGCTCCTTGATCAGGAAGGCGATGATCAGCACGCCGAAGATGATCTTCTGCAGGTTCTGCAACTGGCCGGCGTCGACGCTGCCGCCGAGCAGGTTCTGACCGGCGTAGTTGAGCAGCAGCGGCAGCAGGCTGATGAAGGCGGCGCCGACGAAGTTGCCGGCGATGCTGCCCATGCCGCCGATGATGATGATGAAGAGGATCTGGAACGAGCGGTTGATGTCGAAGCTGCCGGCGCTGGCGGTGCCCAGGTAGGCGAAGGCCCAGAGCGCGCCGGCCACGCCCAGGTAGAACGAGCTGACCGCGAAGGCCAGGCGCTTGTAGCGGTCGACCGGGATGCCGATCACCGCGGCGGCGGTGTCCATGTCGCGGATCGCCATCCAGTTGCGGCCGGTCTGGCTGCGCACCAGGTTGACCGCCACCCAGGTCAGCAGCACCACGCAGCTCAGGGTCAGCAGGTAACGGCCGGTCGGCGAATGCAGATCGTGGCCGAACACTTCCAGGCGCGGCGCGCTGATGGTCCCCGAGGAGGCGTAGTTGTAGAACCACGGGAACTTGGTGAACACCCATTCGAGGAAGAACTGCGCCGCCAGGGTGGTGACCATCAGGTAGAAGCCCTTGATGCGGTTGCTGGGGATGCCGAACAGGAAGCCGACGCCGGCGGCGATCGCCCCGCCGCCGGCGAGCGCCAGCGGCAACGGCAGCCCCGGCACGCGCAGCAGCAGGCCGTAGGTGGCGAAGGCGCCGACCGCCATGAAGCCGGCGGCGCCCACCGAGGTCTGCCCGGTGTACCCGGTCAGCAGGTTGAGGCCCAGCCCGGCCAGCGACAGCACCAGAAAGGGAATCAGAATAGCGTTCAGCCAGTAGTCGTTGCCCAGCCAGGGCACCAGGCCGAAGGCGACCGCCAGCAGGGCCAGCAGGGCCCAGGGCAGGCGGCGGCGGAGCAGTTCGACCGGGGCGCTGTCGTGGGCGGCGGGAAGGCTGTGGGAAAGCGTGGTCATGGCGTCATACCCGTTCGATGGCGCGCTCGCCGAACAGGCCGGCGGGACGGATGTAGAGGAAGGCCAGGGCCAGTACGTAGGCGAACCAGGGGGTGATGCCGCCGCCGATGTGCGCGCCGATGTAGACCTCGGCGAGGTTTTCCGCCGCGCCGACGATCAGCCCGCCGACGATGGCCCCGCCGATGGAAGTGAAGCCGCCGATGATCAGCACCGGCAGCGCCTTGAGCACCACCAGGGAGAGCGAGAACTGCACGCCCTGGCGCGCGCCCCACAAGAGTCCTGCGACCAGCCCGACGATGCCGGCCGCCGCCCAGACGATCTGCCAGATGCGGTTGAGGTCGATGCCGACCGACAGCGCGGCGCGGGTGTCGTCGGCCACCGCGCGCAGCGACACGCCGATCCGCGTGCTGTTGAACAGCAGCGCCAGCACCGTCACCAGCACCGCCGCGGTGGCGGCCGCCACCAGGTCGAACTGGCTGACCATCACCTCGCCGATGAACAGCGGCACGTCGTCGATGCCCAGATCCAGCGCGCGCACCTGGGCGCCCATCAGGCCCTGGGCGAGGCCCTCGATGACGAACGACAGGCCGAGGGTGGCCATGAACAGGGTGATCTGCGAGCGGTTGACCAGCGGGCGCAGCACGGCGCGCTCGATGGCGATGGCGCCGAGGGCCATCACCGCCACGGTGAGCAGCAGGGCCAGGGCGAAGGGCAATCCCTGCTCCTGCAGGCTGACGAAGGTCAGCGCGGCGAACAGCAGCATGGCGCCCTGGGCGAAGTTGAACACCCCGCTGGCCTTGTAGATCAGCACGAAGCCGATCGCCACCAGCGAGTACATGGTGCCGGCGAGCAGGCCGCCGATCAGGGTTTCCAGGAAGAAGGTCATGACTGCTCCTTAATGCACCGTACCGAGGTAGGCGGCGATCACCTCGGGATTGGCCTGCACCTCGGCCGGCGTGCCGTCGCCGACCTTGCGGCCGTAGTCGAGCACCACCACGTGGCCGGACAGGCCCATGACCACCTGGATGTCGTGCTCGATCAGCACCACGGTGGTCCCCAGGTCGCGGTTGACGTCGGCGACGAAGCGGCTCATCTCCTGCTTCTCCTCGGCGTTCATCCCGGCCATCGGCTCGTCGAGCAGCAGCAGACGCGGCCCGGCGATCAGCGCGCGGCCCAGCTCGACGCGCTTCTGCAGGCCGTAGGCGAGGCTGCCCACCGCCACGTCGCGCCAGGGTTGCAGTTCGAGGAATTCGAGGACGCCTTCGGCCTGCTCGCGGAACGCCCGCGCCTCGCGGCGCGCGCCCGGCAGGCCGAGGGCCTGGGCGAGGAAGCCGCTGCGCGTGTGCCGCGACAGGCCGGTGAGCAGGTTGTCGAGCACGCTCATCTTCTTGAACAGGGCGTTGTTCTGGAAGGTGCGGCCGATGCCGCGCCGGGCCGCTTCCAGCGGCTGGATGCGGCGGAAGTGCTCGGCCTCGAAGACCAGCTCGCCGGAGTCCGGGCGGTACACGCCGTTGAGGATGTTGAGCAGCGAACTCTTGCCGGCGCCGTTGGGGCCGATCAGCGCGCAGATCTCGCCGCGGCGCACCGCGAACGACAGCGCGTTGATCGCCTTGACGCCCTTGAACGACAGGGAGATGTCGCGCACTTCGAGAATCGGCTCGGCAGCGGTGACGACGGTGCTCATGCGGCCTGCTCCCGCGGTTCGCCGAGCCAGGTCTGGACCGGTCGCACCAGCGACGGTGCCGCCTCGCCGGGCAGCAGGCGTTCGAGGCGCCGCAGGCCGAGCAGCTCGCGCACCCGTGCCGCGAGCCAGCGGCGCGGGCCGCGCTCGGGGCCGTGCAGCGCCCAGTCGCTCACCCGCCGCGACCAGCTGCCGGCCGGGGCCAGGCGCTGCTCGATCTCGGCGGCCAGCGCCTGCCGGCGCCCTTCCGAGAGCAGCAGGGCGGTCGGTGCGACGTCGCGGCGGTCGCGCGCCGCCGACTCGCTGCTCTCCGGAAAGGCGAAGCCGCTGCCGCTGTCCAGCCAGTGGCGAAGCAGCAGCCCGAGGCCCTCGCGCCATTCGCTGCCCTCCTCGCACCACACCGTCTCCTCTTGCCGGACGGCGCGCCAGGGCTGGATCAGCGGCACGACCGGCCGGTCGTCCTCCAGCGCGGCCAGCGGCAGCACCCGGCAGTTACCCTGCCGGCGCGCCGCCGACTGGGCGGAGAACACCAGCAGCTCGCGCGGCAGCTCCTGCGCGGCCTCCAGCCAGCGCGACACGCCCTCGCGGCTCTGAACGAAGGCATGGCTCGGCTGCAGGCGCAGCAACAGGCTGTGCAGTTCGCCGCCCTCCGCCCGCCGGCAGACCGGAACCACCTGGCCGCCGGCGGCCTGGGCGGCCAAGGCGAGCAGAATCGCCGTCGGCTCCAGGGCGCCGCTCAGCGCCAGCCGCGAACCGGGGCCGAAGCCCTGGCGCTGCAGCGCCACGCCCAGCCGGGCGACCTCGTGCAGCACGTCGACCCAGCGCCAGGCCTTCCAGCGTCCGCGGCGCTTGTGGCGCAGGGCGACCTGCAGCGGCCGGCCGGCGGCCCAGTGCTTCATCCGCTCGAGGGCGTTGTCCGGCAGGACATCGACGCCGACCGGATTCAGTTCGTGCACGCTCATCGCATTCCTCCCGGCGGGCCCGCGGCCCGCCTTGCAAGTGGGTTCCGCTCAGAAGTAGGCGTTGCGCGGCAGCTCCCGGCCGTTCGCCTCGTAGTCGCCGATGGCGCGGGCCTTGTAGAGCGCCGGGTTGTGCGAGGCCAGGGTGCGGATGTTGCGCCAGTGGCGGTCGAGCTGCGCCGACTGGCGGGCCGCCGAGGAGCCGCCGACCTCGAACAGCCGGCTGGCCGCCTCGAGGGCCAGCGCATCCACCACCACCTTGGCCTGGGCGGCGCGCAGCGAGGCCTCGTGGCCGAGGGCCGGATCGACCGCGCCGTCGAGGGCGGCGGCGAAGGCGCGGTCCTGCGCGTCCGCCGCCGCCAGCACGATGGCCTCGGCGGCGAAGGCACTGCTCGACAGCTCGCCGAGCACCTGCAGCAGCTGCGGGTCCTCCGGCGGCCGCGCGGCGGCGGCGTGGCTGAAGGTCCGCGCCCGCCCGTGCAGCAACGCCGCGGCATCGCCGGTCACGCTGCGCAGGATGCCGGCGATGACCCCGTGCAGATAGAGCTGGGCCAGCGCGTTGAACTGGGTCGCGGTGTCGCGCTGGGCAACCTCGTCGCGCTCGACCCGCACGTCGTCGAAGTGGGTCGTGCCGCTGCCGGTGTACTTCTGGCCGATGCCGTCCCAGTCGTCCAGGATGCGCACCCCCGGCCGGCTGGTCGGCACGATTGCGCCGGCCGGGCTGCCGTCTTCGAGCGAGGCGGTGACGAACACCCAGTCGGCGTACAGGGTGCCGGTGCTGAAGTACTTGGTGCCGTTCAGGCGATAACCGTCGCCGTCCGGCGACAGGCGGGTCTCGAACCGGTAGTCGCCGACCGCCTTCGTCGACAGTTCGGTGTAGGCGTTGCCGAAGATCTCCCCCGCCGCCACCCGCCGCAGGCGCTCGTCGCGCACGGCGCCGGCCGGCGCGCGGAGGAACTCGTCGGTCAGCAGGTAGTGGGCGCGCAGGATGTGCGCGACGTCCGGGTCCGCCTCGGCCAGGCGGATGACCACCCCGAACAGCTCGCGCAGGCTCGCACCCCCGCCGCCGCTATCGCGCGGCAGACGCAGCGCGCCCAGCCGCGCCTGGCGGATCAGCGTCAGCGCACGCCAGGGATGGCCCTCCTGGCCGGGCTGGCGGCGCGCCTCGGCATCCCGGGCGATCTCCGCCAGCAACAGCGCCAACTCCGGAGAGTCGGGCGACACGGCCTCGTTGCCCTCCCATGCCGCCGCCTCCACGGCTTCCCCACCTTCAACCACCGCCAACTGGACCTGGCTCGTCATCGTCCGTTTCCTCCTACCGTTATGCCGTTCAGGCGATGGCTGCTGTTTCATTACGTTCGGCGCTGCGCGCCGCCAGGTCGCGGTAGCCCGCCGCCGGATGGTTTTCCGGCAGGCGCGCACCCTCGCCGAACAGCTTCTCGCGCAGCGTCCCCGGCGCGTAGTCGGTCTTGAACGCACCGCGCTTCTGCAGCTCGGGGACCAGCAGCTCGACCACGTCGACGAAGGTTTCGTGGGTCACCGCGTAGGCCAGGTTGAAGCCGTCCACGTCGGTGTCCTCGACCCACGCCTGCAACTGGTCGGCCACGGTCTGCGCGCTGCCGACGAACAGCGGGCCGAAGCCGCCGATGCCGACCCAGTCGGCCAGCTCCTGGACCGTCCACTGCTTGTTCGGGTCGGCGGTGGAGAAGGCCTCGACCGCCGACTGGATGGCGTTGGTGTGGATGTGCTTGAGCACCTGGTCGGGCCGGTACTCGCCGAAGTCGATGCCGGTCCAGCCGGAGATCAGCGCCAGCGCGCCCTCGTAGCTGACGTACTGCTTGTAGTCCTCGTACTTGGCCTGGGCGGCGGCGTCGGTTTCGCCGACGATCACCGTCTGCAGGTTGAAGACCAGCACCTGGCGCGGATCGCGGCCGGCCTCGGCGGCGCGGCGGCGGATGTCGGCGACGGTCTTCTTGAGGATGGTCTTCGACGGCGCGGCGACGAACACGCACTCGGCATGCTCGGCGGCGAACTGCTTGCCGCGGCTGGAGGCGCCGGCCTGGTAGAGCACCGGGGTGCGCTGCGGCGAGGGCTCGCAGAGGTGGATGCCGGGGACCTGGAAGTGTTTGCCGTGGTGGCCGATCTCGTGGACCTTGGCCGGATCGGTGAACAGCCGGCGCTCGCGGTCGCGCACCACCGCGTCCTCCTCCCAGCTGCCCTCGAAGAGCTTGTAGAGCACCTCCAGGTATTCGTCGGCGTAGTCGTAACGTTCGTCGTGATCGCTCAGCGCCTGCTGGCCGAGGTTGCGCGCGCCGCTGTCGAGGTAGGAGGTAACGATGTTCCAGCCGATGCGGCCCTTGGTCAGATGGTCGAGGGTGGAGAGGCGGCGGGCGAACGGATAGGGATGCTCGAAGGTCAGCGAGGCGGTCAGGCCGAAGCCGAGGTGCTCGGTGACCAGCGCCATCGGGGTGATCAGCGCCAGCGGGTCGTTGACCGGCACCTGGGTGGACTGGCGGAGCGCCGCCTCGCCGTTGCCGCCCAGCACGTCGTAGATGCCGATCACGTCGGCGATGAAGATCCCGTCGAACTTGCCGCGCTCGAGCAGCTTGGCCAGCTCGGTCCAGTATTCCAGGTCCTTGTACTGCCAGGCGCGGTCGCGCGGGTGCGCCCAGAGGCCGGGGGACTGGTGGCCGACGCAGTTCATCTCGAAGGCGTTGAGGCGGATTTCGCGAGGCATGGGGTTCTCCTTGACGGTGCGCGAAAGGGAAACACGTCGACGGGCACCACGACGGCGGCGCCGTCGACGAACGGACCGAAGTCACCTTTCAGAAACCGTGCCACCCAATAAAACGCTTTTTATTCAACGAGATAGGCAAAGAAAAGCGATCCGCCCGGTATTGCCGGAGGCGCAGTCTGCTGATCGGCTGTTGAGCCGCGCACACTTGCCCGCCAAACGGCAGCCCGCCGCCCGCGGCAGGCGGAATGGCCGGCCCGTCACAGCTGGCGCAGGTCCAGCGGGTATTCGAGGATCAGGCGCAGCTCGTCGACGTTGGCCTCGGCGGTGTGGTCGCCGCCGACCCGGTGGGTGGCCTGCAGGACCTTGAAGGTCAGGTCCTTGGCCGGCCCGCTCTGCACCACGTAGCTGAGCCAGAAGTCGCGCTCCCAGTGGCGGCCGTCGCGGATGCCCTGGTAGGCGGCATAGCCCGGCCCGACCTTGCTGCCGTCGATGTCGGTGCCGCGGACATAGCGGGTGATCAGCATCAGGCCGGGAATCCCCAGGGCAGCGAGGTCGTAGTCGTAACGGAGCATCCAGGTGCGCTCGTTGGGGTTGTTGAAGTCGGAGATCTGCGAGCCGGTATTCAGGAAGAAATCCCAGGTGTTCCACAGGTAGTCGAACGGCGAGTCGTCGTCGATCCGGGTATGGGTCAGGGTGACGGCATGGGCACCGGCGGTCAGGCCGAGATGGGCGCTCCAGGAGTCGTTGCTGATGTCGCCGAGCAGCGATTGGCCGGTGTCGCGGGTGCGGAAGTACTTGAAGCCGGCATTGACGCCCAGGCCCTTGCTCAGGGGCTGCTGCCAGTCGGCGTAGAAGGCGGTCTGGTTCCAGACGTCGTCGAGCCGGCCATGGTGCAGCCGGAAGAAGAAACGGTCGTCGAGTTTGTAGTCGGCGCCGGCATAGACGAAGTTGTCGGCCTCCTTGAAGCGCCCGCCGTAGGCGGTGCCCAGGTCGCCGTTGTGGGCGGTGGCGGTACGGTCGCTGCCGGACTCCACCTTTCCGCCCTGCAGGGTCAGCCCCTTGATCGAGGTGTTCTTGAAGAACGAGCCGCGAAAGCTCTGCGGCAGCAGGCGGGTGTCGCTGGCATAGATCACCGGGCTGGTCGGCCGGTGATCGCCGTAGCGCAGCTCGGTATCCTCGAACAGGCGCAGCTTCAACGCGACGTCGACCCTGCCGAAGTCGTCCTTGGGCTTGCCGTCGAAGTTGTGGCCGCGCCGCGGGATCAGGCCGTTGCCGGCGTTGCTGTTGCCGACCTGGCCGTCGCCGCCGTCCAGCTTCCAGCCGAACTGGCCGCGCACGTCCAGACCGAGGCCGACCGCGCCCGGGGTGAAGCCGGACTCGAAGGTGGCGATCACCCCGTGCGCCCACTCGCCGCGAAAGTGCTTGTTCTCGCCGGTCTGCGGGTTGACGAAACGGTCGCCGTTGCGAAAGTCCTGGCTCATGTAGAAATTGCGGTTGAGCACCTTCAACTGGGCGTCGTCGAAGAAGCCTTCGCCGGCGGCGAGCGCCGGAAGGCTCAGGGCGATGGAAAGGGATAGGGCGCGGGCGGGGTTGTGCATGGATCGGTTCCTGTGACTGGATCATGGCGGCCCTCCTCCATGGAGGCGCGTCACGTTCCAGCTCAATATCCATGCCACAACAAAAACCCTTGCTATTCAGCAGGTTGGGTAAAGCCTCCTCCATCCCGAGAATGTCGCACGAAGCAAAATGCCCATTCGCTGTTGCCCGCCGGGCAGCGCCGGTTCAGAGCCGGTCCAGTGCCTGCAGGAAGTCGCCGACGATGTCCGCGGCCTCCTCGATGCCCGCCGAGACGCGCACGGTGCCGTCGTGGATGTCCAGTTCGGCGAGGATTTCCGGGGCCAGGGCGCGGTGCGAGGTCTTGCCCGGATGGCTGATGCTGGTCGCCACGCCAGCAAGCGAGGGGGCGAACACCGCGAGCTTGAGGCTCTGGATCAGCCGGTCGACCTCGGCCAGCCCGCCGTCGAGGGTGAAGCTCAGCATGCCCGAGCAGCCCCTGGGGAACAGCCGCCGGGCCAGGGCGTGGTCGGGGTGCGAAGGCAGCCCCGGATAGTGGACCCGCGCCACCTGCGGATGGGCCTCGAGCGCCTCGGCCAGCGCCTGGGCGTTGCGCGAGTGGGCCTGCATGCGCAGGGCCAGGGTCTTGGCGCCGCGGAAGGTCAGCCAGGCCTCGAACGGGCTGGCGCTGCCGCCGGCGTTGATCTGGAAGCGCCGCGCCCGGGCCACCCACTCGGCGTCGCCGGCGAGGATGCCGCCGGTGGCGTCGCTGTGGCCGTTCAGGTACTTGGTGGTGCTGTGCAGCACCAGGTCGGCGCCGTCGTCCAGCGGGCGGTACAGCGCCGGCGAGAGGAAGGTGTTGTCGACCAGCAGCCTGAGGCCGCGGCGCCTGGCCAGCGCGGCCAGCGCCGGCACGTCGCTGACCCGCACCAGGGGGTTGGAGGCGCTTTCCGTGTAGATCAGCCGGGTCCGCGGGGTGATCGCCGCCTCCACCGCGGCCAGGTCGCGGATATCGACCAGGGTCGCGGCGATGCCGAAGCGGCCCAGCTCCTTCTCGATCAGGCTCTGGGTGGTGCCGTACAGCTCGCGGCTGGCGATCAGGTGGTCGCCGGCCTCCAGGTTGCCGAGCAGCGCCGCACCGATCGCCGCCATGCCGGAGGCGCCGAACAGCGCCGCCTCACCGCCCTCCAGGGCGAGGATCAGCTCCTCCAGCGCGGCCGGGTTGGGGTTGCCGATGCGCGTGTACATGTAGTTGTCGGGATTGCCGGCGAGGAAGTCGTCGACCTGCGCCAGCGAGTCATAGACGAACACCGAGGTCTGGTAGATCGGCTGGGCCTTGGGGTGGGTGACCATGTGGCGGTCGACCTCGTTGCCGGCGTGCACGGCGCGGGTGGAGAAACCGGAAAAGGGGTCGGGCATGGCGGAATCCTGAGATGGGCTTGCGAGGGTCTGCCGAAAAGATAGCGCCGCCCCGCCTTGCGCGGGGCAACGAAAGGGAGCGCCGGCAGCTTCCGGCGTTACAGGCCGAACAGCCGCGCGGCGTTGCCGTAGAGCAGCTTGTCGAGCACGTCCTCGCGGAAACCGAGGGCGAGGAAGTCGTCGATCGACTGGCGGATCGGCCGGAACGGGTAGGACGAGCCGAACAGCAGTTGCTCGCCGAGAAAGCCGTTGGCCGCCTGGACGAAGGCCGCGCTGCCGGGCAGGAACAGGTACATGTCCGGCACGGCGAGGATGTTCTCGTAGCGGAAGGCCACGCCGAGCAACTGGTCCACGTTCGGCCAGTAGCCGTGGTAGCAGACGATCTTCAGGGTCGGGAAGGTCCGCGCGATCTTCGCCAGCCGGCCGGGGTCGTTGAACGCCGGGTCGGGGGTGGTCGGCCCGGACATCAGAAACAGCGGGATGCCGCGCGCCGCCAGGTGCTCGTAGACCGGGAAGTACAGCGGATCGTCGGGGTGGCGGGCCGGCTCGCCGAAGCCCGGCTCCAGGTCGATGCCGGCCAGGCCCAGGCGGTCGACGGCGCGGTCGATCTCCTCCACCGCGCCCTCGACGCCCTGCAGCGCCGGGTCGATGCCGGCGATGCCGAGCAGTTCGTCGTGGCCGCGGACGATCTCATGGATGACGTCGTTGGGCAGGTGCTGGGCCGGGGTGTGTCGGCCGACCACCACCGCCTTGCTCAGCCCGGCGTCGCGCACCTCGGCGAGAAAGCCCTCGGGCGTCAGCGAGCGCTCGAAGTGCGCGTCGTCGCCGCGGGTGCCGACCCGCCGGTTCAGCCAGCGCGCCGCCGCGTGGGCGGCATTGCCCGGCGTGGCGCCGAAGAAGTCGTGCAGGTAGGCGGGCCGGCAACGCATGTCGATGACCTTCATGCGGCGGCCTCGCTGTTCTGGCTGGTGGCGCGCACGTCGAAGGCGCCGCCGGTCAGTTCCCCTTCCACGGTGACCGGCTGCTTGCCCGGCAGCAGCGGGAACACCAGCTCGGCGAAGCGGATCGCCTCCTCCAGGTGCGGATAGCCGGAGAGCACGAAGCTGTCGACGCCGAGGTCGGCGTACTCCTTGAGGCGCGCGGCGACGGTCTGCGGATCGCCGACCAGCGCGGTGCCGGCACCGCCGCGCACCAGGCCGACCCCGGCCCAGAGGTTGGGGCTGACTTCCAGCTGGTCGCGGCGGCCGCCGTGCAGCGCGGCCATGCGCCGCTGGCCTTCGGAGTCCATGCTCGCGTAGTTGGCCTGGGCCTTGGCGATGGTCTCGTCGTCGAGGTGGCTGATCAGCCGCTCGGCGGCGGCCCAGGCCTCTTCGTTGGTCTCGCGGACGATCACGTGCAGGCGCACGCCGAAACGCACGGTGCGGCCGTATTTCTTCGCCCGCTCGCGCACGTCGGCGATCTTCTCGGCCACCGCCGCCGGCGGCTCGCCCCAGGTGAGATAGGCGTCGACGTGCTTGGCCGCCAGCTCGTGGGCGGCCGGCGAGGAGCCGCCGAAGTACAGCGGCGGATAGGGCTTCTGCACCGGCGGGAAGAAGTTCTTCGCGCCCTCGACGGTGACGTGCTTGCCGGCGAAGTCGACGGTCTTGCCCTGCAGCAGGTCGCGCCACACGGTGAGCACTTCGTCGGCCGCCTCGTAGCGCTCGTCGTGGTCGAGAAACACGCCGTCGGCGGCCAGTTCGGTGGCGTCGCCGCCCGGCACCACGTTGAGCAGCAGGCGGCCCTTCAGCGCCTGGTCGAGGGTGGCGGCCTGGCGGGCGGTGGCGGTCGGGCCGCTGACCGAGGTGCGCAGCGCCACCAGCAGCTTGATGCGGCTGGTCACCGGCGCCAGGCTGGCGGCGGTGATCCAGGGATCGAGGCAGCTCGATCCGGTGGGGATCAACAGGCCGTCGTAGCCGAGGCTCTCGGCGGTCACGGCGATCTGCCGCATGTAGTCGTTGGTCGCCGGGCGGCCGGCGGAGGACTTGCCGAGATAGCGGGTATCGCCGGAAGTGGGAAGGAACCAGAAGATGTCCAGACTCATGGATGCGTGCCTCAAGGGAAATGCGGACGCGCTGCGCGGCGCGGTTTCCCTGTAGGGGCAAGGCCCATGCCAGAGCGGGACGGCAGCCATGAACCGGATAAAGCTGCGACGAAAGACCAGGAAAAATCGGCTAAAAAGCACAATCAGGCGAACAGCGGCCGCCGGGATACGGGCAACACCCGCGCCCTCGCCCGCCGCCAACCCGCCTGCCGCGGCGGGACGACTGCTGCCGGAGCAACACTTTGCGCGGCAAGTGTTGCCGTAGAAACAGTTGCCCCGCCAACAGCGGGTGCTTCCCGGCCGGCCGCCCCGGCAAACGCCCTAAGCTAATAATAAAAAGATATTTAATTCTTGGTTTTTATATCGCCTAGATTATCCGAACCGGCGACACGCCTCCGCCCGCTGCTGCCCCGGCAACAGCGGGCAAAGTGTTCCGCCCGCAACAGCGGTTCAACAGCACAGCACCGGATGCAACAGAGCCTTTCCGGCGATATTCGCCCAAGTGCCTGATTTCAAAGGACCCGTCCCATGGCACAGGGATTGCCATGCTCAGCGGTAGTCGAACCACAGCCTGAGGAACCGCGTGTGACCGCCATCCATCAACCCAAGGTACTGTCGCCCCTGCAGACCGCCCGCCAACTGGCCGCCGAATTCGCCGAGACCGCCGCCGAGCGCGACCAGCACGGCGGCACGCCGAAGGCCCAGCGCGACGCCCTGCGCCGCAGCGGCCTGCTGGCCCTGGCCATTCCCCGCCAGTACGGCGGCCTGGGCGCCGGCTGGTACGAAACCCTGGAGATCGTCCGCGAATTCGCCCGGGTCGACAGCTCGATCGCCCACGTCTACGGCTTCCAGCACCTGATGCTGGCCACCGTGCGGCTGTTCTCCCGCCCGGACCAGTGGCAGCCCTGGTTCGAGCAGACCGCGCGCAACCAGTGGTTCTGGGGCAACGCCCTGAACCCCCTGGACACCCGCACCGTCGCCAGGAAGTTCGACAGCTGGCGCGAATTCTCCGGGCGCAAGAGCTTCTGTTCCGGCTCGGCCGACTCGGAAATGCTGATCGCCTCGGCGCTCGACGAGAGCAACGGCGGCAAGCTGCTGATCGCCGCGCTGCCCAGCGGGCGCAGCGGCATCACCCTGCACGGCGACTGGGACAACATGGGCCAGCGGCAGACCGACAGCGGCAGCGTGACCTTCGAGCGGGTGCGCGTCGAGGAGAACGAACTGCTGCTCGAGCCCGGCCCGCTGAGCACGCCCTTCGCCTGCCTGCGCCCGCTGATCGCCCAGCTGACCTTCGCCAACCTGTTCCTCGGCATCGCCGAGGGCGCCTTCGCCGAGGCCCGCCACTACACGCTCAAGGAAACCCGCCCGTGGTTCAAGTCCGGCGCCACCCACATCGGCGAGGACCCCTACACCCTGCACCACTTCGGCGAGTTCTGGGTCGGCCTGGAGAGCGTGCGCCTGCTCGTCGAGCGGGCCAATGCGCTGCTCGACGAGGCCTGGCGCAAGGAGGACGGCCTCGGCGCCGAGGAGCGCGGCCGGCTCGCCGTGGCCATCGCCACCGCCAAGGTCGCCGCCAGCCGCGTCGGCCTCGAGCTGACCGGCCGGCTGTTCGAGGTCACCGGCGCCCGCGCCACCCATGCCGCCCTGCGCCTGGACCGCTACTGGCGAAACCTGCGCACCCAGACCCTGCACGACCCGGTGGACTACAAGCTCCACGAGCTGGGCGACTGGGCGCTGAACGGGGCGCTGCCGACTCCCACCTTCTACTCATAGCGATTGCCCATGCAATTACTCACCCTGCCCCCGTCCCCCGCGCTCGCCACCTCGGTCCGCGCCACCGCGCAGGTCTTCGCCGACCCCAAATCGCAGGCCCTGCTCGACCACCTGCAACAGATCGCGCCGAGCGAGGCCAGCGTGCTGATCATCGGCGAGACCGGCACCGGCAAGGAGCTGGTGGCCCGCCACGTGCACAACCTCAGCAAGCGCCGCGGCGGCCCCTTCGTCGCGGTGAACTGCGGCGCCTTCTCGGAGAATCTGGTCGAGGCCGAGCTGTTCGGCCACGAGAAGGGCGCCTTCACCGGCGCCCTGAGCGCCAAGGCCGGCTGGTTCGAGGAGGCCAACGGCGGCACCCTGTTCCTCGACGAGATCGGCGACCTGCCGCTGCCGATCCAGGTCAAGCTGCTGCGCGTGCTGCAGGAACGGGAGGTGGTGCGCCTCGGCTCGCGCAAGAGCATTCCCATCGACGTGCGGGTGCTCGCGGCGACCAACGTGCAGCTGGAGAAGGCGATCAACGCCGGCAACTTCCGCGAGGACCTCTACTACCGCCTCAACGTGGTCAGCCTGGAACTCAGCCCGCTGCGCGAGCGCCCCGGCGACGTGCTGCCGCTGGTCCGCCACTTCATCGGCGAGTACAGCCGGCGCCTGGGCTACAGCGAGATCGCCCTCGACCGCGCGGCCGAGGAGAAGCTGCTCGGCTATTCCTGGCCGGGCAACATCCGCGAGCTGGAAAACGTCATCCACCACACCCTGCTGGTCTGCCGCAACAACCGGATCGGCGCCGCCGACCTGCACCTCTCCAATCTGCGCCTCGACCGTCAGGAGGAGGCCGCTCCGCGCGCCGACGAGTCGGCCGAGGCGCTGTTGCAACGGGCCTTCCACAAGCTCTTCGAGGAAGACTGCGGCGCCCTGCACGAGCGGGTCGAGGCCGCCCTGCTGCGCACCGCCTACCGCTTCTGCCACTGCAACCAGGTGCACACCGCCAGCCTGCTCGGCCTCAGCCGCAACGTCACCCGCGCGCAGCTGATCCGCATCGGCGAGCTGGTGGTGAACAAGCGCCGCACCCCGCCGCCGGCGGGCGGCCGGCGGGTCGACCTGTCGATCTGAGCCGTCCGGCCGGGCGGCGGTCGGACGCCTGCAATCGGCGCCGCCTATGCTGCACCGGGCAACCGATTGCACAGTCGTCGCCGCCAACCTGTGACTCGTCGCCGGCGGCGGTCTTCCGAGCGCAAACACCCCGACCAAGAGCATCCCGATGTCCGCGACGCCCCCGCAACCGCCCCGCCCGGACCGCGCGTCCGCCAACCTGCGCCAAGCCCTGCTGTTCTGGCTGAAGCTCGGCTTCGTCAGTTTCGGCGGCCCGGCCGGGCAGATCGCCATCCTCCACCAAGAACTGGTCGAGCGGCGCCGCTGGATCTCCGAGCGCCGCTTCCTGCACGCCCTGAACTTCTGCATGCTGCTGCCCGGCCCCGAGGCGCAGCAGCTCGCCACCTACCTCGGCTGGCTGCTGCACGGCACCCGCGGCGGGGTGCTCGCCGGGGTGCTGTTCGTGCTGCCCTCGCTGTTCATCCTGATCGCCCTGTCCTGGGTCTACCTCGCCTTCGGCGACGTGCCGCTGGTCGCCGGGCTGTTCTACGGGATCAAGCCGGCGGTGACCGCCATCGTCGTCCACGCCGCCCACCGCATCGGCGCGCGCACCCTGCGCAACGCCTGGCTGTGGGCGATTGCCGCGGCGGCCTTCGTGGCGATCTTCGCCCTCCGGGTGCCCTTCCCGCTGATCGTGCTCGGCGCCGCGTTGCTCGGCTACCTCGGCGGGCGCCTGGCGCCGGAGCACTTCGACGGCGCCGGCGGCCATGCGGCGGCGAAGCCCGGCTACGGCCCGGCGCTGATCGACGACGACACCCCGCCGCCCGCCCACGCCCGTTTCAGCCGTGCGCGACTGGCGCGGCTGCTGCTGGTCGGCGCCCTGCTCTGGCTGCTGCCGATGGGCCTCTTGACCTTGCTGTTCGGCTGGCAGGGCACCCTGACCCAGATGGGCTGGTTCTTCACCAAGGCCGCGCTGCTGACCTTCGGCGGCGCCTACGCGGTGCTGCCCTACGTCTTCCAGGGCGCGGTCGGCCACTACGGCTGGCTGACCCCGACGCAGATGATCGACGGCCTGGCCCTCGGCGAAACCACGCCGGGACCGCTGATCATGGTGGTGGCCTTCGTCGGCTTCGTCGGCGGCTACGTCCACCCGCTGTTCGGCGCCGAGCAGGCCTTCCTCGCCGGCGCGCTGGCCGCCGGCCTGGTCACCTGGTTCACCTTCCTGCCGTCGTTCCTCTTCGTCCTCGCCGGCGGCCCGCTGGTGGAATCCACCCACGGCGACCTGAAATTCACCGCCCCGCTGACCGGCATCACCGCCGCGGTGGTCGGGGTGATCCTCAACCTCGCGCTGTTCTTCGGCTACCACGTGCTCTGGCCGCAAGGCTTCGCCGGCCGCTTCGACTGGCCCTCGGCACTGATCGCCCTGGCCGCCGCCGTCGCGCTGCTGCGCTTCAAGCACGGGGTGATCGAGGTGCTGGCGGGCTGTGCGCTGGCGGGATTGCTGGCGTATCTGGGGCTGCGCTGAGAGGCTGGAGAACGCCGGCGGAGACCGGACGCTACCGATGCGCAAGGCCGGGCCTGCCTGTGCCCGTGCGCACAGGCAGGCCGTGGAAACATCGGGTGAGATTCGTAGGCACTCACGTCCAGTACGACCAGATCGACGCGGAGATGCGCTCTGAACCGCTCGGCGTTTTCCCGTGCCACACGCTACTCGGCTGAGCGGGGTGGTTGAGTATCGGCCGCCTGTGCCGCTGTGGAGTCAGCCTTCATAGCGGGCAGGACTGGTCTCGGCCGCATAACGCAGGGCCGCAATCAGCAAGGACATGGCCCCCGACGGTTGCCGCCGGCTGGGGTAGTGATGGTATCCCGACCAGTAGGGGCACCAGTCTTCCAGCACGGAGACCAGGTGGCCGGTGCGGATGTAGGGCTGCGCCATGTCCGCCGGCACGTAAGCCACGCCGAGGCCCGCCATCGCGGCGTCGAGGCAGTCATAGATACTGTTGTAGGTGAGCTGGCCGTTCACGCGAACGTTCATCTGCCTTCCGGCCTTTTCGAACTCCCAGGCCCAGAGTCCTCCGTAGGTGGGAAAGCGCAGGTTGACGCAGTTGTGCTGCATGAGGTCATCCGGTGTTCCGGGGAGGGGATGACTGGCAAAGTATCCTTTGGTGGCCACTACGACGAATCGGATATCCGGGCCGATGCGTAGCGCGATCATGTCCTGCGCGACGCTCTCGCCCAGGCGAACACCGGCATCGAACCGTTCGGCAGCGAGATCGACCAGGCCATTGTCGGCAAACAGTTCGACTTGGATGCCTGGATACTTCGGCAGGAATTTCTTCAATCTGGGGGCCAGCACGGTCCGGATCGAATGATCCGAGGCGGTGATGCGGATCGTGCCTGCCGGGCTGTCGCGTAGCTCCGCCAGGGCGGCGAGTTCGGCGTCGATTTCCTCCAACTGAGGCGCGACCGTCGCCAGCAGCCTTTCGCCAGCCTCGGTAGGGGAAACCGTGCGTGAGTTGCGCGCCAGCAGGCGCGCGCCAAGCTTCGTCTCCAGCGCCCGCACGGCATGGCTGACGGCCGATTGCGACAGGCCAAGGTGCGCAGCCGCCCGGGTAAAGCTCTTTTCGCGGGCTACGGCAACGAACGCCACCAGTCCGCTGAAGGATTCCCGCAGGATGTCGTCTCTCATGCTCGGTCAGTCTTCGTCATACGCGTGGCGTAACCATACCATCGCCGTTCTTCACCCAAGGCGCCTGGCAAGGGCGCAGGTCGAGCCGCGGCTTTTGGCTCAGGCCTGTGCCGGTCTCCTGATGCGGGTGCCGTTGCCGATGACCAGCACGGAAAGGATCAGCAGGACCGCGCCTCCCACCAGGGGGGCGGAAGCATTGGCACGGTCCAGGAGCTGGCCGCCCAGTGCACCGCCCATCATGATCGCCAGCTGGATCGAGGCGACCATCAGTCCGCCGCCGCTTTCCGGCTCGTCGCCGAGTTCCCTGGCCAGCCAGGTGGACCAGCACACGGGAATGGCCGCGTTCAGCGCGCCCCAGCCGACCATCACGACTGCCACCGCCCAGAACAGATGTCCCGAGGCCATCATGGCCAGGGTGACGGCAGCCAGACCCAGCGGCAAATAGCGCAGCAGAGAGTAGAGGCGGTCCCGGTGCAGCATGCGGCTGGCGAAGTGGGTGCCGGCGAAGCTGGCCACGCCCAGGCCGAGCAGCAGCAGTGACAGCTGGCTCGGGTTCACGCCGGTTTCCGCCTCCAGGAAGGGGCGGAAGTAGGTGAAGGCGCCGAATGCGCCGGCGAAGGTGAGCATGGTCGCGAGCATGCCGAGGGCGACGTGGCGGCGCTTGAGCAGGCCGAACAGACGGCTGACCGGAATGCTCGCGCGCGGCGGCATGGCGGGAAGCGCCCTGGCCTGCCACAGCAGATTGACGAGTACCAGCGGCACCAGAGCGCCGAACACCACCCGCCAGCCGAAGATCCCGCCCAGGTAGGCACCCAGCGGCGCGGCGAACGCAGTGGCGATGGCATTACCCATGTAGATGGTGCCGAGCGCCTGCGCCACGCGGTCGGCGGGCACCAGGCGGATGATGGTCGCCGTGGCCAGCGACCAGAACCCGCCAATCGACAGTCCCAGCAGGGCGCGGGCTGCCATCAGCAGGGCGAAGCTGGGCGCCAGGGCGATCATGACCAGCGACAGCAGCATCAGCAGGGTCATGCTCAGCAGCACGTGGCGGGTGTCGAAGCGCCCGGCGAGCGGCGCGATGAACAGGCTGGACAGCACGGCGAACAGGCCGGACACCGAGATGGCCTGTCCGGCCAGCCCCTGGGTGGCCTGCAGGTCGGCGGCAATCGGGGTGAGCAGGCTGACCGGCATGAACTCGGAGGCGATCAGCATCGCCACGCAAAGCGCCATGGAGCCCACGGCGCCGCGCATCTGCCGCTGGGTGGATTCGGTTGAAGTCGTCATCGCTGTACTCGGGCAATGCGCGCCCCGGCACCACCTCACACGGGAGCGGCGCAATCAGGTGGCGCGATAGAAGGTGCGGCCGGCATGAGGGACGCCAGGCGTCGATGCGCTGGCCGCCGCCGCAGGTGGGGCCGGACTGTTAGCACGGCCGCTTGCGAACGCAGGCCCCGCGCGATGCGGGGCACTGGTCATCGGGTTACTTCAGGTTGCTCTGGAAGAAGCTGGTCAGTCGGTCGAAGGGGATCAGGTTCACCCGGTCGTACAGATCCACGTGACCGGCACCCGGCACCAGCAGCAGCTCCTTGGGTTCGCCGGCGAGGCGGTAGGCCTCGTCGCTGAACTCGCGGGAGTGGGCGTTCTCGCCGGCGATGAACAGCATCGGCCGCGGCGCGATGGTGTCGATGTCGTTGAACGGGTAGAAGTTCATGAACTTGACGTTGCTGCTCAGGGTCGGGTGGGTGGTCAGCTGCGGCGAGGAACCTTGCGGAGTGAACTCGCCGCGCGGGGTGCGGTAGAACTCGAAGAATTCGCGCTGGATCGGATGGGTGTTCTCGTCCAGCTGATGCACGGTGCCGCTGGTGTAGCGGGTTTCGCCGCCGGCGAACTCGACGTAACGCTGCTCGGCCGCCTCGGCGATGATCGCCTTGCGCTGCTCCAGGGGCAGCGAGTGGTTCAGCGCGTTGCGGTTGGCGCCGCCCATGTCGTACATGCTGACGGTGGCGATGGCCTTCAGGCGCGGGTCGATCTTGGCGGCGCTGATGGCGAAGCTGCCGCTGCCGCAGACGCCGATGACACCGATGCGCTCGCGGTCGACGAAGGTGCGCGTGCCGAGGAAGTCCACGGCGGCGCTGAAGTCCTCGGCGTAGATGTCGGGGGCTACGGCGTTGCGCGGCTCGCCCTCGCTTTCACCCCAGAACGACAGGTCCAGCGACAGGGTGACGAAGCCCTGCTCGGCCATCTTCTGCGCGTAGAGGTTGGCGCTCTGCTCCTTCACCGCGCCCATGGGATGGCCGACGATGATCGCCGGGTAGCGCACCTTCGGGTCCATGTCCTTCGGCAGGTAGAGGTTGCCGGCGACCTTCATGCGGTACTGGTTGGCGAAGCTGACCTTCTGCATGGTCAGTTGCTGGCTCTGGTAGAAGTTGTTGGCGTCGGCAGGCATTTGGGCACCTATTGCGCTGAAGGAGCTGATCAGCAGCCCCATGGAGAACAGGAGGGTTTTCATTGGCGGCTTCCCTTGGGGTGACGTAAGGCGCTGGCGTGTCAGGCATCCAGGCTGGCGATGTCGATGACGAAGCGGTATTTGACGTCGCCCTTGAGCATCCGCTCGTAGGCGGCGTTGATCTCGTCGGCGCGGATCAGCTCGATGTCGGCGACGATGCCGTGTTCGGCGCAGAAATCCAGCATCTCCTGGGTTTCCGGAATGCCGCCGATCATCGAGCCGGCCAGGGTGCGGCGCTTCATGATCAGGTTGAACACGTTGGGCGAGGGATGCGCCGAGGCCGGGGCGCCGATCAGGGTCAGGTTGCCGTCGCGCTTGAGCAGCATGAGGAAGGCATCCAGGTCATGGGGCATGGCCACGGTGTTGAGGATCAGGTCGAAGCTCTTGTGGTGGGCGGCCATCTCCTTGGCGTTGCGCGATACCACCACCTCGTCGGCGCCCAGCGCCCTGGCCGCTTCGCGCTTGGACTCGGAGGTGGTGAAGGCGACCACATGCGCGCCCATGGCATGGGCCAGCTTGATGCCCATGTGGCCCAGACCGCCGATGCCGACCACGCCGACCTTCTTGCCCGGCCCGGCGTTCCAGTGGCGCAGCGGCGACCAGGTGGTGATGCCGGCGCACAGCAGCGGCGCCACGGCGGCCAGTTGGGCTTCCGGGTGACGGATGCGCAGCACGTAGCGCTCGTGCACGGCGATCTGCTGCGCGTAGCCGCCCAGGGTGTGGCCGGGCGCGTCCGGGGTCGGGAAGTTGTAGGTGCCGACCATGTGATCGCAGTAGTTCTCCAGGCCGGCCTCGCAGTCGTCGCAATGCTGGCAGCTATCGACGATGCAGCCGACGCCGACCAGATCGCCGATCCGGTAGCCCTTGACCTGGCCACCCACGGCAGTCACCCGGCCGACGATCTCGTGGCCCGGCACGCAGGGATACAGGGTGCCCTCCCACTCGGCGCGGACCTGGTGGATGTCCGAGTGGCAGACGCCGCAGTAGGCGATGGCGATCTGCACGTCGTGTGCACCCGGGGCGCGCCGGGTGATCTGCATGGGTTCGAGCGGCTGGTCGCCAGCGTAGGCGCCGTAGGCCTTGGTATTCATGGGCTGTCCTCGGTCAGGGCAAGTGTGCTTGAGGACATTCTTGCCGCGGCCCCCTGCGGCGGGTTAGCTCATTACTGGCGACTTCTTGCCTGATCCTCCGGAACCGCCCTGTTGCGAGCGCGACGGCATTGCCAGCGGGCGGCCCCTGAGGCATAACTCGCGGCGCAGGCATCGTGCGGGCTAACGGTGCCTATCTGCCGGAAAGACCGGGCTTGCGTGCCGATGCACGCCGCCCTGCCCGACTGCCAATGACCGAACGCGAGCCCGGGTACGCATCGAATGACTGACACTTTTCTCGCCGAGTCCGGAGGATTCGAAGCGCTCCGCCAGACCCTGGTGCAGGCCGTGGCGCGCTGGACCCGTGATGCGCAGGACGTGCAGACGCCCATCGCCAACCTGGGCCTGTTCCGCCGCACCGCGCCGACCCAGCCGGACTACTGCATGGTGGGGCCGAGCCTGTTCGTCGTCGTGCAGGGCACCAAGCGCGCCCTGTTCGGCCAGGAGACCTTCACCTATGACATCCACAACTTCCTGATCACCTCGCTGGATCTGCCGGCGATGATGCATATCGTCGAGGCCAGCGAGGAGCAGCCGTATCTGGGCCTGATGCTCAAGCTGGATCTGCGCGTCGTCTCGGAAGTCATGCTGCAGAGCGGCTTCGCCGCGCCGGACGGCAAGGCCGGCGAACCCGGCATGTTCCTCGGCAGGAATTCCCCTGCCCTGCTGCGCGCGCTGGTGCGACTGGTCAGCCTGCTCGACGAGCCCGAGTCGATTGCGCTGCTGGCGCCGCTGATCGAGCGGGAGATCTACTACCGCCTGATCGCCAGCGACCAGAGCGCCAGGCTGTGGCAGGTCACCGCCGCCGACAGCCAGGTGCACCGCATCGCCCGTGCGGTGGACTGGATCCGGCACAACTACCGCCAGACCCTGCGGGTGGAAGAGCTGGCCGCCTCGGTGAAGATGAGCCCCTCGACCTTCCACCAGCACTTCAAGCGGATCACCGCGATGAGCCCGCTGCAGTACCAGAAGTGGCTGCGCCTGGGCGAGGCGCGCCGGCTGATGCTGTCGGAGAACCAGGACGTATCGAGTTCGGCCTTTGCCGTCGGCTACGAGAGCCCATCCCAGTTCAGCCGCGAGTACGGCCGCCTGTTCGGCGCTTCGCCGTCACGGGATATCGAGGGGCTCAGGCGTATTGCCAATTAGTCCGAGCGCTCGCTCCCAGGCGGCAGGCTCGTTGACCAAGGCCATGAGCCTGGGTGATTAATCCAGCCGGCTGTGTAGCATGGCTCATCCGCGAAGCCTCCAGCGCCGAAGGCCGTCCCGGGGCAAGGGTACCTTGTTCGGGCGAGGCTATTGTCCGTAGCGCAGCGCCTCGATCAGGATCTGCATGGCCCGCAAGGTTTCGCGCTGGCTGGAGTAGTAGAGGTGATACCCGGGAAACGTGCGCTACCAGCTCTTCATTACGGGCAGCAGGCGCCCTGATTCGAGATGCGGGCGAGCCAGGTCTTCGGGAACGTAGGCCAATCCATGCCCCGACAACGCGGCGTTCACGATCTGGTAAATGCCGTTGAACACCAGTTGGCCGTCTACCCGCACATTCAGCTCGCTCTGGTCCTGCTTGAGTTCCCAGGCGTACAGGTTGCCCCGCGTCGGAAGCCGGAGATTGATGCACGCGTGGTTCGTCAGCTCCTGGGGGGTGGCAGGCATCGCGTGCGCGGCGAAATACGACGGCGCGCCGACGATGGCGAATTGCAGGTCGGGCGCGATGCGCATGGCCGAGCTGTCCTTGCTCAACTCATCGCCCAGGCGAACGCCGAAGTCATACCTGCCCTGGACGATATCGGTGAGGGCGTAGTCGGAACTCAGCTCTACCTTGAGCTTCGGGTAGGCGGTCAGGATCTCGGCGAGCTTCGGCCACAGCAGCGTGTCGATGGCATGTTCGGTGGCGGTGATGCGGAGCGTGCCGGCGGGTGTTTCGCTCAGCTCGGTGACATGCCGCAGCTCAGACTCGATGTCCTTGAGCCGGGGGGCGACCACGCGCAACAGCCGTTCGCCGGCCTCCGTGACCGATACGCTGCGCGTGGCCCGCGTCAGCAGCCGCACCCCGAGCCGTGCTTCCAGCCTACGGATCGTATGGCTGAGCATCGACTGGGAGATGCCGAGCCGGGCGGCTGCGCGGGAAGCTGCGCTCCTCGGCAACGGCCATCAACGCGAGCAGATCGCTGTAATGTTCCCGGGGCATCGATTCATTCCAGGCAGGGACAGTGGAATTGTACCAGCCGGATACCCGGCGCCTGCCGGGGGTGAAGGTGGCTCCGGGGGCTTCAGTACGCGGTGAAACCGCTCCCGGTCAAACCGCCAGGGTGGCGGAGTCGATCACGAAGCGGTAGTTGACGTCGCACTTGAGCATCCGCTCGTAGGCCTCGTTGATCTACCAGCAGCTCCCTGGGCTCGCCCGCGAGCTTGTAGGCCTCCTCGTTGAACTCCCGGGTATGCCGCGCCGGGCTGTCCGGTAAGGTGAAAAGACCACACGGGCCTATGCGCCAGATTGATCAATCTGTTTGGCTCATGGCGGTAGTTCGGTGCAATTTCGCTCAAGGCGACCAATCCACACCATGGTCCTCGAGATAGGCATCCACGGCAGCGCCAACGGTGGGCTGGAAAATGTTCGGGCCGAGCGTTTCCACCAGTTCGAATTGCCTGAGCTTGTCCTTGACCGGGTCCTTCATTTCGGCGAAATGGAGTTCGATGCCGCGTTCATGCAGCTTCCCGCGCAGTTCGCCGAGCATGTCGGCAGATGTGATATCCACGCTGGTCACCGGCTCGGCCGCCACCACCACCCGGCGTACCGGCGTGGGGGATTCCTCGATGGCTTGCAGGATGCGCTGCTGGAACAACTCGGCGTTGGCGAAGAACAGCGGGGCATCCCAGCGGAATAGCACCAGCCCGGGCACGCGCTTGGCACCCGGATACCGTTGCACGTCGTGGTAGCCGCGCACCCCGTTGGCGCGACCGAGGACGGCATAGTGCGGGCGCCAGCCATCCCAGAGGAATTCAATGATCGAGATCGCCACCGCCAGGCCGATACCGGGGATGGCGCCATATACCGCGACGCCGACGAAGCAGGTGAGTGAGACCCAGAACTCCCATGGCTGCATGCGGAAGATCCGCTTCAGATCGGTGATCTCGAACAGGCCGATGGCTGCGGCGATGACGACGGCGGCCAGCGCACTGTTGGGCAGGTAGCGCAACAGATTGGGAGCCACCAGCAGCAGTGCGGCGACCGCCAGCGCACCGATCACGCCCGTCAGCTGGGTCTTCGAGCCTGCCGCTTCGGCCACTGGCGTGCGCGAGGAGCTGCTGCTGATCGGAATGCCCTGGAAGAAACCGGCGGCCAGGTTGGCGATGCCCAGTCCGACCATTTCCTGATTCGGATCGACCTTGCTGTGGGTGCGGGCGGCGTAGGTGCGCGACAGCACGCTGGTGTCGGTGAAGGACACCAGGGCGACGGCGAAACCGCCGAGCAGCACCTCGATCCAGTTGAAGTCACCGAGCCAGGGTACGGTGAGCGCTGGCAAGCCTTGGGGGAGTTCGCCCAAAACCTTCACGCCGACCGTGTGCAGGTCGAGGACATTGACTGCCAGCGTCGCCAGGATCACCGCGACAAGGATTCCGGGCAGGCGCTTGAAAGGCTTGAGCAACAGGATCAACACCAGGCAGCCACCGCCAACCGCAAAGCTGTACCAGTTGGTCTCGCCGGCGAGGATCGCCTGCCCAAGCTGCAGGACATCCCGCAGCGGTCCGCGACCGTCGATGCTGATGCCGAATAGCTTTGGCAGTTGGCTGATGAGCACGGCGAGGGCGATACCGTTCATGTAGCCATAGCGGATCGGCTTGGACAGGAGTTCGGTAATGAAGCCCAGGCGCAGCAGGCCGGCGAGGATGCACACCAGGCCGGACACCACCGCCATCATGCCGGCCAGGGTGATCGCCTTGGTGGGATCGCCTTCGGATGTCACCAGGATTACCGCAAGGATTGGCGCCGCCAGCGCCGAGTCCGGCCCGAGCACGAGGATTCGGCTGGGGCCGAACAGTGCGTAGGCCAGCAGTGGCACGATGGTGGCATACAAACCGTAGATGCCCGGCACGCCAGAGGCCTCGGCATAGGCAATTCCGACCGGCACCAGCATGGTGGTCAGCACCAGGCCGGCGGCAATGTCGTTCGGCAGCCAGGCGAGACGGTACTGCCTGAGCATCTGCAATCCCGGTAGCCAGCGCAGCCAACCGTCCGTGGAGGTGGGGGCACTGTCGGGCGGCGGGTTGTCGGATTGCATGGATAGGCTCTCCTTGTTCGGAGCAACACCTCTGCTCAGTGGGGCGACTCTCCGGCAAGGAAGGCAAACGCCATCCCCAGGATCAGGTACACGGCGAGTAGCTGGACGCCTTTGAACCAGTCGGAGCGACCGTCGCCGGCTACCTGCCCGGTAATGAGGACGGACAACAACAACACCAGCACCAGCCCCGGCGGAAAGTCCAGGTCCATGGCTGCCGGACCGACAAACAGGCTGGCCAGCGCCAGCACGGGGGCAACGAACAGGGCAACCTGAACACTGGAGCCGATGGCGATCGCCAGGGACAGGTCCATTCGATTTTTCATCGCCATCGTGATCGCCGTGGCGTGCTCGGCGGCGTTACCGAGAATGGCGACGACGAAGATGCCGACGAAGGCATTGCTCAGTCCGAGCTGCCGGGTGCTGGGCTCGATGGCCGCAACCAGGATCTCGCTGGTCCAGGCAAGCAAGGCGGTGGCCACTCCCAGTACCAGGAGTGCCTTTCCCATCGACCACGGGACCGGCTTCGGCGTGTCGTCGTCTCCGCTCTCGCTGACGAACTCCCTTTTGTGGGTAATCAGCGAGTACACGAGGAACAAGGCATAGACGCTCAGCAACACCACGGAAATCGATACGCTCAGATAGTGCGCCCCTTGAGGAATCTTGGCGACGGCGGAGGCCTCGTAGGCTGCCGGCAAGACCAGGGCAATGGCGGCAAGACTCAGCAGAGTGGCTTGAGAGCGGGCTCCGGTGGCATTGAAGTGCTGCTCGGGATAACGCATGCCCCCAAAGAGCATGGCTCCACCGAGGACCAGGAGAATGTTGCCGATTATCGAACCGGCGATGGATGCCTTGACCACGTCGTGCAGTCCCGCCTGCAGCGCGACGATGCCAATGATCAGCTCGGTGGCATTGCCGAAGGTGGCATTGAGCAACCCGCCGACGCCCTCGCCAAAGTGCTCGGCCAGATGCTCGGTGGCCTGTCCCAGCCACCCGGCCAGCGGCAGGATGGCCAGTGCTGCGCTGGCAAAGATCGGCAAGTAGCGATCCGGGGCGAGGTACTCCAGGGCGAGAGTGACCGGGACGAAAATCAGAAGCCAGTTCAGCATGCAGGGCCGCTCCCCGGTAGCGCATGGAAACTCGTTTTCCCCTGCAATGGATTTGCAGGCAGCGGGGAAAGTGTAGTTTCTCGGTCCACCGGTAGCCGGGACGAAAATGCCTTGAGTCGACGCCTGCGAGCCGCGGGTGAATCGCCCCGGGTTTCGTAGACATATTCGAGTGTCCGGTTTTGGCGGCCATGCGCGAAAAACCCGAACCGGCAAGGCCGGATCAAGGGCCGGTTTCTCCTTGAGGCCGCTATCCGTCCATGACAAGCTGCCGCACCGGCCGCCTCCGACCTCCATTCTGGCGACGCTCTTCGCGGCGATTTTGACTGCCCCGCTCTCCGGCTCACTGCCGCCCTCCTTGTAGAGATGCCCCATGAAACGTTTCGTCCTGATCGACACGGCGCCCATCCCGGAAAACGGCGGGGCGCTGTGCCTGTACGAATATGGCGAGGATTTCGTCATCAAGATCCAGGGCGGCAGCGGCAATCAGCTGATGAATACCCGCATGCACGGATCGGAGGACGCCCTTGGCCAGATCCCCTGCCGCAAAGTCGCGTCGCGTCCGCAGGCGCGCGTGCTGGTCGGGGGGCTGGGGATGGGCTTCACCCTGGCGGCGGCGCTCAAGGCGCTGGGTGCCGATGCCGAAGTGCAGGTGGCGGAGCTGGTGCCCGGCGTGATCGAGTGGAACCGCGGCCCTCTGGGCGAGAAGGCCGGCCATCCGCTGAACGACCCGCGCACCACCCTGCTCAACGAGGACGTCGCGGCGGTCCTCGCGCGCGAACCCGGGGGGTATGACGCGATCATGCTGGACGTCGACAACGGGCCCGAGGGGCTGACGCAGCAAGCGAACGACCGGCTCTACTCGCCGGACGGCCTGAACGCCTGCGCGCAGGCCCTGCGGCCCAATGGTGTGCTGGCCGTCTGGTCGGCCAGCGCCGACCGGGCCTTTTCCGGACGGCTTGCCAAGGCCGGCTTCCGGGCGGAAGAGGTTCGGGTCTTCGCCCACGGCAACAAGGGCACCCGGCACACCATCTGGATTGCGGAGCTGACCCCCGGCGGACGGTCCCGAGCTGCCGGCAACGGCCGATAGTCGCTCTTCGGCGGTTGTTGCCAGGCCGTGCAATTCCTGAGAAAACACCGCCCCCCAGGGCAGCCATCCGCCGGCTGCCCGCTGAGCGAGAACGAGCGATGAGCAGCGAATTGCAGGTTGTGGACATCCGACTGGGCGACGGCAAGGAAGTGGTCAAGGGCGCCCTGATCACCACCCAGTACAACGGCTTTCTGGAGGACGGCACCCGGTTCGACTCCTCCTACGACAAAGGCAAGCCGTTCCAGTGCGTGATCGGCACCGGGCGGGTGATCAAGGGCTGGGACCGGGGCCTGATGGGCATGAAGGTCGGCGGCAAGCGCAAGCTCTTCGTGCCGGCGCATCTGGCCTATGGCGAGCGGCAGATCGGCGCGCACATCACGCCGAATTCGAACCTGATCTTCGAGATCGAGCTGCTGGAAGTGCTGACCCGGGACGACTGATCCGCCCGCGGACGCCGGCCGCCGGTTCCGCTCAGAGGCCCGCCGCCCGTCCCGCCCCGAACATCCGGTAGCAGGCCTTGCCCGCGCGCTTGGCCTCGTACATGGCGAGGTCGGCTTCGCGGATCAGGCCGTTGGCGTCGCTGTGCTCGCCGGCGAAGGCCACGCCGATGCTCGCGGAGACGGAAACCGCCGGCTGCCCGGCGCCCAGTTCGACGGGCCGGCTCAGCCGGTCGAGCAGCCGCTGCAGAATCCCGTCCAGCGCCGGCGCGTCGTTCGCTCCCGACAGCACCACCACGAACTCGTCCCCGCCGAGCCGGGCGACGGTGTCGGAGGGGCGCAGCACGGCGAGCATGCGCTGTGCGACCTCCTTCAGGAGCAGATCCCCGGCCTGATGGCCGAAGCGGTCGTTGACCGCCTTGAAGCCGTCCAGGTCGAGCACGCAGACGGCCAGCCGGCCGCCCTGGCGGCGTTGCAGGCCGAGGGCCATGTGGATGCGGTCGAAGAGCAGCAGGCGGTTGGGCAGTCCCGTCAGCGCGTCGTAGTAGGCCAGGGCGTCGAGTTCCCTCTGCCGGCACAGCAGCTCGTCGTTGAGCCGCTCCAGGGCGATGGCGCCACGATGGGAGCGCTCGAGGAAGAGCAGCAGGACGAGGGTCAGCGCCAGCAGCGCGAGCATCAACAGCAGCGGCTGGATGCTCGCGGACAGGCCGCCGAAGCCCTGCAGGGCGACGAATTCGATCAGCCATTGCCGTCCGGGAACCGCCAGCGGGTAGCGCACCACGCGCTCTCCGGGCTCCCGCGGGACGGCGCCGCGCGGATGGATGGCGACCGGCTGCCCGTCCTGCAGGTCGTAGAGGCGCACCTCCATCGCCAGGCGCTCGAACGACAGCGCCTTGAGCAGCACGCTGGGCCGCAGCATCAGGATCAGGTAGCCCTCAAGGGCCTGCTGGCGCTGCTCGTCGGTCGCCAGCGGCAGGCCCTTGCGGTACACCGGCTGGTAGATGGCGACCGCCAGCGGTCCGTCCGGCTCCTGCAGCAGCGGAAAGACCGGGGTGGTCCGCTGCACGCCCAGCCGGGCCGAGTCGCGCGCCACCTCCCGGTTGTAGGGGCGCGCCAGGGTGTCGAGCCCGAGCACCCGGCGATGGGCCTCGAAGGGCTCGGCATACCAGATCGGCAGATATTCCTCGCGGGCGGGCGCCGGCACCGGGAGCCGGGCATCGGCGCTCACGTCGAAGATGCCGAGGCGCCGCTCCTGGAAGGGCAGCAGATCGCACTCGAACGCATCGCGCTCGCCGTGCGGAACCCGCAGCGCCCAGTGCACGGCGAGGACTTCCGGATAGCTCGGCAGCATCTCGCGGGCGAAGCGGGCGAACTCCTCGCGCCCGACCGTCTCGGTCGCCATGAAGAGGCCGCGAAAGGCCAGCAGGAGCTGGGCCGAATGCTCCAGCAGATCCTGGGCGTTGCGGAACTGGACGTGCGCCAGGCGCTGGAACTCCCCGGCCTGCACGCGCCGCTCCAGCGCCGCGCTGTACAGGTAGGCGACGACCGAGATCAGCACCCCGCCGCCGCCCACCACCAGCAGTCGGGCCCAATACCTGCGCCTCGCGCGCCAATCCATTCCCACCATCCGTGCCTCCGTGCGAAACCGCTGTCATGGAGGCTGCGAATTATAGGGGCGGCCACGTCTTTTCACCCTTGGCCCATCGCAGGGGAGCCGCCGCGGGCGGGCGCCCCTCAGGTGTAGTTGGCCGGGTCGGGCGCCTCGTCCTTGAGCGCCCAGCGGCCGAGCATGTTCAGCTTGTAGTCGATCGGGTCGTGCAGGGTGTGGGTGCGCACGTTGCGCCAGTAGCGGTCGAAGCCCAGCGCGGCGCGGGTGCCGCGGGCGCCGACCACCTCGAACAGCTCCTGGCTGGCGAACAGCCCGGCGCGGTGGGCGAGCACCTTGGCCTCGGCGACCGCGACCGCCACCCGGGCGCGCTCCGCGGCGCTCAGCGCCGGTCCGCGGGAAAAGGCCCGGTCGATCAGCTCCGCGGCGCGCTCGGCGAGGGCGCGGGCGGCGGCGATCTGCACATGCATCTCGCCGAAACGGTTCTGGGTGAAGGGGTCGTCCACCGCCTGCGCGGCCGGCGAAACCAGCCAGGGCCGGGCCTGGGTGCGGGCATAGTCGCGGGCCTCGGCGAACGCGCCCTCGGCGATGCCCAGGTAGAGGTTGGTCAGCACCAGCTGGCCGAAGCAGTTGCGCAGGGTGTGGAAGGCGCTCGGCGTGGCGTCCGCCGCGCGCAGCACGTCGCGCGCCGCCAGCGGCACCTGCGCGAAGCGGATCGAGTTGCTGTCGGTCTGGCGCTGGCCGATGGGGTCCCAGTCATCGAGCACCTGCACGCCGGGGTGCTCGGTGGAGACCACCCCGAGCAGCGGCTGGGGATGCTCGCCGAGCACCGCCGAGAGGGTCATGAAGTGCGCGCCGACGGTGCCCGAGCAGAAGGACTTGGTGCCGTCGAGCAGAAAGCCCCCGGCCGCGGGTTCGGCGACCAGCCGACGGTCCAGCGGGTTCATGCCGTTGCCCCACCAGCACCGGTGCTCGGCGGTGTGGCCGAGCAGGCGCGCCTGCTGCTCGTCGCTGCCGTAGATCAGTACGGTGGCGACCTGCAGCTGGTGGAAGGCCAGCACGTGGGCCAGCGAGCTGTCGACGGCGGCCAGTTGGCGGACCAGCGCGAAGATCTCCTGCCAGCTGCGTTCCTGGCCGCCCAGGGCGCGGGGAATCGCCAGCAGCAGCAGGCCGGCGTCGCGCAGCAGCGCTTTCTCTTCGGCGGCATGGCCGCCCCGGGCGTCGCGCTCGACGGCGTTGGCCTTGATGCGTTCGAACAGGGGGTGCAGATCGTGGGACATATCGGTCATCGGTGGTGTGGGAAATTCAGTGGCAGATCAGCCCTTGTTCGAGCTTCAGCACGTCGAAGGCCAGCTCGCCGGTGCGCTGCGCCAGCGCGGCGTCCAGCGCACCGCGGCGCCGCCAGTCGTCCAGGGCCGCGGCGAGCCAGGCCTGCGCCTGCGGCTCGGCGGCCGCCAGGCGCACATGGCCGGCGAGCGGCGCCCGCAGCTCGACCGGCAGCCGACGGTAGAAGCGCCAGTCGGGCTGCTCCAGCAGCCAGTCGACCAGGCTGCGCGCCTCGGCCAACGCCAGGCACTCCCCGGCCAGGAAGGCGGCGACGGCGTGGACCGCCGAGGGATATTCATGCGGCCGGACGCCGTAGCGCTCCACCAGCGGCCGGCGGTACGGGCTGCCCTCGGCCAGGCACACCGGACGTCCGCGCAGGCTCTCGCCCTCGCCGAGGGCCAGCCCGCGCAGGGCGATCAGCGCGCCCCGCCCCTGGGCGGCAGAGGCCGGGATCGGAGCGCCGGCGGCGGGCTCCGCGGCCATGGCGGCGCCGGCGACCAGCAGGTCGATCCGCCCTTCGCGCAGCGCGGCCTCGCGCAGGCCGGGGGCCAGACCGAGGGTCTCCACCGGCAGCCCCAGATAATCGCCGAGGGCCTGCGCCAGCGCCGCATCGACGGGGTCCGGCTCGGCCACCGCGGGCATGCCGGGCAGCGCCGGGCGCGGGTAGGCGCGCACCCCGACGACCAGCGTGCCGCGCGCCCGGGCCTGTTCCAGCCGGGGGCCGGGCGGCAGCTCGTCGGGCGGGACGCCGCGCCAGCCCTGCCCGCGCCCCGCCAGGCCGGTGCCGGCGAGCAGCGCTACCAGCAGCAGGAGCGCCGCGCCCAGCCAGCCGCACGGACGCTGCGCCGGCAACGCCTCGCGCAGCGGGCGAAGCTCGCCCAGCCAGGCCGGCACCAGCAGGTCAGGCATGGTGGCGCAGCCCCCGGCGCCAGCGGGTGAGTCGCCGCTCGATCAGGGCGAGGACGACGTTGAGCAGCAGCCCGACCAGCGCCAGCAGGAGGATGCCGGCGTACATGCTGGGCACCTGGAAGACCTCCTGGGAGTTCAGGGTGAGGAAGCCCAGCCCGGAATGCGCGCCGATCATCTCGGCGGCCACCAGGGCGGTGACGCAGTAGGCGCCGGCCAGGCGGATGCCGGTGAAGATCGACGGCGCGGCCGCCGGCAGCACCACCTTGGCGAACAGGAACGCCCGCGAGGCGCCCATCGAGCGGGCCGAGTCGATCAGCAGCTTGTCCACCTGCTTCACCCCGCTGATGGTGCTGAGCAGGATCGGCCAGAACGAGGCCCAGAAGATGATCGCCACCTTGGACAGCTCGCCGATCCCGAAGAACAGGATGAACACCGGGAACAGCGCCAGCGCCGAGGTCTGCCGGAACAGCTGCAGCAGCGGATCGACCAGCGCCTCGAGGCGGGCGAACCAGCCCATCAGCAGGCCCAGGCTCACCCCGCCGGCGATCGCCAGCAGCAGGCCGGCCAGCGAGCGGTAGAGGCTGGCCTCGAGGTGCTTGAACAGCAGGCCGGACGAGGCCAGTTCCCAGATCGCCTGCAGGACCGCGGTGGGCGGGCTGAGATAGGCTGCGCTGACCAAGCCGCTGCGCGGCAGCAGCTCCCAGAGCAGGACGAAGGCCAGGATGCCCAGGCTGCGCTCGAGCAGCCCGGAAAGATTCGGCAAAAGACGCATGACGATTTTCTACCCCTTGATCTCGGCGGCCTGCGCACTCGCCGGCCAGTCGGCCGCACGTATCGAGGTCGGCGCCGGCACCGGCGCCGAGGCGAAGCGCACCTCGTCCTTGAGCACCTCCCAGGCGCGCTGGCGCAGGTGCGCGAACTCCTCGGAGTTGCGCAGCTCGGCGGGCCGCGGACGCGGCAACGGCACCTCGAGGATCTCCTTGACCCGCCCCGGACGGTGGGTCATCACCGCGATCCGGTCGGAGAGGAAGATCGCCTCGTCGAGGCTGTGGGTGATGAACACGATGGTCTTCTTGCGGGCGTCCCAGATGCGCAGCAGCTCGGCCTGGAGGATCTCGCGGGTCTGCGCGTCGAGGGCGGCGAACGGCTCGTCCATCAGCAGTACCTCGGGCTCGTAGACCAGCGACCGGGCGATGGCCACGCGCTGCTTCATGCCGCCGGAAATCTCATGGGGATAACGCGCGCCGAAGCCGCCCAGGCCCACCAGCTCGAGGTACTCGCGGGCCCGCTCGCGGCGTTCGGCCTTGCCGACCCCGCGGATCTCCAGGCCCACCTCGATGTTCTCCAGCACGGTGCGCCAGGGAAACAGCGCGTAGCCCTGGAACACCACACCCTGGTTGGCGTTGATGCCCTCCAGCGGCCGGCCGTCGATGCGGATGCTGCCGCCGCTCTTCTCGGCCAGCCCGGCGAGGATGCTCAGGAAGGTCGACTTGCCGCAGCCGGAGGGGCCGAGCACCGAGAGGAATTCGCCGGCGCGCACCTCCAGGTCGAAGTGTTCCAGGGCGACGACCCGCTCGGCGCGGCCGCTCTCGTTCTGCGCGGTGAACTCCATGCGCAGGTCGCGCGCGACTATGCTGCTGCTCACGCGGGCATCCTCAGGCCGGCAGGCCGGCGAAGGGGTTGAATTCGTTGGTGTAGACGTCCTTCACCTTGACCTTGCCGCGCGGAATCTTGCCCTCGTTCTCGAGGATGTCGATGTAGTACTGGATCGGCGGCTCGCTGATCACCAGGTTCTCGACATAGGCGTAGCGCTCGACGTTCTTCAGGTCCATGCCGATGCGCTGGGCGGTGATCCTGCGCGCCCCCTCCGGGTTGGCGTTGACCCAGTTGGCCGCCCGGGCGATGGCCTCGACCACGTCGCGGGTGGCCTCGGGATGCTCGCGGATGAACTGGCCGTGCGCACTGTAGGGCGCCATGCCGCCCAGGCCGCGGTCGAGGTCGTAGTCGCTCCACAGCCGCAGCAGCGCCGGGTTGTGCTCGGCGCCGCCGGAGTGCGGCGGATGGATGATCGCCAAGTCGATGTTGCCGGTCGCCAGGGTCTGCTCGCTCTGGTTGTCCGGCACCACCAGCCAGTTGATCCTGTTCACGTCGACGCCGTGCTGGCGCAGGTAGGTCTTGGTGACGAACTCGGCGCAGGCACCGAAGCTGTTGAAGCCGATGGTCTTGCCTTCGAGATCCTTGGGCGTGCGGATCGCCGAGTCCTTGCGCACGAAGTACTTCATGTGCGGCGCCTCTTCCAGGGTCTTGCCGCCGGCGGACACCACCTTGAGATCCAGGCCGCTGGCAATCGCCGAGATCACCAGCGGCACCATACGCATGCCGAAATCGATCTCGCCGGTGCCGACCAGCGGAATGATCTGCGGCGCGGCGATCTTGCCGACATATTTGGGCCGTGCGCGGGTGCCCTCGAAATAGCCCAGCGACTCGGCCAGGTAGATCAGGTCGAACGCCGGATTGTCGGGATACTTGAACGCCACCACCGGATCGCCGGCGCTCTTCACCACGGCCGGCGCGGCGGCCGCCCTGGCAGCGCCTTCCTCTTCCTTCTTCCAGCAGCCGGGCAGCAGGAGGCTGGCGGCGCCCGCCGATCCGAGCAGGGCGAGGGTCTTGAGTGCCGATCGACGGCTGGCATTCACAGGCATGGCGGTTTTCCTGGCTCCTGACGGCGGGCGATCTGCCCGACTGTGCTGGAACCTGCTCAGCAAGAGCTGCGCCACAAGTCGAAAATAAACACATCAATTTGATTAATAAGGATTTTTTAAAGTTTTCTCGAGAGCCGACGAGCACTCCCCGAACGGCCGGCTGCGCGAATCGCCACAGCCGGCCGCACCGACTGCGGGAAATCGCGCAGCGCCGGGGAGCGAACGGCGGTAGGAAGCTCTCGGCAGGGACGCGGATACAGCGGCGGGGCGCGGCGGGACAGTGCGGGAAGCGTTCGGAGCGCACGGCATCCCGAGCGGGAGGCCGACAGACGGGCAGCGGGTCGGGGCGACCCGAAGGACGGAGCGGAATCGGCCGGCGGCGGGCCGGTTCGGCGCGGCAGAGGCCGGAGATCCCGGCGGCCTGCGCGCCGGGTCAGATGACCGGTTCCACCTCGTGGCCGCAGGACAGGCAGTGGCTCAGCCATTCGCCGAGGAACAGGTTGAGCTGGCTCTTCTCGTCCGGCTGGTGCATCGCCGCGTTGGGGTAGATATAGCGGCTGCGCAGGCGCCGGGCCTGTTCCGCACAGACCACCTCGGCCATCCGCGCATCGTGATAGACCCGCACCTCCATCCGCGGCGCCGGCAGCCAGGGCAGGCTGTGCTCCTGGCAGACCTTGAGGGTGGTGGTGTAAGGACAGTCCTCGAGCACTTCCAGCGCCAGCACGCCGAGCAGCCGCTCGCCCTGGCTCACCCCCACCCGCCTGGCTGCGGCGGGCATGCCGCGCATGTCCGGCAGCAGGCGCATCAGCCGCGCATAATTGGCTTCGCAGGTCGCCTGCAGGTCGACCAGATCGACCCGGTAGCGCTCGCGCATCAGACTCACGCCCACAATCCACGTACCTCGACACGGTTCAGCGCCAGCCACTGCAGGGCAATGATGCTGGCGGCATTGTTGATCTTGCCGTCCCTGACCGCCTGCAGTGCCGCCTCGAAAGGCAGCACGTGCACCCGGATGTCCTCGCCCTCCTCGGCCAGGCCGTGAACGCCGCCGGCTCCCTGGCTGTCGCAACGGCCGACGTAGAGGTGGACCTTCTCGTCGCTGCCGCCGGGCGACGGGTAATAGACAGTCACCGGCCACAGCGCCTCGAGCGTCAGCCCCGCCTCCTCGAACGCCTCGCGGTGGGCGACCTCCTCGGGCTCTTCGTCCTTGTCGATCAGCCCGGCGACCATCTCGAGCATCCAGGGATTGTCCGACTTGTCCATCGCCCCGACGCGGAACTGCTCGTTCAGCACCACGCAGTCGCGCTGCGGGTCGTAGGGCAGCACGCAGACCGCGTCGTGGCGCACGAACAGCTCGCGGCTGAGCACCGGCCCCATCTCGCCGGAGAACTGGCGATGGCGCAGGTGCACGCGTTCGAGTCGGTAGAAGCCGCTGAAACAGGGCTCGCGCCGCACGATTTCCACGGCATCCGCATCCGGCTTGAAGAATTCGCTCATCCTGCACGCTCGTCTAGTGAACTGAAGTCGGTTGCCATCCTAACCCGCCGTTTCGGCCAGCGCAGCCCCTTTGCAGGCGGCCGAGGAACTGCGACTCTAGCCAGTCCGCCGGCGACCGCTCCGGTCCCGCCGCGGCACCTTTCTCAACGACCCCGAAAGCCCCGATGAACGCCGCCTCCGCCATGAAACCACTCGTCCTCGCCGCGCTCGGCCTGCTCCTCGGCGCCTGCCAGAGCCTCTCGCCCTCGAGCCCGCCGGCCGTCTACCAGCGTACCGCCTGGGAGCATTTGCAATCCGGATGCCAGGGGCACGAGTGCCCGCTGGTAAACATCGACACCCTGAATTTTTCCGACGAACCCGCGCTGAACCGGCTGATCGATCGCGGCCTGCTGGAGCTGACCCGCGAGGCCGACGGCATGCCGCTGCCGGCATCGCTGGAGAGTTACGAACGGGACTTCCTGACCGGCGCCAAGCCCGGCTGGAGCAGCTACCTGCAGGCCAAGGTGCGCGAGCAGAACGACGGACGGATCCTCGTCGAGCTGTCGAGCTACCGCTTCACCGGCGGCGCCCACGGCGTGCCGGGACGGACCTTCATCGACTTCGACCGCCGCCGGCAGAAGGCCCTGGAACTGCGCGACCTGCTGCTGCCGGGTCAGGAGGAGGCCTTCTGGGCGAAGGCCAGGCAGGCCCACCAGCGCTGGCTGGTCGGCCAGGGCGTGGGCGACGACGCGGAGTTCATCGCCACCTGGCCATTCCAGCAGACCCGCCACATCGGCCTGGCGCGGGCCGGCGTGCTGCTGATGTACGACGTCTACCGCATCGCCCCCTACACCAGCGGCCACCCGCTGCTGGTGGTGCCCTACCCGCAGCTCAACGGCATCCTCAGGCCGGAATTCTTCCCGCGCAGCAGGTAGGAGCCAACGTGCTGGCGACGCTTTTCGCAGCGACGGATCGCCAGCAAGCGGGCTCCTGCCGGTCGAACTCCCGGCCCTCCCTCGGCGGTGGGAGAAGGCCGGGCAGGGATCACACCTGCTTGTAGATCACCGAGCCTTCTTCCTTGAAGCGCTCGGCCTGCTCCTTGAAGCCGGCCTCGACGGCCTGGCTTTCCTCGGACAGCCCGTGCTCGGCGGCGTAGTCGCGCACTTCCTGGGTGATCTTCATCGAGCAGAACTTCGGCCCGCACATCGAGCAGAAGTGCGCCACCTTGGCCGAGTCCTTGGGCAGGGTCTCGTCGTGGTAGCTGCGCGCGGTGTCCGGATCGAGGCCGAGGTTGAACTGGTCTTCCCAGCGGAACTCGAAACGCGCCTTGGACAGTGCATTGTCGCGGATCTGTGCACCGGGATGGCCCTTGGCGAGATCGGCGGCGTGCGCGGCGATCTTGTAGGTGATGATCCCGGTCTTCACGTCGTCCTTGTTCGGCAGGCCGAGGTGCTCCTTGGGCGTCACGTAGCAGAGCATCGCGCAGCCGAACCAGCCGATCATCGCCGCGCCGATGCCGGAGGTGATGTGGTCGTAGCCGGGGGCGATGTCGGTGGTCAGCGGGCCGAGGGTGTAGAACGGCGCCTCGTCGCAGCATTCGAGCTGCTTGTCCATGTTCTCCTTGATCATGTGCATCGGCACATGGCCGGGGCCTTCGATCATGGTCTGCACGTCGTGCTTCCAGGCGATCTTGGTCAGCTCGCCGAGGGTTTCCAGCTCGCCGAACTGGGCGGCGTCGTTGGCATCCGCAATGGAGCCCGGGCGCAGGCCGTCGCCCAGCGAGAAGGCGACGTCGTAGGCCTTCATAATCTCGCAGATTTCCTCGAAGTGGGTGTAGAGGAAATTCTCCTGGTGATGCGCCAGGCACCACTTGGCCATGATCGAGCCGCCGCGGGAGACGATGCCGGTGACCCGCTTGGCGGTCAGCGGCACGTAGCGCAGCAAGACGCCGGCGTGGATGGTGAAGTAGTCCACGCCCTGCTCGGCCTGCTCGATCAGGGTGTCGCGGAACAGCTCCCAGGTCAGGTCTTCGGCGATCCCGCCGACCTTCTCCAGCGCCTGGTAGATCGGCACCGTGCCGATCGGCACCGGCGAGTTGCGGATGATCCACTCGCGGGTCTCGTGGATGTGCTTGCCGGTGGACAGGTCCATGACGGTGTCCGAGCCCCAGCGGATGCCCCAGGTCAGCTTGGCCACTTCCTCCTCGATGGAGGAACCCAGCGCCGAGTTGCCGATATTGCCGTTGATCTTCACCAGGAAGTTGCGGCCGATGATCATCGGCTCCAGCTCGGTGTGGTTGATGTTGGCCGGGATGATTGCGCGGCCGCGGGCGATTTCCTCGCGGACGAACTCGGGGGTGATTTCCTTGGGGATGTTGGCCCCGAAGCTCTGCCCCGGATGCTGCGCCGTGAGCAGGCCGGCGGCGCGCGCCTCGGCGAGCTTCAGGTTCTCGCGGATGGCGACGTATTCCATCTCGGGAGTGACGATGCCTTTCTTCGCGTAGTGCATCTGGCTAACGTTGGCGCCTGCCTTGGCGCGGCGCGGGTGGCGCACGTGGGCGAAGCGCATCTTGGTCAGCTCGGGGTCGGCCAGGCGTTCCTGGCCGAAGCGCGAGCTGAGCCCGGCGAGCAGTTCGGTGTCGCCGCGGTCGGCGATCCAGGCCGAACGCACGTCCGCCAGGCCCTGGCGCACGTCGATCTGCACGTCGGGGTCGGTGTAGGGGCCGGAGGTGTCGTAGACCAGCACCGGGGCGTTGATCTCGCCGCCGAAGGCGGTGGGGGTCACGTCCAGGCTGATCTCGCGCATCGGCACGCGGATGTCCGGGCGCGAGCCGGGGACGTAGATCTTCCGCGAACGCGGGAAAGGCTGTACGGACTGCTGGTCGACCTGGGCTGACTCGCTCAGGTTCTTCTGTTGTTCTGTCACGCTCATCAAGGCACTCCACTTCGTCCGGGGCATGGATTGTCGGAGTCGATCGGGGCGGACGCGGGCATGCCGAAGCATCGAGAGGCCCCCGCCGAACGGCGAGGACGTCTTGTTCCCTACGCAGGTTTCACCCTGATCAGGTTCAACGGGATCCGGCCTGCGCCGATCTCAGCCCCCGCTGGGGCACCCCGACAAGTACCAGCTGAGTCTAAACAAGGCTGGCGCAGAACACCAACCGGCAAAAGCCTCCTCGTCGGAAAGCGCCGATAGGGTCTGTTGACATTTTGGCGTAGGCCGCGACGGAGGCCCGTCTGGCGCAGAACAAGGAACGAGGAGAGAAGTTTGGTCATTCCAAATGAACGACGAGCGACGCCGTGCTGCGCCAGACGGGCCCCGTCCCCTCGGGTTGCGCGTCAAATGCCGCCATGCGGCGTTGCGGGGCTTGGCAAGGGAAATGACCATTGCCGGCGCCCCGCGCCTTGCCTGGCGGCATTTGACGCGGCAACGCGGCTCACGCCAAAACGTCAACAGACCCTAAGTGTTTGCGAGCAGGCGCTCCAAGCCTTCCAGCAGCCGCGCCAGCGCGCCCTGGTTGGCGGCGAGCACCGCCTTTCCCGCCGCGCCGGCCCGGGCGGCGCTCGCCGGATCGCTCCAGAAGGCGCCGACCGCCGCGGCCAGCGAGCCGGCGTCGGCCACCTGCCGCAGGGCGCCGGCTTCGTCGAGCCGTGCGGCGATCTCAAGGAAGTTGAACAGGTGCGGCCCGCTGAGCAGCGGCTTGCCCAGCGCCGCCGGCTCCAGCAGGTTGTGCCCGCCGCTGGGGACCAGGCTGCCGCCGACGAAGGCGCAGTCGGCCAGGGCGTAGAGAAACAGCAGCTCGCCCATGGTGTCGCCGAGCAGCACCGCGGTTCCGGCCTCGACCGCCTCGCCGGCGGAGCGCCGCACGGTGGCGAAGCCCTCGCGGCGGCACAGCTCGAAGACCGGCGCGAAGCGCTCCGGATGGCGCGGCACCAGGATCAGCAGGGCGTCGGGAAAACGTTCGCGCAGCTGGCGGTGGCCGGCGAGGACGATCTCGTCCTCGCCGGCGTGGGTGCTGGCGGCGATCCACACCGGCCGATCCGCCGCGCCCCACTGCCCGCGCAGCGCCAGCGCCCGTGCCGACAGCTGCGGGTCGACGGCCAGGTCGAACTTGATCGAGCCAGTCACCGTCACCGCCTCGCCGCCGGCGCCCAGCGCGCGGAAGCGCTCGGCCTCGGCCTCGCTCTGCACCGCCAGCCAGCGCAGCTCGGCGAGCATCGGGCCGGTGAGCCGGGCGAAACGTCCGTAGCCGCGCGCCGAACGCGCCGACAGCCGGCCGTTGGCCAGCGCCACCGGAATGCCGCGCCGCGCGCACTGGTGCACATGGTTGGGCCACAGCTCGGTTTCCATGATCACCGCCAGGCGCGGCTGCAGCCGGTCGAGAAAGCGTGCCGCCGCCCACGGCAGATCGTAGGGCAGGTAGCAGTGCTGCACGCCGTCGCCGAACAGCGCGCGGATGCGCTCGGAGCCGGTCGGGGTCATGCAGGTGACAGTGAGCGGCAGCTCCGGATGGCGTGCCTGCAGGGCGCGGATCAGCGGCGCGGCAGCGATGCTCTCGCCCACCGACACCGCATGCACCCAGATGCCGCCCGGGCGCAGTGCGGGCAGGCCGAGGGCGAAGCGCTCGCCGACGCGCCGCGCATAGGCCGGCGCGCGCCAGGCCCGCCAGGCCAGACGCAGGAGGATCAGCGGGAGGGCGAGATGCAGCAGCAGGGTATAGAGGGTCCGGTTCATGGCGGCGCAGCTTAACAAAGCGCCGACCGGCCGCAAGATTTCGTGGCATCGCTCCGCCTGCACGACCAAGGTCGTGACCGAGTCGTCGATAAATGCCTGACGAATGGCATGCTTTATGCTGACCAGGATCAATGAATCGATGCCGATTTATCTTCTATGGTCCCCGTCCGAGTACAGCGGGTTGCCAACGGACCGGGGTCCCGAGTCAGCAGTTATAATCCGACTCTTTTACTCAACGAGGCCTGCCATGTTTCCAGCCCTCAGCACCGACGTCCTGATCGTCGGCGGCGGTATCGCCGGCCTCTGGCTGAACGCCCGCCTGCGCCAGGCCGGCTACGCCACCCTGCTGGTGGAGAACGCCAGCCTCGGCGGCGGCCAGAGCGTCAAGTCGCAGGGGATCATCCACGGCGGCACCAAGTACGCCCTGCACGGCGCGCTGAGCGGCGCCTCCGAGGCGATCGCCGAGATGCCGCGGCGCTGGCGCGCGGCGCTGGCCGGCGACGGCGAGCTGGACCTCTCCGGCGTGCGCCGGCTGTCCGACGCCCATTACCTGTGGTCGCCCGGCACCCTGGCCGGCAAGCTGACCAGCTTCCTCGCCAGCAAGGCGGTGCGCGCGCGGGTCGAGCCGGTGAAGGGCGAGGCCCTGCCCGCCGCGCTGCGGCACCCGGCCTTTCGCGGCAACGTCTATCGTCTCGACGAACTGGTGCTGGACGTGCCCAGCCTGATCGGCCGCCTCGCCGAGCTGGCCGGCGACGGTCTGCTCGCCGCGCAGGAGATCGCCCCGCTGCGCGAGGCGGGCGAGCTGAGCGGCCTGCTCGTCGACGGCCGGGAGATCCGTGCCCAGCGCATCGTCTTCTGCGCCGGCGCCGGCAACGCCGAACTGCTGGCGGCGCTCGGCCTGAGCCAGCCGGCCATGCAGCGGCGCCCGCTGCACATGGTCATGCTCAAGGCGCCGACCCTCGAGCCGCTCTACGCCCACTGCCTGGGCGGCGGCCCCAAGCCGCGGCTGACCGTCACCAGCCATCCGGCCGCCGACGGCCAGTGGGTCTGGTACCTGGGCGGCGACCTGGCCGAAGCCGAGGGCGTGGCACGCGACGAGGCGCAGCAGATCGCCATGGCCCGCCGCGAGCTGAACGAGCTGCTGCCGTCGGTCGACCTGACCCCGGCGCGCTGGGCGACCCTGCGGGTGGACCGCGCCGAGCCGGCGCAGTCGGCCCTGGCCCGTCCGGACAACGCCTTCCTCGCCGAGCAGGCCCGCCTGCTGGTCGGCTGGCCGACCAAGCTGGCCCTAGCCCCGGACCTGAGCGACCGGGTCTTCGCCAGCCTCGAGCGGGACACCGTGCGCCCGGCGGCGCACCCGCCGCTGCCCGCCCTGCCCCGCCCGCCGCGGGCGCAACCGGTCTGGGAGGAACTGCTGCCGTGAGCCTCGCGACCCTCCACGACCTGCATCGCCCGCTGGGCAGCACCGGCCTGACGGTCTCGCCGCTGGGCCTGGGCACCGTCAAGCTGGGCCGCGACCAGGGCGTGAAGTACCCGACCGGCTTTCGCATCCCGGACGATGCCGAGGCCCGCCAACTGCTCGCCCTGGCCCGCGAGCTGGGCATCAACCTGATCGACACCGCGCCGGCCTACGGGGTCAGCGAGGAACGCCTCGGCCCGCTGCTGCGCGGCCATCGCGACGCCTGGACGATCGTCAGCAAGGTCGGCGAAGAGTTCGAAAACGGCCAGTCGCGCTTCGATTTCTCCCCGGCGCACACCCGCTTCTCCGTCGAGCGCAGCCTCCGGCGTCTGGAGACCGACTGCATCGATCTGGTGCTGGTGCACTCGGACGGCAACGACCTCGCCATCCTGCGGGACAGCGGTGTCTACCCGACCCTCGCCGAACTCAAGCGCGAGGGCAAGATTCGCGCCTTCGGACTCTCCGGCAAAACCGTCGAGGGCGGCCTGCTGGCCCTCGCGGAGGGCGACTGCGCCATGATCACCCTGAATCTCGACGACCAGCACGAGCTGCCGGTGGCCGACTACGCCGCCGCCCACGGCAAGGGCATCCTCGTCAAGAAGGCGCTGGCCAGCGGCCATGTCTGCCTGGCGCGCGGCATCGACCCGGTGCGCGCCAGCTTCGAGCTGCTGTTCCGCCATCCGGGCGTCGGCAGCGCGATCGTCGGAACCATCAACCCGCAGCATCTGTCGCATAATGTCTCGGCAGCTGCAGCCGTCATTCGCCAACAAAGACAATAAATAAAGGGCCGCCCCCGCGGCCGGTCCAGGACTCAAGGAGCCGCCATGTCGACCATCATTGCCAAGCGCAATCCGCGTGCCTTCAAGACCCTTCCCCTGTTCGTGGAAGCCACTCCCGAAGGACTCAGCTACCAGTCTCTCGGCCAGCCGCTGAACTTCAGCCAGATGCTCGAACGGCGCCGCCCGGTCGAGGTCGCCGACAACCGGCGCTTCGCCCTGGAACTGGCCAACCTGGGCGTCTCGGTGCGCCTGACCCTGACCTGGCAGGGCCGCGACTACTGGCTGCTGGTGCGCCAGCAGCGCCAGGACCGCGGCGACGTGGTGCTCAAGCCGATCTCCGGCTACGTGCCGTCCCACGAACTGAACCTGCCGCTGCTCACGGCGATCCAGGAGGTCGCCGAGGAATGCCTGCTGCAGACCCCGCAGTGCTGGATGACCGGACGCTTCGGCGACACCTGGCTGCCGACCCCCTACGAGAACGTCCTGCACTACTGCGACAACACCTCCTTCCGCCTGAGTCCGCTGTCCGGCGCGGCCCGCCCGGTGTCCTGCGGCAACATGCCCCTGCTGGAGCGCCCGCGGGCCTACGTGCACCTGCCCACCGCCTCGCTGCAGCTGGTCTACGACATGCGCCTGGAACTGCCCGGCAACCTGCGCCAGCTCAGCCTGCTGCACGCCGACGAATGCCTGGAGGAAGGCACCCTGATCGCCCGCATCGACCACGACAGCCCGGATCTCTACCTGCTGCCCTTCGACCAGAACCGGCGCCCGGCGGACGAACTCTATACCCTGCAGCAGGGCTTCCTGCGCCCGGCCGACACCCGCGACCTGTGGCTGGCCGAAAGCTTCGCCCCGCAGGACGGCTGGGTGGTACGCGACGAACGGATCAGCTGGCGCGACTGGCAGGCCCTGTGGGATACCCCGGAGCAGGCGGCCGCCAAACCGGCGCCGCAGTGCGGCGGGGCGGCGGGCTGAGAGCAGAGGCGGTCTCGGACACGAGACCGCCGAAGCGTTGCCGTCGGCGCATCGGCCACCCTGCGCGATGGCCTACCCCGGCAGCCCCCGATCCCGATCCGCTACCCGCCGCTATTTCCGGCGGATCTTCTCGACGATGGCCGTGGTGGAGCTGTTCTCCACCAGCCCCAGCACCCTCACCTCGCCGCCATGGGCACGGACGAAGTCGGCGCCGACCACCTGATCGACACCGTAGTCGCCGCCCTTGACCAGTACGTCCGGCCGGATCTGCGCGAGCAGCCGCTCGGGGGTGTCCTCGGCGAAACTCACCACCCAGTCCACCGCGCCGAGCCCGGCGAGCACCGCCATGCGCCGGTCCACCGCATTGATCGGCCGGCCCGGCCCCTTCAGGCGGGTGACCGAGGCATCGTCGTTGACCGCCACGATCAGCCGGTCGCCCTGGGCGCGGGCCTGCTCCAGGTAAGTCACGTGGCCGGCATGGAGAATGTCGAAGCAGCCGTTGGTGAAGACGATCCTCTCGCCGTGGGCGCGGGCGTCCTCGATGGCCAGTAGCAGCTGCTCGAGGCCCAGCACGCCGCGCTCCGAGCCCTGCTCGCGCTGCACCGCGCGGCGCAGTTCGGGAGCGCTGATCGCCGCGGTACCGAGCTTGCCGACCACGATGCCGGCCGCCAGGTTGGCCAGCGCCACCGCCTGCGGCAGCTCCTCGCCGGCGGCCAGCGCCGCGGCCAGGGTGGAGATCACGGTGTCGCCGGCGCCGGTGACGTCGAACACCTCGCGGGCCCGCGCCGGCAGGTGCAGCGCCGGATGGCCGGGACGCAGCAGGGTCATGCCGTGCTCGCCGCGGGTCACCAGCAGCGCGCCGAGCTCGAGTTCGGCCATCAGCCGGGCGCCCCGCGCCACCAGCTCGGCCTCGTCGGCGCAGCGGCCGACGATGCTCTCGAATTCGGCCAGGTTCGGGGTGATCACACTGGCGCCGCGGTAGATGGTGAAGTCCTTGCCCTTGGGATCGGCCAGCACCGGGATGCCCCGGTCGCGCGCCGCCCGGATCAGCACCTGGTGATTCTTGAGCGCGCCCTTGCCGTAGTCGGAGAGCACCAGCACCCGGACCCCGTCGAGCAGGCCCTCGACCTCCGCGGCCAGGGCCGCGGCATCGGTGGCGAAGGGCTCCTCGAAGTCCATCCGCAAGAGCTGCTGATGGCGGCTCAACACCCTGAGCTTGACGATGGTCGGCTGGCTGGCGATGCGCTGGAAATGCACGTCCACGCCGGCCGACGCCAGGCTCTGGGCCAGGCTGTCGGCCGCCTCGTCGGCGCCGGTCACCCCGACCAGGGTGGCCGAGCCGCCCAGCGCGGCGATATTCAGCGCGACGTTGGCCGCGCCGCCCGGGCGATCCTCCATCTGTTCGACCTTGACCACCGGCACCGGCGCCTCCGGGGAGATCCGCGTGGTGCAGCCATGCCAGTAGCGGTCGAGCATGACATCGCCGACCACCAGCACGGGGGAGCGATCGAAACGGGGCATGGACAGCTTCATGGGGTCTCCACGGGCGAGTGAAAATCGGCGGCGATCATAGCATGGAGGGGAATATAGCCAGCCTGGGCGGGGCCGTGCCAGGCGCATCCAGCCCCGGCCGCTACAGGCGCCGCACCCAGAACAGCTCGTGCCGCCGTACCGCCTTGCGGAAGAACTCGTCGCCCCCGGTAACCGGCCAGCGGCGCCCGGCGAGGGCCTGCTGGATCAGCCGGCGCAGGCGCTTCTTCAGCGGCAGCGGCGCCTGCAGATCGTGCTGCATGGCCAGCGCCATCGCCTTGTCCAGACGGGTCCCGGCGTCCAGGGTCGGGCTCCACAGGCCGTCGGCCGGCAGCGGCTCGATGGCCGGCGGCAGGGCGACGCCCTCCCCGGCCGGGCCCATCGGCCAGCGGTCGTTGTCGTGCAGGTGGTTGGCGTAGAGCAGCAGGGTTTCGGGACGCCAGGCGCTGCCGGCAAGCGCCTCGGACAGGGCGCGGGTGGCGGCCACATGGTCGGCATGCGGGTCCAGCTCGGGATGCGGCGTCACCACCACCTCGGGACGGACGTGCTCGAGCAGCGCGCGCAGGTCGGCGACCAGGTTGAACCAGGTGGGCGCTCCGTCGGCATCGCCGGGCAGGCTCAGCGGATTGTGCCGGCGCACGCTACGGATATCGGTCTCGCCAGATTCCCGCGAGCCGAACGGCCGCTGCGGCTCGCCGGCCATCGCCGGCAGCTGCAGGCAGTAGTAACCGAGCTGCACGCAGCGATTCTGCGGCACGCCGCCCCACAACGGCACAGCCAGGCTGTCCCAGCTGCGCAGACGCCCCTTGAGGCGCGCCGCGCCGGCCGGGTCGAGGCCGAGGCGCCGGTAGTGCCCGGCCTCGATCTCGCCCTGGGTCAGGGTGACGATGGCAACGTCCCGCGCCCGGCTGTAGAGACCGAAGGCCGCCAGTTCGGCGTCGTCGGCATGGGGGGCGACGACCAGCAGGCGCCGTCCGGCATAGTCCGGGTTGGCCAGCGCGTACAGGGTGGCGCTGCCGGCCAGGGTGCAGAAGCGCCCGCGAAGGCGCAGGCGCCCGGCGCGCAGCGCCTCCTGCTGACCGGAGAGGTTCAGGTAGCGCCGCCCGTCCACGTCGCGCTCGAAATCCTGGCGGTCGTCGCCGATCCACACCTGCGGATCGAGCAGCCGTCCCAGCCAGCCGGCGGTGACGCGCAGCTCGAGGATCAGGGTTTCGGCCGCGCCGATCTCGCCCTCCACCCTCAGCCGGCCCTCTTCCAGGCGCACCGGCAGGGCCAGGGCATCCGCCGGGAAGGCGTAGCGGTAATCGTCCTGCGGGCGGTAGAACAGATGGTCGGCGAACCAGGCCTCGTGGGCGATCCAGCCCAGCAGCAGCGCCAGCGGCACCAGCCACCCGGCGACCAGCAGGCCGAGCAGGAGCAGCGCCGCCAGGGCGACCAGCAGGAAGAGACGCTTGTGCCGGCGATGGCGTTTCAGCAACTGCTGCTTGCGGGCGGTCATGGCGTCAAACCTGATAGACCGGCACCCGGTGGCACCAGAGGTCCTTGTATTCGCGGTCGGCGCGGCCGAAGGAATAGCGCAGCTGCTTGTCCTTGGCCCGCGCCTCGGCCCAGGCGTCCTGGGTATTGACGAAGGTGAGCACGCTGCCGGGGGCCAGCTTGTCGCAGTCCGGGTCGAAGCCGCCGTTGATGTACTCGTAGGAAACCCACTGGGGCGACTCGACCCGGTAGAGGATCTGGATCGCGATGGGCCGTTCGCCGAGAAACACCACCGAGCCGGCCATGAACGCCTCGAGCAGCGCGAAGACCTCGGCGAGCCGCGCCTTGCCCGGCACCTCGAACTGCCAGCGGCGCTCGAACAGCTCCGCGTAGATCGCGGCGCGCTCGGCAGGCGTCAGCTCGCCGATCGGCTGCAGCCGGCCACCGGCCTCCTGCAGCAGGCGCAGGTCGCGGCGCAGGTTGTAGCGGTAGCGGCCCTTGTAGTTCTCCGGCGGGCGGGCCATGGCCAGTTGATCGGGCTGCTCGCGCAGCGCCGCGATGCGCCCGTGGTTCAGCTCGGAGACATAGCCCATCCGCTGGCGCACCGGCACGCTGGCGTTCTCGGCGATCGGCAGGATCACCTCGGCATTGCCCAGGTCGAACAGCCGGCGCTTGCCGGACTGCTTCAGCACCTCCTTCGAGAGCGCCAGATGGCGCCCCCAGCAGGGCACCGCGGCCAGCAGCTCGCCGCCCCGCTCCCAGCCCAGGTAGCGGACGGGCATTTCCGCCAGCGCGGAGAGCCGCTCGACGAAGTGGGGATGGGTCGCCACGCTGCCGCCATGGCGGCTCCAGGCCTCGGCATAGGCCGTCCGGTCGATGACGCGCCAACCGCGCTCGCGCCAGCCACGCAACCACTGCAGCATCAGGCGTCCCCTGTCACAGAAAGCATTTCATCGGTTTCCTTGAACTGTTTGGCATGCAGGCGCGCGTAGTAGCCGCCGAGCGCCAGCAGCTCGGCATGGGTGCCGCGCTCGACGATGCGCCCCTCGTCCATCACCAGGATCAGGTCGGCCTTCTCGATGGTCGACAGCCGATGGGCGATGACCAGCGTGGTGCGACCCTGCATGACGCGGTCCAGGGCGGCCTGGATATGCCGCTCGGACTCGGTGTCGAGCGCCGAGGTGGCCTCGTCGAGGATCAGCAGCGGCGCGTCCTTGAGCAACGCCCGGGCGATCGCCAGGCGCTGGCGCTGGCCGCCGGAGAGGGTCACGCCGTTCTCGCCCACCTCGGTGTCGAAGCCCTGCGGCAGCTTGTCGACGAACTCCCGGGCGTAGGCGGCTTCGGCGGCCTGCTCGATGGCCTCGCGCGGTGCCCCGGCCAGATCGCCATAGGCGATGTTGCTGGCCACGCTGTCGTTGAACAGGGTCACCTGCTGGGTCACCAGGGCGATGTGCCGGCGCAGGTTGCGCAGGCTGTACGCCTCGATCGCGACGCCGTCGAGCAGGATCTGCCCGTCGCTGTGCGAATAGAAGCGCGGAATCAGGTTGGCCAGGGTCGACTTGCCGCTGCCCGAGCGCCCGACCAGGGCGACCATCTGCCCGGGCTCGATGGCAAAATCGATGTCGTCGAGCACCGGACGGTCGCTGCCGGGATAGCGGAAGCTCAGGTGGCGCACCTCGAGACGGCCGCCGATCCGCTCGCGCTCGATGCCGCCCCGGTCGGTTTCCTGCTCCTCGTCGAGCTGGGCGAAGATGCTGTCGGCCGCCGCCAGACCCTTCTGGATGGTGGCGCTGACCTCGGACAGCTGGCGGATCGGCTTGGGCAGCATGCCGGCCGCGGTGATGTAGGCGATCAGGTCGCCCGCCGAGGCGTCGCCGCGCAGGTAGAGCACCATGTACATCAGCACGGCCATGCCGCTGTAGACGACCAGCTGCAGCAGCGGCGTGTAGACCGCCTGGGTGCGGGTCATGCGCAGGCTGCGGTTCATGTTCAGCGCACTGGCCTTGTGAAAGCGCCTCCGCTCGTAGGCCTCGCCGCCGAAGCTGCGCACCACCCGATAGCCCTGGATGGTTTCCGAGGCGACATGGGTGACGTCGCCCATCGCGTCCTGGATCTTCCGGCTCTGCTTGCGAAAGCGCTTGCTGGCCGCAGTCACCATCAGCGCGATGATCGGCAGCAGCACCAGCAGCAGCAAGGTCAACCGCCAGTTGCTGATGAGCAGGTAGACGAACAGGAAGGCGACGGTGAGCCCCTCGCGGATCACCACCTTGATCGCGTCGGTCGCCGCGCCCGTCACCATGGTCACGTTGTAGGTGATCCGGGAGATCAGGTGGCCCGAGTTGTGGGTATCGAAATAGCGGTTGGGCAGGGCCAGCAGGTTGTCGAACAGGGCGCAGCGCAGGTCGTGCACCACGCCCCGGGCGACCTTCGCCAGGTAGTAGTTGCCGAGAAACGAGCCTATGCCCTGGTAGAAGGCAATGAGTACAATCAGCAGCGGCACACCATAGAGCAGCGGCACGCCCAGCAGCGCGGCGTTGCCCGGCCCTTCCAGGCCGTCCAGGAAGTACTTGAGCATTTCCGCCAGCATCGGCTGGCTCGAGGCGAACAGCAGGAACCCGGCGATGCTGAAGGCGAAAGCCCTCGTATAAGGCAGGACGTACCTCAGCAACCGCAGATAGACTTTCAGGCTGGGTTGCTGGACAGGGTTGGCCATACGGCGGGCCTCGAACATCGATTGAGGAACAGGATGCGGATTGTATCAGCGCAGGAGCTGGAAAAATGGCTGGGCAACGGCCAGGTCCTGGAAAAGGACGGACGCGGCCCCAAGGTCGTGGCCCTGGACGACGGCCGCTTTCTGAAAATCTTCCATACCCGCCGCCATCCCCTGCTCGCCCGCCTGCAACCCGCCGCCCAGCGCTTCTCCCGCAATGCCGGGCAGCTCGGGCAGCGCGGCATCCGCACGCCCCAGATCGTCGAGACCTTCTGGCTGGACCGCGCGGCGGGCCTGAGCGCCTGCCTCTACCGCCCGCTGCCGGGCATCTCGGTGGAACAGCTGTACCGCCAGGCGCCGCAGCAGATCGCCGACCTGCTGCCGGCCCTGGCGGAGTTCATCCGCCATCTGCACGAACGGGGGATCTACTTCCGCTCCCTGCACCTGGGCAACATCATCCGGATGCCCGACGGCCAGTTCGGCCTGATCGACATCCTCGATCTGCGCTGCCGGCAGGGCGCACTCAGTGCCTGGCTGGTGCGGCGCAACCTCTGCCACCTACGCCACTACCTGGAGCGGCGCCAGTTGACGGACTTCCCCCTCGACACGCTGTGCGAGCTCTATCGCCGGCCGGTCTGCGCCTCCGCACCCGGCAAGGCGAAATAGCGCCCGGGCGCCGCCCGATCCCTGGCGGGGGTCAGGCCGCCCCGCTCGCGAAGCGCGGGCGCTGCACGCCCAGCAGGATGCCGACCGGGAACCAGAACACCACCCAGTAGGGGCTGGGGCGATGGAAGATGGCATAGATGTCCGAAACCATCGCCACCAGGGCGAACGCCAGCAACGCCAGTCCCAGCCGCGCCAAGGGTTCCGCCCGACAGGTCCAGCCCTTCCACAAAAGGCTCGCCAGCAGTGCGACCAGCAGCAGAATGCCCGGCAGGCCGTACTCGAACCAGAACTGCAGGTAGAGGCTGTGGGCGTGCTTGACGCTCCACTGGGCGGGCGGCGGGAAAACGAACTCGAAATCCGCTCCGGCGCCGGCTCCCCACAGCCAGAACGTGGGCAGGCGCTCGCCCCAGTTCGCCCAGATCAGCTCGCGGTGGCTCAATCCCACCTGGCGCTCGTACTGGATTTCCGGCCAGAAGATCGGCAGCGCGACCAACAGCAGCAGGGCGCCGCCGCCCAGCAAGGTCTTCGCCTTGAGATTGGGAAACAGCAGGAGCATCACGACCGCGCCCGCCGCCGTGGCAAACCAGGCCCCGCGGGAGAAGGTGAGCAGGATATAGGCGAGCAGCCCCAGCATGCCAAGGACCAGCAGAGCGGCCTGCCAGGCGCGGACCGGAAGACCGACCAGCAGTCCGGTCGCCAGCACCGCGAAGACCCCGTAGTACAGGCCGGCGACGATGGGATGGTCCAGATCCGCCAGACCGTTCCAGCCCAGCTCGCTCAAGCGTCCGGTCAAACGCAGCGCCTGATAGTCCAGCGGCTTGTCCAGCACGCCGAACTGGTAATACAGCGTCAGCCAGGCAAAGACCGCCGCCACGGTCACGGCGGCGACCAACAGTCCGGCGAAGACCCGCGGCTGCCTGACCAGGCTGGCCACGGCGAACACGTACAGGAGAACCAGGAGGACGATCTTGGACCAGTGGGAAGGCCCGCTGCTGGAGCCCGGGTTCAACCAGCCGCAGAGCAGAACCCAGGCGCACAGCCCGAGCAGGATGCCTCCCGACGGCTGGCGCCAGGTTGCCGCGGACAGGCGCCGGAACAGCAACAGCAGGAGCGCGGGAACGAACAGCGACAGATAGGTCTGGGTGGCATAGCGGCTGCCGTCGTTGTTGAACAGCAGGCCGGTCAATTGCACGACCAGGCCAGTCCCCAGGACATACGGCCAGGCCTTGGAAAACCGCGACAGCGGGGCCAAGCGTTGAGTAGAAATCACGGCGACTCCCTTCGAAATCTTTTTTCCGCGCAGGCCGCACCCGCGTCGCGATGCCTCGATGGCCAGCACAACCGCACGGCCCAGCCGCGGCATTCGACTCACGGGACAGCCGCCTCAGGGCGGGCGCGTATAATGCTACAAGGCCATCACCCAGTCATAACGACAACCGCGGACTCTCGGGCCATGGCCCGACGGCCCCCGGACAACGCGGACTCTTTGCCGGCGTGCATCGCCCAAGAGCCCGGCAGGAGGCTTATAGAACACATCCCCTCCCCCGGCAATCCGGCCGCCGGCCGCCTCACTCGGCCAGATATTTCCTGCGCAGGAACTTCCCGTACCAGACGAGCCCCTGCAGCCAGCGCCGCTGCCTGAACATGAGGCGGTACATGAATTTCGAATAAACGTAGAACTCCCTGGGCGTAAACCCGTCGTCCAGGTTGATGCCCGCCCAGGGCGAGCGCTTCTGATACTTGAGAAACAGCGACTTGGACTCGTGGGGATTCCAGGTGCGCCAGGGCTTCATCGGGCCGATGAAATGGACGAACTTCGTATTCGACGGGACATCCATGGCGTCCTTGACCTTCTTCAGCCTGCCGGTCAGGCCGTACTGGTAGTTCCAGGTCCGGTCGATGAAGCGCACGCTGCCGTCGAGCACGATATTCAACGCGTCCTGGTCGAAATAACCGAGATTCAGCACCGGGTCGGCGATCTTTTCCAGCGTCCGCTCGGATACCCCAGTGGCAATCCAGCGGGGAATGTTGATGTATAAAACGCCGGAATTGAAATAGTCCCCCAGGGCCAGCCCCTTTTCCGCGAGCCTGGAGCACATGGCTGGCGCGTTGATATCGCGGATCACCGCCGCGGCGGTGTCGCCGACATCCATCTCCAGCAGCCCGGCCACATTGCCGACGCACAGAATGTCCGCGTCGAGATAAAGCACGCGGTCGGTCACGCCCTGCAAGGCTTCCGGAATCAGCAAGCGGGTATAGGCGGCCTTCGAGATATAGGCGTGGCTCTTGCTGACATTCTGCTCGCGGATCTCGGCCAGATCCTCGATCGGATGGATATCGATGGGCCTTCTGAAATGGATTTCCAACTGCTCGAGGCGTTCGCGGTTGGCCTGCGAAATCTCGGCAATGAAGACATGGAAGACCAGATCCAGACCGGGATTGTTCTCGACGATCGAGGTGATGGTAACGCCCATCGGGTGCACGTAGTTCTCGTCCACGCCAAAGGCGATATGCAGGGTATCCCGGTCGTTCTCGACGACACCGGACAATCCCTCTCTGGCCGCTTCGCTCTGAGAGGAGCGCCGTTCCAGGGAAGGCCTGCTCGGGAGGGTCGCCCCCAAGAAAGGCATCGCTATTTTTCTAGACAAGATGAACAGCCCTCACGCCTGCATTCTGCGCGCAACTTCCTGCAAGTGCTCAGCACCGGCATCCTGCCAGCGTCCCGCTACACAGTACTCATTTTTCAGGTAATGCAGGAAGCTCCTGCGCAAGGCATCGTCGAGGGGCCAGTCGGGGAACTGTCGGGCGAGGCGCACCAGCTCGTCGGCCGAGTCCGCCTGCATGGTCACCCCTTCGATGCTGAAGAAGGCCTGGCCCAAGGTGACCACCGGCTTGCCCAGCAGGATGCTCTCCAGGCCCACGGTCGAGTTCAGGGTGACGACGAACTGGCTGCCCTCGATCAGCGCCTGGGTGCTGTTGCCGTTGGCGAACAGCAGCCGTTCGTGGGTGCGCCGGTGCAGTTCGGGATAGGCGTCGCGGCTGGACGGATGCTCCTTGAACACCACGGTCAGGCCCGTTTCGGCGACCAGCCGCTCGCCCAGGGCGAACAGCTGGCGCATGTCGCCGACCCAGGGCGAGAACAGGCGCACCTGGGAGTCCCGGTCCTCCTGGAAAGGGACGAACACGTAGCGCTCGGGCAGCACGACGGGCTCCAGCCCCGTGTAGCGCGGCTTGCGCGGCACCAACGTGACCGTGCTGTGCGCCTCGTCCGGCCGGTCGGCCGCATAGCGCCGGTAGAAGGCGGCATCGCGCGGTACGGAATTGCGGAAATTGACCCCCTTCGGATCGAGGGTGGTGGTATTGGGCAGCAGGCCGTTCTCGAAGAAGAAGGTACGGCATCCCGCCGGCAGCAGGGCCTGCAGCAACTGGCAGTAGCGGTGGGAACCGTTCCACATGACCACGGCCGTCGGCCGCTCGCGCTCCAGCAGCGCCTGGACGCTCAAGGCCATCCAGAGCAGCTCCAGACGCAGCAGCAGACGATAGAGGAGCCCCTGGTACTTGCGCTTGACGCGGCGTTCCTGGCACTTCTCCTCGATCAGGGTCGTCCAGTCGATACGCCCGGCGATCCGCGGCAGGTCCCAGGGCCGTGGCCAGGGAAGATCGCCCGGAACCACCAGCGTACCCCGGAGGTCGGTCGCATCCAGCAGGCGCTGGAAATAAATGCTCTGGTGCTTGGCCAGAGCCAGGAATAGAAAATGGCTCATGGTGAATCCGGCGCATCCTGCCCGGCCGGGCTGCCGGCACAGGCGAACTGAAGAAAAAAGAAGCTGGAAGAAGGTTTTTCTAGTGCGTTCCCGGCAAGCGGCATTGCTCGACCCCCTCGGGCAGTTGCGCATCGGCCAGCAGCGCCTCGAGCAAGCGCCGGGTCGTCGCCAGGCCCTCCACGCCATGCACCAGATGATGCTGGATAAAGGCACGGGTCCTCTCGACGTACCGGGCATAATCCTGCTCGATGTCCAGCAAGCGCTGCCGAAGCCCTTCCTGGCTGGTCACTCCCGCGCCGAAGAAGCGCTCCTGGCTAAAGATATCCTGCTCGCTGCCGAGGTTGCAGTAGACGATGGGCCGCTGCGCCAGGGCCGCCTCGATCACCGCATTGGACATGATGTTGACCGCCACGCTGGCCCGGCCGAGGGCTTCGGCCAGGCTGCTGCCGGCCGGCAGCACCTCGATGTTGGCATGCCGCCCGGCCGCCTCCCGCCAGAACGGCATCCTGCTGCGCGGATGCGTCTTGACCAGCACCCGGTACTCCGGATGACTCGCGGCCCAGTCCCGCAGCAGCGCATAGGTGTGCAGGTAGCCGGCCTCCTTTTCCCGGTCGGGGCCGACGCCGAGGATCAGCAGGGTCCGTACGGCGCCGTCGGCCGGCGGCAGATCGTAGGCGCGGTCGATCAGGTGGGAGCCGGACAGCACCGCCTGGGTATCGCCGAAGCGCAACCGCCTGGCGCGCAAGGCGTCCAGCGAACTTCGACCGAACAGGAAGTAGTAGTCGTAGTCGGTCATGCTCAGGCGCCGGGAGTCCTCCAGCGTCGTGGCGTGGGCCAGCTGCACCAGCAGACGCCGGCGGCGAGCAAGCGAAAGGCGCAGGAACGGGCTGTACAGGCTGCCGTTCCGGTCGTTGAGCAGCACCTGCGGATCGTGCTGGGCGACCAGCCATTCGGCGTAGGCGGCATAGCCGAAATAGCGCAACGGCACCGGCTGCGGCGGCCGGGCCAGCAGGCGTCCAGCGATGACCGCCCGCGAATCCACCAGGGCGGTCTCCACCAGGCGGTGACCGGCGCCGTGCAGGGCCTCGATCAGCTGCTTCTTGCGCTGCAGCGGGATCATCTTGGGTCCGCTGTGCAGCAGCAAGAAGGCGCAGGACTCGCCGCCCGGCGGGCGGGCCTTGGGAAGATACAGGTGCGCGCGGATGCCGAAGATCAGGTCCAGCAGCGCATCCCGGCAGAAGCGCAGCGCCGCCCCCGGCCACGCATGGCGCTCGCGCAGCAGTCGCCAGCGATAGCGGTCCAGCCTCCGGGCCTTGTGCAGCCATGCGCCCTCGGGCGGCGGAACGATCCGGACGCCCTCAGACATGCCCACCGCTCCGCCGCCGGGAGGCGACCATCGGCAGCGCCCGGCGACGCCGGAAAACCGCCCGCCCACCGCCCAAACGCAGGCCCCACGGCCCGTCAGAGCGGGTCATACCCGTCCATCCCGTCCTTGACCACCAGGATGTCCTCCATGATCAGGTAGCGCAGGTCCGAGCCGTAGAACATGTTCAGCGCATCGGTCGGCGAGCAGACCATCGGCTCGCCGCGCCGGTTGAGCGAGGTATTGAGCGACACGCCGTTGCCGGTAAGCTTTTCCAGCTCCTTCATCAGGTCGTACCAGCGCGGGTTGTGGCGACGCTCGAGCACCTGGGCGCGGGAGGTACCGTCCTCGTGGACCACTTCCGGCACGCGGCTCTTCCACTCCTCGTTGACCTCGAAGGTGAAGGTCATGAACGGCGAGGGATGGTCGACCTTGAGCATCTGCGGGGCGACGGTATCGAGCATCGAGGGGCAGAACGGCCGCCAGCGCTCGCGGAACTTGATCTGCTCGTTGATGCGGTCGGCCACGCCCGCCGCGCTCGGGCAGCCGATGATCGAGCGCCCGCCGAGGGCCCGCGGGCCGAACTCCATGCGGCCCTGGAACCAGGCCACCGGATGGCCGTCGACCATGATCCGGGCGATGCGCCGCTCGACGTCGTCGATCCGCTTCCAGACGGGCTTCTGCGGATGCCTGGCGCAGGCGGCGATGACGTCCTCGTTGCTGTAGCTCGGTCCGAGGTAGACGTGCTCCATCTTCTCCACCGGCACGCCGCGCTGGTGCGAGACATAGGCGGCGGCGCCGACCGCGGTGCCGGCATCGCCGGAGGCCGGCTGGACGAACAGCTCCTTGACCTCCGGGCGGGCGATGATCTTCTGGTTGAGCTTGACGTTCAGCGCACAGCCGCCGGAGAAGGCGATCCGCCCGGTCTCGCGGATGATGTCGCCGAGGTAGTGATCCATCATCTGCAGCGCCAGCTTCTCGAACAGCGCCTGCATGCTGGCGGCGTAGTGGATGTAGGGTTCGTCGGCGACGTCGCCCTCGCGCCTGGGACCCAGCCACTCGACCAGCTTGGGCGAGAAGTAGTAGCCCTTGCCCTTGTCCTTGTAGCGGCGGAAACCGATGACGTTGGCGTAGTCGGTGTTGATGGTCAGCTCGCCGTTCTCGAAGCGGGCCAGCCGCGAGAAGTCGTAGCGGGCGGCGTCGCCGTAGGGCGCCATGCCCATCACCTTGAACTCGCCGTCGAGCATCTCGAAACCGAGATACTCGGTGATCGCACCGTACAGGCCGCCGAGCGAATCCGGGTCGTAGAACTCCTTGATCTTGTGGATCTGCCCGTTCTCGCCCCAGCCGAAGAAGGTGGTGGCGTACTCGCCCTTGCCGTCGATGCCGAGGATCGCGGTCTTTTCCTGGAAGCCCGCGCAGTGGTAGGCGCTGGAGGCGTGGGCCAGGTGGTGCTCGACCGCCTCGATTCTGACCTTCTTCAGGTCGAAGCCGAGCTGCTGCAGGCACCACTGGATGCGCGTGCGGTAGCGCTGGTAGCGGCGGTTGCCCATCAGGATCGCGTCCAGCGCCCGGTCCGGGGCGTACCAGTAGCGCTTGGCGTAGTGCCAGCGGGCCTTGTCGAACAGGCTGATCGGCGCGAAGGGAATGGCCACCACGTCGACCTCGGAAGGCTTGATCCCGGCCTGCTCCAGGCAGAACTTGGCCGACTCGTAGGGCATGCGGTTCTTCGCGTGCTTGTCGCGCACGAAGCGCTCTTCTTCGGCGGCCGCGACTAGCTTGCCGTCGATGTACAGGGCGGCGGAAGGATCGTGACTGAGGGCGCCGGACAGGCCGAGAATCGTCAGTGCCACAGGGTCTAGCCTCTTTTTTACTCTTCGGTGGTGCGGGCATCCGCTGCCCGCGGTAAGCGTTGGTCGAGCAGCCGGTGCAACGCCGAGTCGGCCGGCCAGTTGCGCAAGAAGCGCGCACGGTCCGCGGCGAAGGCGCGCTCGAAGCGGGCGCCGCCGCGATGCTGCTCGAGCGCATCGAGGTCGATCAGCAGCCAGTGGCCGTCCTGCCAGAGCAGGTTGTTGCCCTTGAGGTCGCCATGGCTGATCCGCTCGCGCAGCAGGACGGCGAACAGCCGATCCAGCGCCAGCAGCTCTTCCTCCGGCGGCGCGCCGTCCAGGTACGGCTGGAAGCGCGCGAGTATATCCTGCCCGCCGCAGTACTCGGTAATCAGGTAGGCGCGCCCGCGCAACCCGCAGCAGCGTTGTTCGAGCACCGCCAGCGGGCGCGGCGTGGGGATGCCGAGAAAGGCCAGGCGGTTGCCCGCGACCCAGCTGTGCCAGCCGCGGCTGGGTCGCCAGAAGCGCCTGAGCCAGTGACCGAACCCCTTGATGTTGTAGCGCTTGACGACCAGGGTCCGGCCGCACAGCGCGACCCGCGCCACGGTGGCGGCCCCGCCGGTCTTGTAGATATGCCCCTGTCCGATGAACGTATCCGGGATGGCCAGGAGCGGGCGCAACAAGGCCTCGCTGTCGCGACGCTGCGCACACAGCCCCATGGGGCCGCTCTGCACGCTGAACAGCGTGCAGTCGCGGCCGAGCTTGGCGAGAAAGTCGCGCAGCCGCCAGCGGCGCACCCTGGCCACTTCCTCGAGCAGCGCCTCCAGCGGCAGGGCATGCTCGCCGTTGGCCAGCAGGTAGTGCACCAACAGCTCCTCGATGAAGGGCTCGAGCTGCGCCGGGAACTGGGCGAAGAAGGCCCCGAGGTTCTCCAGCGCCCGCTCGCGGGACAGCGGCTGGCCGGGCGTCTCCGCCTGCACCGCGCCGCCGTCGACCACCTGCAGCCGCCCGCCGTGGCGCAACAGGTTGTCCAGGTGCAGGTCGGCCTGCCACAGTCCCCGGGCGTGCAGGCCGGCGATCGCGGCCAGGGCCTCGCCGAGCACCGCCTGCTGGCCGTCCGAGAGCAGCGGCTCGTGCTCCACGCGCTGCCAGGCGTCGGCCAGGCTGTGCGCGCCGTCCAGATAGTCGAACAGCAGCCAGCCGCCTTCGCCCTCGACCAGGCCCTCGGCGAGCAGCCGCGGGGTGGCCTGCTGCTGGCCGGCGAGCAGATGCACGCCCTTCAGCTCGCGCTGGAAGTGCCGTGCCGCCTTGTCGCCGACCAAGAGCTTGGCCAGCACCCGCTGCCCGCGCCACTCGCCGCGGCCGACGTAGCGCTGCCCCGGCAGCACGCGCAGCAGACTGTCCAGACGCAGGGTGGCCGGCCCGGCGGCATCGGCCAGCTCGACGAACAGCGGCAGTTCCGGCTGGCGGCCGGCCTTTTCCAGCTGGCGCAGATTCATGCAAGACGCTCCTTTCCGGGCCGTCGCGTCGACAGCCCTCCATGCCCGGTGTCCGGCGCAACGGCGATGTGCTCGCTCATTCGCGCCCCTCGAAATACTTCAGGATCTGCCGGATGCGCACCTTGTCGCTGGCGTTCAGCCTGCTGCGCCGGCGGTACTGCAGGTAGAAACGCAGCCGCTGGGTGCGCGACAGCTGGTACTTGGCCACCTTGTCCAGGCAGGCGAGGTCCTTGACGATCCGCCGGCGCAGCCAGTGCCCCCACCAGAAGCCGCCCAGCGGGCAGTCGATGAAGAACAGCCGGCCCTCCCCGTCGACCAGCAGGTTGCGCCACTTCAGGTCGTTGTGGACGAAGTGGTGGTCGTGCATGAGCCGGGTCGCCCGGGCCAGCTGGCGGCTGACCCCGTCCACCCAGCGCGGGTCGGCCAGGCACGGGGCGTTGTCCTTGGCCAGCCGGGCGAGATCCTGGGTGCCGGACAGCTCGCGGGTGATCAGCGCACCGCGCAGGAAGGCCCCGCCGCTGCGCTCCAGCCCCCAGGCCGCCAGGGGCGCAGTGGCAATGCCCCACGTGGCGAAGCGCCTGAGATTCTGCCACTCGGCCTTGACCCGCGGCCGCCCCAGGTAGCGGCGCAGCCCCTTGCCCGCCGAGCGGTAGCGCTTGACGTAGTAGCGCTCGCCGGCGATCTCGACGCGGATCACGTCGGACAGCGGACTGCGGGACACCCGCTCGCCCTCCAGGGCGAAGACCGCGTCCAGGCTGGCAAAAGCCCGCGCCGCCGCGGGCTCCAGGTCGACGGCCAGTCGCCAGGCGCTCATAGCGGATTGCCCTCCGCCGCCTTGCGCCGGAAGCGCGCCAGCAGGCGCCCGGCCTGGGCTTCCAGGCGGGCGATCAGCCGGGCCTCCTCGCGCAGTACCCGGCGCAGCGGCTGGCAGAAATAGCCGCGCAGGAAACGCAGCTCGTCGCGGCGAGTCAGGCCGATGTCCAGCGCCGAGAAATACAGCGCGGCCAGGTCCTTGTCGCGCCAGCGCCGCGGCGTGCGCGCCCGGCTCTGCGCGCGGTGCAGGTCGATCAGCGACAGGCGCAGGCTGTCGGGCTCGATCGGCCGGTCGGTGTGCAGCAGGAAGTGGCAGAGGTAGCAGTCGCGGTGGTTGACCCCGGCACCGTGCATGCCGGCGGTCAGGCGCGCCACCTCGGCGATCAGCGCGTGCTTCAGACGCGGCGCCGGCGGCCGGCTCGGCCAGTCGAGGCAGAAGTCCTCGAGACTGACGGTCGGCGCCAGCTCCTCGGTGATCAGGAAGGAATGCTGGCGCGCCGGGTTGCCGCCGCGCTCGCCGAAGGCCACCGCCCGCATGGTCGGCACCCCCGCCTCGGTCAGGCGCCTGAGCGCCCGCCACTCCTGGGCGGCGCCGAGCACCGGTGCCCGGGCGGTCAGCAGGTTCTTGAGGATCTCGCCCCAGCCGATGCCGCGGTGGATCTTGACGAAATAGCCGCGCCCGTCCACCTCGGTGCGCAGGGTGCGGCGGGCCTCCAGCTCGCGGTAGACCTGCCCCTGCAGGCGCTCGACCTCGGCGAAGGCGTCGTGCCCGGCCCAGAGGGACTTGAAGGGCTCGGAGAGAATCAGTCGCATCGATATACATCCCTGCAGGAGCCAGGCAAACCGCTCACGCGACCGGCTCCGCCAGGATCAGGTCGGCCGCCCGCTGCGGCATGGAGTAGAGGTCGGCGGTTTCGGCATAGAACAGGCCATTGCGCCGGCAGAGGGCGCGCCGGTCGTCGGCGGCGAGCAGGTCGGCGAGCATCCGGTTGAAGTGCTCCTGGTCGAAGGGGCTGGGCACCACCTGTCCGCAGCCCGCCTCGGCGATGTAGTGAGCATAGCCACAGACATCGGTGACCAGCACCGGCAGCCCGGCGACCAGCGCCTCGAGCAGCACGGTGCCGGTGTTCTCGTTGTAGGCCGGGTGGATCAAGAGGTCGGCGCCGAGCAGAAAGCGCGGGATGTCGCTGCGCCCCTTGAAGATCTCGACCTGCCCGGACAGGCCGAGCGCCTTGGCCTGCAGCTGGAAGGGCCGCGGGTCGTCCTGGCCGATGGCGATCAGCCGGGTGCGCGACTTCAGCGCGCCGGGCAGCGCGGCGAGCGCCTTGAGGCTGCGATCCAGGCCCTTGGTCTTGAAGCCGGAGCCGATCTGCACCAGCAGGAGATCGTCGTCGGCCAGGCCGAACTCGCGGCGGAAGCCGGCGCGGATCTCGCCGGCGTTGGCCGGCGCGCGGCGGTCGGCGGCAATCCCCGGCGGCAGCAGGTGGAAGCGCCCGACCGGGGTGCCATAGTGCTTGACGAACAGCGGCTGCTGCAGCTCGGAAATCATCAACACCTGGGCCTTCGACTGCGGCGCGAACACCGCACGCTCGTAGTCGGCGAAGTGCCGGTAGCGGCCCCACAGGCGGTAGAGCGGGTTGCGCAGGGTCTGCGCCTTGTCCTCGTAGCAGGGGTCGGCGGCGTAGTAGACGTCGAGCCCGGGCATCTTGTTGAAGCCGACCACCCGCTCCACCGGGCGGCGCGCCAGGTCGGCCTGCACCCAGGCGGTGAACTTCTCGTTGCGGCGATGGTTGAACAGCGCCTTGACCGGGGCGATCAGGATCTCGAAGCCCGCCGGAATCTCGCCCTCCCAGAACAGGCTGTAGACCCGGATGGCGTGCCCGCGCTGCTGGCACTCCAGGGAGATGCGCAGGAAATCGCGCTGCAGTCCGCCGAAGGGAAAGTACTTATAAAGGATGAAAGCCAGCTGCATCAGGAAATCCTCTCGGCGAAAGCGGAGTTCGACACCGGGCGCGCGGGCGCAACGGACGAAAGGGCCGGCCCGGTCAGCATCGGCCCGCCGCCTCGCTGAGCAGCGCCTGCAGCTCGCCGGCCACCCGCCGCGGGTCGAGGCGGCTGAAGCACACCGGCTGCTCGCGGCTCAGGTCCAGCCGGCGACGATCCTCCTCGGTCGGCCGGTAGCCGCAGGTCTCCTGCAGGCAGGGCACGCAGGCTGGGTAGTCGCTGCTCAGATGGCGCTGGCCGCGGCCATAGGCGCCGGTCAGGCGCGGATCGGTCGGGCCGTAGAGGGAAACGGTCGGCACGTCCAGCGCCGCCGCCAGGTGGCCGAGGCCGGTGTCCACCGCCACGCAGGCGCTGGCCCCGGCGAGAATCCCGGCGAGGCCGGCGAGGTTGGTCCTGGGCAGCACCTCGACCACCGCCAGCCCCGCGGCGATGCGCCCGGCGCGCGCCTGCTCCGCCGCATTGCCCCAGGGCAGGCGCACCGCCCAGCCCTCGCCGGCCATGCGTTCGGCCAGCGCGCGCCAGTAGCTTTCCGGCCAGTGCTTGCTGGCCCAGGTGGTACCGTGGAGGAACAGCAGGTAGGGCGCAGCCGCCGGCGCGGCCAGGCGCCGGCGATCCAGGCCGTAGTCGCCGACCGTCGCCGGCACGGAGTAGCCCAGCGCCTGGGCGAACAGCTGGCGCACCCGTTCCACCGCGTGCTGGCCCCAGGGCACGGGATAGCGACGCCCGTAGAAGAAACTGGCCAGCGGCTCGCGCGCCGAGCGGCGGTCCAGCCCGGCCACCGGCGCGCCGCCGAAGCGGGTCAGCCAGGCGCTCTTCAAGAGGCCCTGGGCGTCGATCACCAGGTCGTAGCGGCTCGCCGCCAGGCTCTGCCGGAAACGCCGCCACTCGTCGCGGGTCGCGGCCTGCCGGAGGTTGCGGCGCCAGCGGCGGATGGCCACCGGGATCACCCGCGCCACCGCCGGGTGCCAGGCGGGAATCTCGGCGAAGCCCTCCTCCACCACCCAGTCGAAGCGGATGCCGGGCAGCGCCCGCGCCGCGTCGGTCAGCGCCGGCAGGGTGTGGACGACGTCGCCCAGCGAGGAGGTCTTGATCAGCAGTACGCGCACTCAGTGCTCCTGCGGCCGCGGGTCGGGCAAGGGGTCGCCGGCGAGACGCTGCAGGGCGTCCAGCACCGCCGGCGGCGCCAGCGCGCGCAGGCAGTCGTAGTGGCCGAAGCGGCAGGTGCGCTCGAAACAGGGACTGCACTCCAGGCCCAGGCGGACGATTTCCACCTGCTCGGCCAGCGGCGGGGTGAACTGCGGCGAGGTGGAGCCGTACACCGCCACCAGCGGGCGGCCCAGCGCGGCGGCCACGTGCATCAGCCCGGAGTCGTTGGAGACCACCGCGTCGGCGCAGGACAACAGGTCGAGTGCCTCGGCCAGGCTGGTTTCCCCGGCCAGATTGGCGGTCGCCTCGCGCAGCTCGGGGGCCAGGGCGGCGCGGATCGCCTCGCCGACCGGATGGTCGTTCTTCGAGCCGAACAGCCAGACCTGCCAGCCGGCGCGCAGCTTGGCCTCGGCCACCGCGGCGTAGTGCTCGGCCGGCCAGCGCTTGGCCTCGCCGAACTCGGCGCCGGGACAGAGTGCCAGCAGCGGCCGGTCGAGCTTCAGACCGAACTTTTCCAGCGCCGCCGCACGACTCTGCGGATCGATGCGCAGGGCCGGGCGCGGATAGGGCTGCGGCAGCTCGGCGCCGGGCGCATAGGCGAGCGCCATGAAGCGCTCGATCATCAGCGGATAGCGTGCCTTGTCGAGCCGACGGATGTCGTTGAGCAGGCCGAAGCGCAGCTCGCCGCGCCAGCCGGTGCGCCTGGGGATGCCGGCGAAGAGCGGCACCAGCGCCGACTTCAGCGAATTGGGCAGCAGGATCGCCTGCTCGTACTGGCCGCGCAGGCCCCGGGCGACCCGCCAGCGGGTGGCCAGGTCGAGCACCCCGTGACCGAGCGGAAAGCTCAGCGCACGGCGCACCTCGGGCATGCGCTCGAGGATCGACCGGCTCCAGTCGGGGGCCAGCACGTCGATGGCGCAATCGGGATGGCGCTGCTTCAGGCAGACCAACAGGGTCTGCGCCATCACCATGTCGCCGACCCAGCTGGGACCGATGATCAGGATATTCATAGGGGTTCGTCTGGTCGTAGGGCGGGTTAGCTGCGTAGCAGCGTAACCCGCCATGGATGCCTCGGGCATCCGCTGGTCGATCTGCCGATTGCCGGCCCTGCGGACCGAATGGCGGGTTACGGCCTGCGGCCTAACCCGCCCTACGCCCAACCCACCCTACATCGTGCTTACTTGACCAGGGTGCGCCACTCGGGATGGGCATCGGTCTTGCCGGTGACCAGATCGAAGTAGGCGCGCTGCAGCTTCTCGGTGAGCGGGCCGCGGCGGCCGATGCCAATCTGCCGGCCGTCCACTTCGCGGATCGGCGTGACTTCGGCGGCGGTGCCGGTGAAGAAGGCCTCGTCGGCGATGTACACCTCGTCGCGGGTGATGCGCTTCTCGACGATCTCGACGCCCATCTCGCGGGCCAGGGTCAGCACGGTGTTGCGGGTGATGCCGTTCAGGCAGGCGGTGACTTCCGGGGTGTAGATCACGCCGTCCTTGACGATGAAGATGTTCTCTCCCGAACCCTCGGCCACGTAGCCTTCCGGATCGAGCAGCAGGGCCTCGTCGGCGCCGCCGGAGATCGCCTCCTGCAGGGCCAGCATGGAGTTGACGTAGGCGCCGCTGGACTTGGCGCGGGTCATGGTGATGTTCACGTGATGGCGGGTGAAGGAGCTGGTGCGGATCTTGATGCCCTGCTCCAGCGCGTCCTCGCCCATGTAGGCGCCCCAGTGCCAGGCGGCGACGATGACGCGGACCTTCAGGCCGCTGGCGCGCAGGCCCATGCCTTCCGAGCCGTAGAAGGCCAGCGGGCGGATGTAGGCGCTGTCCAGCTTGTTCTCGCGCACCGCGGCGCGGGTCGCCTCGTTGATCTCGTCCCTGGTGAAGGGGATCTTCATGCCCATGATGTGCGCCGAGTCGAACAGGCGGTCGGTGTGCGCCTGCAGACGGAAGATCGCCGTGCCCTGCGGGGTGTTGTAGGCACGCACGCCTTCGAACACGCCCATCCCGTAGTGCAGGCTGTGGGTCAGCACATGGGTGGTCGCGTCGCGCCACTGCACCAGTTCGCCGTCGTACCAGATCACACCATCACGGTCGGCCATCGACATAATTAGCCTGCTCCTCAAGAGAATTCGCTACGTAATACACACCAGACCGGGCGGCGCCTCGCGCCACCCCTATATTCGGCAGGCCCCCGCAGGCGCCCCGCTCAGCTCAACCCCAGCTCCCGCCAGATTCGCATCACCGCTCGACGTTCGTCCTGGAACTGATCGCCGCCCACCACGCCCGGCTGCTTCTGCAGGGCCAGTCGGTGGGCGGCGGCGCGATAGGCCTTGTAGGCCTCCTGCAGCAGGCGAACTTCGTCGCAGGGCAGCAGGCCGGCCTGCGCGAGGCCGTCCAGAATCCGGATGTTGTCGGTGTAGCGCAACAGCTCGGGATGCTGGTGCGACCAGGCGAGGGCCGCATATTGCACCATAAATTCGATATCGACGATACCGCCGGCATCCTGCTTGAGGTTGAAGGGGAGCGCCGCCTCGAAGGCGTTCTCCGCCGTGCCGGCGGCCGTGCTCGCGGTGCCGAGGTTGGCGCGCATCTTCGCGCGCATCTCGCCGACCTCGCGGCGCAGGCTGTCCAGCTCGCGCGGGCGGGCCAGCACCTTGGCGCGCACCTGGGCGAAGGCGGCGGCCAGCCGCGGGCTGCCGACCAGCACCCGGGCGCGCACCAGCGCCTGGTGCTCCCAGGTCCAGGCTTCGTGCTCCTGGTAGCGCTGGAAGGCGCCGAGCGAGCTGACCAGAAGCCCCGCGTTGCCGCTCGGGCGCAGGCGCATGTCCACCTCGTAGAGCTGCCCGGAAGGGGTCTGCGCAGTGAGCAGGTGGACAATGCGCTGGCCCAGACGGGTGAAGAACTGCGCGCCGTCGATCGGCTTGGCACCGTCGGTTTCGGCCTGCGGGTCGCCGTCGTGGATGAACACCAGATCCAGGTCCGAGCCGTGCCCCAGCTCGATGCCGCCGACCTTGCCGTAGCCGACGATGACGAAATCCAGGTCGCAGGGGCTGCCATCGCTGCGCCGGGGATTGCCGTGACGGACGACCGTCTGCCGCCAGGCGAGCCTGAGCACCTGGTCGAGGATCGCCTCGGCCAGCCAGGTCAGGTAGTCGCTGACCTTCATCAGCGGCAGGGTGCCGGCGATTTCCGAGGCGGCGACGCGCAGCCGGTGGGCCAGCTTGAAGTGGCGCAGCGCCTCCATCTGCTGCTCCAGGTCGTCCTCGGGGATGCGCAGCAGCAGCGCGTTCAGCTCGGCGGCCAGCTCCGCCTCCTGCGGCGGGCTGTACAGGCGCTCCTCGTTGAGCAACTGGTCGAGCAGCAGGGGAAAGCGGGCGATCTGCCCGGCGACCAGCGGACTGGCGGCGCAGAGGCTGAGCAGGCGCTGCAGGGCGCCGGGATTTTCGGTGAGCAGCACCAGGTAAGCGGAACGCCGCGCCACCGCCTCGACCAGCGGCAGCACCCGCTCCAGCACCAGATCGGGAGCGTCCTGCTCCGCCGCCTGGGCCAGCAGTTGCGGAATGAAGGCATCCAGCCGCTCGCGGCCGAGGCGTTGCATGCTGCGCACCTGGCTGCCGCCGCGCAGCGCCGCGAGGCGCTGGCAGACCTGTTGCGGATCGGCGAAGCCGGCCTCGGCGAGCTGCCGGCAGGTCGAGGCCTCGTCGCCGGCGCTCTCCCACAAGGGCAGCCAGCGGGTGTCGACCGGCCGCTCGTCGGGCGCCTCGTCCTCGCCGGGCGCGGCGATCACCTGCCGGAAGTGCCAGTCGACCCGTTCGCGCCAGTGCGCCAGCCGCTCGAGGAATGCCTCCCAGTCGGCGCAGCCGAGCAGGCAGGCGACCCGCGCGCGGTCGAGCTCGTTGTCCGGGAGCATCTGCGTCTGGCGGTCGGCGATGGCCTGCAGGGCATGCTCGGTGTAGCGCAGGAACTCGTAGCCCTCGCGCAGCTCGGCCACCACCGGCGGCGGCAGGTAGCCCTGCCCCTCGAGGATCGCCAGCACCGTCAGCAGCGGCCTTTGCTGCAGGCTGCGGTCGCGGCCGCCGTGGATCAGCTGGAACACCTGGGCGACGAACTCCACCTCGCGGATGCCGCCGGCGCCCAGCTTGACGTTGTCCGCCATGCCCTTGCGGCGCACCTCCTGGCGGATCAGCTGCTTCATGTCGCGCAGCGCCTCGATCGCGGAGAAGTCCAGGTAACGCCGGTAGACGAACGGCCGCAGCAGCTCCAGCAGGCGGGCGCCGGCCTCGCAGTCGCCGCCGACCACCCGCGCCTTGATCATCGCGTAGCGTTCCCAGTCGCGCCCCTGGTCCTGGTAGTACTGCTCCATGGCGCTGAAGCTGTAGACCAGCGGCCCGCTCGAGCCGTAGGGACGCAGGCGCATGTCGACGCGGAAGGCCTGGCCGTCCACGGTGATGGCGTCCAGCGCCTTGATCAGCTTCTGGCCGAGGCGGACGAAGAACTCCTGGTTGTCCAGGGTGCGCTTGCCCCCCTCGGTCTCGCCGCCCTCCGGGTAGGCGAAGATCAGGTCGATGTCCGAGGAGAGGTTCAGCTCGCCGGCGCCCAGCTTGCCCATGCCGAGCACCACCAGCTGCTGCGGCTGGCCGGAGCGGCGCCCGCGCGGCGTGCCGGACTGTGCGCAGAGCCGCTCGTGCAGCCAGCGGCAGGCCAGGTCGATGCAGGTATCGGCGAGCTCGGAGAGGTCGCGGCAGGTCTCGACCATATCCGCCTGGCGGCCGATGTCGCGCCAGACGATGCGCAGCTGCTGGCGGTTGCGGAAGCGCCGCAGGCGCCGGCCCAGCTCCTCCTCGTCCGCGCAGTCGGCGAGCAGCGCCGTCAGCTCCGCGCGCAGCTCGCCCGGCGCCAGGGAGCGCTCCAGGGTGCCGCCGTCGGCCAGCCGCAGGAGCATCGAGGGATCGCGCAGGGCCTGCTCGGCGACGAACTCGCTGTTCGCGCAGACCCGCGCGAAGGCCGCGCGGCGCGCTTCGGGCCAGCCGGAAAAGGCTTGCGCGGGGGCTTTGCCGAGCGCGCCGGCGGCGTGCTCGAACGCCTCCAGAGCGCGGCTGGCCAGGGTTTCCAGCGCGGCAGGCAGGGCGACCAGCAGGGGTAGGCTCATGTATCTGTCCTGTTTCGGCGGCGCCCGTCCGGTGTCGGCTCCAAGCCCAGCGAAGAAGTGGATTTTACAAAATTCCTGGGAGGGGGCTGAAAGCGCCATTGTTTTGTAGTAAAACTACAAGACAGTCGGATCACCCGCCGACCCACTAAAAACAATCCCGCTACCGCCCATAAGGCCGGCAGCGCATCCAGGCTCCCGACTCAAGGAAGCCTTCCGCTATGGAGCAAGACATGCCAGACATGCAAGACCTTGACCCCATCGAAACTCAGGAGTGGCTGGACGCCCTCGAGTCCGTCCTCGATCACGAAGGCGAAGACCGGGCCCACTACCTGCTGACCCGGATGGGCGAACTGGCCACCCGTACGGGCACCCAGCTGCCTTACGCGATCACCACGCCCTACCGCAACACCATTCCGGTGACCCACGAAGCGCCCATGCCCGGCGACCTGTTCATGGAACGCCGCATCCGCTCCCTGGTGCGCTGGAATGCTCTGGCCACTGTCATGCGGGCGAACAAGAAGGACCCGGACCTGGGCGGCCACATCTCCAGCTTCGCGTCCAGCGCCACCCTCTACGACGTCGGTTTCAACTATTTCTTCCAGGCCCCCACCGCTGAACACGGCGGCGACCTGATCTACTTCCAGGGCCACGCCTCTCCCGGCGTCTACGCCCGCGCCTTCCTCGAAGGCCGCCTGAGCGAAGATCAGCTGCAGAACTACCGGCAGGAAGTCGACGGCAACGGCCTGTCCTCCTACCCGCACCCGCACCTGATGCCGGACTTCTGGCAGTTCCCCACCGTTTCCATGGGCCTGGGTCCGATCCAGGCGATCTACCAGGCGCGCTTCATGAAGTACCTGGAAGACCGCGGCTTCATCACCCCCGGCAAGCAGAAAGTCTGGTGCTTCATGGGCGACGGCGAGTGCGACGAGCCGGAATCCCTCGGCGCCATCGCCCTGGCCGGCCGCGAGAAGCTGGACAACCTGATCTTCGTCATCAACTGCAACCTGCAGCGCCTCGACGGCCCGGTGCGCGGTAACGGCAAGATCATCCAGGAACTCGAAGGCGTGTTCCGCGGTGCCCAGTGGAACGTCAACAAGGTGGTCTGGGGTCGCTTCTGGGACCCGCTGTTCGCCAAGGACCATGCCGGCCTGCTGCAGCAGCGCATGGACGAGGTGGTCGACGGCGACTACCAGAACTACAAGGCCAAAGACGGTGCCTTCGTCCGCGAACACTTCTTCGGCGCTCGTCCCGAGCTGCGGGAGATGGTCAAGGAGATGTCCGACGAGGACATCTGGAAACTCAATCGCGGCGGCCACGACCCCTACAAGGTCTATGCCGCCTATCACCAGGCGGTCAACCACAAGGGCCAGCCGAGCGTGATCCTCGCCAAGACCATCAAGGGCTACGGTACCGGAGCCGGCGAGGCGAAGAACATCGCCCACAACGTGAAGAAGATGGATGTCGAGAGCCTCAAGCTCTTCCGCGACAAGTTCGACATCCCGCTGAAGGACGAGGAGCTGGAAACCCTGCCGTTCTACCGGCCGGACGAGAACAGCCCGGAGATGAAGTACCTGCGCCGCCGCCGCGAGGCCCTGGGCGGCTTCGTCCCGCAGCGCCGCCGCAAGAGCATCAGCATCCCGACCCCGCCGCTGGACACCCTCAAGGCGATCCTCGACGGCACCGGCGACCGCGAAATCTCCACCACCATGGCCTTCGTGCGAATCCTCGCGCAGCTGGTCAAGGACAAGGAGCTGGGCTCGCGCATCGTGCCGATCATCCCCGACGAAGCGCGCACCTTCGGCATGGAAGGCATGTTCCGCCAGCTCGGCATCTACTCCTCGGTCGGCCAGCTCTACGAGCCGGTGGACAAGGACCAGGTGATGTTCTACCGCGAGGACAAGAAGGGCCAGATCCTCGAGGAAGGCATCAACGAGGCCGGCGCCATGTCCAGCTGGATTGCCGCGGCGACCTCGTATAGCAACCACAACCAGCCGATGCTGCCGTTCTACGTGTTCTACTCGATGTTCGGCTTCCAGCGCATCGGCGACCTGGCCTGGGCGGCCGGCGACAGCCAGGCGCGCGGCTTCCTGATCGGCGGTACCGCCGGACGTACCACGCTCAACGGCGAAGGCCTGCAGCACGAGGACGGTCACAGCCACATCATGGCCTCGACCATCCCCAACTGCCGCACCTACGATCCGACCTATGCCTACGAGATGGCGGTGATCATCCGCGACGGCATCCGCCTGATGACCGAAGAGCAGCAGAACATCTTCTACTACATCACCGCGATGAACGAGGCCTACACCCAGCCGGCCATGCCGGAAGGCGTCGAGGAAGGCATCGTCAAGGGCATGTACCTGCTGGAAGAAGACAAGCGCGACGCCGCGCACCACGTCCAGCTGCTCGGCTGCGGCACCATCCTGCGCGAAGTGCGCGAAGCGGCGAAGATCCTCCGCGAGGACTACAACATCGCCGCCGACGTGTGGAGCGTGACCAGCTTCAACGAGCTGCGCCGCGACGGCCTGGCCGTGGAGCGTCGCAACCGCCTGCACCCGGGACAGAAGCCGGAGCAGACCTACGTCGAGCAGTGCCTGACCGGCCGCAAGGGTCCGGTGGTGGCCTCCAGCGACTACATGAAGCTGTTCGCCGACCAGATCCGCCAGTGGGTTCCGAGCAAGGAATACAAGGTGCTCGGCACCGACGGCTTCGGCCGTAGCGACAGCCGCAAGAAGCTGCGCCACTTCTTCGAGGTGGACCGCTACTGGGTGGTGCTGGCCGCGCTGGAAGCGCTGGCCGATCGCGGCGACATCGAAGCCAAGGTGGTGGCCGAAGCCATCGCCAAGTTCGGCATCGATCCCGACAAGCGCAACCCCCTGGACTGCTGAGGAGAGCTATCGTGAGCGAAATCATCCGCGTACCCGATATCGGCGGCGATGGGGAAGTCATCGAAGTGCTGGTCAAGGCCGGCGACAGCATCGCGGTCGAGCAGGGCCTGGTGGTGCTGGAATCCGCCAAGGCCAGCATGGAAGTCCCCAGTCCCAAGGCCGGGGTGGTGAAGAGCGTAACCGTCAAACTGGGCGACAAGCTCAAGGAAGGCGACGCGATCATCGAACTCGAACTCGCTGCAGGCGCTGCCGCGCCGGCACCGGCCGCCGCACCGGCACCGGTCGCCGAGGCCCCCGCCCCGGCGGCTGCGGCCCCCGCGCCGGCCGCTGCCGCCGCCACGAGCCAGGAAATCCGGGTTCCCGACATCGGCTCGGCCGGCAAGGCGAAGATCATCGAGGTGCTGGTCAAGGCCGGCGATCAGGTCCAGGCCGAGCAGTCGCTGATCGTCCTGGAGTCCGACAAGGCCAGCATGGAGATCCCCTCCCCGGCCGCCGGCCTGGTGGAGAGCGTCTCCATCGCGCTGAACGACGAAGTCGGCACCGGCGATCTGATCCTGGTCCTGCGCAGCGCCGGCGGTGCAGCGGCTCCGGCTCCGGCCGCAGCGGCGCCCGCCCCCGCGGCAGCCCCGGCCCAGCCGGCTGCCGCACCTGCCGCTCCGGCAGCAGCTGCTGCCCCGGCCGCGGCACCGGTCGGCGCGCCGACCCGCAATGGCGCCAAAGTGCATGCCGGTCCGGCCGTGCGCCAGTTGGCCCGCGAGTTCGGCGTCGAGCTGGCGGCGGTGACTGCCAGCGGCCCGCGCGGTCGCGTCCTCAAGGAGGACGTGCAGGTCTACGTCAAGGCGATGATGCAGAAGGCCAAGGAGGCGCCGGCTGCCGGTGCCACCGGCGGCGCCGGCATCCCGCCGATTCCGCCGGTCGACTTCGCCAAGTACGGCGAGGTGGAAGAGCTGCCGATGACCCGCCTGATGCAGGTCGGCGCCGCCAACCTGCACCGCAGCTGGCTGAACGTGCCGCACGTGACCCAGTTCGACTCGGCCGACATCACCGACCTGGAAGCCTTCCGCGTCGCGCAGAAGGCCGTCGCCGAGAAGGCCGGGGTCAAGCTGACCGTGCTGCCGCTGCTGCTCAAGGCCTGCGCCTACCTGCTCAGGGAGCTGCCGGAGTTCAACAGCTCCCTGGCCCCGGGCGGCCAGGCGGTGATCCGCAAGAAGTACGTGCACATCGGCTTCGCCGTGGACACTCCGGACGGCCTGCTGGTCCCGGTGATCCGCAACGTCGACCAGAAGAGCCTGCTGCAGCTGGCCGCCGAGGCCGCCGAACTGGCGGAGAAGGCGCGCACCAAGAAGCTCGGCGCCGACGCCATGCAGGGCGCCTGCTTCACCATCTCCAGCCTCGGCCACATCGGCGGCACCGGCTTCACGCCGATCGTCAACGCGCCGGAAGTGGCGATCCTCGGCGTGTCCAAGGCCAGCATGCAGCCGGTATGGGACGGCAAGGCCTTCCAGCCGCGCCTGATGCTGCCGCTGTCGCTGTCCTACGACCACCGGGTGATCAACGGCGCCGCCGCGGCGCGCTTCACCAAGCGTCTCGGCGACGTGCTGGCGGATATCCGCTCGATGCTGCTGTGAGCTTCCCTTAAAGAGCCGGCCCGCCCTGCTCTTTAATCTTCGGCCCCGCCCTTGTGGCGGGGCTTTTTTATGCTTATCTGAAAGCCACATGCATGCCCCGGACGATATCCACCCGGTCTTGTCGTAGCCAACAAGGAATGCGCGGCGCAATCCAGCCGATGCAGGTGCGGGAGGCATGGTGTATAACGTCCCGAAACGGTCATCCTGACCGCGAAAGCCGCGAGCCAGACAGGGAGAGCAGGTATGACAAGGAATGTTATACACCACACCCGTTCGGGGAGTTATACACCAGTTGGTGTCTAATAGTAGTTACCCAACAATAGGCACCATCGGCGTAGGGAAACGTAAATGATGCGGAATCAATCGCAGAGAAAAGCGGAAAATCTATCTGCAACCCAGCATGGGAGTCCGGTGGAGCATAACGAAGTTGATGCACACACCGGACTCCCATGCTGGGTTGCAGATAGATTTTTCGATTTTCTTTGCGCTTGAACGCTTGTCCCATTTACAGCCCAGCTGCGCTGGACGGGGTGTATTGTCGGGTAACTAGTCGCTCAAGCACACACTCGCAAAAAGCGCGCGAGCGGTGCTTAGCTCCGTTAAGTTAGGCGTCACAATATACTTCGCGCGAAGGCAGGCTGACGTATGGCAAAGATGATCATGTTTCACGTCCCTTCGGACCCGGCTCTGCTCGCCGCCTTCGGCGAGGTAGCTCTACGCCATGAGCATCTCAGCCACATCCTGCGTATGACAATCAAAACCCTCGCAGGGCTCGGAGTTGACGAAGCGCTAGACGCAACGGCGTTTGATGGCGCATCGCTACTTCGCGATCGAATTCGCAAACTCGCAAAGCAACGGCTTGGCGAAGGGAAGGCGCTGCTTCAGCTTCAAGCGTTTGTAGAGCGGTGTCGCCGCGCGACTGAGAAGCGGAATGACTACGTGCATAGCGTTTGGGCGCAAGAACTAGACGGCGAGGCCATGCGCCGCGACAGCAGCCACCAATGGCTACCCATCCCTTCCATCCCGGAGTTGCAAGCCCTGAGCCAGGAACTCTTGGCGCTCACCCAAGAGATCAACCACGCCCGCCTTGAAGGCTTTATCTTCGAGGCATTGGCGGCACGGAAGCAGCAGTGACGCCTAACCCTTCCATCGAGGGGACGTCCAACATCAGGCTTCGCCTGCTGTCGGCCGCCCCTCATGTCAAACGTTATACGGCTTATTCAGAGACAGAGTATGAGCTTAAAGAAAAACGAGAAAATGGTTTGCGTTCATACAATAGATGAACCGACCGACGATATGCTTACTGTCCCAACGCCAGACGTTAGATCAAATAAGCCCTTTGGAATCCATGACCAAGAAGATGGACAAACTGCTTTTTTCCAAAAAATAATCACAGCAAAAATTGGTGAGCGCGAAGTTTCAATTGCAATCCCAAATGAAATATCACTTTCACTCAGCATCTCAATGAGGTCATTAACCGCAGCCGAACGCAAACAGAAAGAAATAAAACAGCGAGCCAGTGCAAGCGACACAATTTTTGATACCGATGTAAAAATTGCTTATGACTTCTTAGAGGAAATACAGAAGGCAGTAGTTTTCAGCTACAAAGCAATAGAGTCTTTCTGCAATGCCAGCATTCCTGATTCATACACATATAAAAAAACCACAAGCAAGGGTATTGTTGAGCACTATGGTAAGGAACAAATAGAACGCTGGGTTAGCACGTCAGAAAAAATCTCCGCAATAATTCCCGACGTTCTAAAATGCAGCTCTCCAGTCGAGCAAAACTTCTGGAGCGACTTCAAAAACCTTGAAAGAATAAGAAATGAAATAATCCATAGCAAGTCAAGCAATAGCTCTGAAATGCTCGTCGAACTATTTTCTTCAAAAATACGAAACTACATAGGATCAAGTGCAATGCTTTTAGAGTATTTTATTGGGCTAGATCCTTGCAATCCAATATTTCCGCTTGGTTTTGGCAGTTCGCAAATAAAGATCATGTCCGTTCCAGACTCTAATGAGTATCTATCGAAAATTGAGTAGCCGTATAACTAGTGGTTCAAGCTCGCCCCTTAACCAAACGTTAGGCCAGACAATGAAGTTGCTACACGCCTTATTGGCTCTCGGTGATCAAGCAGGGTAAGGACAGCCTCTCATGCTACAAGAATTTCTTGATCAGATTAATCAGAATTCGATTTACATATGGGCCCGAGCGCAGCTGTTACCGATCCTAACCACTGGCGTAATCCTTACAGTTCTTGGGTTTTTGTTAAGAACGTTAATTGAGCACAAACTAAAAGGCCGTCAGGCGCGCGAACTAGAGGAGCACAAAGTCGGGCTGAAAGAGAAAGAGGCTCTTCAAGCTCGCCACTTAGAACTACTTCAGCAAATAGCTGAACTCTTGTCGGTGGCAAAGGATGATCTAGAACGCAACGAAGGACATGTGTACCAGAGCCTAGAGTCCTACCTTGAGCGGTTTACAAAAAGCAAGCTATTCCTGGACGAGGACTTGATCGCACAGGCTAGCACCGCGAACGACGAACTTCGGGTGGTCGCAAGTCATTTCAAGGCATACGACACGACGAGAGGTGTCAGATTGTTATTCCCTATCCCTGAAGCACAAAAAATGGACAAACTGTCGCAGCGGAAGTTGCAAGACGACAAGGAGGGGATTAAGGCAAGGGGAGTTAATGCTTGTTCGACGATCGAAAAGGCAATACGCAAGAAGATTTCCGGGACGAAGCCACTTTAGCCGTTTCTCCGGAAGCGATCTTATGACTATGCTCAGGCAGGCCGGTGCTAGCGCTATTGCCGTTTTGATCGTGCCCACGCTCCTGCGTGGGCACGTTGCAGGGACGCTTCGGCGTCCCTGGGGCGCAGGTTATGTTTTCCCGACGCCAGTCCGGTGCTAAAACTGGGCCGGTGTCAAAAGCCCCCACGACCACAGCGACGCCCGTCGCCTTCCCAGGAGAACCCCCATGGTGCTGCGCTCGCAGATTCTCGCCCACCAGCTGGCCCTGCCCGACCCCGCCCAGGCGTTGCCCGGACGCGCCGAGGCCATGCCGGTGCCGGCGGCCCACCACGTCAACGGCCATCCGCTGCAGCCGCCCTTCCCGGCCGGGCTGCAACGGGCGCTGTTCGGCCTCGGCTGTTTCTGGGGCGCCGAGCGGCGCTTCTGGCAGCAGCCGGGGGTGTGGAGCACGGCGGTCGGCTATGCCGGCGGCTTCACGCCGAACCCGACCTACGAGGAGGTCTGCTCCGGCCTGACCGGGCACACCGAGGTGGTGCTGGCGGTGTTCGATCCGCAGGAGACCGATTATCCGGCGCTGCTGAAGGTCTTCTGGGAAATCCACGACCCGACCCAGGGCATGCGCCAGGGCGGCGACATCGGCACCCAATACCGCTCGGCGATCTACTGCTTCGACGCCGCCCAGCGCGCCGCCGCCGAGGCCAGCCGCGAGCGCTTCCAGGCGGAGCTGGCGAAGGCCGGCTACGGCCCGGTCACCACGGAGATCGCCGACGCCCCGCCGTTCTACTACGCCGAGGCCTATCACCAGCAGTACCTGGCGAAGAACCCCGACGGCTACTGCGGGCTGGGCGGCACCGGGGTGTGCCTGCCGCCGGCCTGAAACCGGCAGCTGCAGACCAACGGCGGGTTGCACCCGCCCTACGGCTTGCGGCTCTTCCGTCCGGCCGCCTGAACAGCGGGCTTGGCAATGGCCGGCTGCTCCTCGATCAGCCAGTCCAGCCGCCAGCCGCCCTGGCTCTGCGCCAGATGCTCGGCCAGCCAGGGCAGCAGCTGGCGCAGCTCCTCCTCGAGCCCCCACGGCGGGTTGGCGATCGCCAAGCCCGAGCCGTTCAGGCGCTGCGCCTCATCGGCCGGATGCACGTAGAGTTCGGCGCGCAGCAGCGTGGGCGCGCCGCTTTTCTGCAGATCCTGATAGAAGCGCCGGAGCTGGTGCAGGTCCTTGATCGGGTACCAGATCGCCACCACCGTCTGGCGCATCCGACCGATGGCCTCCTGCAGCGCCAGGGCGCAACGCTCCAGCTCGTCGGCCTGCTCGAAGGGCGGGTCGATCAGCAGCAGGGCGCGCTTCTCCGCCACCGGCAGCAGGGCCCGCGGGACATGCCAGCCCTCGCCCAGGTGCACCGCGACGCGGCGGTCGCCGGCCATGTTCTCCTTGAGCAGACGGCCGTCCTCGGGGTGCTTCTCATTGAGCAGCAGGCGGTCCTGCGGGCGGGTCAGGCGGCGCGCCAGTTCGGGCGAGCCGGGATAGTGGCGCAACCTGCCGCCGGCGTTCATCTCGCGTACTACGTTCAGGTAGTCGGCGGCCGGCGCGGGCAGATCCGCCGCGTCCCACAGGCGGGCGATGCCCTCCAGCCACTCGCCGGTGCGGCTGGCGGCGTCGCCCTGCAGGTCGTAGAGGCCGACGCCGGCATGGCTGTCGAGGTAGGCGAAGGGGGCCTCCTTGCGCGCCAGCAGGGCGATCAGGCGGGCCAGGGTCAGGTGTTTCAGGACATCGGCATGGTTGCCGGCATGGAAGGCGTGGCGGTAATTCATGGCAGGCGGACTCCTCGGGCCGCACAGTTTACCCGCTTGCCGCCCGCTTCAAGCAGTCGCCTGCAGCAGTTCGAGCAGGCGCTCCAGCGCGGCGTGCACGGGCGTGTCGCGGCGGCGCACCAGCAGGGTCGGCGCCGCCGCCAGGTCGGCCTCGATCGGCCGCCAGCGCACCAACCGGCCACGCGGATGCAGCTCCAGCAGGCTGCGCGGCAGCAGGCCGACGCCCATCCCGGCGGCGGCGGCGCCGAGGATCGCGTCGATCGAGCCGTAGCTCTGCCGCGCGCCGACCTGCAGGCGGTGGCGCTCGCTCCAGCGCTCCAGGCGCTCGCGGTAGTGGCAGCCGCTGGGAAAGCCGAGCAGGGTCACCGGCGCCTGCGTCAGGGACTCGGGAGCCAGCCCTTCCGGCAGCACCAGCACCAGTTCCTCGTGCCAGATCGCCTCGCCGTGCAGCCGCGGGTCCTCGTGGGGACCGCCGATCAGCGCAGCGTCCAGGCGGCCGGCGAGCACCTCGCCGAGCAGGTGGCCGCTGGTGCCGGTCACCAGGCTCAGGTCGAGCCGCGGCGCCTCGCGGTGGAGGGCGGCCAGCACCTCCGGCAGGCGCACCGCGGCGGTGGACTCCATCGAGCCCAGACGCAACTCGCCGGCCCACAGGTCTTCCTGAACGCTGCTCCAGGCCGCCCGGCAGAGCTGCTCCAGCTGCTCGGCATGGGGCATGCAGACGGCTTCCCGCCGGGGTCAGGCGCAGGCGCTGCGCCTGGCGCTGGAACAGCGCGATGCCGAGCTGCGCCTCCAGCTGGCGCAGCCGCGCGGAAACGTTCGACGGCACGCAGTGCAGCTCCCGGGCCGCAGCGATCAGCGAGCCGCAACGACTGACCGCGAGGAAATGGCGCAGCAGCTGGGGATTGAGTCGTTCCCAGGAGGACATGGGCACCTCGACAGCATCAAAAGTGAAAACCGGATTCAGTATTTTTCACTGGCAGTATTTCTACGGCAATCGCTAAGGTAAAGAAAAACCACAAGAGAGCCTTGCCCATGAGCGCACCGCCCCGTCAGATCGTCCTCGCCCTGCTCGGCGGCAGCGCCGCGCTGGTGGTGGTGCACGCCCTCGGCCGCTTCGCCTTCACCCCGCTGCTGCCGCACTTTCTCGCCGACGGCCTGCTCGATCTGCAACAGGGCTCGCAGCTGGCGACCTGGAACTACGTCGGCTATCTGCTCGGCGCCCTGCTCGCCTTGGTCCTCCACGCCCCGTCGCGGCTGCGCCCGGGCCTGTTCCTGGCCCTGCTGCTGAACGCCCTGCTGACCCTGGCGCAGTGCTTCGCCGGCGACTACGCGCTGCTGCTGGTCCTGCGCCTGGCCAACGGCATCAGCAACGGCGTGGTGTTCGTCCTCGCCCCGGCGCTGGTTCTCGAATGGCTGGCCAGCCGGCAGCGCGCCGGGCTGAGCGGCCTGGTCTATCTCGGCTTCGCCGCCGGCCTGCTGCTCTCCAACGGCCTGGCCAACTGGCCGGCCGACGCGCTTTCCGGTGCCTGGCGCTGGCTGCCGATGGCCGCCCTGGCCGTGCCGCTGGCCCTGCTCGGCGTCTGGCTGCTGGCCCGCCTGCAGTTGCCGCCGCGACCGGAAGGCAGCACGGACAAAGGCACCGCGCCCGCCACGGCGCTGTTCGACCGGGCCAGCACGCCGCTGTTTCTCGCCTACGCCGGCGCCGGCCTCGGCTACATCCTGCCGATGACCTTCCTGCCGACCCTGGCCCGCGAGCAACTGCCGGCCGGCGATCCGCTGCTCGAAGGCGCCTGGCGCTGGACCGCGCTGGCCTGCCTGCTGTCGATCCCGCTGTGGAACCACCTGGGCACGCGCCTCGGCGATCGCCGCGCGCTGCTCGCCAGCTACGCCCTGCAGGCCCTCGGCGCCGCCGCGCCGCTGCTCTGGCCGGGGGCGACCGGCGTGCTGCTCTGCGCCCTGCTGGTGGGCGGGACCTTCGTCGGCAGCGTGCTGCTGACCCAGCGCCTGGCCCGCAGCCTGCAGCCGCACCAGGGGCCGCGCCTGTCCGCCGCGCTGATCGCCCTGTACGGCGGCGCCCAGCTCGCCGGCCCCTGGCTGGCCGGACTGTGGATCGGCCAGGGCGGCAGCCTGACGCAAAGTTTCGCCCTCGGCGCCGGCGCCCTGCTCTGGGCGCTCGCCTGGACCTGGCTGATCCCCCTCCACCCCCTGCACAAGGAAATCCAGCAATGCCCTACGTGAACATCAAGATCACCCGCGAAGGCGCGACCGCCGAACAGAAACGCCAGCTCATCGAAGGCGCCACCCGGCTGCTGGTCGAGGTGCTGGGCAAGAACCCGGCGACCACCGTGGTGGTGATCGACGAGGTGGACACCGACAACTGGGGCATCGGCGGCGTCCCGGTCACCGAGCGCCGGCGCCGCGAAGGCCAGCCGCCGCAATGACCCCGAAGGGCGAGCTGGCTACCGGCACGCCCTGTGGAGCATTCCGCGCCCTTTCCCACCGGAGGGGGGGGCGGCGAAGTGCCGCACATAGTCTTTGACAGCCGCCCAAGGCAGCGGTTTTAATCCGTTGGCACGTCCAATGCATATTGCATGGGTCCTTCCGCCAGCCAGCCGCCTTGGAGATCCCCGTTTTGGATGCCGCCACCGTCAACACCCTGTTCCTGATCGGCGCTCTGCTGGTGGGCTCCAGCATCCTGCTCAGTTCCCTGTCCACCCGTCTCGGCATCCCGATCCTGGTGATCTTCCTCGCCGTGGGCATGCTCGCCGGGGTCGACGGCATCGGCGGCATCGTCTTCGACGACTACTCCCTGGCCTTCCTGGTCGGCAACCTCGCGCTGGCGATCATCCTCCTCGACGGCGGCATGCGCACCCGCGTCGCCACCTTCCGCGTAGCGCTCTGGCCGGCGGTGTCGCTGGCCACCGTGGGGGTGGCGGTCACCTCCGGCCTGACCGGGCTGGCCGCCGCCTGGCTGTTCGATCTCGCCCCCCTGCAGGGCCTGCTGATCGGCGCCATCGTCGGCTCCACCGACGCCGCAGTGGTGTTCAACCTGCTCAACGGCAAAGGGCTCAACGAACGGGTCGGCGCCACCCTGGAAATCGAATCGGGCAGCAACGACCCGATGGCGGTGTTCCTCACCGTGACCCTGATCGAGATACTCGCCTCTGGCCAGACCGGCTCCGCCTGGAGCGTGCCGCTCAGCCTGCTGGAGCAGTTCGGCATCGGCATCGCCCTCGGTCTGGCCGGCGGCTGGCTGCTGCTGCAAACGATCAACCGCCTGAGCGTGGCCGACGGCCTCTACCCACTCCTGGCGGTCAGCGGCGGCATCATGATCTACGCCCTCGCCGGGGCGCTCGACGGCAGCGGCATCCTCGCCGTCTACGTCTGCGGCCTGCTGATGGGCAACCGGCCGATCCGCAACCGCCACGGCATCCTGCACATGTTCGACGGCCTGGCCTGGCTCAGCCAGATCGGCATGTTCCTGGTCCTCGGCCTGCTGCTCACCCCCAGCGCGCTGCTGCCCATCGCCCTGCCGGCGCTGGCCCTGTCGCTGTGGATGATCCTCGTCGCCCGCCCGCTGTCGGTGTTCCTCGGCCTGCTGCCGTTTCGCAACTTCCACCTGCGCGAGCGGCTGTTCATCTCCTGGGTCGGCCTGCGCGGCGCAGTACCGGTGATCCTCGCGGTCTTTCCGCTGATGGCCGGGCTGCCCCAGGCGAACCTCTACTTCAACGTGGCCTTCTTCATCGTGCTGGTCTCGCTGCTGCTGCAGGGCACCACCCTCGGCTGGGCGGCGCACAAGGCCAAAGTCGAGGTGCCGCCCTCGCCCACACCGGTCTCGCGGAGCGGCCTGCAGATCCATCCCACCAGCCAGTGGGAGCTGTTCATCTACCGCCTGAGCGCCAGCAAGTGGTGCATCGGCGCCGCCCTGCGCGACCTGAAGATGCCCGACGGCACCCGCATCGCCGCGCTGTTCCGCGGCCGGCAGCTGCTCCACCCGTCCGGCAGCACCCGCCTGGAGGTCGGCGACCTGCTCTGCGTGATCGGCCACGAGGAGGATCTGCCGAGCCTCGGCAAGCTGTTCAGCCAGCCGCCGCAACGCGGCCAGGACCTGCGCTTCTTCGGCGACTTCGTGCTCGAGGGCGAGGCCGAACTGGCCGCCCTGGCGGCGCTCTACGGCCTCAAACTCGACGGCATCGACGGCCACCAGTCGCTCGGTCGCTTCATCGCCGGGCTGATCGGCGGCCACCCGGTGGTCGGCGACCATGCGGAGTGGAACGGCCTGACCTGGACCGTGGCGGCCACCGACGGCGACCGGGTGTGCAAGGTCGGCCTGAAATTCCCCGAGGACGACAACCGCCCGGGACCGGGCCTGTCCCTCTGAGACAAGTTCGTCGGACGGGGGTGCGAAAAAGGGCCCGTTTGTTACACTGGGGCCTTTTTCAGCCGAAAGACCCAGACGCCATGACTGTTTCGCGTTCCCTGTTCAGCGTTCTTCTTCTCGCGCTCTGCCTCCAGATTTCCGGCCTCCAGGCCGCCGAACCGCCCCCCCGCAAGGCCGTGCAGGCCAGCCTCGACAGCCTGGCCGAGCGCAAGCTGTCGGAGGCCGAGCAGGCGACCGTCAAGCAGCAGCTCGAGCAGACCCTGGCCCAGCTCGATCTCCTCCAGGAGAGCGAGCAGGCGATGAGCGAACTCAAGCGCCAGCTGGCCGCCGCGCCGCAGCAGACCAAGGCCGCCCAGCGCGAGCTGGCCGCCCTCAAGGAAGCGCCCCAGAAGCCCGCCGCCCCGCAGAACGGCCATACCCCGCTGCCGCGGCTGATGGACCTGCTGAGCACCCGCAACGCCCAGTTGAACGAATGGCAGCAGGCCCTGAACGACGCCAACAGCCTGCTGGTCAGCTCGCAGACCCGCCCGGAGCGGGCGCAGACGGAAATTGCCGCGAACCAGGCGCGCATCCTGGAGATCAACGCCCTGCTCAAGAGCGGCAAGCAGGCCGGCAAGACCCTTGGCGCGGAAGGTCGCGGCCTGCTGGAGGCCGAACTGGCCGCCCTCGAAGCCAAGACCGCGCTGCGCCGCCAGGAACTCGCCGGCAACAGCCAGCTGCTGGAGCTGGGTGCCAGCCAGCGCGACCTGCTGCAGGAGCGCATCCAGCGCCAGGCCCAGGAAATCGCCGCCCTGCAGGCGCTGGTCAACGAAAAGCGCATGGCGATGTCCGAGGAAACCTTCGCCGAACTCTCCCGCGACGCCAGCGCGGCCGGCTCCGACAGCCTGCTGGCCAAGGAAACCGCCACCAACCTGAAACTGTCCGACGCCCTGCTGCGCACCACCGACCGCCTCAACGCGCTGACCCGGCAGAACCTGGACACCAAGCACACCCTGGACAACCTCGTCCAGAACGAACAGGCCCTGGAGGAGCAGATCGAGGTCCTGCGCGGCAGCCTGCTGCTGGCCAAGATCCTCTTCCAGCAGAAGCTCGCCCTGCCTCACGTGCAGATCGACAAGCGTCTGACCGACGAGATCGGCGACATCCGTCTCTACCAGTTCGAACTCGGCCAGCAGCGCAGCGCGATCAGCGACCCGGACGCCTACGTCGAGCGCCTGCTGGCCAAGCAGGCCGAGGAGGAGGAAACCCCGGTCGACCCGGCGTTGCGCAGCAGCCTGCTGGAGCTGGCAAACAGCCGCAGCGGGCTGATCGAACGCCTCGACCGCGAACTCAACGCCCTGCTCAACGAAGCGATCACCCTGCAGCTGAACCAGAAGCAGTTGCTCGACACCGCCGGGAAGGTCGGCGCCACCCTCGAAGAGCAGCTGTTCTGGATTCCCAGCAACAAGCCGCTCGGGCTGGAGTGGCTGAAGGCCGCGCCGCAGCGCCTCCAGGAGCAGATCGCCAGCATTTCCTGGGGGCCCCTGGTCAAGGACCTGGGCGCCGGACTGATCCAGCGACCGCTGATCTTCCTGCCCCTGCTGCTGCTGATCGGCGTACTGGTCTGGCAGCGCGGCGCGATCAGCCACAAGCTCGACGCGCTGCACGCGGACATCGGCCACTACCGCCGCGACAGTCAGCGGCATACTCCCAAGGCCCTGCTCCTCAACCTGCTGCTGGCCCTGCCCGGCACCCTGTTCCTCGCCCTCGGCGGCTATACCCTGCAGATGGACGCCCGCGGCCAGAACCCCTACCTGGGCGCCGCGCTGAACGACATGGCGCTGGCCTGGCTGGTGCTCTACGGCACCTACAAGCTGCTCGCCGAGGGCGGCGTCGCCGAGCTGCACTTCGGCTGGCCACGCCCGCAGGTCGCCTTCCTGCGCCGGCAGATCCGCCACTTCACCCTGGTCGTGCTGGCCCTGGTCGGGGTGATCGGCTTCGCCCGCAACCAGCCGGGCGCCCTGGACAACGACGTGCTCGGCGTCCTCGTGCTGCTCTCCGGCTACGCGCTGCTGGCCTGGCTGCTCGGCAAGCTCCTGCTGCGCCACCCGACCCAGGAGCAGGCCTCGCCGCTCAACCTGCTGGTCGGCATCCTCTTCACCCTGCTGCCGATCGGCCTGATCGTCGGCCTAGCGCTCGGCTACTACTACACCGCCCTGCGCCTCGGCGATCGCCTGATCGAAAGCCTCTACGCCCTGCTGGTCTGGGTCGTCGCGGAAGCCACCCTGGTCCGCGGCCTGTCGGTGGCGGCACGCCGCCTGGCCTACCAGCGCGCCCTGGCCAAGCGGCAGAGCGCCGCGGCGGAAGGCGGCGAGAACGGCGAGGTGCTGGAAGAGCCGAACCTCGACATCGAACAGGTCAACCAGCAATCGCTGCGGCTGATCCGCCTGACCCTGTTCGGCCTGCTGCTCGGCGCCCTGTACTGGGTCTGGGCCGACCTGATCACGGTGGTCGACTACCTGGACAACGTCACCCTCTACGAATTCACCAGCGGAAGCGGCATGACCGCCAGCCTGGTGCCGATCAGCCTGCGCGACCTGCTCGCCGCCCTGCTGATCGCCGCCCTCACCGTGGTCCTCGCGCGCAACCTGCCGGGCCTGCTGGAAATGCTCATCCTGTCGCGGCTGAACCTCGGCCAGGGCAGCGCCTACGCCACCACCACCCTGCTCAACTACGTGATCTTCGGCTTCGGCATCGTCAGCGCCCTGTCCACCCTCGGGGTCAGCTGGGACAAGCTGCAGTGGCTGGTCGCCGCCCTCTCGGTGGGCATCGGCTTCGGCATGCAGGAGATCATCGCCAACTTCATCTCCGGCCTGATCATCCTCTTCGAGCGCCCGGTGCGCATCGGCGACCAGGTCACCGTCGGCGGCGTCAGCGGCTCGGTGAGCAAGATCCGCATCCGCGCCACCCACATCATCGACGCCGACCGCAAGGTGGTGATCGTCCCGAACAAGACCTTCATCACCAGCCAGCTGACCAACTGGACCCTGGCCGACACCGTCACCCGCCTGGTGCTCAAGGTCGGCGTCGGCTACGGCTCGAACCTGGATCGGGTGCGCGAACTGCTCTACCAGGCCGCCAACGAGAACCCGCGGGTCCTGCGCGAACCGCCGCCGCTGGTGCTGTTCCAGACCTTCGGCGAGAGCACCCTGGACCACGACCTGATCCTCCACGTGCGCGAACTGGCCGACCGCGGCCGCGCCACCGACGAGATCAACCGGCGCATCGACGAGCTGTTCCGCGAGAACCACATCGACATCGCCTTCCGCCAGGTCGAGGTGTTCGTCAAGAACGCCAAGGGCCAGGAGCAGCTGCTCGAGAACGACGAGGTCCAGGCCGCCCTCGGCGCCGTGGCCGTCAAGCCCGGCACTCCGCCGGAAGCGGGCAAGAAGGCCTGACGCCGACGGCAGGCGGGCATGTTATGGTGGGTTCTCCCAGGTAGCCCCGGAAGAACAGCGTGAAACGCCTGAGCGAACTCACCCTCGACAACCGCTTCGCCCGCCTCGGCGACACCTTCTCCACCGCCGTGGCGCCGCTGCCCATCGCGGCGCCGCGGCTGGTGGTGGCGAGCCCCGCGGCGCTGGCGCTGCTCGACCTCGAGCCGGCCGCCGCCGACGACCCGCAACTCGTCGCGTTCTGCGCCGGACAGCAGCCATGGCCCGGCGCCGCGCCGCGCGCCATGGTCTATTCCGGGCACCAGTTCGGCTTCTACAACCCCCAGCTCGGCGACGGCCGCGGCCTCTTGCTCGGCGAGGCGGTCAACGCCGCCGGCGAGCGCTTGGAGCTGCATCTGAAGGGCGCCGGCAAGACCCCCTACTCGCGGATGGGCGACGGCCGTGCGGTGCTGCGCAGCTCGATCCGCGAATTCCTCGCCAGCGAACACCTGCACGCCCTCGGCATCCCCAGCTCGCGGGCGCTCTGCGTGATCGCCTCGGACACCCCGGTCTGGCGGGAAACCGAGGAGCGCGCCGCGACCTTGCTGCGCCTGGCCCCCAGCCACGTGCGCTTCGGCCATTTCGAGCTCTTCTACTACAGCCGCCAGCCCGAGGCGCTGCGCCAGTTGCTGGACCACGTCATCGCCGAGCACTTCGCCGACTGCCTCGCCCAGCCCGATCCCTACCGCGCCTTCTTCGACCGGGTGCTGGAGCGTACCGCCGCGCTGCTCGCCCGCTGGCAGGCCTACGGCTTCTGCCACGGAGTGATGAACACCGACAACATGTCGATCCTCGGCATCACCTTCGACTTCGGTCCCTACGCCTTCCTCGACGACTTCGACCCGGGCTTGGTCTGCAACCACTCCGACGACAGCGGACGCTACGCCTTCGACAACCAGGTGCCGATCGCCCACTGGAACCTCTCCGCACTGGCCCAGGCGCTGACGCCGTTCGTCGACAAGGACACCCTGCTGGACAGCCTCAAGCGCTTCCTGCCGCTGTTTCGCGGCAGCTGGCTGGAGCTGATGCGCCGCCGCCTCGGCCTCGTCACCGCGGAAGCGGAGGACCGCGAGCGGGTCCAGCGCCTGCTGCAGCTGATGCAGGGCAGCGCGGTGGACTACAGCCGCTTCTTCCGCGAGCTGGGCGACAGCCCGGCCCCCATCGCCCTGCAGCGCCTGCGCGAGGACTTCCTCGACCTGGCCGGCTTCGACGCCTGGGCCGAGGATCACCTGGCGCGCCTGGCCCGCGAGGGCGAGCCGGACGAGGCCGCGCGGTGCGCGCGCATGCAGGCGGTCAACCCGAAGTACATCCTGCGCAACTACCTGGCCCAAGAGGCCATCGCGGCGGCGGAACGGGGCGACTACGGCCCGGTCCGCGAACTCCACGCGGTGCTCTCCCGCCCCTTCGACGAGCAGCCGGGAATGGAGCGCTACGCCGAACGTCCGCCGGAATGGGGCAAGCACCTGGAGATCAGCTGTTCGTCCTGACCCGACGAACTCGGCGAAGCGGAGCGCCTCAGCCCTGCCCCAACCTGCGCAGCGCTTCCAGACGAAAGGCGATGTCCTGCTCCAGCTCGGCCAGCTGGCGCTGCAGGCGCAGGCGGGTGGCCTCGTCGTCGGCGGCCGCCAGGCTGGCGCGCAGGCTGGCACGCCAGCGGAACAGCTCCACTTCCGCAGGCGGCACCCCGGCGCTCTTCATGATCTGGAAGGCCATGCGCAACCCCGGCGGGGTCTGCAGCCAAGCCTCATCAACCACCGTCGGCTTGCCCGCTCCGGTGCGCAGCTGGCCGGCGGCCATCGCCCGGGCCAGCTGGCGACCGATTTCGTCATCCAGTGCTTTCATGACGCCTCCTGCCAGTCGTGACGCGAAATTCTAGGATGCCGCACGCTGGACAAGGTAGGCAATCAGCCGTCTTTAATCCTTTTTTGCATATAAACCTTCTTAAATATTCTTAGACTCTCTAAAAAAAGCCACTTATCTTTGCGGCGGCTTCACTTCTGCCTGTTCTACCGACCACTGTCAGGCGCAACTGCATGAAAATTCGCGATCTCGATCTCAGCCAGAGCCCGCTCAACGCGGAGCACCAGGCGCTGGGATTACCCCCCATAGAAGACTTCGTCTCGCATCCGGACAACCACCCGGTCCTGCGCGCCGCCATGTGGACGGCCGTGCTGATCCTCGCCGGGCTGCTGCTGTTCCTCGCCTGGCGCCTGTTCTTCGGCGACAACGGCGGCAGCAGCGGTCTTGAGATCATCGAGCGGACCCTGGCCAGCCCGACCTTCTGGAGCGCCGTCACCGTCGGCTTCTTCGCACAGATGATCGACGGCGCGCTGGGCATGGCCTACGGCATCACCGCAACCACCTTCCTGCTCGGTGCCGGCGCCTCCCCGGCCGCCGCCAGCGCCAGCGTGCACATCGCCGAGGTGTTCACCACCGGCCTGTCGGGGATTTCCCACGTCAAGCTGGGCAACGTCAACAAGTCGCTGTTCCTGCGCCTGCTGCTGCCGGGAATCATCGGTGCGGTGCTCGGCGCCGTGCTGGTCACCCAGTTCGATGGCAAGGCGCTCAAGCCGTTCATTTCCACCTACCTGCTGCTGATGGGCCTGTACATCCTGAGCAAGGCCTACCGCCACATGGTCCAACGCCAGGAGCCCAAGCATGTGGCCAAACTGGCCCTGTTCGGCGGTTTCGTCGATGCCGCCGGCGGCGGCGGCTGGGGTCCGGTGGTCACCAGCAGCCTGCTCAGCTCCGGCAGCGATCCGCGCACCACGATCGGCTCGGTCAACTTCGCCGAGTTCTTCCTGACCATTTCCAGCGCCACCTCGTTCATCCTGCTGGCCGGGCAACCGGACACTTGGATGCTGGTCGCCGGCCTGGTGTTCGGCGGCCTGTTCGCCTCCCCGTTCGCCGCCCTGCTGTGCAAGAAACTGTCGGCCAGAACCCTGCTGACCATCGTTGGCTGCCTGATCACCCTGATCAGCGCCTACAACATCTATATCGGCCTGGCCTGAAGCACCCGGGCCTCAAGGCGAGCGGCACCGGCGCCCGCTACCAGCCGCCAGTTCAATGGGAAGGAGCGGGCGGCGGCCAGGGGCTAAAGCATCCCCCTGCCCACCGGACCCGGTCCTTCCCTTGATTTCCCCGCCGGCGGCTCCAGATAGGGAACGAATGCCCCTGGAGCCCGCCATGACCGACGCCCTGCTGATTCCCTGCCCACATTGCCATGGCCTCAACCGCATCCCCGCCGCACGCCTGGGCGATGCGCCGCGTTGCGGGCGCTGCAAGAACCCCGTGCTGCCCGGCCGGCCCTTCGCCGTCGACGCCGCCGGCTTCGCCGCCCAGCTCAAGGGCGACCTGCCGCTGCTGCTCGACGTCTGGGCCGACTGGTGCGGGCCGTGCAAGGCCTTCGCGCCGGTCTTCGAGCAGGCCGCGCGGGAGCTGGGCGGACGATTGCGCCTGGCCAAGCTGGACAGCGAGGCCGAGCCGCAGCTGGCCGGGCAGTTGGGCATCCGCTCGATTCCCAGCCTGATCCTGTTCAGGGACGGCCGCGAAGTCGCCCGCCAGAGCGGCGCCCTGCCGCTGCCGCAGCTGCTCGCCTGGCTGCACCAGCAGGGCGTCTGAGGTCGCGCCGCCGCGGACCGGCGGCGGCGGGTTTTGTCGCAGGTCAAGGCCCCTCCCCGGACTTGCCGCCAGACTGAGGCCCCCTCAGGAGGAAACGCCATGGCCAAGCATATTCTGATCGCCCACGATCTCAGTCCGGAAGCCGACATCGCCCTGCGTCGCGCCATCCAGCTGGCCGGCCAGTTGCAGGCACGCCTGACGCTGCTGCACGTGGCCTCCAGCCAGCCCTCTCCGGCGCTGCTGGCCAGGCTGCGCAGCGCCGAGGAGCAGACCCTGGCCAGCCATCTGCAGGGCCACCCGGTGCAGGATGTGCAACTGCGCCTGGAGGTGGGCCCCCATCCCGCCGAACTCATCCTGCAGTACATCAGTCTCGGCAACTGCGACCTGCTGGTGCTCGGCAGCCACCATCGGCAGCCGTCGCCGGGCTTCGCCGGCAGCGTCCAGGAGCGCATCCTCGAGGCCTGCCCGATTCCCGTGCTGGTGGCGATCGACCCGGCCGCCCCGCCCTACGAGCGCGCCCTCGTCGCCATCGACTTCTCCCCCTGCGCCAGCCGCGCCCTGCGCGCGGCCTGGCCGCTGCTCCCGCCCGGCGCGCAGCTGCATGCCCTGCACGTCCAGGAGGTCGCCGGCATTCACGCCGAGGACAACCCGGACGAGCGCGCCTTCCAGCAGTCGCTCTTCGAACGCTTCATCGGCAGCGAATTCACCGCCCTGCCGCCGCGCGCCGTGCAGTTCAGCCACGGCTTCCAGAGCGGCGAGCGCCACGATTGCCTGGAGGCGGCGCTCGCCAGCCGGCGCCCGCAACTGCTCGCCCTCGGCGGGCACAGCCGCGATGCCCTGAACGAGCGGCTGCTCGGCAGCCTGACCCGCCACTACCTGGACAATCCGCCCTGCGACCTGCTGGTGATGCGCTGATCAGCCGGCCGCCTCCAGCAGGTCGTGCAGCTCGACGAACTGGCGGGTCAGCTTGTGCCGCGGGTCGAGGTGAATCAGCGGCATGCAGAGCTGATGCGACTCGCGCATCCTCACCGAACTGCCAAGGTAGACCGGCAGTACCGGCAGTTTCTCGGCGACCAGCTCCTCCAGCATCCGCTGCGGCAGCGCCGCGTGCGGCAGGAACTGGTTGACCACGATGCCCTCGACCTCCAGATCCTCGTTGTGGTCCGCGCGCAGTTCGTCGATCTCGGCGAGCAGGCCGTACAGCGCCTGGCGCGAGAAGCTGTCGCAGTCGAAGGGAATCAGCACGCGGTCGGCGGCGATCAGCGCCGAAACCGTATAGAAATTCAGGGCCGGCGGGGTATCCAGGTAGACTCGCTCGTAATCCTCGGCCAGCTCGCCGAGCAGTTTGCGCAGCCGGGTGATCTTGTGCTTGGCCTCCAGCTTGGGCTGCAGGTCGGCCAGCTCGGCCGAGGCGGTGACCAGATCGAGGTTGGCGAAGGGCGTCGCGGTCACCTTGACCTGCGGCCGCTTGCCCACGCTGCCGGCGAGAACCTGCTTGAAGAAATCGGCGATGCCCAGCGGAATGGCCTCGCCGCAGAGGCCGCTGAGGTAGTGGGTGGAGTTGGCCTGGCTGTCGAGGTCGACCAGCAGGGTGCGATAGCCCTGCGCGGCGCTCACCGCGGCCAGATTGCAGGCGATGCTCGACTTGCCGACGCCGCCCTTCTGATTGAACACCACGCGCCGCATGCCGCCGCCTCCTTTCATCCGGTTTGCTGTAGTGCCTGCATTTAACCCCATTTCGGCACGGCCGTGCGCCTATCCCTTGGTGGTTTCCCGGAGCGCCTGCGCCTCCCGCGCCTCCTGCTCGATCAGCTCGGCGAAACGCCGGACCAGCGGCGAGGCTTCGTCCCGCCGGCGCACCAGCCACACCGCGGTGCTGGCGCCGGGATCGAGCAGGGTGCGGCAGACCACGCCGTCGATGCGCATGCGGCTGAACGAGGCCGGCAGCACGGTGACGCCCAGGCCGGTGGCGACCAGCCCGATCAGGGTCATCGCCTCGCTGGCTTCCTGGACGATCCGCGGGCTGAAGCCGGCGGCCCGCGCCAGACCGAGCAACTGGTCGTAGAGCCCGGTACCGAAGGTGCGCGGGAAGAACACGAAGGGCTCCTCGCCCAGCGCGGCCAGGCGCACCCCCTCCTCGCGCGCCCCCGCCAGCGGATGGTCGACCGGCAGAACCGCCACCAACGGCTCGGCGAACAGCTCCAGCGCCACCAGGTCCTCCGGCAAGGGCGCCAGCGGGCGCAGCATGCCGACCTGCAGCCGACCCTCGCGGACCGCCTCGGCGACGCCGCGGCTGCTCAGCTCGCGCAGATCCAGGTGTACCTCCGGGCAGGCCTGGCGGAAGGCCCGGATCGCCCGCGGGATGGTCGAAGTGAAGGGCGCCGAGGCGGTGAAGCCGACCTTCAGCTCGCCCAGCTCGCCGCGCTGGGCGCGCCGGGCGACATCCACCGCCTGCTCCAGCTGGGCCAGCACCTGGCGCGCCTCGGGCAGGAACAGCCGGCCGACCGCGCTGAGCGCGACCCGGCGATTGGTGCGCTCGAACAGGCGCGCACCGAGTTCCTCCTCCAGCGCCTGGATCTGCTGGCTCAGAGGCGGCTGGGAAATGCCCAACTGTTCGGCGGCACGGCCGAAGTGCAGCTCTTCGGCGACAGCAATGAAATAACGCAGGTGACGGAGTTCCACGGTGGGTCCATTGATTCGCAATACATATCAGACCAGTCGAATAATATATTGGAACCCAGAAGATCGCCTCGCCTATGCTGGCCGACATCCCGCCGGACAACCGACCGGCCATCGCCCCCGCCGAGGTCGAGATGAACACCCTTGTCGCCCATCCTGCGCCAGCCGCGCCCCTGACCGAGAAGGGCACGGCGCAATTCCGCCGCACCAACTGGGCGCTGTTCGCCGGTGGCTTCGCCACCTTCGCCCTGCTCTACTGCGTGCAACCGATGCTCCCGGTGTTCTCCACCGCCTTCGCCCTGAGCGCGGCGCAGAGCAGCCTGGCGCTGTCGATCTCGACCATGACCCTGGCCGTCGGCCTGCTGCTCACTGGCCCGCTGTCCGACGCCCTCGGCCGCAAGCCGGTGATGGTCGCGGCGCTGTGTGCGGCGGCGCTGTGCACCCTGCTCACCCCGCTGATGCCCAGCTGGCACGCCCTGCTGCTGATGCGCGCGCTCATCGGGCTGGCCTTGAGCGGTCTGGTGGCGGTGGCGATGTCCTACCTCAGCGAGGAGGTCGATCCCCGCCATCTGGGCCTGGCCATGGGCCTGTACATCTCCGGCAACTCCCTGGGCGGCATGGGGGGACGCCTGATCAGCGGCGTGCTGGTGGATTTTGTCTCCTGGCAGGCGGCGGTGGCGGTCCTCGGCGGCCTGGCGCTGCTCGCGGCGCTGGTGTTCTGGCGCCTGCTGCCGGACTCGCGGCACTTTCGCCCGACGCCGCTGAGCCTCGCCAACCTGGCCGGCGGGCTGCGCCTGCACCTCTCCGACCGCGGCCTGCCCTGGCTGTTTCTCGAAGCGTTTCTCGTGATGGGCAGCTTCGTCGCCCTGTTCAACTACATCGGCTACCGCCTGCTCGAGCCGCCCTACGACCTCAGCATGAGCCTGGTCGGCACGCTCTCGGTGGTCTACCTGTCGGGCACCTACAGCTCGACCCAGGCCGGCGCGCTGGCCGACCGCCTGGGCCGCCACCGGGTGTTCTGGCCGGCAATCCTGCTGATGCTGGCGGGGCTGCTGCTGACCCTGTTCAGCGCGCTGGGGCTGATCCTCGCGGGCATGCTGCTGTTCGCCTTCGGCTTCTTCGCCGCCCACTCGCTGGCCAGCAGCTGGGTCGGCCGCCGCGCCCTGCAGGCCCGCGGCCAGGCCTCGTCGCTGTATCTGTTCAGCTACTACGTCGGCTCCAGTGTGGCCGGCACGGCAGGCGGTTTCTTCTGGCAGCACGGCGGCTGGAACGGCGTCGGCCTGTTCATCGCCGCCCTGCTCGCCCTTGCCCTGGGGGTGGCCTTGCACCTCTCGCGTCTGCCGCCGAAGCAGCCCGCCGCCTGAAACAGGCCCTGCCCGGCAGCGCACAGCCGGGCCGGCCCGAGCAGGGTGGGAAACGCGCGCAGCGCTTTTCCACCTGAGGGTACCGATGGGTGGGAAAGGCCGGCGGCCGTTTCCCAGCCTACGGAAAGATGGCTCAGCGGTGATACTGCGCCGACAACTCGTGCACCGCCTCGAAGAAGGCGCCGGCATGGGCCGGGTCGACCTCGGGGGTGATGCCGTGGCCGAGGTTGAACACATGCCCCGTGCCCTCGCCGTAGCGGGCGAGAATGCGCGCCACCTCGGCGCGGATCGCTGCCGGATTGGCATACAGCACGCTCGGGTCCATGTTGCCCTGCAGGGCGACCCGGTCGCCGACCCGGGCCCGGGCGCTGCCGATGTCGCAGGTCCAGTCCAGGCCCAGCGCCTCGGCGCCGCTCTCGGCCATGGCCTCCAGCCACAGACCGCCGCCCTTGGTGAAGAGGATCACCGGCACGCGCCGCCCTTCGTGCTCGCGGATCAGGCCGTCGACGATCCTTTTCATGTAGGCCAGGGAGAACTCCAGGTAGGCCGCCGACGACAGGCTGCCGCCCCAAGAGTCGAAGATCTGCACGGCCTGGGCGCCGGCGCGGATCTGTCCGTTGAGATAGCTGGTGACCGCCTGCGCCAGCTTGTCGAGCAGGAGGTGCATGGCCTGGGGATTGTCGTAGAGCATCGCCTTGGACTTGCGAAAATCCTTGGACGAGCCGCCTTCGACCATGTAGGTGGCCAGGGTCCAGGGGCTGCCGGAGAAGCCGATCAGCGGCACGCGGCCGTTCAGCTCGCGGCGGATGGTGCGCACCGCCTCCATCACGTAGCCCAGATCCTGCTCGGGATCGGGCACCGGCAGGGCCTCGACGTCCGCCAGGCTGGAAACCACCTTGCGAAAGCGCGGCCCCTCGCCGCTCTCGAAGTACAGGCCCTGGCCCATGGCGTCGGGGACGGTGAGGATGTCGGAGAAGAGGATCGCCGCATCCAGCTGCGGATAGCGGTCCAGCGGCTGCAAGGTCACCTCGCAGGCCAGCGCGGGGTTCATGCACAGGCTCATGAAGTCGCCCGCCTTGGCCCGGGTCGCCCGGTATTCCGGCAGGTAGCGGCCGGCCTGGCGCATCATCCACACCGGGGTGACGTCGACGGGCTGCTTGAGCAGGGCGCGGAGGAAGCGGTCGTTCTTCAGGGCAGTCATGGCAAGGTTCCGGCGAGAAAGTACCGGGCATTTTCGCAAAGCGCAAAGCAAAAGGCACGGCGGGTGCCGTGCCTTCTTGCGATCCGATGCCGGCGAGTGCCGGCAGGCCTCAGAGCCCCAGGTAGTCGAGGATGCCCTCGGCCGCCTGGCGGCCCTCGTAGATCGCCGTCACCACCAGGTCGGAGCCGCGCACCATGTCGCCGCCGGCAAAGACCTTCGGGTTGCTGGTCTGGTGCCTGAAGCGGCCCTGCGCCGGAGCGACCACCCGGCCCTGGCTGTCGGTCTCGATCCGGAAGTCCGCGAACCAGGGCGCCGGGCTCGGGCGGAAACCGAAGGCGATCACCACGGCATCGGCCGGGAGGATCTCCTCGGAGCCGGGGATCGGCTCGGGGCTGCGGCGGCCGCGGGCGTCGGGCTCGCCGAGGCGGGTCTCGACCACCTTGACGCCTTCCACCCGGTCCTCGCCGACGATGGCGATGGGCTGGCGGTTGTAGAGGAACTTGACTCCCTCTTCCTTGGCGTTCTTCACCTCCTTGCGCGAGCCCGGCATGTTTTCCTCGTCGCGGCGGTAGGCGCAGGTGACGCTCTTGGCGCCCTGGCGGATCGAGGTGCGGTTGCAGTCCATGGCGGTATCGCCGCCACCCAGCACCACCACCTTCTTGCCCTTCATGTCGACGAAGTCCTCGGCGGACTTCTCGAAACCGAGGTTGCGGTTGACGCTGGCGATCAGGAAGTCCAGCGCGTCGTGGACGCCCGGCAGATCCTCGCCGGGGAAGCCACCCTTCATATAGGTGTAGGTGCCCATGCCCATGAACACGGCGTCGAACTCGTCGAGCAGCTGCTGCAGGGTCACGTCCTTGCCCACCTCGGTGTTCAGGCGGAACTCGACGCCCATGCCGGCGAATACCTCGCGGCGCCGGCTCAGCACGCTCTTTTCCAGCTTGAACTCGGGGATGCCGAAGGTCAGCAGGCCGCCGATTTCCGGGTTGCGGTCGAACACCACCGGGGTCACCCCGTTGCGCACCAGCACGTCGGCACAGCCGAGGCCGGCGGGACCGGCGCCGATCACCGCGACGCGCTTGCCGGTCGGGGTGACCTTGGACATGTCGGGGCGCCAGCCCATGGCGAAGGCGGTGTCGGTGATGTACTTCTCCACCGAGCCGATGGTCACCGCGCCGAAGCCGTCGTTCAGGGTGCAGGCGCCCTCGCAGAGGCGGTCCTGCGGGCAGACCCGGCCGCAGACTTCCGGCAGGGTGTTGGTCTGGTGCGACAGTTCGGCGGCGGCGAGGATATTGCCCTCGGAAACCAGCTTCAGCCAGTTCGGGACGAAGTTGTGCACCGGGCACTTCCACTCGCAGTAGGGGTTGCCGCAACCGAGGCAGCGATGCGCCTGTTCCTGGGCCTGCTGCGGCTTGAACAGGTCGTAGATCTCGACGAATTCCTTCTTGCGCTGACGCAGCAGCTTCTTCTTCGGATCCTTGCGCCCGACTTCGATGAACTGGAAATCGTTGTTCAGACGTTCAGTCATTTCAAAACCTCTATACAGCAGCGGCGAGCCTCAAGCTGCAGCTGCAAGACACATCAGGATGAGCCGGCAAGCCTCGCGCACGGCGCGAGGCTGCGGCCGAAGCTGCTTACTGCGGATTGGCCCGGGTGCTGGAGAGCAGCGATTTCAGGCTTGCCGCCTTCGGCTTGACCAGCCAGAACATGCGCAGGTAGTCGTCCAGGTTCTCCAGCAGGTGGGCGCCCCACTGGCTGCCGGTCTCGGCCACGTACTCGGCCAGCACTTCCTGCAGGTGGCTGCGATGGGCCTCCATGGACTCCCCGCTGATGCGCTGCATTTCCACCAGCTCGTGGTTCACCCGGTCGACGAAGCCGTTGTCCAGGTCGAGCACATAGGCGAAGCCACCGGTCATGCCGGACCCGAAGTTGTAGCCGGTCTTGCCCAGCACGCAGACGAAGCCGCCGGTCATGTATTCGCAGCAGTGGTCGCCGGTGCCCTCCACCACGGTGTGGGCGCCGGAGTTGCGCACCCCGAAGCGCTCGCCGGCGGTGCCGGCGGCGAACAGCTTGCCGCCGGTGGCGCCGTACAGGCAGGTGTTGCCGAGGATCGCCGACTCCTGGCTCTTGAAGGTACTCCCCTTGGGCGGAGTGACCACCAGCTTGCCGCCGGTCATGCCCTTGCCCACGTAGTCGTTGGCGTCGCCTTCCAGGTACAGGTTCAGGCCGCCGGCGTTCCACACGCCGAAACTCTGCCCCGCGGTGCCCTTGAAGCGGAAGGTCACGGGTGCCGCGACCATGCCCTGGTTGCCGTGGACCTTGGCGATCTCGCCGGAGACCCGGGCACCGATCGAGCGGTCGCAGTTGCAGATTTCCAGCGCGAACTCGCCGCCGCTCTTGGCCTCGATCGCCGGCAGGGCCAGCTCGACCATCTTCTCGGCCAGCAGGCCCGGGTCGAACGGCGGGTTCCTCTCCACCTCGCAGAACTGCGGCTTGTCGGCCGGAACGTGATCGCTGCCGAGCAGCGGGGTCAGGTCCAGGTGGGCCTGCTTGGCGGTCTCGCCCGGCAGCACCTCGAGCAGGTCGGTGCGGCCGATCAGTTCGCCAAGGCTGCGCACGCCGAGGCGGGCCAGCCACTCGCGGGTTTCCAGGGCGACATAGGTGAAGAAGTTCACCACCATGTCCACGGTGCCGATGAAATGCTCCTGGCGCAGCTTGTCGTTCTGGGTGGCCACGCCGGTGGCGCAGTTGTTCAGGTGGCAGATGCGCAGGTACTTGCATCCCAGGGCGATCATCGGCGCGGTGCCGAAGCCGAAGCTCTCGGCGCCGAGGATCGCCGCCTTGATCACGTCGAGGCCGGTCTTCAGGCCGCCGTCGGTCTGCACCCGCACCTTGCCGCGCAGGTCGTTGCCGCGCAGGGTCTGGTGCGCCTCGGCCAGGCCCAGCTCCCAGGGGCTACCGGCGTAGCGGATCGAGGTCAAGGGCGATGCGCCGGTGCCGCCGTCGTAGCCGGAGATGGTGATCAGGTCGGCATAGGCCTTGGCCACGCCGGCGGCGATGGTGCCGACGCCCGGCTCGGCGACCAGCTTCACCGACACCAGCGCCTGCGGGTTGACCTGCTTGAGGTCGTAGATCAGCTGCGCCAGATCCTCGATGGAGTAGATGTCGTGGTGCGGCGGCGGCGAGATCAGGGTCACGCCGGGCACCGCGTAGCGCAGGCGGGCGATCAGGCCGTTGACCTTGCCGCCCGGCAGCTGGCCGCCCTCGCCGGGCTTGGCGCCCTGGGCCACCTTGATCTGCAGCACCTCGGCGTTGACCAGGTACTCCGGGGTCACGCCGAAGCGGCCGGTGGCGACCTGCTTGATCTTCGAGCTGCGATTGGTGCCGTAGCGCGCCGGGTCCTCGCCGCCCTCGCCGGAGTTGGAGCGCGCGCCCAGACGGTTCATCGCCTCGGCCAGCGCCTCGTGGGCCTCCGGCGACAGCGCGCCGAGGGAGATGCCGGCGGAATCGAAGCGCTTGAGGACCGCCTCCAGCGGCTCGACGTCATCCAGCGCCAGCGGCTGGGCGGCTTCCTTGACTTTCAGGAGGTCGCGCAGCATCGACACCGGACGCTGGTCGACCAGCGCACTGTATTCCTTGAACTTGGCGTAGTCGCCCTGTTGCACGGCAGCCTGCAGGGTGCTCACCACGTCCGGGTTGTAGGCGTGGTATTCGCCGCCGTAGACGAACTTGAGCAGGCCGCCCTGCTGGATCGCCTTGCGCTTGCTCCAGGCCTCGGCGGCCAGCAGCTTCTGCTCGGCCTCGAGATCGACGAAGCGCGCGCCCTTGATCCGCGAGGCGACGCCGCAAAAGCTCAGGCCGACCACCTCGTCGGCCAGGCCGACCGCTTCGAACAGCTGGGCGCCTCGGTAGGAGGCCACGGTGGAAATACCCATCTTCGAGAGGATCTTCAGGAGGCCCTTGGAGATCCCCTTGCGGTAGTACTTGAACACGTCGTCCAGATCGCCCAGCACTTCGCCGGTACGGATCAGGTCGGCCAGCACCTCGTAGGCGAGGAACGGGAAGATCGCGGTGGCGCCGAAGCCCAGCAGCACGGCGAAGTGGTGCGGGTCGCGGGCGGTGGCGGTTTCCACCAGGATGTTGCAGTCGCAGCGCAGCCCCTTCTCGACCAGGCGATGGTGCACCGCACCGACGGCCAGGGAGGCATGCGCCGGCAGCTTGCCGGGGGCGATGTGGCGGTCGGAGAGCACCAGCAGCACCCTGCCGGCACGCACCGCTTCCTCGGCCTGGTCGGCGATGTTGCGCACCGCCGCCTCGAGGCCGAACGACTCCTCGTAGTTGAGGTCGATGAAATGCCGCTCGAAGCCGGCACGCTCGAGGCTCATGAGGCTGTGCCACTTGGCCGGGGAGATCACCGGCGTGGTCAGGATCGCCCGGTTGGCGTGTTCGGCGGTTTCCTCGAAGACGTTGCGCTCGGCACCCAGGCAGGTCTCCAGGGACATGACGATGGATTCGCGCAGCGGGTCGATCGGCGGGTTGGTGACCTGGGCGAACTGCTGGCGGAAGTAGTCGTAGGTCGAGCGCACGCGCTTGGACAGCACCGCCATCGGGGTGTCGTCGCCCATCGAGCCGACCGCCTCCTGGCCCTGCTCGGCGAGCGGACGCAGCACCTGGTCGCGCTCCTCGAAGGTGACCTGGAACATCTTCATGTACTGCTTGAGCTGGTCGGCGTCGTAGGACGAGGTGCCCTCGCTCTCGTCCAGGTGGGCCTGGATACGCAGGGCGTTCTGGCGCAGCCACTTCTTGTAGGGGTGACGCGACTTCAGGCGGTTGTCGATGTCGTCGGTATGCAGGATCTCGCCAGTCTCGGTGTCCACGGCGAGGATCTGTCCCGGGCCGACCCGGCCCTTGGCGATGACGTCCTCCGGCGTGTAGTCCCAGACGCCGATTTCCGAGGCCAGGGTGATGTAGCCGTTCTTGGTGGTGACCCAGCGCGCCGGGCGCAAGCCGTTGCGGTCGAGCAGGCAGACCGCGTAGCGGCCATCGGTCAGCACCACGCCGGCCGGACCGTCCCAGGGCTCCATGTGCATGGAGTTGTATTCGTAGAAGGCGCGCAGGTCGGCGTCCATGGTCTCGACGTTCTGCCAGGCCGGCGGAATGATCATCCGCACGCCGCGGAACAGATCCATGCCGCCGGCGACCAGCAGTTCGAGCATGTTATCCATGCTCGAGGAGTCGGAGCCGGTGCGGTTGACCAGCGGCGCCAGGCTTTCCAGGTCGGGCAGCAGTTCGTTGGCGAACTTCAGGCGGCGCGCCTGAGCCCAGTTGCGGTTGCCGGTGATGGTGTTGATCTCGCCGTTGTGGGCGAGGAAGCGGAACGGCTGGGCCAGCGGCCATTTCGGCAGGGTATTGGTGGAGAAGCGCTGGTGGAACACGCAGATCGCCGTAGCCAGGCGCTCGTCGCCCAGATCCGGATAAAAGCGCGCCAGGTCGGCGGGCATCATCAGGCCCTTGTAGACGATGTCCTTGTGCGACAGGCTGCAGACGTAGAAGTCCTGGTCGGCGGCGAGCGCCACTTCGGCGCGGCGGCGGGCAAAGAACAGCTTGATGGCGAAGTCCTGGTCGGAAAGGCCGTCGCCGGCGACGAACACCTGTTCGATGCGCGGCAGGCGCTCCAAGGCCAGGCGGCCGAGCACCGAGGTATCCACCGGCACCTGGCGCCAGCCCACCAGGGTCAGGCCCTGTGCGACGATCTCGTCGCTCAGCCGGGCACGGGCCGCATCGGCCTTGCCGGCATCCTGGCCGAGGAAGATCATGCCGGCCGCGTACTGCCCGGGCAGCTCGGCGCCGAAGTGCTCCTGCGCCTTGGCGCGCAGGAAGACATCCGGCTTCTGCATCAGCAGGCCGCAACCGTCGCCGGTCTTGCCGTCGGCGTTGATGCCGCCGCGGTGGGTCATGCAGGTCAGCGCTTCAATCGCGGTTTGCAGCAGGTGATGACTCGCCTCGCCATGCATGTGGGCAATCAGACCGAAGCCGCAGTTATCCTTGAATTCTTCAGGATGGTACAGACCTGCTTTCATAGACACTCTCACCGGGCAGATTCTTTGCTTTCAAACGTGCTTGCCCACGCAACCGGGATCGCTCCCAGCATCGAACAGGCAAAAAGGGCGGCCATTGTCGCATACCCGCCCCCACACCACAAACGCCCGAGTCGTTTTCTCGTAGCAGGGTGTCGCGATCTTGAAAGATAAATCGAACCTGTCGTGTTAGAGCGATATCAACGCGCCCCGGCCTCCTGCTGAATACTGGCCAAAGTACGCGGCCAGGGCTTGCTGGCCTGCACCGATGCCGGCAGGTTCTTGATCGCCGCCTGCGCCTCGTCGCGACTGGCGAAACTGCCGTAGGTGACCACGAACAGCGGCTGCCCCTGATGCAGCTTCCGGAAGTAACGGTAGCCCGCCCCCTGGGTGCGCACGAAGGATTGCGCACTGCTCTCCGAGCGCGTACCGAGCACCTGCAGGGTATAGCGCGAAGCAGCCGGCTGAGGGACAGGCGCCGATTGAGGCGCTGGTTTCGGCGCCGCCTGGGAGACAGGCGCCGGCTGAGGCGCCGGTTTCGGAGCCGCCTGGGAGGCAGGCGCCGGCTGAGGTGCCGGTTTCGGAGCCGCCTGGGGGACAGGTACCGGCTGAGGCGCCGGTTTCGGAGCCGCCTGGGAGACAGGCGCCGGCTGAGGTGCCGGTTTCGGAGCCGCCTGGGGGACAGGTACCGGCTGAGGCGCCGGTTTCGGAGCCGCCTGGGGGACCGATGCCGCCGGTGCCAGCTTCGCGACCGTCTGCGTGGCAGGGGCGGCAATCGCCGGGGCCGGCACGGGCTTGGCGACCACCCGCGGAGCCGGAGCCGGCCCAGGTATCTCGACCGACCTTGCAGCAACCGGCGGCGGGAGAGTGACGGACCTGGACTGAGGCGGCGGCGGAGCCGGCTGTACCGCCGCAGGCGCCCGGGAGTCCAACCTCGGCGCCTGCGCTGCCAGCTTGACCGGTGCCGGCGCCGGATTGGCTGGTGCCAATGCGGCAGTGGAAGTGGCGGCCAGGACCGCCGCCGAGCCGGCCACCCCGACATCCTCGACGTCTGCCTCGCTCGCCGCCTGGGCCAAGGGCTCGCGCAGCACCGGCCGGCTCTCGCCCGCCGGCTCGGCGACCGGAGCGCTCGGCCCTTCTGATGGCGGCTGCAACGCGACAGCCGGGGGCTCGCCTTCCGATCCGCCGCGGATGAACCAGGCCGCCACAACGGCCAGGACAACCGCAGCCAAGGCCAGCAGATGCTTCTTCGGCAGGACCCAGCCGGGGGTATCTTCACCGCCCTCTTCGTGCCCGAACTGCATCTCTTCGTGCAGCAGCTCACGGGCAAACCGGTTGATTTCCCCCGGCCAACCGCCGGAGTCGTGGTGAATCGCCTCGACCTGCTCGTCGCTGAACAGCCCGATATCGCTCCCCGCCCCCTCCAGGCGCTGCGCCAGGTATTCGCGCGTGTCGTCCAGCGCATAGGGATTCAGGCGCAGCACATGGAAGCGCTCCTCGCCACCGGCCAGGGACTGCAAGCGCGTCACCAGCTCCGGCTCGCCGAACAGGAACACGCGCGGCCTCGCCACCACCGTCCCCGCCGCCAGAGCCAGCAGTGCATTGAGGGCAGCCGTTTCCAGCAACTCCGCATCGTCCACCAGCAGGTAAACCTCCTGGCCCGCGGCGACCAGTTGCTCCACCCGCGACAGGATCGATCGCTCGTCCGCATGCTCCAAACCGAGCCCAAGGGCGATCTGCCGCAGCAAGCCATCGACCCGCGCCGAAGCCCGCGCGGAAACCACAACGCACAGCACCGCCTGCTTGTTGCTACTGGCCACCAAGGCCTGCCGCAGGAGCGTCTTGCCACTGCCCAGCGGCCCACTGACCACCAGTAGCAACCGACTGTAGCGGGCAAGGTGATGCAACTGACCCAGCACCTGCTTGCGCTGTGCCGGGAAGAACTTGAAGCCCGGCGTCCGCGGCGCAAAGGGATCGTGGCTGAATTGGTAGTAGGTCAGGAGCGCTTCATCTGCGTGCAAACTGGTCATGGCTTTCTCAGTGACTGGTCTGTTCCATCAGCATCCGGTAGTCGGTATCCAGGGTGGCCTGCAAGGCCTCGCGCGGGAAGTCTCCGGTCACCACCGCTTTGCCCAGGCGCCGGAGCAGCACCAGCCGTAGCTGGCCGCCCAGCACCTTCTTGTCGACGGCCATGTGCCGGAGGAAATCGTCTGTGCTCATTTCCGCCGGAGGCACCACGGGCAGCCCCGCCCGCAGCAGCAGGCGGATGCCCCGATCGCGCCCCGCCTCGTCGATCCAGCCCAGGCGCCGGGACATCTCCAGGGCCATGGCGGTACCCGCGGCCACGGCTTCGCCATGCAACCAGGAACCGTAGCCCATGTGGGTTTCGATGGCATGACCGAAGGTGTGCCCCAGGTTCAAGGTGGCACGAACCCCCGACTCGCGCTCGTCGGCACCGACCACCCGCGCCTTGGCCGCGCAGGAGCGGGCGATGGCCTCGGTCAGGAGCGCCGTATCCAGGGCGCGAAGCGCCTCCATGTGCGCCTCCAGCCAGCCCAGGAAGGGCTCGTCGCAGATCAGGCCGTACTTGATCACCTCGGCCAGGCCGGCGGACAGCTCCCGCGCCGGCAGGGTCGCCAGGGTGGAGGTGTCGATCACCACGGCCTTCGGTTGATAGAAGGCGCCGATCATGTTCTTGCCCAGCGGGTGGTTGATCCCGGTCTTGCCCCCCACCGAGGAATCCACCTGGGACAACAAAGTGGTCGGCACCTGGATGAAGTCGACCCCGCGCTGATAACAGGCAGCGGCAAACCCGGCCATGTCGCCGATCACGCCGCCGCCCAGGGCAATAAGCGTGGTACGCCGGTCGTGCCGCGCCGCGAGCAGGCCGTCGAAAATCTTCTGCAGGGTTTCCCAGTTCTTGAAGGACTCGCCATCCGGCAGCACGATGGTGGTCAACTCGCAGCCGGACAGCGTCCGAGTCAGCTTTTCCAGATAGAGCGGAGCGACAGTCTCGTTGGTGACCACCGCCACCTGGCGACCGGCCAGATGCGGAGCGATGCACTCCGTCCTGCCCAGCAGGTCGGCCCCGATATAGATGGGATAACTGCGCTCGCCGAGATCAACCTGTAACGTCTGCATGAAAGCCCCCGGATTGGAAAGGGCGCTAGGATAGCGCAGTTGCGTCCGGCTTTAACGAGGCGGCAGCATGTGCAGGCGATCGAGAATTTCCTCCACGACCATGCGCGGCGGACGCTCGTCGGTTTCCACCACCAGATCGGCGACCTCCCGGTACAGAGGGTCACGAATGACCATCAGGTCGCTGAGTACCTGCCCCGGATCGGCAGCTCGCAGCAGCGGGCGATTGCGGTCGCGGGACGTGCGCTCCAGCTGCTGGGCAACCGAGGCATGCAGATAGACGACCCGCCCCCCCGAGCGCAAGGCGGTGCGATTCTCGAGCCGCAGCACGGCACCGCCACCCGTGGCGAGTACGATGCCGTCGTCCGTGCAAAGTTCCCCAATCATCGCCTGCTCGCGCTCGCGAAACCCCGCCTCCCCTTCCACATCGAAGATCCAGGGAATGTCGGCGCCGGTGCGCTGCTCGATTTCCTTGTCGGAATCCTTGAACGTCAACCGCAATTCTTTGGCAAGCAAACGCCCGATGGTGCTCTTGCCCGAGCCCATCGGGCCCACGAGGATCACATTTCGCACTGACTCAACGACTCACCGCAATAGCCTGGTTGTTAAGGATACGCGGAGTCAGGAAAACAAGCAGCTCGGATTTGCTGTCGGTGACCGTATCGCTGCGGAAAAAGCGACCGATGAACGGCAGGTCGCCGAGGAAGGGCACCTTGTCCACGGACTTGCTCTGGCTATTGGAGAAGACCCCGCCGATCACGATGGTTTCGCCGTCGCCGATCAGCACCTTGGCATTGACCGCGTTCTTCTTGATCGGCGGCTCACCATTTGCGGCAGCATTGGCATAGTCGGGTTCATCCTTGTTCACCTTGACCGCCATGATGATCCGATTGTCGGGCGTGATCTGCGGAGTGACCTCCAAAGACAGGGCCGCATCCTTCCAGGAGACATCGGTTGCCCCGCTGGATGTCTGGCTGCTGTAGGGGATCTCGGTCCCCGTCAGAATCTTCGCCGTTTCCTTGTCCGAGGTCAGCACCTTGGGTTGCGAGATGACCTCGCCATTGCCGGTCTTCTCCATCGCCGACAGTTCCAAATCCAGCAGCAGGTTGTCTGTCACCACGGCGAGACCGAAGCCGGACGTCGCATTCGCGGCCCCCAGATCGACGAAAGGGGTATTCGCCGAGAGATCATCGCCGGTATTACCGGCCTCGTCGCCGTTGTCGTCCAGGCCATAGAGCGCCGTATTGCCACTGGTAACGGCTCCGCCCCAGCGCACGCCCAGGCTCTTGTCGTAGCCGACGACAGCCTCGACGATGCGCGCCTCGATCATCACCTGGCGCACCGGAATGTCCAGCTGGGCGACGATTCGCCGCAGCTCGTCCAGACGCTCCTGGGTCTGGTAGGCGATGATGTTGTTGGTCCGCTCGTCGACCGTGATGGAGCCGCGCTGATCCTCGGCCTCCTCGGCACTGGTGACCGACTGGAACAGCTTGGCGATGTCCGCCGCCTTGGCATAGTTCACCTGGACCAGTTCGCGGCGCAGGGGAGCCAGTTCGGCAATCTGCTGTTGCGCCTCCAGCTCCTGACGCTCGCGCGCCGCGATCTCGTCGGCCGGCGCCACCAGCAGGACATTGCCGACCTTGCGCTTGTCCAACCCCTTGGTCTTGAGCACCAGGTCGAGCGCCTGGTCCCAAGGCACATTCTGCAGACGCAGCGTGATATTGCCCTGCACGGTGTCGCTGGCCACCAGGTTGAGGTTAGTGAAGTCGGCGATCAGCTGCAGCACCGAGCGGACATCGATATCCTGGAAGTTCAGCGACAGCTTCTCGCCGCTGTAGGCGAAACGATCGGCATTGCGCTTGGCGACATTTTCCTGGGTCAGCGGCTTGACACTGACGGTCAGGCGATTGTCGGCCTGGTAGACCAGATAGTCGAACAGGCCGGACGGCTCGATGAGGATGCTGGCCTTGCCTCCCTGGCTCGAGGCACTCACGAACTGCACAGGCGTGGCGAAATCCTTGACGTCCAGGCGCGCTCGCAGGGACTCCGGCAACTGCGCACCCGGGAAATCCAGGCGGATCTTGCCGCCCTGCTCCTGGACATCGGGGTTCATGCCCGGGCTCGACAGGTCGATGACAACGTTGCCCTCGCCCTGCGCGCCGCGCTGGAAGTCGATTCCCTGGATGGCCTTGCCTGCCGGCGCGTAGGACTTGACCGGCGGGGCCGGTGTCGCCGCAGCGACCGGCGGCAGCGCAGTGCGGGCCTGCTGGGGCGCGGCGGCCGACTCGCCGAGCACGACATAGAGGTGGTTGCCCTCGGCACGCGTACTGTAGGGCGACAGGGCGGCCAGATTGACGATCATCCGGGTGCGGCCGTTCGCCTCGACCAGGGTGACGCTGCGGGCGTTGCCGACCCCCAGTTCGCGATGCTTGGTCCCCAGCTTGTTGGCCACGCCGGGCAGATCCAGGGCGATACGCGCCGGTTGCTCGATGGTGTAGCCACGCGGCGCCGGTACGGGCTCGTCGAACGACAACTTGAGCTCGACCCGATCGCCAGGCAGGGCGGCCACGTCCAAGGCCTTGAGATCGGCTGCCGATAACTCCGGCGACAGCAGAGCAGCCAGGACTGAAATACCAAGACGCGAAAGGGTGCTGTTCATTGACTGGTTCCGTAATGCCGACCGGGAATTTTTCTTCATGCTGGATCCGCCCATCACGAGCGCTCCTTCAACGTGAGGCTGCGCGGGCGCTCCAGCCAGCCGCCCTCGCCATCGGGAACGATCTCCACGACATCGACGGCGGCCTCATTGATCCTGACGATGCGGCCATGGTTGCGCCCCAGATAGTCGCCCACCTTCACCCGATGAACGCCGCCCGCCCCGCGCACCAGAGCCTGCATACCCGCCCCGTTGGAGAGCGTGCCGACCATCTCGAAGACTTCGATGTTGAACCCCTCGAGATACTGCTTGACTCGCCCCTCATCCGGCCGGATGTCCTTCGAGCCCCTCTGCTGAGTGGCCAAATCGATTTTCATCGGCAGCTGGAACGGGCTGCGCATGGCCGCCGCGCTGTACGTAAAGGCCTCGTAGGGCTGAAACGTCGGCATCGGCTCGATCGCGCTCCTGGGCCGCGCACGAACCTCGTCCATATAAGCCTGCAAATCCTGAAACTCATTGCCGACATCGCAACCGGAAAGTCCGACAAGGGCCACAATGCAAACCAGGCGGGAACCCCTCATTTATGCAGTCCCTTGTCGTTATAGCGGTAAGTCTTGGCCAGAACTTTCATGCGCAACTTCGTATTGTTTCCCGCTGCCACGGGTTTTATTTCGAAATCATGCAGTGTGACTATTCGCGGAAGACTGGCGACACCACTGGCGAACGTGGCCAGATCGTGATAATTGCCCACCACGGATATCTGGATCGGCAATTCGATATAAAACTGCTGGACAACTTCCGCGAGAAGCTTGATTTCCTCGAACTCCAGCCCGCTGCCCAGTCCGGTACGGGTGATATCCTCAAGCAGCCCCGGCACCTCGGTATCGCTCGGCAACTGCCGCAACAGGACACCGAAGGAGGTCTCCATCTCCGCCATCTGCTGCCGGTAGGCCTCCAGGTTCGCCGCCTGGGAGGCCTTGGTGGCGAACTGCTGCTTCAGGGTACCCTCTTCGCCACGCTCCCGCTCGAGTTGCTCCTGCAGATCCTTGAGGTGGAAGTTGTAACCCAGCGCCAGGACCGCAATCAGCAGCAGCAGGCCGGTAATGGCTTTCACCGGGGCCGGCCACGACCCCAGGTTGTTCAGATCCAGGTCGGCCAGATCGATCTTGCGCAAACTTTCCAAGGACTCGGACAGATTCATTTCCGCTTTCCTCCTTTCTTTTGCGCATCATCCCGAACGGACTGCGTCGCTCCGCCAGCAACAGGCAATCCTGCCCCCCCCTCTTTCTTCGCGCCCTCTTTCTTCGCTCCCTCGCCCTTGTCCCCGTCCTCGCCCGGCTGCACCTGCTGCACGGTCAGCTGGAATACGTTGGCCTGATCCAAAGCACCGGCCGTCACCGCCTTCACGGCCGTCAGGTTGGGCGCCTCGAGCCATTCCGAGCCGTCCAGATTACGCATCAGGCTCGAGACACGGTTATTGGATTCGGCGGCGCCCTCGATGGCGATGTTCTTGCCGGTCATCTTCAGGGAGGTGAAATACACGCCATCGGGCAAGGTACGGACCAACTGATCGAACACGCGCCCGATGATCGGCCGGTTGCCCTGCAGGTCCTGAATGATCTTCATCCGCTCCAGCAACTGCTGGCGACGGGTCTTGAGTTCGCTGATCTCCTTGATCCGGGCATCGAGCACAGCGATCTCCTTGCGAATGAAATCATTGCGCGCACGCTGCGCGTCGATGCTCGCGTTCAGGTATTGATCGCCAAGGAAAACCAGGCCACCGGCAACCAGCAACACCGTCCCCAGCGCAACCAGAAAACGCTGCCGGCGCTCCTCGCGAAGCTGCTCGCGCCAGGGTAGAAGGTTGATCCGCGCCATCTAATCGAAACTCCTCATCGCCAGACCGCAGACAACCATCATCGCCGGGGCATCGCTGACCAGTGCCGAGGCATTCACCTTGGGACTCAGCGCCATCTCGGCAAACGGGTTGGCGACCAGCGTCCGGGTCCCGGTCTTCTGCTGGACCAGTTGGTCCAGCCCCGGCAGCGAGGAGGTCCCACCCGCCAACAGGATGTAGTCGACCTGGTTGTACTGGCCTGCCGCGAAAAAAAACTGCAGAGAACGGGAAACCTGCTGCACGACGGCTTCTTTGAACGGCTGCAAAACCTCGCTGTCATAGCCATCCGGAAGTCCGCCCTTTTTCTTGGCCATACCGGCTTCGGCCATGGATAGGCCATAGCGGCGCTGGATCTCGTCGGTGAGCTGCTTGCCGCCGAACAGTTGCTCGCGGGTATAGAGGGTACGGCCGTCATGCAATACGCTGAGCGTCATCATGGTCGCGCCGATATCGACGACCGCCACGGTCAGTCCCGCCGGATCGCCGCCCAGCTGATCGATCAGCAGTCCGCAGGCGCGCTCCATCGCATAGGCCTCGACATCGACGACCTTGGCTGTCAGCCCGGCCAGCGCCAGCACCGCTTCGCGAGCCTCGACGTTCTCCTTGCGGCAGGCGGCGAGCAGCACCTCGACGCGACCGGGACTGCGCGGCAGCGGCCCCAGAATCTCGAAGTCGATCGCCACCTCCTCGAGGGGATAAGGAATGTACTGGTCGGCCTCGAGCTTCAACTGGGTTTCCATTTCGTCCGCGGAAAGTCCGGCATCCATCTCGATGGTCTTGGTAATCACCACGGAACCCGCCACGGCCACCGCCGCGGCCTTGGTTCCGGTCTTGGCCTTGGCCAGCACCTTGACCAAGGTCTGGCCGACACCGTCGAGATCGACGATGCTCTTCTCGAGGACGGCATTGGCAGGGAGCGGTTCGACGGCGTAGGCCTCCACCCGGTAGCGATTACCCGAACGACTCAATTCGATAAGCTTGACCGTGGTCGAACTAATATCGATCCCCAGTAACGAACCCGCTTTCTTGTTGAAGAGCCCTAGCACAACCAATTTCCTTGCTGTATCCGTAACTTACGGACAATTTATGTAATGCCGCATTAGATAACAGGCTTGACAGAAGCGTAAATGGCTATCCAGCAAGAAAACCGCATATAATGTGACCGGCTTTCCGCTTTTCGCCTCGCCTGAAATTCCGTCTCTCTTTCATCTGGAAACCCCGCGGCCTTGATGCGTTTGCTTAGATTCTTCGGCTGGACCTTCGTCGCCATTTTCAGCAGCCTGCTGCTCGGCCTGAGCGGAGCTTTCCTCTACCTGAGCCCCAGCCTCCCGTCGGCCGAATCGCTGCGCACCATCCAGCTGCAAATCCCCCTGCGGATATACAGCAGCGACGACAAGCTGATTGCGGAGTTCGGCGAAATGCGCCGCACGCCCATCCGCTATGCCGACATCCCGCCGGACTTCATCCACGCCCTGCTCACCGCGGAGGACGATAATTTTGCCAACCATTATGGCGTCGACCTTGTCAGCCTGATGCGCGCTGCCACGCAATTATTGAGCAGCGGACATATTCAGACCGGAGGCAGCACCATCACCATGCAGGTGGCGAAGAATTTCTTCCTCACCAGCGAGCGGAGTTTCTCGCGCAAGGCCAACGAGATCCTTCTCGCCCTGCAGATCGAGCAGGAACTCAGCAAGGAGGAAATCCTCGAGCTCTACGTCAACAAGATCTACCTCGGCAACCGTGCCTACGGCATCGAGGCGGCAGCCCAGGTTTATTACGGCAAGCCCATCCGCGAGCTGAGCCTGGCTCAGATGGCCATGATCGCCGGCCTGCCGAAAGCCCCGTCGCGCTTCAATCCGCTGGCCAACCCGGCACGCAGCAAGGAGCGGCGAGACTGGATTCTCGGGCGCATGTACAAGCTGGGGTACATCGACGAGGCGCGCTACCAGCAAGCCCTGGCAGAGCCCGCAGATGCCAGCTACCACGTACCGACCCCGGAGCTGAACGCGCCCTACATCGCCGAAATGGCCCGCGCCGAACTGGTCGGCCGCTACGGCAGCGACGCCTATACCGAAGGCTTCCGGGTCACTACCACGACTCCCAGCGACCTGCAGGAAGCGGCCAGCACCGCCGTGCGCCAGGGCCTGCTCGACTACGACCGGCGCCATGGCTATCGCGGCCCCGAGACCCATCTGTCAGGCTCGGACAGGAACGTCTGGCTGGACGAACTGAACAAGCGGCGAACCATCGGCGGCCTCGAGCCCGCCGTCGTCACCCGGGTCGAGGGCAGCGGTATCCAGGTCCTGACGCGCGGCGGCGACGAAAAAAGGGTGAGCTGGGAGAGCATGAGCTGGGCCCGCTCCTTCATCAATTCCGACAGCCAGGGACCCAGACCGCAGCATCCGGGCCAGGTGGTCAAGACCGGCGACCTGATTCGCGTCCTGCGCCAGGAGGACGGCAGCCTCGTCTTCAGCCAGGTCCCCGCGGCACAGAGCGCCCTGGTTTCCCTCGATCCGCGGAGCGGGGCGATCCGCGCCCTGGTGGGCGGCTTTGCCTTCGAGCAGAGCAACTACAATCGCGCCGCCCAAGCCAAACGACAGCCCGGTTCGAGCTTCAAGCCCTTCATCTACAGCGCGGCCCTGGATCGTGGCTTCACCGCCGCCAGCCTGATCAACGACGCGCCCATCGTCTTCGTCGATCCGTACCTGGATACGGTCTGGCGCCCCAAGAACGACACCAACACCTTCCTCGGCCCGATCCGCATGCGCGAAGCCCTGTACAAATCGCGCAACATGGTGTCGATCCGCCTGCTGCAGAGTGCCGGCATCGACTACACGCTGAATTACATTGGGCGCTTCGGCTTCGACAGGCAGGACCTGCCGCGCAACCTGTCCCTGGCACTCGGCACGGCCAACCTGACCCCCCTGGAAATCGCCGGCGGCTGGAGCACCTTCGCCAACGGCGGCTATCGCATCCAGCCCTACCTGATCGAACGCATCGAAGACCGCACCGGAAAACTCCTCTACCAGGCCAACCCGCCCCGCGTACCCGAGGAACAGCCGATGCCCGTTGCCGCGACCGGTGGTGACTCGACGCCAGGCGCCGCCGGCAGCGCCATCCAGGGCGACGCCCCGCCGGCGCCAGCCAACCCCCCGGAGGCGCCCGCGCCGATAGCCGCCGAGCGCATCGTCGATGCCCGCACCACCTACATCATGACCAGCATGCTGCAGGATGTGATCAAGCGCGGCACCGCTCGCCGCGCCCTGGAGATGGGGCGCAGCGACTTGGCCGGCAAGACCGGAACCACCAACGAATCCAAGGACAGCTGGTTCTCCGGCTACAACGCCGACTACGTCACCACCGTCTGGGCCGGCTTCGACCAGCCGGACAGTCTGGGCAGCCACGAATACGGCAACACCGTGGCCCTGCCGATCTGGATGAGCTTCATGGGCACCGCTCTGAAGGACAAACCACCCCACCTGCAGGCCGAACCCGAAGGGCTGCTGACCCTGCGGATCAATCCCAGCAGCGGACGCATCGCCTCGCCCGGTACCCCCGGCGCCTTCTTCGAGTTGTTCAAGAACGAAGATCCGCCGCCCATGGCCCGCGAGGAAGACTCCACCAGCCAGAGCAGCCTGGCGAAAGAGGCCGCACCGCCGATTGACCTGTTCTGAATCTTTCAAAAAGAAACCCTGCTCGATCAGAGCGTGTGAAAACACGCTGCAGCGGCTTGAACAAACGCCCCGACGTGCCCGGGGCGTTTGCTGCTGGGCTGTTACGGACAACATCCGCCCAGGCCAGCCGCGCCGCAGTACGCCCTGGCGACGATGCGCACCAGATGATCGTCGGGAAAGCTCATCGAAGCTGGTGGGGAACAGGCTGCCCTGGCCGGGGAAGTGGCCGCGGATGCAAGCCATGAAATGACAATGCCCGTATCTTGCGATACGGGCATTGTCCTCATCGGCCCCACCGACCGCCAGGCTTTCACTCCGCCTGTCGATGCGGGGTTTCATATAGGCGACTGACCGGTCAGCCGCCGAACACCGCCTCCACCGACTGCAGCGGATAGTGGGCCGGATAGGGCAAAGAGGCCACGCCGCTTTCGATGGCGGCCCGGGCCACGGCGTCGGACACCAGAGTGATCAGCCGCGGGTCCATCGGCTTGGGAATGATGTACTCGCGACCGAACTCCAGGCCGGATACCCCGTATGCCTCGCAGACTTCCCTGGGCACCGGCAGCTTGGCCAGCTCGCGCAGGGCGTGGGCCGCGGCGATCTTCATCTCCTCGTTGATGCGGGTGGCGCGGACATCCAGGGCGCCGCGGAAGATGAAGGGGAAGCCCAGCACGTTGTTGACCTGGTTCGGATAGTCGGAGCGCCCGGTGGCCATGATCACGTCGCTGCGTGTGGCATGGGCCAGCTCCGGCTTGATCTCCGGGTCCGGGTTGGAACAGGCGAAGACGATCGGGTTCGGCGCCATGCGCAGCAGGTTTTCCGCGCTCAGCAGGTTGGCGCCGGACAGGCCGACGAAGACGTCGGCACCGTCGAGGGCGTCGGCCAGGGTGCGCTTGTCGGTTTCGTGGGCGAACACCGCCTTGTACTGGTTCAGATCGTCGCGCCCGGAATGGATGACCCCCTGGCGGTCGATCATGTGGATGTTCTCCACCTTGGCACCCAGGCTGACCAGCAGGCGCATGCAGGAGATGGCCGCGGCACCGGCACCGAGACAGGCGATCCTGGCGGTCGGCAGGGTCTTGCCGGCGATTTCCAGGGCATTGAGCATGCCGGCCGCGGTGACGATGGCGGTGCCGTGCTGGTCGTCATGGAAAACCGGGATGTCGCACTGTTCGATCAGGGCCCGCTCGATCTCGAAGCATTCGGGCGCCTTGATGTCCTCCAGGTTGATGCCACCGAAGGTGATGGAAATGCGCTTGACGGTATCGATGAAGGCCTGCGGGCTCTCCGCGTCGACTTCGATGTCGAACACGTCGACCCCGGCGAAGCGCTTGAACAGCACGCCCTTGCCTTCCATGACCGGCTTGGAGGCCAGCGGACCGAGATTGCCCAGGCCGAGGATCGCGGTACCGTCGGAAATGACGGCGACCAGATTGCCCTTGCCGGTGTAGGTGTAGGCCAGTTCGGGATCGCGGGCGATTTCCCGCACCGGCTCGGCGACGCCGGGGCTATAGGCCAGCGACAGGTCGCGGGCGGTTTGGGTGGGTTTGGTCAACTCCACGCTCAGCTTTCCGGGGCGCGGATGAGCGTGGTATTCGAGGGCGGCGGTTTTGAGATCGGACATATTTATAATTTCCACTTTTATTATGTTGCGACTTGCACGGCGAGCATACGGCAAGACGACGAGTACCAACAATAGCACTCAACGCCGCATGTCAAGGCCTCTAATATAAGACTTTCAGCCAGTCTCCCGGACGCGGCTCGAGGTCCGGATAGAGGTTGTTCAACAGCCGCAGGCGCATCACGGACGCCTCCGCCACCCCGCTGGCCTGACTGAGTTCGGCCAGCCGCTGCCCCTCGCCAACCCGCACCCGGTGCAACCGCAACGGCTGGGCCAGCTTCCGCTCGGCGCCCTGGAGCGGGCGGAAACTGCCGATCACCTGCAGGAAGCCCGCATCCGCTGCCCCCAGGCTGGACTTGCCCTTGAGCGCCGCCACGAACAGGAAAGCCTGGCGCTCCCGGTACAGGACCGCGATCCGCCGGGCCGGGGTACCGGGCATGACGCCGGTATACCCCTGCAGCCCCTGCGGGTTCAGCGGGCGGCCTTCGCGCAGAGGGCGATCACCGGTACGCTGCTGCAGGAATGCCTCCGGCGCCAGCTGCGGATCGACGGGCTCCATGGTCATGGCGATCAGCGCCTGGCGATCCGGCGCCAGCCCGACCAGTGCATCCGGCCGATTGACCAGCTCCCAGCCCTCGGGAAAGCGCAGGGTGAAGTCCAGCGGACCGTGATAGAAGGACTGTCCGCGGATCATCCCGGAAGCCCCCGAATCGCCGAAGGGCAAGCCCTCGATCTGCTCGAGAAAGCCCTCCCGATTCACCTCCCGGCGTACCGCGACCAGCGCATGCGCAGCCCCGACCACCTCGTGCAGGCGTCGATCGCTGTCCGGATGGCTATCGAAGAGCCCGTGATAACCCGACTCCGGCGGTGGCTCGCCGCGCTGGGCGGCCTCCTGGCGGGCAAAGTCCTCCTGGTTCTTCAAGAGCCGGACCACCGCGATCATCGCCTCGGGATCGTAGCCAGCCCGCGCCAGATACTGCGCACCGAGCCCGTCGGCCTCCAGTTCCATGTCCCGCCCGTAGCCGCGTACCAAGACACTGCCGAGCACGCTGGTCAGATCGCCCGCCGCGCCCACCCCGGTACCGATGGCGATGATCTGGCTGACGATGTTCCAGGCACTTGCCTGGCTCTGCTGGCGCACCCCGTGGCGCGCCGTGACATGCCCGACCTCGTGGCCGAGCACCGCCGCCAGCTCGGCCTCCGAATTGAGGTAGGCCAGCAGGCCGCGGTGGATGTAGACGTAGCCGCCGGGCAGGGCGAAGGCGTTCAGCTCCGGCGAGTCGAGCACGGTGAAGTGGTAATCCAGAGCACTGCGGTGGCTGTAGCGGGCGACCCGTTCGCCGACCTGCTGCACATAGGCCTGCAGCCGCTCGTCGGCATAGCGCGGATATTGCTCGAGGATCTGCTGATGGAGGCGATGGCCGAGTTCCAGCTCCTGGCGCTCGCTCATCATGACGAAATCGCTGTGCCCGCTGACCGGATTGGTCGCGCAGCCCGCCAGCAACCCCAGCAGCAGCAGGACCAGGCATGGCTTCATGGCGGCACCTCGAGCATGAGCGGATGGGGCAGCGGCACATCCGGCGCCCTGTCCACGCGCTCGCGACGGGAGCGGTCGAGCACTCGCCGCGCGCCTCGATGCGCTATCCCGGCAGGCGCGGCAGGGCGGGCGCAGCCCCGCGCACGACGCTCGGCTTCCTGCAGACAGCCGGCCAGCGCCACGTGGCGCCATCGCCACCTGATAGCCTAGCCCCTCGGCAAGCCGCTGCGCCCCTGCGCTTCATACTCAGCCGCACGCGGCGCCTGTCAACGAGGTGCCGGGTATCGCCACCCGGCAGCCACTCCACACGAGCGCTCGACCGCTCGCTCCGCGCCGGACAGAACGCCTGGACGGGAACTTCCCAGACGACGAAAACGAAAAAGGCGCCCACTTGGGGCGCCTTTCTCAGCAGCTCGAATCGGTCCAGCAGGCCATCCTGGCCATGGGCGCTTACTTGGCGCCGAATACACCGAAACGCTGCTTGAAGCGGTCGATACGGCCGCCGGTGTCGAGCACCTTCTGCTTGCCGGTATAGAACGGGTGGCACTCGGAGCACACGTCGATGCTGAGGTTCTTGCCAAGGGTGGAGCGGGTCTTGATCACGTTCCCGCAGCTGCAGGTCGCCTCGATCGCGACGTAATTCGGATGGATATCGGCTTTCATGGAAAAGTCCTCGACTCTGGCGTACCGCCACCCGACCCTATGTCTGGCACCGTACGGAAACAGGCGGCGGATGATACCAGAGCACTGCCGCGATGCAAGCGCACCGGACCGAGAGGTCGCCGCCCATGCCTCGCGCCCTGCTAAGATCGCCTCTCCCCGCCAAGGACTGCCCGCGTGCCCGCCCCGATCCTCCGACTCGCCCTGCCCTCGCCGCTGCGACGCCTGTTCGACTACCGGGCGCCGCCCGGCATGCCGACCGCCGCCCTGCAGCCGGGCATGCGCCTGCGCGTGCCGTTCGGCCGCCGCGAGGTGGTCGGCGTGCTGGTCGAGGTGAGCGGGCACAGCGAGGTGCCGGCGGACAAGCTGAAGGCCGCCCTCGAACTCCTCGATCCCCGTCCGCCGCTACCAGCAAGCCTGCTCAGGCTGTGCCGATGGACGGCCCACTACTATCAGCACAGCCTCGGCGACACCTTCGGCTGGGCCCTGCCAGCGCTGTTGCGCCAGGGCGAACCGGCCGAACGACGCCAGGAGCGCTGGTGGCAGCTGGCCGAGGGTGCCCGCCCGGACGACCCGCGCCTGGCCCGCGCGCCGCGCCAGCGCGAGGCCCTGCAGGCCCTCGCCCAGCACCCCCACGGCGTGCCCCAGGCCGTGCTCGGCAAGCTGCAGCTGAACAAGGCCAGCCTCGATCTGCTACAGGCCAAGGGCCTGCTGCGCAGCGAAGTACGCGAGCACGCGCCCCGCGAACGGCACGGCGGCTGGCTGCTCCAGGCCGAACTGCCGCTGAACGACGAACAGCGCGAGGCGGTCGAGGCGGTACGCGCCGGCCTCGGCGGCTTCAAGGCCTTTCTGCTTGCCGGCGTCACCGGCAGCGGCAAGACCGAGGTCTACCTGCAGCTGATCCGCCAGGTCCTCGAATCCGGCCGGCAGGCACTGGTGCTGATCCCGGAAATCAACCTCGGCCCGCAGACCCTGGAGCGCTTCACCCGCCGCTTCAACGCGCGGATCGCCCTGCTCCACTCCGGCGTCGGCGACCGCGAGCGCCTGGACGCCTGGCTGGCGGCCCGCGACGGCGAGGCGGACATCGTCATCGGCACCCGCTCGGCGCTGTTCACCCCGCTCAAGCACCCCGGCCTGATCATCGTCGACGAGGAGCACGACGCCTCCTACAAGCAGCAGGAAGGCCTGCGCTACCACGCCCGCGACCTCGCCGTGGTGCGCGCCCGCCAGGAGGAGATCCCGATCCTCCTCGGCTCCGCCACACCCTCCCTGGAGAGCCTGCACAACGCCCACACCGGCCGCTACGCCCTGCTCCAGCTCCGCCAGCGCGCCGGCCACGCCCGCCCGCCGCGTTTCCTGCGCCTGGACGTGAAGAGCCGGCCGCTCGACGCCGGGATCTCCCCGCCGCTGCAGCAGGCCATCGGCCGGACCCTCGCCGCCGGCCAGCAGGTGCTGGTGTTCCTCAACCGCCGCGGCTTCGCGCCGACCCTGCTCTGCCACGACTGCGGCTGGATCGCCCAGTGCCCGCGCTGCGATGCGCGGATGACCCTGCACCAGCGCCAGCGCGAACTGCGCTGCCACCACTGCGGCCACGCCGAGCGCCAGCCGACGGCCTGTCCGCAGTGCGCCCGGGTCGACCTGCGCCCGGTCGGCGCCGGCACCGAACGTACCGAGGAACGCCTGGCCACCCTGTTCCCCGACTACCCGGTGCTGCGCATCGACCGCGACAGCACCGCGCGCAAGGATGCGCTGCCCAGGCTGCTCGCCATCATCCGCCGCGGCGAGCCCTGCCTGCTGGTCGGCACCCAGATGCTCGCCAAGGGCCATCACTTCCCGCGGGTCACCCTGGTGGCGATCCTCGATGCCGACGGCGGCCTGTTCTCCGCCGACTTCCGCGCCAGCGAGCGCATGGCCCAGCTGATCGTGCAGGTCGCCGGGCGCGCCGGGCGCGCCGAGGAGCCAGGTACGGTGATTCTCCAGACCCACCTGGCCGACCACCCGCTGCTGGTCCAGCTCGCCGAACAGGGTTACCTGGCCTTCGCCGCACAGGCCCTCGAGGAACGCCGCGCCGCCGGCCTGCCGCCGTTCGCCCACCTCGCCCTGCTGCGGGCCGAGGCGCACCGGCCGGGTCAGGCCGAGGGCTTTCTCGAACAGGCCGGCGACGAGGCGCAACACCTGCTCGACGCGCTGCCGCTCTCCGGCATCGAAGTGCTCGGCCCGGTGCCCGCGCCGATGGAGCGCCGCGCCGGTCGCCACCGCGCCCAATTGCTGCTGCAGGCCACCAGCCGCGCACCGCTGCACCGCCTGCTCGGCCCCTGGCTGGCGGCCCTCGAACGGCTGCCCGGCGCCCGCACGGTGCGCTGGTCGCTGGATGTCGATCCGATCGACCTGTACTGAGGAACAACGCCTGGCGCCAGTCGGCCCGGCCTGGCGATCGACGGCGCCGCCGCCCGGATTCGCGGCGGTTGGCAAGCCCGTCCGCGCCGCGGATAATGCCCGGTTTTCGCAACCCGCCTCCCCGGTGCAGTGCCCCTTCGCGGCCAAGAGCAGACCATGAAAGACACGATTCGCCAGCTGATCCAGCAAGCCCTGACCCGCCTGACCGAGGACGGTGTGCTCCCTGCGGGCCTGACGCCGGCAATCCAGGTGGAAAACAGCAAGGACAAGAGCCACGGCGACTTCGCCAGCAACATCGCCATGATGCTGGCCAAGCCGGCCGGGCTGAAGCCGCGCGAGCTGGCCGAGAAGCTGATCGCCGCGTTGCCCGCCAATCCCTCGATCAGCAAGGTGGAAATCGCCGGTCCGGGCTTTCTCAACTTCTTCCAGAACAGCGATGCCCTGGCCCAGCGCCTGCAGAAGGCGCTGGCCGACGAACGCCTCGGCGTGCGCAAGCACGGCGACCTCCAGCGGGTAGTGGTCGACCTGTCCTCGCCCAACCTGGCCAAGGAAATGCACGTCGGCCACCTGCGCTCGACCATCATCGGCGATGCCGTGGCGCGGGTGCTGGAGTTCCTCGGCGACGCAGTGACCCGGCAAAACCACGTCGGCGACTGGGGCACCCAGTTCGGCATGCTGCTGGCCCATCTCGAGGAAAACCCGGCCTCCGCGGAAAGCGAGCTGGCCGACCTCGAGCAGTTCTACCGCGCCGCGAAGAAGCGCTTCGACGAGTCCGAAGCCTTCGCCGACCGCGCCCGCCAGCTGGTGGTCAAGCTGCAGGCCGGCGAGGCGGAATGCCTGCGCCTCTGGCAGCGCTTCAACGAGGTGTCGCTGTCCCACTGCCAGGAGGTCTACGAGCGCCTCGGCGTGCGCCTGACCCCGGACGACATCCGCGGCGAGAGCGCCTACAACGACGAGCTGCCGGGCATCGTCCAGGCCCTGCGCGACAAGGGCCTGCTGACCGAGAGCGACGGCGCCCAGTGCGTGTTCCTCGACGAGTTCAAGAACGCCGAAGGCAACCCGCTGCCGGTGATCGTGCAGAAGGCCGGCGGCGGTTATCTCTACGCCACCACCGACCTCGCCGCGATGCGCTACCGCAGCCGGGTGCTCGAGGCCGACCGGGTGCTCTACTTCGTCGACCAGCGCCAGGCCCTGCACTTCCAGATGGTCTTCGCGGTGGCGCGCCGCGCCGGTTTCGTCCGCGAGGGCACGGACCTCGAGCACATGGGCTTTGGCACCATGAACGGCGCCGACGGCCGCCCCTTCAAGACCCGCGACGGCGGCACGGTGAAGCTGATCGACCTGCTCGACGAAGCCGAGCAGCGCGCCTACGCCCTGGTCAAGGGCAAGAACCCGGAACTGCCCGAGGACGAGCTGCGCGGCATCGCCCGCGCGGTCGGCATCGGCGCGGTGAAGTACGCCGACCTGTCCAAGCACCGCAGCAGCGACTACAGCTTCAACTTCGAGCTGATGCTGAGCTTCGAGGGCAACACCGCGCCCTACCTGCTCTACGCCTACACCCGCGTGGCCAGCGTGTTCCGCAAGCTGGGCAAGGGTTTCGAGGCGATCGACGGCGACCTGGTCCTCGAGGCCGAGCAGGAGCAGGCGCTGGCCGCCCGGCTGGCGCAGTTCGGCGAGGTGCTCGGCAACGTCGCCGAAAAGGGTCAGCCGCACCTGCTCTGCGCCTATCTTTATGATCTGGCCGGACTATTCTCCAGCTTCTACGAGAATTGCCCGATTCTCGCCGCCGACACCCCGGCCCGCCAGCAGAGCCGTCTGCTGCTCGCCGCACTGACCGGTCGCACCCTCAGGCAGGGCCTGGAACTGCTCGGCCTGGAAACCCTGGAACGCATGTAAAGGGACTTACCCACCAGCATGGCAAAGAACAATGCCCCCAAGCGCGGTGCCAGCCGCACCGCGCCGCCCCGCAAGCGGGAGATACCGAGCTGGCTGTGGATGGTCTGCGGCCTGGCCGTCGGCGGCTTCGCGGTGTTTCTGACCAAACTCCAACCGGGCAGCGACGCCATCAAGCGCGGTAGCACCGAGCCGCCGCCGGCCAAGACGGCGCAAGCGCAGCCGCCGAGCAAGCCCAAGTACGACTTCTATACCCTGTTGCCGGAGTCGGAAGTCGTGGTGCCGCCGACCGCGCAGCAACAACCGCCACAAGCGCAGCCGCCGAAGCCCCTGCAACTGCAACAGCTGCCCGCGCTGCAAACGCTGCAAGTCCAGCCGAGCCAGCCACCGCAACCGCTGCAGCCGGCGAAACCGGCGCAACAGACCGCGCAGGCGCAGCCGGCGAAACCGCCGCAACAGATTCAGCAGACCGCGCCGGTGCAGCCGACCAAACCGCCGCAACAGATTCAACAGACCGCACCGGCACAGCCGACCAAACCGCCGCAACAGGCGCAACAGACCGCGCAGGCGCAGCCGGCGAAACCGGCACAACAGGTCGCACCGGTACAGCCGGCCAAACCGGCGCAACAGGCGCAACAGACGACGCAAGCGCAGCCGCCTCAGCCGCCCAAGCTGACGCCGACCCAAGATGCCGCCCGTGCCGAGGCCCTGCTCAACGGCCGCACGCCGCCCGTCGTCACCGCCAAGCCGCCGGCGCTGGCCAAGCCGGCGCCGACCACCCAGTACTACCTGCAAGCCGGCTCGTTCCGCAGCAAGTCCGATGCCGAGGACGCCAAAGCACGCATTGCCCTGCTCGGCCAGGGCGTGCGCGTCGAGGTCGGCAACGTCCGCGGCGAAACCTGGCACCGCGTGGTGGCCGGCCCCTTCTCCAGCCGTCAGCAGCTGGAGGAGGCGCAGAAGCAGTTGGCCGGCGACGGCTTCAGCAACGTGATGCCCCAGCAGCGCCAGACCCACTGAGCCTCCGGCTGGCCGGTACAACACCGGCCGGCCGCCCTCCCGCCCCGTTGAAATCCCCCCGCCCCTCCCCCATATAAGCTCCACTCGGGCATTTCCGCCCCGCAGCGTGGAGACACTCCCTTGACCACCATCGTTTCTGTCCGCCGCCAAGGCAAAGTCGTCATGGGCGGCGACGGCCAGGTTTCCCTCGGCAACACCGTGATGAAGGGCAACGCGAAGAAGGTCCGCCGCCTCTACCACGGCCAGGTGCTGGCCGGGTTCGCCGGCGCCACCGCGGACGCCTTCACCCTCTTCGAGCGCTTCGAGGGCCAGCTGGAGAAACACCAGGGCCACCTGGTCCGCGCCGCCGTCGAGCTGGCCAAGGACTGGCGCACCGACCGCACGCTGAGCCGCCTGGAGGCCATGCTGGCGGTGGCCAACAAGGACGCCTCGCTGATCATCACCGGCAACGGCGACGTGGTCGAACCGGAGGAGAGCCTGATCGCCATGGGCTCCGGCGGCCCCTACGCACAGGCCGCGGCGAAGGCGCTGCTGCTGCACACCGACCTGTCCGCCCGCGAGGTCGCCGAAACCGCGCTGAACATCGCCGGCAGCATCTGCGTCTTCACCAACCAGAACCTGACCATCGAGGAGCTGGACCTCGACTGAGCGTCCAGCTCATCCGGCCGCAGACCCGCGGCCATCGAACAGAATGTCGCGACGGAGGGTCCGAGATCCGACGCCCCACGCATGAAGCGAGCCCACCCCATGTCCATGACGCCCCGCGAAATCGTCCACGAACTCAACCGCCACATCGTCGGCCAGGATGACGCCAAGCGCGCCGTCGCCATCGCCCTGCGCAACCGCTGGCGGCGCATGCAGCTGCCGGCCGAGCTGCGCGCCGAAGTGACCCCGAAGAACATCCTGATGATCGGCCCGACCGGCGTCGGCAAGACCGAGATCGCCCGTCGCCTGGCGCGCCTGGCGAACGCCCCGTTCATCAAGGTGGAGGCGACCAAGTTCACCGAGGTCGGCTATGTCGGCCGCGACGTGGAATCCATCGTCCGCGACCTCGCCGATGCCGCGGTGAAGATGCTGCGCGAGCAGGAGATCGATCGGGTGCGCTACCGCGCCGAGGACGCCGCCGAGGAGCGCATCCTCGACGCCCTGCTGCCGCCGGCCCGCCAGGGCTTCGGCGACGAGCCGGTCGCGCGCGAGGACTCCAACACCCGCCAGTTGTTCCGCAAGCGCCTGCGCGAGGGCCAGCTGGACGACAAGGAAATCGACATCGAGATCGCCGAAACCCCCGGCGGGGTGGAAATCATGGCCCCACCCGGCATGGAGGAGATGACCAGCCAGTTGCAGAACCTGTTCTCCAGCATGGGCAAGGGCAAGAAGAAGAGCCACAAGCTGAAGGTCAGGGAGGCGCTCAAGCTGGTCCGCGACGAGGAGGCGGCCCGCCTGGTCAACGAGGAGGAGCTGAAGGCCCGCGCCCTGGAGGCAGTCGAGCAGAACGGCATCGTCTTCATCGACGAGATCGACAAGGTCGCCAAGCGCGCCAACGTCGGCGGCGCCGACGTCTCCCGCGAAGGCGTGCAGCGCGACCTGCTGCCGCTGATCGAGGGCTGCACGGTGAACACCAAGCTGGGCATGGTCAAGACCGACCACATCCTGTTCATCGCCTCCGGCGCCTTCCATCTGGCCAAGCCCAGCGACCTGGTGCCGGAGCTGCAGGGCCGCCTGCCGATTCGCGTCGAACTCAAGGCGCTGAGTCCCGAGGACTTCGAGCGCATCCTCACCGAGCCCCACGCCTCGCTGACCGAACAGTACAGCGCGCTGCTGAAGACCGAAGGGGTGGACATCGAATTCACCGCAGACGGCATCAAGCGCATCGCCGAGATCGCCTGGCAGGTCAACGAGAAGACCGAGAACATCGGGGCGCGCCGCCTGCACACCCTGCTCGAGCGCCTCCTCGAGGAAGTCTCCTTCAGCGCCTCCGACCTGGCCGCCGATCACAGCGGCCGCTCGGTGGTGATCGACGCCGCCTACGTCAACGGCCACCTCGGCGAACTGGCCCAGGACGAGGACCTGTCGCGCTATATCCTCTGACCCCGTGCCAAGCCCTGTAGGAGCCAGCTTGCTGGCGATCGAGAGCATCGCGAGCAAGCTCGCTCCTACAGGCTCGCCCGAAGCCACCGGAGCCCTACCAATGCGCATACCCACCGCCATCAAACTGCACAAGGCCTCGAAGGTCCTCGAACTGCACTACGGCCCCGACGAGCAGTACCGCCTCGACGCCGAATTCCTCCGCGTGCACTCGCCCTCGGCGGAGGTGCGCGGCCACGGCACCCCCGTGCTGCAGCACGGCAAGCTCGGCGTCGGCCTGACCGGCATCGAGCCGGTCGGCCAGTACGCCCTCAAGCTGATCTTCGACGACGGCCACGACAGCGGCCTCTACAGCTGGGACTACCTCCACCAGCTGGCTCGCGACCACGACCGCCTGTGGGCCGAGTACCTGGCCGAGCTGGAACGCGCCGGCAAGTCCCGCGATCCCAGCGAGTCGGTGGTCAAGCTGATGCGTTAGGATGTAAAAAACTTTACTATTCTCAGACCGCCCACTTTAGCCACCAAAACTTTATTTTAAATTCAGGCTTAAGGACATGACTGATAACTTCACCTCCGCATACATTGCCAACACTAATGGAGAGGACCGCAGATGGCTTTGCAAGCTTGTAGAAGCCGATATACAGCCTTACCTTGCAGCATCGGATGCAGAAAGAGTCGAAATAGCAGCAAAAATACTACAAAAAGTTAGAAGCTGGCAGAAGACCGCAAAGCTCAACTCGGGCGCTTGGCCAGGCAGCAAGCAAGAATCTTCAATATTGGATCAAGCATATTATGCACAACAGAAAGTAAAAAACGGCTTGAGAGTTTCCGTAAAACTCCACAAAAAGCTTGAAGCATGGGAAGTTTTTATCCCCGAATGCGCAAATAGAAAATTTGTTCGCTAACTCAACCGCCGAACACACTCTGAAGTTTCCACTTGCGATGACTTAACTCGGATAGCGGTTAACTGCTCTGACACTCTCTATTGACAGCCATCTCTAACTTATGCCGAGACAAACCCGAGTACCAGCATTAGAATGGCCGGCACATTTTCCCGGTGCCAGCGACATGAACGATCCGCGCAAGGGCCGCGAGGCCGAACCCACCACCCATTTCGGTTACCAGAACGTCCCGGAAAGCCAGAAGGCACAGAAGGTCGCCGAGGTGTTCCACTCGGTGGCGGCCAAGTACGACCTGATGAACGACGTGCTCTCCGGCGGCCTGCACCGCCTGTGGAAGCGCTTCACCATCGAGCTGTCCGGCGTGCGCCGGGGCAACCGGGTGCTGGACATCGCCGGCGGCACCGGCGACCTGACCCGGCAGTTCTCCCGCCTGGTCGGCGAAAGCGGCGAGGTGGTGCTGGCCGACATCAACGACTCCATGCTCAAGGTCGGCCGCGACCGCCTGCTCGACAAGGGCGTCGCCGGCAACGTGCGCTTCGTCCAGGCCGACGCCGAGAAGCTGCCGTTCCCCGACAACCACTTCGACGTGGTCACCATCGCCTTCGGCCTGCGCAACGTCACCCACAAGGACGACGCCCTGCGCTCCATGCTGCGGGTGCTCAAGCCGGGCGGCCGCCTGCTGGTGCTGGAATTCTCCAAGCCGTCCAACCCCCTGCTCGGCAAGGCCTACGACGCCTACTCCTTCGCCTTCATGCCGCTGGCCGGCAAGCTGATCAGCAACGACGCCGACAGCTACCGCTACCTCGCCGAATCGATCCGCATGCACCCGGACCAGGAAACCCTCAAGGGCATGATGGTCGACGCCGGCTTCGAACGCGTCACCTACCACAACCTGACCGGCGGCATCGTCGCCCTGCACCGCGGCCTCAAGCCCTGATGATCGGCACGGCCCTGCTCGCGGGCGCGGAACACGGGCTCAACCGCCTGCTGCGCCTGGACGGCACCGCCCTGCCGCGCCTGGCCCGACTGGCCGGCCGCGTGCTCGAAGTGCGTTGCACAGCGCCCGAACTGACCCTCTACCTCCTGCCGAACGCCGACGGCCTGCGCCTGGCCGGCCACTGGCTGGGCGAGGCCGACTGCATCCTGCGCGCCCCCGCCGCGAGCCTGCTGCACCTGGCCGGCAGCCGGCGGAAGACCGCCATCCTGCACGGTCCCGAAGTCAGCCTGGAAGGCGACAGCGCCACCCTGCTGGCGCTCGCCGAGATCCTCCAGGACCTCGAGCTGGACTGGGAATACGAGCTGTCGCGCTGGCTCGGCCCGCTGGCCGCCCCGTTGCTCGCCGGCAGCCTGCAGCATGCCGCGCGCTGGAGCGGCCAGAGCCTCGCCAGCCTGCGCCAGAACCTGGCCGACTACCTCGCCGAGGAATCGCACACGCTGGTCGGTCGCCACGAAGCCGAGGCCCGCTTCGCCGAGGTCGACGACCTCAGGCTGGCCATGGACCGCCTCGAGGCGCGCATCGCTCGCCTCGCCCACACACTGGAATCCAGCGATAACGCATGAAGCTCCTCGCCGTCCGCCGCCTGTTGCGCATCCAAAGCGTCGTCGTCCGCTATCGCCTCGACGACCTGCTGTTCGACCTGCCGCTGCTGCCCTGGTGGCTGCGCGCGCTGGGCTGCTGCCTGCCCTGGCGCTGGTTTCCGCGCGCACCGAGCGACCAGCCGCGCGGCGTCCGGCTGCGCCTGGCCCTGCAGGATCTGGGGCCGATCTTCATCAAGTTCGGGCAGATCCTCTCGACCCGCCGCGACCTGCTGCCGCCGGATATCGCCGACGAGCTGGTCTGGCTGCAGGACCGCGTGCCGCCCTTCGATCCGCAGCACTCCGTGGCGCTGATCGAGGCGCAGTTGGGCGCGCCGGTCGGCGAGGTGTTCGCCCGCTTCGACAGCCAGCCGCTGGCCTCCGCCTCGGTCGCCCAGGTGCACGCCGCGCAGCTGAAGAGCGGCGAGGAGGTGGTGGTCAAGGTGGTCCGCCCCGGTCTCCAGGCGGTAATCCGCCAGGACCTGGCCTGGCTCTACCTGTTCGCCCGGACGGCCGAAGGCGCCTCCACCGAGGCCCGCCGCCTGCACCTGGTCGACGTGGTCGGCGACTACGAGAAGACCATCTACGACGAACTCGACCTGCTCCGCGAGGCGGCCAACGCCAGCCAGCTCAAGCGCAACTTCGACGGCTCGCCGCTGCTCTACGTGCCCCAGGTGCACTGGGAGTGGTGCCGGCCCAAGGTGCTGGTGATGGAGCGCATCTACGGCGTGCCGGTGACCGACCTGCCCGCCCTCGTCGACCAGGGCACCGACCTCAAGCTGCTCGCCGAGCGCGGCGTGGAGATCTTCTTCACCCAGGTGTTCCGCGACAGCTTCTTCCATGCCGACATGCACCCCGGCAACATCTTCGTCAGCACCCGCCAGCCCTGGGACCCGCAGTACATCGCCATCGACTGCGGCATCGTCGGCAGCCTGACGCCGGAGGACCAGGACTACCTAGCGCGCAACCTGCTGGCCTTCTTCAAGCGCGACTACCGCAAGGTCGCGCAGCTGCACATCGACTCCGGCTGGGTGCCGGCCGATACCCAGGTCAACGAGTTCGAGGCGGCAATCCGCACCGTCTGCGAGCCGATCTTCGAGAAGCCGCTGAAAGACATCTCCTTCGGCCAGTTGCTGCTGCGCCTGTTCCAGACCGCCCGGCGCTTCAACATGGAGATCCAGCCGCAGCTGGTGCTGCTGCAGAAGACCCTGCTCAACATCGAGGGGCTCGGCCGCCAGCTCTACCCGGAGCTGGACCTCTGGACCACCGCCAAGCCCTTCCTGGAACGCTGGATGCGCCGGCGCATGAGCCCGCGGGCGGTGCTCGGCAACCTGCAGGGCCAGCTCGAACAGCTGCCCCATCTGGCACAGATGACCCGCGCGGCACTGGAAGGCATGGCCCGGCCGGCGCACGGCGCCCCGCAGCCCCGCGACCGACATGTCCTGCGCCTGCTCGGCGCCGCCCTGCTGGCCGGCGGCCTGCTGCTCGCCAGCCGGGCCCCCCTGGCAGCCCCCGAGGCCTGGCCGAGCTGGCTGATGCTGACCAGCGGCCTCTATCTGCTGGTACGCCGCCAGCACACCCCCGACTGACCCGGTTGTCGCAGCCGCCGCGCTGCAACGGAGTGGACATGAAAGACTGGCTCGACGAGATTCACTGGAACGCCGACGGCCTGGTGCCGGCCATCGCCCAGGACCACCGGACCGGGCGCATCCTGATGATGGCCTGGATGAACCGCGAATCCCTGGCCCTGACCGCCCGGGAAAACCGCGCCGTCTACTGGTCGCGCTCGCGTGGTAAGCTTTGGCGCAAGGGCGAGGAGTCGGGACACGTGCAGAAGGTGCACGAACTGCGCCTGGACTGCGACGCCGACGTGATCGTCTTGCAGGTCGAACAGCTCGGCGGCATCGCCTGCCACACCGGCCGCGAAAGCTGCTTCTACCGCGTATTCGAAGACGGCGCCTGGAAGGTCGTCGACCCGATCCTCAAGGACCCGGACGCCATCTACCATGCAGGACACCGTCATGAGTGAGACCCTCAACCAGCTGGCCGAAGTGCTCGAGGCGCGCAAGAACGCCGCCCCGGACAGCTCCTACGTGGCCAGCCTGTACCACAAGGGCCTGAACAAGATCCTCGAGAAGGTCGGCGAGGAGTCGGTGGAAACCATCCTCGCCGCCAAGGACGCCGCGGTCAGCGGCGACTGCAGCGAGCTGATCTACGAGACCGCCGATCTCTGGTTCCACAGCCTGGTCATGCTCGCCGCCCTCGGCCAGCACCCCCAGGCCGTGCTCGACGAACTGGAACGGCGCTTCGGCCTGTCCGGGCATGCGGAAAAGGCTGCCCGCCAACCGTCCGCCTAACCCTTTAGCTGCAAGGTAAACTCCATGGGTATCTTCGACTGGAAACACTGGCTGATCATCCTCATCGTCGTCGTCCTGGTGTTCGGCACCAAGCGCCTGAAGACGCTCGGCTCCGACGTCGGCGAAGCGATCAAGGGCTTTCGCAAGGCGGTCAACACCGAGGACGGCGAGCACAAGCCGGCGCCGGCCGAGCCGCAGGCCGGCGACACGCTGAACAAGCCGCAGACCCTCGAAGGCCAGGCCCAGAAGGTCGACGCTCCGCTGCGCAAAGACTGAGCCCGACGCATGTTCGATATCGGCTTTTCCGAGCTGTTGCTGGTCGGCCTGGTGGCCCTGCTGGTGTTCGGCCCCGAGCGCCTGCCGGGTGCCGCGCGCACGACAGGCCTGTGGATCGGCCGCTTGAAGCGCAGCTTCGGCGCGATCAAGACCGAGGTGGAGCGCGAGATCGGCGCCGACGAGATTCGCCGCCAGTTGCATAACGAACGGATTCTCGAACTGGAGCAGGAGATGAAGCAGAGCCTCCAGCCGCCGGCGCCCGTCGCGCCGAGCGTGCCGGACAGCGCTCCGGCCACCTCCGCGCCGGCTCCGCAGCCCGCCGCCCCGACCGGCACCGACGCCCCCGCCGCCACTCCCGACAAGACGCCCAGCCCATGACAGGCCAACCGGACGGCGACCAGGACATGCCCCTGGTCGCGCACCTGACCGAACTGCGCACGCGCCTGCTGCGCTGCGTGATCGCGGTGCTGCTGATCTTCGCCGCACTCGTCCCCTTCGCCCAGGAGATCTACACCCTGGTCTCGGCACCGCTGCGCGCCTACCTGCCGGAAGGCGCGACGATGATCGCCACCGGCGTGGCCTCGCCGTTTCTCACCCCGTTCAAGCTCACCGCCTGGGTGGCGCTGTTTCTCGGCGTCCCGGTGATCCTGCATCAGGTCTGGGGGTTCATCGCCCCGGGGCTGTACCAGCAGGAGAAGCGCATCGCCCTGCCGCTGCTGGCGTCCAGCATCGTCCTGTTCTATTCCGGCATGGCCTTCGTCTACTTCCTGGTGTTCCCGCTGATGTTCCACTTCTTCGCCAGCGTCACCCCCGAAGGCGTGGCGATGATGACCGACATCAACGAATACCTGGACTTCGTCCTCACCCTGTTCTTCGCCTTCGGCGTGGCCTTCGAGATTCCGGTGGCGACCTTCCTGATCATCTGGATCGGCCTGGTCGACGTGGCAACCCTGAAGAAGAGCCGGCCCTATGTGATCGTCGGCTGCTTCGTGGTCGGGATGGTCCTCACCCCGCCGGACATCTTCTCGCAGACCCTGCTGGCGGTGCCGATGTGGCTGCTGTTCGAGGTCGGCATCCTGTTCGGCGCCATGGTCCGCCGCGACGCCACGGAAGACGCCGGCGACGGCAACGCCGTGGCCACCCGCAAGCACGACGACCCGCCGCCGGCGTCACAGGCGTGAACCTGCTGCTGCTCGAGGACGCCGACTTCGTCGGCGCCGACCGGGTGATCCTGCGCGATCGCCGCCTGCGCCATTTGCAGGAGGTGCACCGCGCCGAAGCCGGCGACTGCCTGCGGGTCGGCCATCTGGGCCGAGCGATGGGCGAAGGCCGCCTGCTGCGCCTGGACGCCGGGGTGGCCGAACTGCAGGTGACCTTCGACCGGGAACCGCCGGCCAAGCTGCCCCTGACCCTGCTGCTCGCCCTGCCCCGGCCGAAGATGCTCAGGCGCGTGCTGCAGACCGTCGCCGCGATGGGCGTGCCGCGCCTGGTGCTGCTCAACAGCTATCGGGTGGAGAAGAGCTTCTGGCAGACCCCCTTCCTGGAGCCACACGCGATCCGCGAACAGCTGATCCTCGGCCTGGAACAGGCACGCGACACCGTGCTGCCGGAGGTGCTGATCGAAAAGCGCTTCAAGCCCTTCGTCGAGGACCGCCTGCCGCAACTCGCCGCCGGGACCCTCGGCCTGCTCGGCCATCCCGGCGACTTCCCGCCCTGCCCGCGCGCCGTCGAACGGCCGGTGACCCTGGCCATCGGCCCGGAAGGCGGCTGGATTCCCTACGAGGTCGACAAGCTGCAGGCCGCCGGCCTCGCCCCGGTACAGCTGGGCGAGCGCATCCTGCGCGTGGAAACCGCGGTGACCGCCCTGCTCGCCCGTCTGTTCTGAACCGCCCGCCGATCACTCGTCCGGCGCCAGGCGCTCGCGGCTGTTGGTCAGGTGAGTCCACATCGCCGCCCGCGCCGCGTCGGGGTCCTGCCGGCGGATCGCGCCGAGGATGGCCTCGTGCTCCAGGTTGGCCAGATAGCCGTGGCGGGTCAGGTCGACGCCGGCCCGCTCGACGGAACCAATCCGGTTGCGCGGGATAATCGCGTCGCCGAGGTGCCGCATGATCTCCTGGAAATAGGGATTGCCGGTGGCCTCGGCGATCAGCAGATGGAAACGCCGGTCCGCCTCCACGCAGCTCTGCTCGCCGGCCAGCGCATCCTGATAATCGTCCAGCGCCCGGCGCATCGCCTCCAGTTGCTCCTGGGTGCGGCGCCGGGCGGCCAGGGCTACCGCCTGGCTTTCCAGGCCGAGGCGCAGCTCGAGGATGTCGCGCACGCTCAGGGCAGTCTCGACGTTCAGGCGCAGCGAAGCCTGCGGCTTGCTACGCTCCAGCACGAAGGTGCCGATGCCGTGACGTGTCTCCACCAGCCCGGACGCCTGCAGCCGGGAGATCGCCTCGCGAACCACCGTGCGGCTGACCCCCTGTTCGCGGACGATTTCGCTCTCCGACGGCAGCTTGTCGCCGGGGCCGAGCTTGCCCAGCAGGATCCGCTGGGTAAGCTCCGTGACTAGGTCGTGGGCGAGACTGCGGGAACGCTTGCGCGGTGCAGCACTGGAAGTGCCTTGCATGTTCATGATGTCCAAATGATCGTTTCTGCCTGCCAAAAATCCTGGAGTTGCCGGGCCGAGCCGGCGTGCCTTGCGCCCGAGGGTACGCCAGAACGCTCCTCAGAGGCAGATCAGTCGTCACGCTTGTATGACAACACACAGGACAACCACAACCGACCCCATCACCCCGCCGCCGGAGGCCGCCCCGCGGTATCGCCTCACACCCGCATCCAGCCTGCGCCTTGCTGGGCTCATTACCAGTAGCAACAGCAGCCAAGGCCAGAAATCGTCGCTCCGGGCACCCGACGAAAAGCCTGTCGGACGACTTGCAGCCACCCCGACTCACTTATATGATGACTGTCAACACAAGCCCCAACTTGTCGTGCACACCAACAACAATTCCCTGCACAGGACGATCCGCCATGACTCCTCAAGAACTCAAGTCCATCCTCTCCTCCGGCCTGCTGTCCTTCCCGGTCACCGACTTCGACGCCGCCGGCAACTTCAACGCCGCGTCCTACGCCAGTCGCCTGGAATGGCTGGCGCCCTACGGCGCCAGTGCGCTGTTCGCCGCCGGCGGCACCGGCGAGTTCTTCTCGCTGGACCTCAACGAGTACCCGCAGATCATCAAGACCGCGGTGGACACCTGTGCCGGCAGCGTGCCGATCCTCGCCGGTGTCGGCGGCCCGACCCGCCAGGCCATCCACATGGCCCAGGAAGCCGAGCGCCTGGGCGCCAAGGGCCTGCTGATCCTCCCGCACTACCTGACCGAAGCCAGCCAGGAAGGCGTCGCCGCCCACGTCGAGGCGATCTGCAAGTCGGTGAAGATCGGCGTGGTGGTCTACAACCGCAACGTCTGTCGCCTGACCCCGAGCCTGCTGGAGCAGCTCGCCGAGCGCTGCCTGAACCTGATCGGCTACAAGGACGGCCTGGGCGACATCGAGCTGATGGTCTCGGTGCGCCGCCGTCTGGGCGAGCGCTTCACCTATCTGGGCGGCCTGCCGACCGCCGAAGTCTTCGCCGCGGCCTACAAGGCCCTGGGCGTGCCGGTGTATTCCTCGGCGGTGTTCAACTTCATCCCGCGCACCGCGATGGAGTTCTACAAGGCGGTCGCCGCCGACGACCACGAGACCGTGGGCAAGATCATCGACGACTTCTTCCTGCCGCTGCTGGAGATCCGCAACCGCCGTGCCGGTTACGCGGTGAGCATGGTCAAGGCCGGGGCGAAGATCGTCGGCCACGACGCCGGTCCGGTGCGCGCGCCCTTGACCGACCTGCTGCCCGACGAGTACGAGCGCCTCGCCGCGCTGATCAAGAAGCTCGGCCCGCAGTGATACGACTGCCCGGCCGCCTCCGGCAGGCCGGGCATCCGTCTGCACCCCCGCATAAAAACAATCAGTGGGAGACTCACTCGTGAACCATGCATCTAATGCCGGCGCCGGCCCCGCCGCCGATCCGACGCTGCAGTCGGCCGTCGCCAAGGTCAAGCGCCATATCCTGCCGCTGTTCGTCGTCATGTTCATCGTCAACTACATCGACCGGGTGAACATCGGCTTCGTCCGTACCCAGATGGAGAGCGACCTGGGCATCGGCGCCGCGGCCTTCGGCTTCGGCGCCGGCCTGTTCTTCATCGCCTATGCCATTTTCGAAGTGCCTTCCAACCTGTTGCTGCAGAGGATCGGCGCGCGTGCCTGCCTGACCCGCATCATGATCAGCTGGGGCCTGGTCGCCACGGCGATGGCCTTCATCCAGAACGAAACCCACTTCTACATCCTGCGCTTTCTGCTGGGCGTCGCCGAAGCGGGCTTCTTCCCCGGGGTGATCTACTACTTCACCCTCTGGCTGCCGGGAGCCGAGCGCGGCAAGGCCATCGCCATCTTCCTCAGCGGCTCGGCGCTGGCTTCCGTGATTTCCGGCCCGCTGGCCGGCCTGCTGCTGCAGATCGACGCGTTCGGTTGGCAGAGCTGGCGGTGGATGTTCTTCATCGAAGGCATGGCCTCGGTGCTGCTCTGCGGTTTCGTCTGGTTCTGGCTGGACTCCAGGCCGCACGATGCCAAGTGGCTGGAGCCTGCCGAACAGGATGCCCTGGTGGCGGCCATCGACGAGGAGCAGCGCGCCCGCGAAGCGGCGACCGGCAGCAAGCCGTCGATCTGGGCACTGCTCAAGGACCTCCAGATCCTCCTGTTCTGCCTGATCTTCTTCTGCGTCCAACTGACCATCTACGCCGCCACCTTCTGGCTGCCCAGCATCATCAAGCGGATGGGCGAGCTGAGCAGCGTCGAGGTCGGCTTGTTCAACTCGATTCCCTGGCTGATCTCGATCGTCGCCATGTACGCCTTCGCCCGGCTGGCCTCCCGCTGGCGGTTCCAGCAGGCCTGGGTCGCCACGGCCCTGCTGATCGCCGCCCTGGGGATGTTCGCTTCCACCACCGGCGGGCCGGTCTTCGCCTTCGTCTCCGTGTGCTTCGCCGCCATCGGCTTCAAGGCGGCCTCCTCGCTGTTCTGGCCGATTCCCCAGGGCTATCTGGATGCGCGCATCGCCGCCGGGGTGATCGCCCTGATCAACTCGGTGGGCAACCTCGGCGGCTTCGTCGCACCGACCACCTTCGGTCTGCTCGAACAGCACACCGGCTCGATCCAGGGCGGCCTCTACGCCCTGGCCGCAGGGCAATCGCATGAAGCGAACGCCTCGCATTTGAAGTCGTGATCGCAAGACTGTATCAATGGGATATTTGAGCACCTGCGCATGCCCTCTCTTCCCATGCCCATCACGGACGTATTCGTCTCCCT
>Ga0209373_10000125_pt1 | contig 165097 bp, 135 predicted proteins | sample Higcelweek5metaG_FD_187173 | JGI IMG/M metagenome (GOLD analysis project Ga0209373, IMG submission 187173) | Freshwater pond sediment microbial communities from the University of Edinburgh, under environmental carbon perturbations - High... | ecosystem: Environmental > Aquatic > Freshwater >... | reverse complement strand
GTCACCCTACCCCACCTCTCGGAGATGGTCAGTACAACGCTCCGACTCCTCGGAAACGCGCCCAATGGCTTTTTTCTGATGGTCGAAGGTAGTCAGGTTGACTGGTCGTCACACAGCAATGAACCGGTAGGGTTAGTGGGAGATTTCCTGGCTTTCGACAAGGCTGTGGAGGTCGGTTTGAAATTTGCAAAAGCCAATGACTCAACGCTGATCATTGTTTGCCCTGATCATGGAAACGGTGGGGTGAGCGTCGGAAACAAACGGTCAGGATCGGTGGGCAGTGATGCAAAATATGAGTACGATGAGCTTAACATCGCTGAAAATATTGCCGCGCCACTGGCATCAGCAAAATGGTCGGGCAGAAAAACCGCCCAAAAGATCCTCAGTGACAGTGTCCGCTATTTTATTGATAAATCATTTAATCTCAGAGACACCTTGCGTATGAAATATAGTCTCGATCTGCCCGATGACTCCGTTAAAAACCTCGAAGCTATAGTCAGATCAACCAAGATGAGTAACGGCACTAAACTCGATCGCACCGAAAAATATCTCGGAGCCCGTTTCAGTGACCAGCACTTTATCGGATGGACCACAACGGGCCATACCGGTGAAGAGGTGTTCCTGGGTGTTTATGCACCAAAAGGCGTTACCAGAATAACCGGGGTGGTTCAGAATACCGATATCGCAAAATATATCGCTAAAGAGCTTCAGTTAGGTGACCTGAATGCCGATTCATTGTACTTCTACAAAGTCAATGAACATAGCCGGGAGTTTAATCGATATAATAATCCTGAGATCATCGGCACCGACCTGGTTTTCGGGCACAAATCAAATAATCTCAAAAAGAGGATTACCATTCCTGCAAATACCAACTATTATTTTGTCGGAGACAAGCGGTATTACACAAAAACGTTGATTGTCAACATCAACAAAAACTATTTCATTCCCAGAGATTTGATCAGGAAATTGCAGGCAGAATAGCAGATTACCCGATACTGCCGTCTATCCCTGTTAATAAAGTTGTTAATAGCTTTACCGGGCTCGTCCGCACCGTTAAGGTCAAACCTCTATTTTTACGCATCAAACGTGGAATAGCAGTTAGGAACTAACCCAAACACAATTACTGATAGGAATGATGAATCACCGAATCCAAAAAACGAGCCGGCAATTTTTTTGCCTGGCCATGGGAATTGCTTTTGTTTTAACAACAGGCTGTACCAAAGTCGAAAACACCGTAAAATCCGGGACTTCCACCACAGTCGACAAAACCATTATTCCCGTGCCGGTGCCCGCCATTCCTGCACCGCTTTTCCCTTATGAAATTTCCAAATTTTCACAATACGGGTTTGGTGAATGGCAGTATGGAAATGGACAGGCCTATCAGAAAAGGCTTGATCTTATGCCAGGCTCTTATATCGATTTAACGGTAAAAAACTCGGCTAAGTTGATGAATTTCTTTGCCATGACCGACATTCACATCACCGACAAAGAATCTCCGGCTGGTGCCATCTATTTTGGTTACAAAGGGGGCTCTATTTCAGCCTATTCGCCCAGTATGCTTTATACCACTCATTTTTTGAATGCTACTGTTCAAACGGTTAACACCCTTAACCAGAAAACTCCTTTTGATTTCGGTATCGCTTTGGGAGATCTCTGTAATAACACACAATACAATGAGCTCAGGTGGTTCATCGATGTTTTCGACGGTAAAAAGATCACACCGGATTCGGGTGATAAAGATGATCCGGTTACCGGTCCGAATAATGACTTTCAGGATGAGTACATCGCTACCGGAATCAACAAAACCATTCCCTGGTATGTAGCGCTCGGTAACAACGATCATTTCTGGATGGGGACCAGCCTGGTGAATCAGTATCTCCGTGACACCTATATCGGCCCCAACATGCTTCAAACAGGCAGCTATTATGGGACGGGCGACTATGATAACTATGGCTATTACATGGGGGTTGTTGATGGAAGCACGCCAAACGGAAACATTATCGGTGCAGGACCGGTAATCAGCACTTTGCCGACTGTTGTTAAAGAAGATGCCAACCGCCGTTCTTTGCTCAGAAGCGAATGGATCAGTGAATTCTTCAACACCGCAAGCTACCCGGTCGGGCACGGATTTAACCAGGCCAATATCGCCAACGGTTTCGCCTGCTATGCATTTGAACCCAACGAAAACATCCCGATCAGGGTTATCGTACTCGACAATACCCAAAAAGAGAGCGACCCCAACTGGTTTGGATTTGGACACGGCACACTCGATGAAGAACGTTATGACTGGCTGGTGAGTGAGCTCAACAAAGGACAGGCCGAAGGCAAGCTGATGATTATTGCCGCTCATATTCCGATCGGCGTTGAAGCTACCAGCTCTTATCAGGGATGGAGCCCTTATGCTTTTGTTACAGAGGATGATCTGATTGCCAAACTGCATACCTATCCGAACCTGTTGATGTGGGTTTCAGGACACCGCCATCTGAATGCAGTGACTTCCTTTGCATCACCGGATGCATCACGACCGGAACTGGGTTTCTGGCAGGTTGAAACTGCTTCACTGAGGGAGTTCCCGCAGCAGTTCAGAACATTCACTATCGACCGCAACACCGATAATACCATTTCAATCTTTGCCACCAATATTGATCCTGAAACTAAAGAAGGATCGTTCGCAGCAAAATCACGTTCAAACGCCATCGCTGCCGCACAGATTTTCGGCCTTCGCACAGGCGGCCTTTCATACAATGCTGAGCTGATCAAAGTGTTAAGCACCGAGATGCAAGCCAAAATACAAAACTACGGTACACCAATTCAATAGCGGACCGGAAAAACAAAACCGCTACTTTTTTTTGTTTTCTGAAGAGAGGGGATCCGCAACTGGTTCCCTCTTTCTTTTTATAGAGACCCTCAATCGTCATCAATGAATAAAATTGAATACTTTTATCCATTATGAGGGCACCCATCCAACCGATACTTAATTCATTCAATATCATTCGGTTATGTATATTACCGTTCGTACTGTTTTCTGCTTGCTCCCCCTGTGCCGATCCCATACTGATCGACCGGGGAAAAATCGCCGACACAGCCTTGAAAATGGTTCCTTACCAGAACGGTAAAACATACCGGCTTCAACACTCGGCAGGACTGGTGATCAGTTTTACAGCTACCCGGCAATCCCGCGAAGAATATCTGGAATGCGAAGAATGCTGCAAATACCGGTACAAATATGAGGTCGATGAAACTACGCTGACTCCCGATTACCCCATCTTCAATCTCGGATTTCAGATTTCAAACTTCGACTCCACCAGGCTCAGTTTCTCGGGTAATGCCGGTTATTACAACTTTCATATCCCATCCCTTGCTGACGGGCTGAACATCCCTGAATTTGCCGGTTCCATGGTGTTGGACGGCAGAGAATTCTATGACGTTTACCGGATGAAGTCGGACTACGGCTATTTGAGCCGGAAGGATACCATCTATCCCGATAGCCTGTATTACAGTTACGGACTTGGCATTATTCAACTGAAAATGTCAAATGGCGAAAGGTATTCCATCTATGAATAAGTTACTGATAATCTTACTATTACCCATACTTGTCTGTTCCTGCGGGGAGAAGTTTGCCCTGACAAAAGATAAACTGACGGTATTGCCCGAAAACAAAGAGTGGCTGATTGCTGCTGAAACCGGATCCTCGTTTATCATGACCGATAATCATAATATCTCCCAGGGCTTCTCAATGTATCAAAACTCGACCGGGTTTTCTCCATCCACCTCTTCGTATTTCGGTGTCCGTACCAACATCACCGAAACGGAAAGCTATTCACAGGGATACTCCTCCGTTTACGGACAACGGTTTTCTTATACTCTTACCGCCGGAGACGAACCGTTCGGAGATAACCTGACCGTTAGCCTGAATGATCTTTCATTCACTTACGACTTTAAATTCGGGACGATCTCCCGGCTCAACCTCGAATCGAATTACAAATCGAAAACCATGACCGATGAGGGGTACGAGATCACCGACACGATATTTTCAACTATCGGGCTATTGGATAGCCTGACCGTTAACGGCTTCACCTTTTCGGGGGTCATGCATTTCAGTTTCAGTGATTTTGCCGATAAATGGACGCCTTTAACGATCCGCGACGTGTATCTTGCCAAACAATACGGACTGGTCAGGTATTCACTCCAAAACGGGATTACCTGCGAACGAATAAAAGATTGAATTAAATAAATTGCTGATGATTACTCCCGATTTTACCAATATCGAACTCGATAAATTAGTTACCCATCATATTGGAAACAAGCTCCTTGATGAGGGAGTCCTGTTATCTGAAGAAGTAACGGAAATCGGGCCCAGCACCAGAGATTATTTAATCAAATATTTTCTGGCTGCATTTAAGCCTGAGGAATTTTACTGTTTCAGTCATGCCGTGAATATCAGTATGAATGAGATTTTTACGATCGTTCAGGGTATTTTTACCGATAAAAGTAATTTCATTGAGGAATCCCAGCAGATTGCCCGGTTGTTATACGAACATTCCACCCATCCCAAAATCAAACAGGGAGAGCTGAATATAGCCCTGTTTTCGGATGCCGATATGGGTGGAGAGATTGTGGATGCCATCGGTATTTTTAAATCTGAAAATGACGTTCCATTCATCAAAATGAAGGGGCAATCATCGGGATATACCATTAAACATGATTTTGGCTTTGAGATTAAGGGAATCGACAAAGGCTGTATCATATTCAATTCACAGCAGGAAACCGGCTACCGGTTGCTGATTGTCGACAACACCAACCGATCGGCCGAGGCCGTGTATTGGAAGGACGATTTTCTGCAGGTAACTCCGGTCAGCGACGAATATTATCAGACCAATCAATTCATGGGAGCCACCAAGAACTTTGTTGTCAAGCAATTATCTGAAGAATTCGAAGTCACCAAGGCTGATAAAATCGATCTGCTGAACCGGTCGGTCGAGTATTTCAAATCACACGGGAACTTCGATCAGACTCAGTTTGAAAATGAAGTGCTCCAGGACGACGGAATCATCAATTCATTCCGGACCTATAATGACACCTGGCAGGCCGAAAACAACATCGGGTACTCCGAGAGTTTTGAAATATCCCCGCAGGCCGTGAAAAAGCAGGCCAGGGCATTTAAGAGCGTACTGAAACTGGATAAAAACTTCCACATTTATATCCACGGAGATAAAGACCTGATCGAGCGTGGCACAGAATCAGACGGCCGGAAATACTACAAAATCTATTATCAGACCGAATCTTAAAGCGAACTGGCCGACCAGGTACCGTTGACGCTGGCGCCCAATACCTTACCGCTCATGGTTTTCCCATTAGGAGCAACTTTACCGTTAAGTTTTGTTGTACTTCCCGCAAAAGTGAACATGACCGAATCGCCTATAATTTTACTATTAGGACCGATATCGTTGCCGGCGGGATAATCTGTACTGGAAACCCTGCCAGTTATTGTGTTATCATCATGTTGAGTTAACGTGAGGGTTTGTGATTGACTGGAATAACCCGAATAGCGCATGCTTAACAACCAGTAGCCTGTAACATCAGGAATCACGGTAATAATCTGGCTGGTGGAATCGGAGCCGGCTCCATTGGAAACAACCAGACTTACGGTAAAGTCACCAGAACTGGTATAAGTGTGCGTTGGGTTTTCATCGGTTGATTTTTTCCCGTCGCCAAAATCCCAGGAAAAATCTTTGCTGCCATCGGATTGGCAGGTAAATGCGATCGGTTTATTCATTTTAAAGACAGTGCTGTCCATGGTAAATGAAGCTACCGGTATCTTTGAACAACTTGAAATCAATAGAATTCCCAGACACACTGTGCTGAGTGCAAAAATCCTTTTCATAGGTTAAAACTTGGTTGTTGGTTTCTTAAAATGCCTTAATTGTAAAGGGACATCTCAAAGATAACCAATCCACAGAAAAAAAATTGTGTCAGTCAGATTTTCACCAACCTATTGCATCATCGGGGGCATCCGAAAGATTATTGCATACCCAATTTGCACAAGTGAGTTTTGTGGCCGGAAAGCTGGTCGAAAGTGCAAGGCATTTACATCCTGCAGCATTGGCAGCCTCGATTCCGCTTATCGCATCTTCAACCACCAGGCACTCCTCCGGCAGCAGTTGTAGTCGGCGGGCAGCCTCAAGATAGATATCCGGAAAAGGTTTTTTCCGTTCCACTTCGAGGCCGTTAACCAGCTGATCGAAGGTTTGGTCAGGGAGGCCAAGGGCGGCGAGGTTGATTTCCATCTTGACTTTATCGGCGCTGGTAGCCACGGCCAGTTTCAGGTTCCGCATTTTACACCGACGCACAAAATCATGAACCCCGGGGAGAGGCTGCAACTTGCCCCTGGTGATTTCTGCATAGATCTCATAAGCTCTTGCCTTATCGGTATCCAGATCAAAATCACAGCCATACTTCTCTGCCACGCCTCCGAGGTAGCGGTTTTCGCCCATCCCGACAAACGGCTGGAAGTCCTCCTTCCGTACTATCACATTCTTCTCGGCAAACATACTGATAGCCGCCCTGCACATGAATTCTTCTGAATCCAGCAGCACTCCGTCCATATCGAACAACACTCCTCTAATCATAAAACTATTTGGCAAAGTTTATTTGGTCCGCTTGATCGTTTGCGCCGACCAGTCAATTACCCAGTTGGATGAAGACGGCATGTTGGCAATATCCGGCCAGGTAATCCAATAGGAGTAAAGGTACCAACCCCCGGCATTATAGGCGTCAATGAGGTAGTTATTCGTGGTTACAACACCAAAGCCTTTACGCCCGTAAGCTCCGGTCAGGTCAATATCGGTGGCGTATTGAACATCTGGCAATGCCATGGTATACAATGGATAATAATCAAGGTAAAGTGTTTGTCTCCAGATTTTTACACTTCCATAGTCCGACCGGTTTTTCATGGACAGATGAATAGTAAAGTTTTCCTCTTCACCACTGGTAACCGGGAGTGGCGAAATGAAGTTAACCTCCTGATCCAGCGAATCCTCAATAACCGTAAATGCTATTGAAGCCGAATCTCTTTCAGGTTTGAAAAGGTAGTTTTTTTCATCCGGAACGGGTAATACAAAATAATGCCCAACCGGGATATTACTGATCAGGTATCGGCCATCGGAGCCTGAAATAGCCGAACCCACAAACGCTTCCATGTTTTTATTGATCTCCGTGGTATCTATCTTGAAATCGGCATTGAACAGATAAATCCGGATGCCTTCAACCGGACCGACAACAGCCGGGGACGCTTCATCAAAAGAGGTAAGTGTTCCGCTGACAGAACCTGTTATGGGGTCCTTTTTGCAGGAATTTAAAACCGATAAACCAACACCGAAGAATAACAATAACCGCAATATACGCTTCATGGCCTTAGGTAGTTTAAGTCAGTAATCATCGAGGTTATTTCAAAGATAGTGTATTAACTGATTCAGACGATTTCATCCGGTAATCCCGGTAAAATTCCCTTTTCGATGTAAATCGGACGCACATACCTGCGAAATGTCCTCAGACTCAAGCTGAACCAGATTCCGGTGCCAAAAGTAATGATCCCGAAAATCAGCAAAGTATGTGGAATGCCTGTTTTACTGGCAATCCACCCTGCAATAAGATTGCCTATCGGGGTAGTTCCCATTAAAGCCATGGCATAGAAACTCATCACCCGCCCCCGTTTATCTTCGTCGGTGATGGTCTGCAGCAAGGTATTGATCGACGACAGCAGGAGGATCATGGAGAGTCCGCCAAAAAAACACCAGATATAGGAGACATATAAATTGCGGGAGAAAGAAGCCAATATGATTGCCATGGTCAGAGCCCCGATACTCATGGCAATATTTCTCCCCAACCCAATGACCGTTTTTCTGGATGCCATATATAATGCGGCAATGAGGGCTCCTGCTCCGAGAGCCGACATCAGGTAACCAAGTGTATCGGAACCGCCATGCAAAATTTCCTTGGCATAAGCCGGAAGTAAAACCGTGAAGGATATTCCGGTCAGGCTCATGAGTGCCAATAAAAGGATCAGAGTCCGGATGGGAAACGATTGAAAAGTATAATGAAAACCTTCGGCAAAGCTCTTTTTAAAATTTTCAAGATGCAACACCGCCTTCTTCTCTCTGACCCTGATCTGTATCAAAGCCACGAGTACGGCAATAAAACTGAGTGTGTTCAGCAGAAAGCAGATCCCTTCACCCACAGCAGCAATCGTGATACCTGCCACAGCCGGCCCGATCAGTCGGGCTCCATTGAATATGGCCGAATTCAGGGCAATGGCATTACCAAGATCTTCAGGATGATCAATCAGATCGATGACCAGCGATTGCCGGGCAGGTGCATCGAAAGCGGTGACAATACCGGCTAAAACACTTAAAACGATAATGTGCCAGACACTAACCAGGTTCAACATCACCAGAAGTGTCATCGACAGGGCCAGGATCATATAACTGATCTGGGTCAGTTTCAGTATTCCGAGTCGGTTAAACCGATCGGTTACCACTCCCGAAACAGGAGTCAGCAAGAGCGTCGGGATCTGACTGGTAAAGCCAACAAGTCCAAGCAAAAATACGGATCCTGTGAGCCGGTAAACGAGCCAGCTCAGTGCAATATTCTGCATCCAGGTACCGATCAGCGAGATGCCCTGCCCGATGAAATAGAGGCGATAGTTCCTCGAATGAAGCGATTTAAATATTTGCAACACCTCTTTCGCCATAGCCTGTCGGGGTAAATCCGGCTACAAAAATAGCACACAATGAATAAAAACTTAAATTTGTTCATCCACGGCCATAAGCCGGAAATTTCTTAAACCTAACCTATGAAAAACTCGACTTTTAAACGGATCACATCAGGGGCTTTGCGCGACTTGTCGCTGTTGACCATTGTCTCCGTCATGCTGCTCAGTTGTGCCACCCATGAAAAGAACGGATTGAAACTGTACGTTTCAACCTCCGGCAATGACAGCTGGTCGGGAAAACTGACGCAGCCCAATCAGGATAAAAGTGACGGACCGTTTGCAACGCTCGAAAAGGCACGCGATGCTATCCGGAACCTGAAAGATGCCGGAAAACTTCCTGCAGGAGCCGTCACCGTTGAGATTCAGGGAGGCACCTATGAATTATCCCGCGCTTTTGAACTGGAAACCAAAGACGGGGGAACAGATTCCCTGTCGAGGATTATTTATGCCGGACAGAAGGGCAGTGAGGTCCGGCTGTCGGGAGGCAAATATCTGACTAATTGGGAGTTGGTAAAGGATCAGGGTATTTTGAAAAAATTCAAATCCGGGATTGGCGATCATATTTACCAGTCCGACCTCGCAGCTGTCGGGATTAACGATTTCGGATCTCCGGCCGGATTGGGCATGGAGCTGTTTTTCAACGACAAGCCAATGTGGATATCGCGTTACCCCAATAAGGGTTTTGTAAAAATCGTGGGATTGTTCGATGAAGATCCGGTGGATGTCAGGGGCACCAAGGGCGATAAGGTGGGCAAATTTGTTTATGACGAAAAGCAGATCTCGCAATGGACCGATGAAAAGGACGCCTGGGTTCATGGATACTGGTTCTGGGATTGGGCCGAACAACGGCACAAGATTGCAAAAATCGACCCGGCAAAAAGAATCATCGAGGTTGTACCGCCCTACCATCATTACGGATACCGGCTGGGGCAATGGTTCTACGGATTTAACCTCCTTTCGGAAATCGATGAGCCGGGCGAATATTATATCGACCGTGACAAATCGGTACTCTACTTTTATCCTCCGACCGACATCCATCAGGCCAAAACCTATGTTTCCCTGATTAAAAACATCATCAACCTCAACCAGGTAGCCAACCTGACTATCCAGGGGGTAATCCTCGAAGGATGCCGCGAAACCGTTGTTCAAATGAAAGATTGCAACAACGGCCTGGTTGCAGGTTGTACCATCAGGAACTCAGGCGACTGGGGTGTTTCGATCGACGGTGGAACGCGTAACGGTGTGGCTGATTGCGACATATACGATGTAGGTGCCGGCGGAATCAATATCAAATCGGGAGACCGGAAGCTGTTGATTCCGGCAGAGTGTTACGCCGAAAATAATTACATCCATCACATCGCCAGGATCAAGCGGATTTCGAATGCATGCATTCATCTCTGGGGAGTGGGAAACCGGGCCTCGCACAATTACCTGGCCCACATTCCGCATAATGCCATCTATTTTAATGGAAATGAGCATATTATCGAGTATAACGATATTTCAGATGCCTGTTACGAATCGAACGATGCGGGCACGGTGTATGCAGGCAGGGACTGGGCCATGCGGGGAAATAAGATCCGGTACAATTACTTCCATGATATTTCCGGTTTCGAAGGACAGGGGTGCGTGGGGCTCTATCTGGATGATGCCTTTTCATCGGCCGAAGTCACCGGCAACATATTCAACCGGGTAACCCGGGCCATGATGATCGGCGGAGGCAGGGATAATATCGTTACCAACAACATTTTTGTGGATTGCACCCCGTCACTGCATATCGATGCCCGCGGCATGAACTGGATGGCCTATCACATCGATGCCTGGATCAAGGAATCCAAAGAGAAGGGGACCATTCTGGGCCTCGATTATAACCATCCGCCATACAGCACAAAATATCCGGTATTGCTCAACATTCTGAACGATGAACCCTACTCCCCGAAAGGCAATGTGATTTCCGGGAATATCTGTCTGAGGGGCGATTGGGATAAACCGGCAGGATTCTGGCCCATGGCGATTGAAGATATCGCCCGTCCATATCTGAAGATGGAAGACAACGTGGTATCACCTGAAACCATTGTGCTCGACAATACTTCGAAGAGTTTTGTGGTTGCCGATCCGATGTTTGCCAATCCAAAAGCTCCTGAAAAGGGGAAATTCCAGTTGGCTCCCGGATCTCCGGCTCTTGAACATGGATTCAGGCAGATCCCTTTTGACAAAATCGGGCTATACAAAAGTGAATTAAGAACTCAGATCCAACCCTTTAGTTTATAGTAGCTGATTGCGGCATATTCCCGCAGCACATAGAGTTCGTAATGGAGGTAGCTCCACATGTTATAGCGCAGTGAAAGGCTTTTTACCCGGATATCTTTCGCGGTGCCATGATCCGTTACCTTTTCGGCATCGATGGGCTTGTCGAATGCCGCCAATCCGCCCACACTGGCAAATCCGACTTTGGTGAAGGTTTTCACTGAACGGTAGATATGCTCGGGTGCAGAAATCAGCAGCACTGATAATGTGTGCGTTTTATCAGGAAACAGGGCTGCAACATTAACCGCCTGCGACCGGGTATTAAAGCCATGAGGCTCGTATAGAATCCGGGATGAATCAATACCCCTGAGGGTCAGTTCCCTGGTCATCAACCGTAAGGATCGCAGACTGTCACCATCGCTGTATGGCAAAGCGACAACGATTTTTGCCTGATCGAATTGCCGGGCGGCCTCCGCTCCGTAGTAGGCGCTGATCAGCCCATCGGGACTTGGCATGCCGCTTCCGCTGAGTAAAACGATCAGATCCGGGGATTGGGTTATTTTGGCATTAGTGGTCCCCAGCCGGTAATAAGCGTAAAACGGGATATCAGTAAAGCTCAGTACTAAAAGCAAAAATGAGAAGAATCCGATAATCCCGAAGAACCATTTGCAGAGTGTTTTTCCGAACTGGCATACTCTGTTTGCTTTACTGCCACTCCGTTTTGCCGGCCGTCTTCCCTTACCCATATTGGTTGATTTGTTCGGCTAATATAGAGCTTCAGAGAGTATCCGGCAACCTGATATAAAAAGTACTTCCCAGGCCTTCCTCACTTTCGACCCATATTTTGCCACCATTTTTTTCGATAAATTCCTTACACAAAAGCAGTCCCAGGCCGCTGCTCGCCTCACCCTCGGTGCCCGGACGGCTTGGGTTTTCGTCAATCCGGAACAACTGGTCAACAATTTTCTTACTCATGCCGATACCGGTATCCTTCACAGAGATGACCACCGACCGGTCATCAGCCTGATGGGCCTCAATGGCAACGCTTCCGCCCCTGCCGGTGAATTTGATGGCATTCGAAACCAGGTTATGAATGGTCGATTCAAGCATCCGTTCATCGGCACAGATCCTGAGCTCTTCCGGGATGTCAATTTCAATGACGATCTGTTTTTGATTGGCCACTGGACCAATCACAGTCAGGAACCTGCAAATCTTTTCTTGCAGGTTAATAGTCACGGGTTCATATTTCACCTGTCCTCGTTGCATCCGCGACCATTCGAGCAGATTCTCCAGCATACCAAAAACTGCGGAGGCCGACTTGCTCATCATCGTAGCAAACTCCTGGATCTTTTCCATACTCATGTCCTGTAACTCTTCGGCCATTATTTTTGTCAGATTCAGGAATCCTCCGAAGGGACTTCTCAGGTCATGGGCGATGATGGAAAAGAATTTATCCTTGGTAGCGTTAAGTTCCCTTAGCTCTTCGGCTTGATTCTCCAATATCCGTTCAGTCTCCTTCAGCTTGGTAAAATCACGGCCTATGCCTACCAAACCTTTCAGGCTTCCGGCTTCATCCAGCAACGGAATTTTTGTGGTATACAACCACAACTCTTTGCCTTCGCCCGAGATAAAAGATTCCTCCTGATTAACGATCTGCCGATGGTTTTTCAGGATTTCCATATCCTCTGAATGCCCCCGGAGGCCGGTTTCACCCGGATAGATTTCAATGTCAGTTTTCCCGATGACCTCCTTTTCCGATGAGTGGCCTGAAAATTTCAGGTCGGCAATATTGGCTATGATTTTTCTTCCTTCAATATCCTTCACATAGATTGTATCCGGCAGATTGTCAATCAGGGTCCGGAGCAGGATCCGTTCCTGTAAAACCGCTTCCTGGGCCTGTTTGCGTTTAGTGATATCCTGCAGGGTAACAATGAAATAGTCGACCGAGTGATCTTCCTTTCTGACACAGGCTGTTGAAGTAATGACCCAGATAATCCCTCCGTTTTTATGAATGAGGCGCATTTCATTGATGCTGTTTTCAATCTTACCGGTGTACATTCTTCTTACCTGATTGCGAACCGCAGCTAAATCATCGGGATGTGTCAATCCGATCCAGATCATCTTTTCGAGTTCTTCCCTCGAATAGCCTAATGTTTGCTGTAAAGAGGCATTCACCTCCATCAATGCACCGCCCGGAGCCAATATGGCAAATCCGAACAAGGGTAACTCAAAAGCCCTGCGAAACCTATCCTCAATTTTTTTATAGGCAGCTGCTGCCCGCTTGCGTTCGGTGATATCCTGAACAATTCCGATGGCATGCCACTGGTCTCTCAGTTTTATCGACGATAATGACAGTTCAATGGGGAATTCCTGACCGTCTTTGTGCCTGGCCCAAAGTTCGAGTGTTTGACCGATGGCAGCACCCTGACCGGTTTGACTGTATATCGGAAAGGCTTTTTGGTAACCCTCCATAAACCTTGCCGGGACCAGGAGGTCATGCAGATTTTTCCCGATCACTTCATCCTCTGTGTAGCCAAAAACCCGGCAGGCTGATTTATTCCAGAACGAGATGCTCCCTATCTGATCGATCATGATAATGGCATCTCTTGCAGCTGTTGAGATAGCATGCAAAATGAGACCCATGGTCGGATCAGAGGAAACCGGAGGTTGAGGTTCTTTCTTTCCCATCTCAATAGAATCAATTCTACCGTTAATATAATGAATTTAACCTATTTGTCGGGAGTACGCTGCCAGAAAAACATCAGAATAGCCGAAAGTAAAGCGGTGATCGCACCAAAATAGAAAGGAACACTCGAGTTCACCTTGTCATATAAGATCCCGGCTATCAGGCTGGCCGGCAACAGGGTGATCCCCAGCAAAGCATTGTAAATTCCCAACCCGGTGCCCTGTTTGTTCCTGCCGATCATATCCGACACAAACGCTTTCTGAATACCGTCAGTGGCAGCAGAATAGAGCCCGTAAAATCCGAAAAGAACCACGATGGGCCCGATGCTGGATGAGAGCCCGAAACCAAAATAGACCATCGCATAGATCAGAAATCCGGCAATCAGAATTCTTTCTTTTCCGATTTTATCCGACAGGGTGCCAATCGGAATGGCCAGGAATACCGATACAAGATTAGTAATCAGATATACCAGCGGGATAAAGGCAACCTTCACCCCTACCTCATTGGCCTTAACCAGCAACAGGGCATCGGTTGAATTACCCAGGGTGAAAATGAAAATGATGACTAAAAAAAAGTAAAACCTGCGGGGAAAATCTTTGAAGTGAAATTTGGTAAAGAGTTCGGCTTTGCCTTTCTGACCCTCCCTGATGCCGAAAATAATAACGAAAATGGCCAGAATGGCCGGAATACCGGCGAGCACGAATATCAGTCTGTAATCACCGGGGAAGATCGATAACAGGGCAAAAGCAGCCAGCGGACCGAGTATGGCCCCGCTGTTGTCCATGGCTTTTTGCAATCCGAAACTCCGTCCGGTTTCGCCATTTGTAACCGAGCCGGCAATCAGGCTGTCGCGCGGAGCAGTCCGGATACCCTTACCCAGCCTTTCAACGAAACGCAGGTACAGAACCTGCACAGGAGAAACAACAAAGGTATAGAGGGGTATGATCAGGGCCGAGAGTCCGTACCCGATCAGCATAAAGGGTTTGTTTTTCCCGATTTTATCGCTCCAGAATCCTGACAGGGACTTGACCAGTGACGCCGTACTTTCGGCAATACCTTCAATCAGTGAAAGGCTGGTTTTTGAAGCGCCGATCGACAGTAAAAACATCGGCATCACCGAATAAACCATTTTTACGGAAGTATCGGTAAGAAAACTGGTAAATCCGGTAAACAGAATATTACGGTTAAACCCAAAAATCTTCTTTTCTTTTTTATCAGTTGCGATCTCTTCGGTCATGTTAATTGCATCTGATTGAGTTCACAAAGGCTAAAAATCGTGCTTCGTCCCATTGATCCGGAATAACTTGAATATATCCACCACGATCAGCGGCACAAGCGACAGGCCTACCACTAACCACCAGTGTTGTGAATCCATCGGTACAAATTTGAACGCATCGCGTACCGGAGGAACGAGAAGCACCAGCAGAGCGAGGCCGGCTGAAGCCACGATGGCTCCGATCAGCGGTTTGTTCTTCAGCGGATTGATAGCCAACGATGAGCGGGTATTTGAATGGAGATTACGAACATGCATCAGCTGAGCAAAAATAAGTGATGCAAAGGCCATGGTCTGCCCCAGTGATTCACCCCCGTCGCGCAGTCCGATCAGAAAAGCTGCCAAAGGAATGACCCCGATCATAAGTCCCTGATACATGACTCTCCAGATCATTCCCCGTGTCATGAATCCATTCTTTGAATTTCGTGGTTTGCGATTCATGATGCCCGGTTCGGCCGGGTCAATACTTAATGCAAGTGCCGGCAGGCTGTCGGTCACCAGGTTAATCCACAGGATCTGAATCGGTAACAAGGGTACTCCGAGATTAAAAACGGAGGCAACCAGCAAAAGAAAGATCTCTCCGATATTTGTTGACAACAGAAATTGTATGGCTTTCAGGATGTTATCATAAATTCTCCGGCCCTCTTCAACAGCCGAAACAATAGTGGCAAAATTATCATCGGTAAGAACCATATCCGCTGCACCTTTGGCCACATCGGTGCCAACAATTCCCATAGCGGCACCGATATCTGCCTGTTTAAGAGCTGGGGCATCATTTACCCCATCGCCGGTCATTGCCACAACCTCTTTGCGTTTCTGCCAGGCTTTGACGATGCGCACTTTGTGCTCAGGGGCCACCCTTGCGTAAACCGAGTATTTCTGAACATTTGCGTCAAAAATTTCGTCGCTCATTTGCTCCAGTTCAGCCCCGGTGATGGCCAGATCGCCTTCCTTGAAAATACCGATCTCTCGGGCAATTGCCATGGCGGTGGACTTATGGTCACCGGTAATCATGACTGCACGGATCCCGGCGGTTTTGCATTTCGACACCGCCTCGATGACCTCCGGCCTTGCCGGGTCGATCATACCCAGCAGCCCAATAAAAACGAGTTCATTTTCCAATTCTCCGATCTCCACATGCTGTGGTTCCTGGTCCAGATCCTTATAAGCCATGGCCAGAACCCTTAACGCTGAGTCGGCCATGTTTTCATTGGCAACAGCGATCTTCTTCCGGTCGTCATCAGTAAGATCCCTGACTTCACCGTTGATCAGAATCTTGTGGCAAACGCTCAAAACCTCATCCAGCCCACCCTTCACATTCACCCGCGTGGTATGTTCCGATAAGCGGTTAACCGTGGTCATCCTTTTCCGCTCCGAATCAAACGGAATCTCGGCAACCCGCGGATAGTCGTGCTCCAGGGTATCCTTTTCAAGTCCGTATAAAAACCCAAATTCCAGTAGCGCTGTTTCGGTAGGATCACCGGTAAATTCAACGGTACCTTTATCATTGATTCTCATCCGGGCATCCACACAAAGCAGTGAAACCAACAGCAGGAGGTTTTCGGTCTCATTCAGAGCAGTTGCCGGAGTTACCCGGTTAATCGCTATTTCCTGATGATTGGCATAGGCTTCAACTACCGTCATTTTATTCTGGGTAAGTGTTCCGGTTTTATCGGAACAGATCACCGTAGCACTGCCTAGTGTTTCCACCGACGGGAGAGTCCGGATAATGGCATTTCTTTTAACCATTCGTTGAACGCCTATTGCCAGCACCACCGTTGAAATTGCGGGGAGTCCTTCGGGAATGGCCGCCACGGCCAGGCTCACTGCCATCATGAACATGCTGAGTACGGATTTTCCGTACAGGATACCTACCACGAATATCAAGGCGCAAATGGCCAGAGCAACAATGCCCAGCACCTTGCCCAACTGCTCGAGCCGGCGACTCATTGGAGTCTCGGTATCCGTGGTATTCTGCAGCATATCTGCAATTTTCCCGACCTCGGTTTTCATCCCCGTTCCAACAACCACCCCTGTTCCGCGCCCATAGGTGACCATGCTGCTCGAGAATGCCATATTGATCCGGTCACCAAGAGCAATATTCTCTTCTGACAACGTACCGGTAAGCTTATCAACCGGCACCGACTCCCCGGTTAATGCCGACTCCTGAATTTTCAGGTTCACGGCCTCGGTCAGTCGAATATCGGCGGGTACCACCGCACCGGTTTCCAATATCACGATATCCCCCGGAACAATCTCCCGGGTTGGAATTTCGAAAACAGAACCGTCACGCAGCACTTTCGTCGCCGGAGCCGCCATACTCTTCAGCGCCTCGAGTGAGGACTCCGCCTTACGTTCCTGGAAAGCCCCTATGAAAGCATTGAGCATCAGAATACCCAGAATAACAAAGGTGTCAAACAGCCCCTCTCCTTCCGCGATACCTACAATACCGGAGATTGCTGCAGCAATCAACAGAATGATGATCATGAAGCTCTTTAACTGAGCCAGAAACACCTGAAGGAATGTTCTTTTTCGCTTGGATATCAATTGATTATACCCATGCTCGACTAATCTATTACTGACCTCATCCGCACCCAGACCAGTCCGTTCCGAAACCTTAAAAAGGTTCAGTACTTCTTCAATACTCTGATTATACAATGATTTCATATTTGAAAACAACAAGGGTTGCAAACTTAAACAAAACACGCATCATTAAGTTTGCAACCCCTGGTCAGATCTTTTTCAGCAGCTTAGAATGCGAAAGCGTATCCTAACCCAACTGAGTAATAAACCTCTTCATCGTAACTGTCGAAATACTGTTCGGTAGTGAGAAAAATTGCGCCACCGTTCTCGAACCGTTTGGCAAGCGACAGCCCCAGGATACTGGTAATCCCCAGGTAACCGGTCTTGGTTTCTACCCCAACCTCGGTTTCCTTATCTTTGCCCAACTCATAACGGATGCCAATGGCAGGTTGCATATACCAGGTATCCGCAAGTTTAATACGGATATAACTGTCAATCCCCAGTGAACCCTGTGCCCACGAATTGTACTCAACCGTGTTTCCATCGATGGAATGGATGTACTTAAAGTCTTTGAAGGATGAGGTGCTGAATCCGGCCATCACACCAAAGCCGGCATCAACCATCGGGCTGATCTGTTTACGCAGTGCCCACCAGGTCAGATCGGCTGTAATGTCAATTCCGGTTGCTTCACTGGTGATCAGCGAAGCACTCTCTCCGTCATACTTGGTGTTGTAATAACCCAGGTCGAGATCGAGCTTGCCTTTGAAAGTGGCCATCAGCGCTGCACCTCCGCCGGTGAAATCATTGCCAATGGTATTCATGGCCTTGAGCCCCACACCGCTTTTCCCGGATTCCAAAAACTTTGAAACCTGCGCTTCAGCAGATAACACAACGCCCAATAAAACAAATGCTGCAAATAACCTTTTCATAATAGTTTATTAAAATTAGTGATTGATAAAAATTTTACCTGATTGTTTATTCCCTTCGGATATTAATACATAAAACAACACATTTTCAGCATGATCGGTCAGGTCAATGCTGGTGCTGCCGGTGAACTTCGCCGATAGGATCTTCCGGCCGGCAGCATCAAAAAAATCAATCGTTGCAGAATTTCCTGCATTTTCAAGTTCCACCCCGATAATTCCCGATGCCGGATTGGGGAAAACCTTCGCCTTGACCGGTTTCAACGTCACCGGTCCCGAGGATGATATCTCCGAATAAATATAGGAATTATGTGATTCAGGCACCCAGTTTGGGCCATTCAGTTCGTAACCGCTGCTTCCGGTTGGCTTGTGAGCCATTGAGGCAGAACCATTCAACCAGTATGGATCCGGCAGGATAACCGAAGCGATTTCACAGTTAAAGTCGTAGGCGAATTCTTCTTTCAGGCGGGGCATAAAACTCCCTTCTGATGAGCTCCAGCTATTGATCATCCGCCGGGTCATATTTCCATACTCGTCATACAGGTAGGCAAGTTCCCAGAAAGCGCTCCACTCACCCATATCAGGTATCCAGAAAAAGGTTTGATCTTTGGCCGGCAAACCCTCTTCATTGTAAAACAGATCCTTCTTTATCCCCACTTCCCAGTCATCATCCGGATTGTTCCTGACATAGGTCATCACTAAAACGTTTTGACCCTGATCATTATAATAATAAAGACTATTCATGCCTAACCACCAGGTCTGGTCCGTCTGATCAAATTCGTAATACCCGCTCATCCGCAGAACTCCTTCAGTATCATAAGCATAATCGCTTTTATAGCTGGGGACCCATACCTTCCGGTCCTGATCATAATTATAATCGATGTATTTCGAGATTTTTCCATGTGCGCCATAGGAGAGTTCATCCTTGTAAATCAGGAACCATTGCGCTGACGACCCGCTCCATTCGCGCTCGGTCTGACTCAGCATTCTCCCCAATGAATCGTACGTATAGGTCACTTTGTATTCGGGTTGTACAGTGCCGCTGACGGTATCAATGCCTTCCTGAAGCACCTCATCGAGCCTGAACTTACCGGTTGAAGCCGATTTAACTGCATTTTGGTGTGTGGGGCTCACCGCCAAGTCGTGTGAAAGAAAAGCCTTCAGTATCTTAATATCCTTTCCACCAGGCTGCAACAGCCGTAACTGTTCAGACAGCAATCCGGACGAGGCAGAATGACCCTGACCTTTTACTAAAACCGGTACGGCCATCAAAAGAAAAGATAATCCTATAACAATCAGCTGTTTAATCGAGTAGTGGTTCATTTCGATAGGTTTTAAAGTTCTATCAATCAATCATTAAGCGCCGGCATATATCAGCAACCCCAATCCGGCCAGATAAGCAAGAAACATGAAGAGGATCAGATTATTAACCGATTTTGATGCTCCCTTAAATTCTTTCCAGATAAAAACGCCCCATAAAGCGGCAATCAGAGTGGCACCCTGCCCGAGGCCGTAGGAAATGGCAAATCCTGCTTTGCCCGATGCCAGGATGCTCATCGACATACCCAAACACCAGATCACCCCCCCCAGTATGCCCGTCAGATGAACCCCGAAAGTTCCCTTTGTATAGTCGCTAAATGATACGGGAGCGCCGGCAAAGGGTTTTCTCATGATATAATAGTTGAACACGAAATTGCTGATCAACACGCCTATGGCAAAAAAGAATATTGCGGAATACGGAGAGAGCTTTCCGGTTTCGGGCACTTCAAAGCTGGTTACCATGGAGCTGGCTACAAACCGGTAGAACAACGACATCAGCACACCGGCAGCAACGGATAAGGAGATCCCCTTGCCCGAGACTTTCTGCAAAGAGGTGCTGTGTTTTTTATAAGCGACAGCGTCCAGAATAATGGCGGCAACAATGAGGACAACCCCGCCAAAAAGCCACATCGCGTTGCCCTGCGGAGCAAACACATAATTGATGATTACCCCCAGCGCCAGTGCAATGCCCACTCCAACCGGGAAAGCCACTGCCATGCCCGCTATGGCCATCGCGGCAACCAACAGGATGTTTGAAGCATTGAAAATTACTCCTCCCAATACCGCATTCAGAATATTATGCCCTTCAGCCTGTCGAATATCCTCCACGAATCCTCTTCCTGCCGGTCCGCTGCTTCCCAGTGTAAATCCGAGTAGCAGTGCAAACAGGAGTATCCCTATGACATAATCCCAATAATACAATTCAAAACGCCAGGATTTCCCGGCAAGTTTCTGGGTATTGCCCCACGATCCCCAGCAAAGCATGGTTACCACGCAAAGGATGATCGCCAGTGAATAAGATTGTGGAATAAACATAATTCGGATTATTTAACCGGTAAATGCATCATTCTGTTTTCGATAAATGTACTCATCTGATCTACTGGCATTTTCTGTTTCACATAAAGATGGTGCCCCTGAGGATTGTTCTCCCAGGTATTGCTTCCATCAGGATTTACCACGATCTTTCCCCTGACCGTATCGAAAAATCCATCGGTCCCGTATACACCAATGAGAACGGCAGTCTGGTCCCAACTCATCCTTCCGTTTTTATCTTCTTCAGAAAGCGGAATGCTGATCCTGAAAACGTCCTTTACCGGACTGTTGCGGATAGCTGAATGAATCAGTTTTAGTCCGGTGAAAATACCATTCCCGATTTCAAACCCGGAGAAAATGATCTCCCCCGGCCAGTTGTTAAAAACAGATGCTGAGGCAGTTGAATCGATAAAAACATTGAATTCTCTTCCTTCGGGGAATTTTCCGGCCATCGAAACCAATTTCAGTACCTTTTTTTTAACCAGATCAGCACCATTCAGCGGTGAAAACTTATCAGGCTGTGATTTCAGCAGATTATTCAGATTGGTGAGAAATCCGACTGTCACGATGGTTACACTCTGATCGGGTTGACCCGCAAGAGCTTTCCGGTACACCTCAACGGCATCCGCAACTTCACCAGTCGATTTTACCTTGTGCGGGTAATTTGCGACGATCGAATCGGCCCAGTGCTGGGTGGATTCCATGCTGGCACCCGTAGTTTTCGGCGCTCCGAGAGGTATTCCGGGCCTTCCGAAATAGGTATTGATCACCTCAATCGAAGGTGCTACCAGCTCCTGTTTGTTCGAAGCAACCGTTGCCAAAATCTCAGCCCTGCCACTATCGGCCATGGCATGCAGAAAAGCCAGGGCGCCGACATCGTCATAATCAGGACCGAGATCCGTATCGAAAATAATTTTAACCGGTATTGCCGCCTTTTTGCCTGTGGAGTTGGTGCAACCCCAAAACAGGAACAATGCCGCAAGCAGCAAAGAGAAAAAATACTTCATAGGTCAAAGTTTTCAGGGTAAAAATACAAAAGATTTGATCAGATGAAATCGATCATTGCTTTCATAACTCCATGCTGATATCCTGCCACCATATCGAACGCCTCCTGAGTCCGGCTGAACGGGAAAAAGTGGGTAGGCATCCGGCTAACATCGATCTTTTTATCCTGCATCAGGCCAAGCGCCTCTTCCAGCGCATTGTTCTGGCGCCTGACATGCTGAATGCAGATCTCCTTGTGACGCAGTTGATCAACCGGGAACGACCAGCGGTCGAATTCGGGAATTCCGATGATCATCAGTTTACCGCCCGGCTTTAATAATCCGATGGCCTGATCGGCGGCTTCCTGCTGACCACAGCACTCGAAAACCAGGTCGAGGAGAGCAGGCTCATGTTCCCGGATGCGGATAACCACATCCTCGCGGAGAGGATTAACCGTCATGGCAGCCCCGTATTGACGGGCTATGGCCAAACGCTCCTCAATTTTATCGGTCACATAAATCTTTCCGGCGCCCTTATACAAAGCCGGCAGCAAAACGCTCATCCCGATGGGCCCGAAGCCCAGTATACCGATTTTCTTACCCGTCAGGTCCATCTGCGCCAGTCGCGTTGCATAAACCCCGATAGAGAGCGGCTCGGATATCGCCGCCTCCACATAGCTCATTTCAGGAGGTATGGGAAAGCAGCTCGTTTCGGGCATCACGATAAATTCCGACAAGCATCCGTCGGCCTGACCGGGATTACCCAGAAAGGTCAATTTACGGCAGGTGTGCGGTCGTCCGGCCAGGCACTGGTCACAAACAAAACAGGGCATTGCGGGATCGATGGCAATCCGGTCGCCCGGCTTCACCCGGCTAACCCGGCTGCCGGTAGCCACCACCTCCCCGGCGCCCTCATGACCAACCGGAAACGGATATTTCACTACCTGACAACCGATTTTCCCGGTGGTATAATAATGAACATCCGACCCGCAAACTCCCACCATCTTCATCCGGATCAACACATCGTTATCCCGGACAATCTCGGGTGCCGGCCTGTCAACCATCGCCATCTGCCTGATTCCTGTAAGAACAGCTGTTTTCATAACGCTATCGTTTTTGCCTGAACAGCCACTCCATAATGAGCGGATCGTTGTATGCCGCCAGCCATGAAAAATGGCCGACCTCCGGATATAAGGTCAATCCCGGATGCGCACCGGCTCTGGTTAAAGCTTGCGCCATATCCAGCGAAAATTGAGGGTCAACCGTGGTATCTTCGGATCCGTGAAATATCCAGATGGGTATTTTTTTGATCGATTCTGCCCTTGAAATGTCCCCTCCCCCGCAAACCGGAACCGCAGCAGCGAACAAATCGGGATATCTCTCGATCGCATCAAAGGTTCCGAATCCTCCCATCGAAAGCCCGGTAATATAAACCCGGTCAGGATCTATTGGCAACTCTTTGGTCAGTTTTTTAATCAGTTGGATAAGCAGCTCCATGGTTTTGGAGGGGTTGTCCATCAGTCGCGCCTCATCGGTTTTGCGGCTTCTGGAAAAATTCGACCAGCTCTGCCCGGCAGGGCACTGCGGAGCAATCACGTAAGCCGGATACATCTTCATCGCCTGGTCGGTGGCAAAGTTCATGACGCCCCATTTCAGCTGGGCTTCATTGTCATTTCCCCGTTCACCCGATCCGTGCAGAAAGATGACCAGCGGATATTTACGCAAGGTATTGTAATCCGGGCTCAATTGCCTGTATTTCAACGTATCTCCCTGATCGCCAATAAAATTGCCGGCACTGAACAGAGATGCCTGGGCAAATAATATACCTGCACCTGTAAAAAACAAAAATGCCTGCAGCAGAATAATTGGCTTTAATACTGATTTCATCATGGTCAAAGGTTTTATGGTAACCAGGATTTCAAAGATAACGATTTTGTACACCAGGTTCTTTTCCGGCGTCTCTCTTACAAAAATACATGACACGGATATGAAAAGTGATCTGATTAGTTGCACTTGTCAACAATTAGTCATTATCTTTGCCCCCTCATAAAAAACAGCAATGGAAAAACAGAGTTTACCGATGGCAAACATTGGAAGGATGATGCATGGAGTATTCCGGATTTTCAAAAAGCGGGTTGAAGAGCAAAATCAGGAAGAATTCAACATTTCCCCTGAACAGCTCGGCCTTTTGCACGCAATAAGTCATCACGAAGCCGATGTCATTCAGAAAGATATGGCTGAAATGATGTGTAAAGATAAATCGGTCATCCTCAGATTGACAGATTCCCTGGAAAAAAAGGGGCTGGTCAGGCGGGTAACCTCTCAGGAGGACCGGAGGAAAAATTATCTGATGGTCACAAAACTGGGATTCCGAGTGCAGGACGAGTACCTGGTGATAGTGTCAGGCTTGATGAAAGAGTTACAGGAGGGATTAAGTCAGGAGGAAATTGAAACATTTGACAAGGTTGTCAGTCATATACTTCGGAAAACAGAAAATTTATTATAGCCGAACAAATGGTTGTGATAAGCAACAATTGATATACGAACCCGTTTACAAACCCATAAAAGGACCAAAATTTTTAGTTTATAATTTACAGGTAAATGAAACACAGATTAATGATTTTTGCCTTAGCATTTTTGTTTTGCGGCAATTCATTTGCGCAACAAAAGCTTAGCCTCACACTCCAGGAGGCACAGGCTTATGCTTTGGAGCACAACCGCACGCTGAAAAATGCGGCACTCGACGTCCGGAAAGCCGAAGCCAGCCGGTGGCAAACCATCACTTCCCTGATGCCCCAGATGAGTGCATCCATTGATTATGCCAACATGATGGGATTCAGTCTCACCATGATGGGATATAATATTGCGATGCCTGCCTACGGAACACTGGGTGTAACCACCTCCATCACCGTGAGCTCTGCGCAGATCATCGGGATTCAGATTGGGACCATCGCCAAAAAGATGTCCGACATATCTCTGAAACAAACCGAACAGCAGATCACCAATCAGGTTAAAACCCTCTACTATTCAACATTAGTCATGGAAGAGACCGTTAAACTGCTTGAGAAGAACCTCGAAAACATGAACAAGTTGCTGGTACACACGGAGCAGTCGGTAAAGGTTGGAGTAGCCGGGCAGACTGACGCCGATCAGATCTCCGTTCAGGTGGCTTCGATGAAGGCTACCGTTAGTTCCACCAAACGGTCGAAGGAGATGCTTTACAACGCATTGCGTCTGCAACTGGGTATTGATGTAAATACCGAAATTGCTCTTTCTCAGACCATTGAGGACCTGATGAATGTTGACAAGGCCATGACGCTGCTCACCGAAAACTTCAATCTTGATAACAACTATAATTATCAGTTGCTGAAAGAGAGTGTCGCCCTGTCAAAAAAGCAGGTAAATATGAAGCAATGGGCTTATGCCCCGTCGGTTAGTACTTTCCATCAATATTCAGCCAAGAAGTACTTCAGTGATGAAGAGACATTTGACATGACCCCTCCGAACATGGTTGGACTTTCGATGAGCGTTCCGATCTTCTCGAGCGGCAGCCGCTACAAGGCCCTGCAACAGGCTCAGATCGATTACAAAAAGCAGCTCAACACGCTTGCCGATACCGAAGAGGCGCTGGTCATCCAGCATAAGCAGCTGCGTTACAACCTCACCTCGGCCTTCGAAAGCTATGAAACCCAGCTGAAAAACATCGAGGTAAGCCAGCGGGTATTCGATAACATCTCGCGCAAGTATGAGCAGGGGATCGCTTCGAGTGTCGACGTTACCACCACAGGCACCAGCCTGATATCTGCCCAGTCCAGTTACGTGCAGGCATTAATGGAGCTGGTTACGGCACAGGTCAACCTCGAAGAGCTTCTCAACACTAACAACAAAAACTAACACGTTAAAAATAACAAACCGAATATGAACACTCTTTTTAGAACAATGAGTATATGCAGTCTGGCGGTGGTTCTTGCCAGCTGTGGCGCAGCCAAAGACAAAGAGCAGGTTGTGAAAACCGAGCGAATTGAAAAAGTAAAGGTTGAAACGCTCGCCAAAACAACCATTGCACGGAAAATCGAACTTTCAACTACCCTGGAGGGATATGAAACGATGAACATCGCCCCTTCGGTAACCGGTAAGATTGAACACATTTTTGTGGAAGTCGGAGCACGTGTAAAAGCCGGCGACATGCTGGTACGCATGGATCAGAATCAGTTGAATAACACCAAACTCGCCTTTGCAAATCTCGGTGTTGAACTGGAGCGCATCAAAACGCTTCGCGAAACCGGTACCGTATCGCAGCAAACTTACGACCAGTTGAAGCTGAGCTGGGATCAGACCAAACAGAGCCTGGGATTTCTGGAACAAAACACTTTTGTAAAAGCCCGGATGTCGGGTGTTATTTCTGCCAAAAACTTTCAGGATGGCGAGCTTTACGGTGGTGCCCCGATCCTCGTTCTCACCCAAATCCACGTGCTGAAAGCCCTGGTTAACGTCCCTGAATCCTATTTTCCCGACGTAAAAAGCGGAATGAACATTGAGCTTCGTTCAGATATCTATCCGGATCAGGTTTTCCCGGCTACGATCGAAATTGTTTACCCGACGGTAGATGCCCGGACGCACACTTTCCAGGCAAAACTGAAAATTCAAAACGGCAGCGACCTGCTGCGCCCGGGTATGTTTGTTCGTACTACTCTCGAACTGGGCCAGGTGGAAGCCATCATGGTACCTTATCAGGCTGTGCTCAAACTGGTCGGATCAAACGAACGGTATATTTTCCTCAACGAAAATAGTGTTGCCAAACGTGTTGGGGTAACACTTGGCCAGCGTTTCGACGAAAAAGTTGAAATTCTATCAGACAAGATAAAAGTTGGAGACCAGCTGGTCAGCGTTGGCCAGGCCAAACTGATTGATGGCGTGAAACTGAGTGTAGTACAATAATATTTGAAAGATGAGTATTTATAAATCAGCGATACATAAGCCAGTAACGACCATACTAATATTTGTGGCCATGCTGGTGGTAGGCATATACTCGTTCACGAGACTGCCTGTCGATCAGTTCCCGGAGATGGAGGTTCCATACATATCGGTAATGACCACCTATTCCGGAGCCAGCGCCAGTGAGGTTGAAACCAACGTGACCAAACTGCTCGAAAACAGTCTGAACTCGGCTGATGGTCTGAAAGAGATGACCTCAACCTCTAAAGACAACATGTCAGTGATCATGTTGGAACTCGAATGGGGAACCAACATCGATGAAGTAGTGAACGACGTAAGGTCGTATGTGGACATGGTAAAGGACTATCTGCCCAGCGGATGTTCCACTCCATTCATCATGAAGTTCAGCACCAGCATGATGCCTGTTCTGCAGTACGCCGTTACTGCCAAAGAGAGTTATGCCGGACTCGACAAGATTCTGAACGACGAGGTTGTGCCTCAGCTCAACCGGGTTAACGGTATCGGTAACATTTCCCTCTCGGGTTCACCAAACCGGTATGTTTATGTCGATCTCGACCAGGAAAAACTGGATGCCTACAATATTCCGCTGGAGCTGGTGGGCAGTGCCATTGCCAGTAACAACCTGAACATGTCGTCGGGTACGGTGAAAATGGATAAAGAGCAGTATCAGCTTCAGGTACGCAGCGAATACGGGGAGAGCGCTGATATCAACAATATCGTGGTCTCCACCACCACCGAAGGAAAGCAGATTTTTGTCCGCGACATCGCCACCGTCAGGGATACCATTAAAGACCTCACCCTGGATGAAAAACTCAACGGAAGAGACGGCGTTCGCGTGCTGATCACCAAACAGTCGGGCGCAAATACCGTTCAGATCTGTAATGATGTCAGAAAAGAGATGGAGATCATTAAAGAAAAACTTCCTTCTGATATTCAGATTGATGTGATTTACGACTCATCGGTATATATTCAGGACTCGATCAACAGTCTCGAGGAATCCATATTCTACGCATTATTGTTCGTAGTACTGGTTGTACTCTTCTTCCTCGGGAGATGGCGTGCCACACTGATCATCAGTATTACTATCCCGATCGCCCTCGTGGCCTCATTTGTCTATCTGGCATTCGTTGACAGCTCCCTGAACATCATCTCGCTCTGTTCTTTAACGGTGGCCATCGGATTGGTGGTGGATGACGCGATTGTGGTACTCGAAAATATTACCAAACATATTGAGCGGGGAGCCAGTCCGAGAGAGGCGGCCATTGCAGCTACCAATGAGGTGTGGGTATCCGTTATCGCCACAACCCTCGTGCTGGTTGCCGTATTCCTCCCGCTGACCATGCTCGGTGGCATGGCCGGTATCATGTTCAAGGAATTGGGCTGGGTAATCACCATTGTTATCAGTGTATCCGCACTGGTTGCTATATCCCTTACCCCGATGCTGGGCTCCAGACTGCTTATCTCTAAAAAAGTAAAGCTCGATGCTGCCGGTCATCTGATCGAAGAAAAAGCAAAGAATACCTGGTACGAAAAAACCATCGGTCGTGCTCTCGAAGGACTGAATGTCTGGTATTCAAATGCCTTGCGTTATTGCCTGCACCACAAACGGATCACCCTGCTCGTAGCAGCACTCCTGTTTATTGGTTCGCTGGTGCCTGTCGGAATGGGACTGATCGGTACCGACTTCATGCAGGAGAGCGATGAGGGTCGTCTCAGCGTAACTGTTGAACTGCAGCGCGGAACCCGTATTGAAGAAACACTGAGAACAGCCCGATTGCTGGAAAAACGATTCATGTCCATCGCGCCGGAAATCAAGATTATTTCCACAACCGCAGGATCCAGCGATGAATCGGGATTCGCATCGCTCTTCTCATCAACGACCAACAGCAAAATCGCCATGACCATAGTATGCAGCGATAAAAATGAGCGCAAACGAGGCATCACAGAGATTGCAGAATCACTTCGTATGGAGATGTCCGAATATCCTGAAATCACCGACTACAAGGCCGAGATCTCCAGCAACTTCATGGGTGGCAGCTCTACGACCGTCGATGTGGAAATCTATGGTTATGACTTCGATCAGACAAGCATCCTGGCTGAGAAGATCAAACAAACCGTTAAAGATAATGTGCCCAGTGCCCGCGACATCACCATCAGCCGTGAAGAGGATCGCGCAGAGCTGAAAGTCGTTGTGGACAAGGAAAAACTTGCCCGCCACGGACTCTCCTCGGCAACCGTCTCAACCTATGTTCGTAACCGGATCAACGGTATGGCCGCCGGCTTCCTCAAAGAAGAGGGCGATGAATATGATATCGTAGTCCGTTTGAAGGAGGACAACCGCAACTCCATCACCGCGATTCAGGATATGTCGATCCCGGTACCAACCGGTGGTTTCGTGAAACTGAGCGAAGTGGCCTCTGTTGAAGAGTATTGGACTCCTCAGGCAATCGAGCGTAAAAGCCGCCAACGCGTAGTTACCGTGAAAGTTACGCCATACAAAACCTCACTCGGCCAATTGGCTGTCGGGGTGGAAAAAGCGCTGAAAACCGTCGAAATCCCGCAAGGCGTCACAACCCGTATTGCCGGTCAATACAAGGATCAGCAGGAAACATTCGCCGACATGGGACTGCTCATGCTGATGATCGTGCTGCTGGTATACATCGTAATGGCATCACAGTTTGAATCATTCAAAAAACCGCTCATCATCATGATGGCCGTGCCGTTTGCCATATCGGGCGTTATTCTTGCCCTGCTGATAACGGGAACCACCCTGGATATGATCGGGGCATTGGGTGCCGTTATGCTGGTCGGTATTGTGGTCAAGAACGGTATTGTGCTCGTCGACTACACCAACCTGATGCGCGACCGCGGACATGAGCTGAACGAGGCGATTGCCCTGGCCGGTAAATCCCGTTTGCGCCCGGTATTGATGACCGCTCTGACCGCCATCCTGGGTATGTTGCCAATGGCGCTCAGCACCGGTTCCGGTTCTGAGATGTGGAAACCGATGGGTGTGGTAATCATCGGTGGCTTGACGGTTTCAACCATCATAACACTGATCGTGGTTCCGGTACTGTACGGTGTAATGTCGCGCCACGGAGAACGCGACAGGGAAGAAAAAGAACGCAAGAACTTTATCTTCATGCAGTTATCCGATGATACTAATGGCAAAAAAACAGGAAAAGAATGAAAGCAGTAATGATCATTTTCAACCAGGCTAATACCGAACGTGTGGAATTCATGCTCGATAAGTTGGGAATCCGCGGATTCACCTTCTTCGAGCAGGTTCAGGGCCGCGGAACCCTCGACGGGGCTCCTCACCGGGGAACCCACACCTGGCCCGAAATGAACTCATCTGTACTGACCATGGTGCAGGATGAACAGGTTGCAGAACTTATGAAATCGGTACATAAACTCGATATCCGCCACAAAGAATACGGAGTGCATGCATATGTCTGGAATATCGAAGGTTCGGTATAACCGGGCCTGATACTCCCTGAATGATGGGCCGGAGCTATTGATGATCAGTAGTTCCGGCTCATTTGTTTTATTGCTTCAGCACCTTCAGCACCTTCTCCAATCTTCCCGACTCTACTTTCACCAGATACACCCCGGGCGTTAATGTATCCATGTTAATCCTGTACTCCCCGTTCAGGCTCGTACCCATTTCAGAATAAACCAGGGTACCCCTGATATCATAGATCTTCATGAAGATCTCATGTCCCGATGGGGCCAATCCCCGGATCGTCAATATATCTGCCACAGGATTCGGATATAACGAAATAATCTGATCGGATCGACCAGGTTCATCAATCCCATTGTAAGCACTGAACAGCTCCCTGATGCTGAAAACAACCGGCTCATGCATATAAGCCGGCTTGCTCTCTTTGTAAACAGACAGCGAAAATAGATCGAGCTCAGGGGCATACTGCATGAACTGCAGATTGTGAATCAAACGCGAATGATCACGCAGGAGTTCCCGGTTTTCGGTTAACCCGATACCCGTTCCTTCACCCATTTCGCCAGCCACACTGTTGTATCTCTCACAGTAATTAAGCGCATCGTTTCTGGCAATCTGATTATTGGCGGTATATAAGTTATCGCCGGGAATCTTATCCTCATATCTGTTTGATCTGAATGTCAGGTAAGGATTGGTCGGCGCTACTTCGGCAATCATCGCCACAAGGCTGTCGGAAACTGCAGTTGATTTAGCCACCGCACTGATTATATATCCGGAAGCATAGCCGTTGGGATGGTCCATCAGAGCCGATCTCACATCCCCCGTATTGTTTTTGCCATCAGAATTATAATCCAGTTTCTCGATGGATTTCCGGAGCGAGATCCAAATCGGTTCATATTTTTTCCGATGCGAAGAATTTCCCGAAAAATCGTCCATCTGGTGCTGGAAAACTCCCACATTCTGATTGAATCCCGATAAGACTCCGAATATGCCGCTGAAACCGATGCCTGCCCAGGGCTGCTCATCTTTCTCCGAGGGAAGATTAATATATATGATCTGGTTGTTGGTCAGGGAACTGGACACCGTCCAGTCAAGATGCCTCGTAATAACCGACTTGCCCGCCAGATCTGTTCCTGTTGTTGCATCACCCCAACTGATCAGGCTCGAACAACCCATGTCAAGCGGAGAATATAAAATCCGGGCAATATCCAAAAACGAATTACTGATTAACAGGTCAACATAATCCATTCGTTTCGTATTGGTGCCGGCATCATTCATCCCATCAATTACCGCTCTGGCTTCCACTTTAAAAATGGAATCAAACTTCAGATCCAGTTCTTCTGTCACGATCGACCTGGCAGCAGAATAATAAATGCCATACATCGGTTTCAAATAGTTATTGAAAACCTGGGTAATTCCTGTTCCTAATAGATATCCATAAGCATATCCACGCTCATAATGAGTCCCCCACACCTTTACGACCTGAATGTTGCTGGTGTCGGCAATGATGACTCCGTTGACCTGGGATTTCAGATTCAGTGTAAATGCCAGGACAATGCTTAATAAGATGATTTTTTTCATTGTTGGGCAATATTTAGTGTATTCAGAACAAATTACTTCTTAAGATAGAGCAAATGATTACAGAATACTACATTTGAACAACACAGAACCAACGATGAAGATACTAAGTAATTTCCTGATTACCATCATGATTGCCTTCGCGGCACTCTTCGCACACACCGGATTGTACGGCCATTCAGGAAAACCCGGATATCATATAATCATTGATACCGACGGAGCTATCGACGACCTCAGAGCCGTCACTACCCTGCTGGCCTGCAACGACGTCCGTGTGCTGGCCATCATCGGATCTCAAGGGACTCTGACGGCTGAGGCATCGGCTAACAAATCCTCGAGCCTTCTGAAATTTTTCCATCATGAGGGAATTCCGGTCGGACTGGGGCGCTCCCTGGATCAGAAACTGCCATTCTGGAACGGGTTCGCCGGATCGGTACCCTGGGGAGATTCCGACAGTGTGAAACCAACCCACTATCCCGAATCCACCTCGCTTTTGAATGAGGTGACCAAATCCTATCCTCAGAAAATCACCGTGATCGCCCTGGGAGCCCTTACCAATATTGCCGGTTGGCTTACCGCTAATCCCGATAAGATAAGGCAGATCGACCGGATCATCTGGTACAACGAAAAAAACCTGAAGCAGGGATACAATTACCAGGTTGACCCCGATAGCTATCAGACGATCAAAAAGTTGCCCATTCCCTTACAGATTGTTTCCAACGACCGGTCCGACCTGGTGTGTGATAAACCCTTTGTTCAAAAACTGGATTCTGCCCGGTCAGCGTATGCCGGTCATCTGGCTGATATTATGAAAAACCTCGGCGTATCGGACCCGGGGACACAGCTCCATCTGGGGCTGGCCGACGATCTGGTACCGGTTTTCCTTACCTGTCCGATCGTTTTCACTTCAGACGACGACCGGCAACCGGCAACCTATACCCTCGAAAAAAACATTCCCGCCAATTATTTTAACGAGCTGATGGCAACTCTACTGGTATCGGGTTCGAAGCCAAACAACCGTGTTTTCAATGAATTTCCGGCAAATCCGGAGATCTACAAAAAAGAGATTGCTGAAATCATGCAACAAACCATCGCCGATTATGGCCTCCCCGAATGGAAATCGGTGGTTCTCACCAATGAAATTCACGGACATACCGGGATTTACTCGATTATCGGCGTTAAGATGGGCATCCGTGCGCTCGAATATTTCAATGTCGGTGTCAACAACCTCGAAGCCAATACTTATGCCGGCAACCAGCCGCCACTGAGCTGCCTGAACGACGGTATACAGATCAGCACCGGCGCCACCATCGGCCAGGGCCTTATCCAAGTCAATAAAACTATCCTTCCAATACCCACTGTCGACTTCTCCTTTAACGGCCATAAAATCCGGATCGAACTCAAAAAAGAGATCGCTGACCTGATTGAAGCCGATATCAGCAAAGGCGTGCAGGAGTTCGGCATGTCGGAATCGTACTGGCTCTACGTCGAAAAACTCGCCTACCGGTACTGGAAGGAGCTCGACAGGCATGAAATCTTTATCATAACCGTAACGCGTGACGCGTAACGCGTAACGAAACACGATACTCCCATGAAACCCCTAACCCTAAACCTAACCCTCCTCCTTTTCCTGACCATCCCCGCCCTGTCACAAACCGTCACCGATCCCGATAAAAAACTGGAATGGTGGGGCAATATCGATGGATATCTCAACCAGCAGGCAAAAGTCACACTCAGTTTGGCCGATCAGGCACTGAGAAGCACACCGCCGTCGGTTAATGATCCGGCTATCAGAAAAATGGCTTACCTGATGATTGACAACGTGTTGCATGAAGAAAAGGCTCCGTTACAACCAGCCGTACAGGACTTTTTCCACCATCGCATCGCGGAAGCCGTCAGGGAAATCCAGACTGAAAAAGTCAATAAAGGCGCCGTTATCTGGAAACTATACAACCATGCCTTTGTGGTAAAAACCCCGTCGGTGACCATCGGGTTCGATATCCAGCGGGGCATGACCGGCTCCGAAGATTTCATGCTGAGTCGTCAGCTGATGCAGGAGCTGGCCGATGCCATCGACATCCTGTTTGTATCACACAATCACGATGACCATACCGATATGGTTTTTGCCAAGATGCTCCTCGCCCAGAACAAACCGGTAGTCACCCAAGCCGATATCTGGGCCGGATCGCCCATCTACGGGAAAATCATGCATCCTGAAAGAGATGCCAACCAGATTCAGAAAATCACCATTCCGCTTAAAAACATTGAATTACAGGTTGTTGTGTATCCGGGACATCAGGGGGCTGATCTTCAGAACAATGTCTATCTGGTTTACTCCCCCGAGGGAATCACCTTTCTGCATTCTGGCGACCAATCCTGTTCAGCCGATTTCAGCTGGATCGATCAGGTGGGTGACAATCACAGGGTTGATATTTTGATGATTAATTCCTGGTCAGTATATCCCGAACAGCGATACGCAAAAGGCTACCGCCCGCGTTTGATCATTCCGGGACATGAAAATGAGCTCGGCCATACCATCGACCACCGGGAACCTTACTGGCTCAATGGAAACCGTTTGGACAACAAAACAGATTTCCCCTGGATACAGATGATCTGGGGAGAAAAATATCACTATCTGCCGAAAAATTTCAGGCGAGTGAAATAAAGCAAACATAAACACTATTCACTGTGAGCGAAATTAAAAACATCGTATTTGACTTTGGAGGGGTTCTGCTCGACTGGAATCCCAGGTATCTGTATCGCAACGTGTTCACCAACGAACAGGAGATGGAACACTTTCTCGAAAACATCTGCACCCCGGCCTGGAATCTCAGGCAGGATTCAGGATATCCGATTTCGCAGGCTATAGAAGAGCTGGTGGCCGAACATCCGGAATACAGCACGGAAATCAGCATGTTTTATGGCGATTGGGCACAGATGCTCGGGGGCGAAATCATCGACAACACCCGGCAAATCAAGGCGCTGAAAAGCAAATACAAAATATACGGACTCACCAACTGGTCGGCCGAAACTTTCCCGATCGCCCACCAGCGATACTCCTTTTTCAAGGACTTCGAAGGAATTGTGGTATCCGGTCAGGAGAAACTGATCAAGCCCGATGAGGCAATCTATCAACTCCTTTTATCCAGATATAACCTCCTGGCCAATGAGTGCCTGTTCATCGATGATAGTTTGCACAACATCAAGGCAGCACAAAAACTGGGATTTTCAACCATCCACCTGGCCGATGGCACCAATCTGCATGAACAACTGATTCAGCTGGGGATATTGTAGATCGGGCCTTCTCATCAATATCAGGAGTCCAGCGCGGATAATCTACCCGATAGCGTACAGGGGAATGTTTTCCATCCAGGACTCCTCCTTACGATCCGACATAGATGTCCGTATAGCTTTGTAAGGTTTATACTTTTCGCAGAACGATCTGAAACTTTTTGCTTTCAGATTATCCCCGGATTTCACCTCAACCGAAATGATCTTCCCTTGTTCCTGGATGACAAAATCGACTTCCGATGTGCTCCGGTCGTTTGTCCAGTACCCAATGTAGCGCTCGCTGTCCAATCGCAGCTGTTGCATTACAAACTGTTCGGTGAGAGCACCTTTGAACTCGGTAAAGATCTCATCGCCCTCAATGATCGTCCTGACATTAAGTCCGGCCATGGCTCCCAGCAGCCCGACATCGTGAAGGAATAATTTAAAAACAGAAATATCCTGATAAGCAGCAAGCGGGATGCCCGGTTTTGATACCCGGTGGCATTTCAGCAGTAACCCGCAATCGGTCAGCCACTGAATGGCCAGTTCAAAATCTTTGGCACGAGCCCCCTCCCGGATTACTCCATATACAAATTTTTTATTCTCCTTGGCTAATTGCGAAGGAATGCTTTGCCAAACCATACGGATGCGGGGAACTGTTTCATTGGGAACATGTTTTGAAAAATCCCCTTCGTAAGAGTGAAGTATCCTGTTTTGAATACGACGAACCAATTGCCAGTCGCGCGTTTGGGCATAAGCATCCACCACTTCGGGCATTCCCCCCACATAAAAATAGTATCGTAGATATTCCTTCAACTTCTCCGAGAATATTGAAATGACACTCCAATCCCTGGCTTTTAGTGCATCGGCCAGCGCTTTCTCATTCTGAGACAAAAGAAATTCAGAAAAGGAGAGGGGACGTAAATCCATAAAATCCACCTTCCCTACCGGAAACGAAACACTGCTGTGCAACCCCATGCCAAGCAGGGAACCAGCCGCCACCACATAATACTGTGGAGCTTTCTCACAGAAATACTTCAGAGAGGTAATCCCGTTATCGGCCGACTGTATTTCATCCAGAATGATCAGGGTATCCTCTGCTGTTATGGTCGTTTGTGTATGTATCTGGAGCACATTAATGATCCGTTCAATGTCAAAATCATTGATAAAAATCTTTTGCAGCGCCGGGGTCTCCTCAAAATTCACATAAACAGATTTGGCATACGAGGTTCTGCCAAACTCCTGCAAGAGCCATGTTTTTCCTACCTGCCGCGCACCCCTTATAACCAGGGGTTTACGGAATTTGCCCTCTTTCCATTTCTCCAAACCGACAACCGATTCCCGATACATTTGTTTATTTTTTTGCAAATTCTGTAACAAAAATACACTTTTATCAAGATAAATCTGCACTTTTGATACACTTTTATCAAGATATAAGTGTGACAACACAACTGATTTATCGTTCCACGATCCCTTTTGCGAAAATGAGAAAAATGGTCATCGCCACCCTGCTGTTGCTCTCAGGTCTCACCCTGCAGGCTCAAAACCTCTCCATAACCGACCGGAGTTATTTTCTGGGCCGGGATTACTATGTGCTTCGCAGTGGCAACGCCAAACTGATCGTCCAGTGCGACCAGGCCGACACCGGTCCCGCTTTTACCTACCTGCTGTTCGATGCGGAAACGCCCAAACAGAGTCAGCGTAAGGCAAAGGCGTTCAATTACATACCCGATAAAGGCTTTTCATCCAGCGCCCTTACCGTGATCATGAGGAATACCCGATATACCGCACTGGGACTAAACACAATCACCCGCTGGTGCACCGTTAGCGGCATCCCCTCTGTGGAGGCTGTCTGGTGGGCCGGCGGAATTCAGGTGACCGAAGTGATTACCCCGGTATCGCTGAGTGGCGTATTCAAACGCACCATCACACTGAAATCGTCGGACCTCGTGGCCGATGACACGCTAAGCCTGCAGCTGTCGGTGCCGCTACCCGCCACAGCAACCGCGAAAAATGCGCTGGTTTGCCGGAATGCGGAATCGCTGATTGCTGTTTCCATTACGGGCAACTACCCGATACAGATCGCCCCTGCGAAAGAAAGCCTCACTGTTGGTCCGCTGCCCATCAAAATTGGGGAAAAGAAAATCATAGAAACCTATCTGGCTTTGCAAACCCCGGCAACCGGTGCAGAACCATTCTGCACCAGGATCGCCAATCCGGCCAAATGGCTGACGCCTGAATATGAAGCTGTTATATCCGGATGGAGTAACTCCAATACGCTGACCACCCGGGATACGGTTGTCAGGAATCTCTTCGACAACTGCCGGTATATTTTACCCGGATTTGTCTCCGACTCGGGCAAGATGGATGCGGGGATATTTGAGTATGGCGGTCAGTGGGTGCGCGACGCTTCGAACACCGCACTGGGGGTGATCCACATCGGGGAATTTGAGCTAGCCAGGGCGATTTTGGAACACATGTTGAAAAACATGATCACCGATAATGGTACTACCATGATTTCCAGCGGTTTTGACAATCCCGATCGCGAGCAGTTCGATCAGATGGGGGAATTTATACATGTGATGAAGAGCTATGTGGACTGGACCGGTGACCTGTCGCTGCTAAAGGATTATTCCGATAAGATTGTCAGGATGATCGAGCGCCCGCTGCGGCCCGAGTTCCGCGACTCCACCGGCATGGTGCACAACCGCCGCGAGTTTTGGGAGCGCACGTTCGACGATGCTTATGAGCTGGCTTATCAAACCTGGCTCGTGCAGGGGCTGCGCGATGCCGCCGATCTCGCAAAGTACCTCAACTCCGCATCCAAAGCCGCTTACTGGCGTGCGGAGGCCGACAAAACCCTCAACAGCATGCTGAATCATCCAACCCTGAAGCTGGTCGACAATGGACATCTGACCAAGCGGCGCAGCACCTCGGGTGCGGTAGTCGATATCGTGAAATTCAGCGGTTGGATCTATGGCGCACCTGCGGGGGTTGAACGCATGAGCCGGCTGATGCCCGATGCCTCGCTGGCACTGCCCATCACACTGGGACTGGTCGATACCCGGTCAGACTTATCAAAAAACACCCTTACCGAGCTCGAAAAGCTCCGGAATCCACGCTGGTCGTTCGGCGGATACGACCGTTATCACACCAGTTCACAAGGCGATCAGCCCGGTCCCTGGACCTTTGCCACCACCTTTATCATGCGTGCCCAGCACGAGGCCGGTGAGCTCGGTAGGAGCCGCCAGTCGCTCGAATGGCTGTACCGCAATGCCGGAGGCCGCACAGGAGCCTGGTTCGAAGAAATCCCGGTGATCAGCGCCCAGGCCGAGACTGCCGGACTGCTGCCCTGGACATCTGCCGAAGTATCCTACTTCATGATCCATCATTTGATGGGTATCAAATTTCATGGCTCACAAATGGTTATCAAACCCGCACTCTATAACGCCACCGGCCCGCTCAGCGCCAACCTGCGGTACAAACAAAACCGCATGAACATCGAAATCAGCGGATCAGGACCGGTATCGTATGCCCTGATCAACGGAGTCAAGGTAAATCCCAATAAAAACGGAGAGGTGGAAATACCCGATAGTTTTGTATCCGGGAAAATTGAAATATTCTGCCAATAACTGATGCTCTGGCTCTTCCCAACTATTTACCACTAGCTGAAGCTAGTGGCAAAGGGAGCCTTACTGCACCCTTACTAATTACCACTAGCTGAAGCTAGTGGCAAAGGGAACCTTACTGCGCCCTTGCTAATTACCACTAGCTTCAGCTAGTGGGTGCGGGAGAGTGCCAGCACCCACCTTCACTGCAAGGCCAGCCCCTTCCATTCACACCAATTATTGCACAATCCACCGTATTTCTATGGTTAGCGGCCAGCATAATGACACGTGCCACATGAAATTATTTTGCACGTATCGTGCTTTTATTTGTATATTTGCACGTGTAGATTTTATTGACAAAACACAAGTGCCATGAATACAAAATTGACATTGACGATTGAGCAAACTATCATCGAAAAGGCAAAGAAATATGCCAATGGTAAAGGTCGTAGTTTATCCGACATTGTTGAGAACTACCTGAAAGCTATAACAAAAGAGGATAATGAAGAACGTATCGACCTTACCCCGATTGTAAAATCATTAAAAGGCACGTTTAAGACTCCCAAAAACATCGACTACAAAAAAGAACTTTCCAAAAGACTTACTGAAAAATATCTTTAGCAAATGAAAAGAGTTCTTATTGACACAGACGTAATTCTAGACTTCTTTTTTGACAGAGAGCCGTTTTCTGACGATGCTGCAAAAGTTTTGTCTCTATGTGAATCCAGAGAAATTAAAGGCTTCATCACATCAGTGATAATCAGCGATGTCTATTATCTGTTAAGACAAAGTTCCACACATGCGAAAGTTGTCGAAAAACTAACACAATTAATTACGATTACAGAAGTACTTACAACTGACAAAGATGTCATCCTTAAAGCGCTGAACTCGAATTTTAGGGATTTTGAAGACGCTTTGCAAAACTATTCGGCAGAATTAAATGGACAAATTGATTTAATTATCACGAGAAATATCAAAGATTTTAAGAACAGCTCTCTTGGAATAATGACTCCAGGGAATTATTTGAAGACAATAATTGCCAGCCGCTAATAAAATCTATATGTCAATTGGGGTTTCGGTGCGAATAACAAAGTTCGCAGCCCGCAACAACGACATCGTAGTTCGACAGGAAAGCAACCCGCAATCCGCATTACCCCCGCGCTAATGTGTAAAACATCGCAACTGCCGATGCCGACATCACCAAAAACGTAATCCACACTACCGTATTGGATAACCATCCACTGCGGTATTCACCCATGATTTTTTTACTACGGGCAATCCGGGCAATCAAAAATATCAAAGGGACCGCCGCCACTCCATTAAAAACGGCAGTAAAAACCAACGCCTTAATCGGATCGATACCAATAAAATTGATCATTAAACCAATAAGTGTTGCAATGGTAATGACCCCATAAAATCCATGCGCTTTTTTGAGTTTCAGGTTGAGCCCGGTTTTCATGTCAAATGCTTCAGACAATGCATACGATGCTGATCCGGAAAGTACGGGAATCCCTAATAATCCCAGTCCGATTATACCTAAAGCAAAAACCAGTTTCGATAAAAAGCCTGCATTGGGGAACGTTTGAACAAGCGGTTCCAGAGCCTTGGCGGCATCGGCGGCTGATTCCACATTGGTGATGCCATTCTGATTTAAAACGGTGGCTGCAACCACAATGATTGACCATGTGGCAATTTCGGAGAAAATCATGCCTATGACATTATCAATTCGCATATTTCTGATGAATTTTGCGCCAATTTTCGGCTTCCCGCTCCGGCTCATCAAATGTTGCTCCTTTTCTTCTTCCACTTCCTGCGAAGTTTGCCAAAAAAACATATAGGGAGAAATGGTGGTGCCCAGGATACCCGTAATGATGAAGAAGAACGCGAAATTCATTTCCACATGCGGCACAAACGTAGCCGCAAGAATCGTGGGCCAGGGTTGATGAACCATAAAGACGGTAATGGGATAAGCCAAAAGCGTCAGAGCCAGCCACTTTAATATGCGGGAATAAACCCTGTAGGTGGTAAAAATTTCCAAAATTAAGATGAGAGCCGTAAAGCCTAAAGTCAAAACAACAAAATTGACCTTAACGAGCAGTTGAGCTGCAGCGGCGAGGGCACCAATGTCAGCTCCGATATTGATGGTATTGGCAACAACCACGAGTAATACCGCCGAATAAAGAACCTTTTTACTGTAATTAGCTTTGATGACAGCCGCTAACCCACGGCCGTTTACGGCGCCAATGCGTGCACACGCTTCCTGAATGGAAGTCATAAGCGGCAACATCAGGATGACTGTCCAAAGCTGACCATATCCGAATTTGGCGCCGGTTTGAGTATAGGTTGCAATTCCCGAAGGATCATCATCGGCCGCACCTGTAACTATTCCCGGTCCGAAAGTCTTGAAAAAAGTCTTTATTTTACTAACAGGTACTTTCATCCGGGATAATTGTCTGTTTTTGCTTTCCATTTAATGAACAGGCAAATTTAGAGGGTGCCAGTAGTGTATTCGTTATATGACTTTTGGGAAATGTTACATGATTCCCACATTGATTGTCAATTACAATTCCTGATGTCCCATGCAATAGCCAGAGTAAAGAAAATGTGTGAATCATGCAACTTTTCCCTGAAATCATGTAACGCTTTCCTTTATTGCCATATAGATCTTTACAGACTATTAATTATTAAATCTTTTACCTGATTAAAGGAGAATAAATATGCCAACATTTGAATCACCCTTTTCCGGATTAGCAAAAGACCGAAAGCTCACGGCTACAGAGCTTGTTAGAGCAGTCCGTTTTTTGGTAGCTGCAGAGTATGAGGCAACTCAGTTGTACATGCAACTTGCCGAATCGACCGACAACAAGCTGGCAATTATGGTGCTCAAGGATATAGCGAATGAGGAACTGGTGCACGTTGGAGAGTTATTAAGATTACTCCGTGAACTTGCCCCTGATGAAGAAAAGTTTTATGCAGGGGGAGCAGAAGAAGTAGAAAAAATAATCAAAAAAATGAAGTAAAATCCTAACATACCATACAGATTTCAAATTATTTAAGCAATGACCCAACATATTGTAAAAATAAATTCGATTAAGCACATCACACACGATGTACTGCGAATTGTTACTGAAAAGCCTCAAAAGTACACCTTCACTCCCGGGCAGGCCACCGAAGTTTCTATTGACAAAAGCGATTGGAAAAATGAAAAAAGACCGTTCACCTTCACCTGCCTTCCGGACAATGATTTTTTAGAATTTACAATCAAAACATATCCTTTGCATAAAGGCGTTACCAACGAACTGCTCCATCTGAAAGAAAATGACAGTTTGATCCTGCATGATGTATTTGGTGCGATAAAATATAAAAGTGAGGGTGTGTTTATTGCCGGAGGCGCTGGTGTTACCCCGTTTATCAGCATCTTCAGATATCTTCAGTCAAAAAATGAAACAGGCAATAACAAACTGATTTTTGCGAATAAAACCAAAGAGGATATTATTCTCGCCAATGAATTCAAGAAATTATTAGGCAAGAATTTCATTAATATTTTATCCGACGAAAAAGCAGAAGGTTATGCTTATGGTCAGATCACCGAAGATTTTCTCAAACCATACATAAGCGACTCCACCAAAAATGTTTATATCTGCGGGCCTCCGCCCATGATGGATGCTATAGACAAACAATTGTTGAATCTGAAAATCGATGAAAAACAAATAATAAAAGAAGCATTTTAAAAATACTTCCGTATGCACTGTCCGAATTTCTTTCATTAATAAAACGATGCCTTCACTAGCCGCTATATCAAAAATCGATTTCCCGTATCGGGTTGATCAACAAGAAGTAAAGCAATATTCAAAGCGCCAGTTTGCTCCTTCTTTTCCACAAATAGAAAAAATGCTGGGCGCTTTTGACAATACCGAGATCAAAACCCGGAATTTTTGCAAACCACTCGATTATTATGCCTCTGTTCATACTTTTCAGCAGCAAAATGACGAATACATCCGGCTTTCACTCGAATATTCCGTAAAAGCGATTGATGCGTGCATTTCTACGGCACAAATCAAGAAGGAAGACATCACCGATATCATATTCATTTCCTCCACCGGACTGTCTACGCCGAGCCTGGATGCGCTTATTATTAACAAAATGAGACTGAGCCAGAATATCGGTCGGATGGCAATTTTCGGGTTGGGTTGTGGCGGCGGCGTATCCGGCTATTCGAAAGCGAGTATCCTGGCCAAAGAAAATCCCGATGCGATCGTACTGCTGGTAGCTGTAGAGTTATGTTCGCTGACTTTTCTGCGAGATGATTTCAGCAAAAGCAACTTCATCGGATCAAGTTTATTTGCCGATGGAGTGGCAGCCTGCATCATTACCGGCGATAATCATCGGAATAAAACAAAGAACAAGATTTCATTTCTTGCCACACAAAGCAAATTGTATTACGATACACTCGATGTAATGGGATGGGAATTTTCTGACACCGGGTTCAAGGTTTTGTTTTCGCACGACATCCCAACCATTATTGCAGATAATATTCGCGCAGATATCACTTCATTTTTAGATAAGCACCAATTGAAAATTGTGGACATCACAAATTTTATTTTTCATCCCGGAGGTAAGAAAATATTAACTGCCTACGAAGAAGCTTTACAGGTGGAAGGTGATTTTCTGAAAAACACGAGAGAGGTGATGAACGATAATGGCAATCTGTCAAGCACTACTGTTTTATATGTATTGGAAAGGTTCTTTAGCCAGCAGTATAAAAACGGTTACGGATTAATGCTATCCATGGGTCCGGGTTTTTCGAGCGAAATGGTTTTACTTCAAATGAACAAAGATTAATATGACGTTCATTCTTTTCATATTTTTTGTTATTTTTTTGAGAATAGGCGAATTAATTCTTTCAAAAAGAAACGAGATTTGGCTATTACAAAATGGCGCTGTTGAATACGGGCACAAGCATTATCCAATTATTGTGGCACTTCATGTTTTATTTTTTATCGCGCTGATATCCGAATATTACACACGACAAACCGTGTCATTCAGCCTGTTTTATCTCGTTTTATATTTTGTTCTGATTGCTTTTAAAATATGGATAGTTCTATCGTTAGGTAAATTTTGGAATACCAAAATCTATCATATTTCGGGTTTGCCTTTGCAGAAAAAAGGATTGTACAAATATATCCGTCACCCCAATTATTTAATTGTAGTTGCAGAAATCGTTGTTATTCCTTTAGCGTTTCACTTGTATTATACAGCAGTAATTTTTTCATTACTGAATGCTGTTTTATTATTTATCAGAATAACTGCTGAAAATAAGGTTTTAAAAATTGAGGCAGGTTCGGTTTTGTAAGCAGTTAAATGACCCGATACTATTTAATGAGCATTTTAAAAACCTACCATGAGCAAAAATATTTCAGATCAACTGGTTGAAATACTGGTTGATGCAGGCATCCAAAGGATCTATTCAGTAACAGGGGATAGTCTCAATCACGTAAATGCTGCTGTGCACCGTAACGGTAAAATCAAATGGATACATGTGCGGCACGAGGAGACTGCTGCGTTCGCTGCCGGTGCAGAGGCCCAGTTGAATGGGCTGGCCTGTTGCGCTGGAAGCAGTGGACCAGGACATGTGCACCTGATAAACGGATTGTATGATGCGCACCATTCATCGGCTTCCGTACTGGCCATTGCTTCTACCATCCCAACCAAAGAATTTGGAACCAGTTCATTTCAGGAAACAAATACCATCAAGCTTTTTGACGATTGCAGTTGTTACAATCAGGTTGCTGTTACACCTGCACAATTGCCACGCATGTTACAGTCAGCCCTTCAACATGCCGTACATCAAAAAGGGGTAGCGGTTTTAGGTTTACCAGGTGATATTACCGACCTTCCGGCAGTTGATGCCGAAACCACCACCTCTCTGTTCCGGAACAGGCCGGTTGTCAGGCCATCGGATAATGAGCTATTGCAATTGGCTGCACTGCTAAACGCGCACAAAAAGGTCACTGTTTACTGCGGATTGGGCGCTGCGGAGGCACATGCTGAAATTATTGAGCTTGCTGAAAAGTTGAAGGCCCCGGTAGCCTATTCCTATAAAGCCAAGATGGCGATCCAGCATGATAATCCTTATGAAGTAGGGCTCACCGGATTACTGGGGATTCCCTCTGCTTTTCATAGTATGCATGAATGTGAACTGCTTGTATTATTAGGGACCGATTTCCCATATACCCCTTTCATGCCGGTTAAAAACAAAATTGTACAGATTGACATAAAACCGGAAATTCTCGGGCGTAGAGCTAAACTCGAGCTGGGACTCTGCGGCGATGTAAAAGACACCTTGCAGGCGCTCCTGCCAATGATAGAGATGAAGGAAGATGCCACTTTTCTGGATATGCAACTGGAGTTTTATCAAGAGGTAAAAAAGGATCTCCGGATCTATGTTAGGGATCCCGGAAAACCAGATGCTATTCATCCGGAGTTTGTTGCCTCCATAGTCAATGAGTTGGCAGACAAAGATGCCATATTCACGGTAGATACCGGGATGTGTTGCGTATGGGCTGCACGGTATATCGAAGGAACCGGCGGGCGAAAAATGCTGGGTTCATTCAACCATGGTTCCATGGCTAATGCAATGCCGCAGGCCATCGGGGCAGCACTTGCCCGTCCTGATCAGCAGGTAATTGCTTTCTGCGGAGATGGTGGTTTATCGATGTTGATGGGTGACCTGATGACCATTGTTCAGTATAAACTGCCCATTAAGATTATCGTTTTTAACAATCGCTCATTAGGTATGGTGAAGTTGGAAATGGAAGTGGCCGGGATTCCTGACCTGGAGACGGATATGCTGAACCCCGACTTCACCAAACTGGCGGAAGCCATGGGAATGAACGGTATTACCATCAGAGATCCCGGTGAAGTAAAATCCGGATTAGAAAAGGCTTTTCTGCAGGAAGGCCCGGTTTTGATTACCATCCAGACCGATCCTAATGCACTGGCAATGCCTCCAAAGCTGGAATTTGACCAGGTGAAAGGTTTTGCATTATATATGGGGAAAATGATGTTAGGCGGACGAATGAATGAGGCATTTAAGATTTTTTCATCCAACTATAAACATTTGGGCGAGCTTCTGTAATTTTTTATTAAAAACGTCATGGCAAAATATTCAAAAAAGGCTCAGGAAAAAATTGAGGAAGTCATGCATGAGTTTAAGGAAGGAACCTTAAAGTCGGGCAAAAATGGCAAAAATGGCAAAGTAAAAAACAGAAAACAGGCTATTGCCATTGGAATAAGTGAAGCAAAAGAAGCCGGATTAAAAGTTCCGGATCAAAAAACGGCAAATCACCCACGATAACCACTATGGCCCAACATCCCACTGTGCCCAATTACTAATGGACACCAGCCACAGCTATTGGATCAGGTTTTTCATCTCTGATAGCATAAGTTGACAATTCTGCCAATAATGCCGACAAGCTTAAGGATGCACAAGCAATTCGTTTATCGGCAGCACCGTAGTAAATATACAGGGTATCGCCAAACAAGGCTGTACCAGTCGGAAAAACTACATTATTTACCTCTCCTTTTAATTCCCATTGAAGTTCCGGGGTAAATAAAGGGTAAGGTAAACGGGCAATTACTTTGGTCGGATTGTCAATGTCCATCAAGGCAGCGGCACAAGCCGAATAAACAAGTCCTTTATTAGTTTCTTCGGCCCCGTGATATATCAGGAGCCAGCCTTGCTCAGTTTCGATGGGAGGGCAACCACTTCCGGCGTATTTCGCTTCATGCGGATAAACAGGTTCAAGCACAATATGATCCTGTAGGTTCATAAAATAGTTTATCCAAAAATCTTTAGTTAGCTCATCCAGACTTTTTACGGAAACAATTTGAATTCCCGGACGAATCCGATGCAGAAATACCAGATTGCCATTAATTCGCCGGGGAAAGAAAACTAAATTTTTATCCCATAAAAGTATTTTTTCAGGAGCTGCTTCCTGATTGTAAAACTTATGATCGCGATAATAGTTTTCCCTCACTTTACCTGTCTTTTCGACAAGTAAAACAAATTCAGCGTAGGTTATTGTAGGAACAATGATTCCCAATTTTTCAAAATGAATCAGATCTTTGGAAGTTGCCAATGCTCCAAGTGCGTTAGTTCCATCGTAAGCGGTATAGGTCAGATAATACAGGTCATCAATCTTTACAATTCGTGGATCCTCAACACCCCGTGATTCATATTCGAATTCAGGAACTATGATGGGTTTCTCCCATCGTTCAGCAATTTTTAGAGGGCCATTCAGCCTGCAATAACCAATACTGGAATGATTTCCTTCCTGCACTGCTCTGTAGAAAATATGAACATCGTCACGTTCACGAATTGCCGCGGGATTCAATACACCTTCGTTTTCAAATTCCCGATCTGTTTTCGATAAGAGTATACCTTCTCTTTTAACTTCTATCATAAGGTTGAATTTTATATTTGACTCAGGCTGATCAATTTGAGGATTCTTTTAGACTCACAAGGATTTCTTTTGCTCTGTTGACCTCTTCGGAATTTCCATTGTTGAACAGGAAATCCTGCACGTTTTAATTCATCGATCGATTCGATTGCTTTCTCATGGGTATCATATACCCCAATAGTTGTATTCATGGCTTGTGATAGTTTAATTAATAAGGAATATCACTCCCTAAAATATTCATGCAGAATACGTATCCATTTTATTTTCAAATCAAAAATATGTTCAGCCAACCATATAAGTGTTACAAAATTTTTAAGAAAATTTGTATTATTCACACATATGGGTTGATATCGGAACAAACGGACAAGTTTTCAGGATCTTCCCGGTTACTGTTTCACTATTTTCAGATAGCTTTCATAATCTGAATATAGCTCACCCACTCTGCTGTTGGGTTTTAGGAAGATCCTCCCGCTTGGGTTATCCGGAATGACGTTAAAATGGCTCAGTATATGGTTGCCGAGCAGTGTTGCCCTGATTACCGGCAGCTGCCTCTGGGCCAATAGTCCCGGCTTCAATCCCGATATCGTAATAAAACCCGGCAGGGCTGATCGCATGTAGATGTCGTTGGAGTCCTCCCTGAGCGTATTGATCCACAGGCCTACCGGAGGAAGCTAAAGCAACGCCTTAAAGCAGAGGGCCAGAAACCCGAATCCTGACCAGGCCTTCTAATTATCCCCTCAACCACCGCGCCCCATACTAATTACCACTAGCTTCAGCTAGTGGGTGCGGGAGGGTCAGAAACCCCAATCCTAGCAAGGCCTTTAGGCCAATGCCTCCCCGAGCACCTCACTAATCGCCTCCAACCCACTGCGCCCCATACTAATTACCACTAGCTTCAGCTAGTGGGTGCGGAAGCAGGCCAGAGACCTCAATCACTGCCCGGCCTTCAGGCCAATGCCTCCCCGAGCACCTCACTAAGCTCCCTCTACCCACCGCGTCCCATACTAATTACCACTAGCTTCAGCTAGTGGGTACGGGAGGGACAGAAACCCCAATCATGGCCAGGCCTTTAGTCCAATGCCTCCTAGAGTACCTCACTAAGCTCCCTCTACCCACCGCATCCCCCTATTAGTTACCACTAGCTTCAGCTAGTGGTTGCGGGAGGGGCCAGAAACCCTAATCCTAGCCAGGCCTTCAGTCCAATGCTTCCAATTCCCGAAGGCCAGTCCTAACAATTCCCACCTAATTATGCACAATCCACTGTATTTCTATGACTATCAGGAACAACCTATTGAAAGGTTTTATAATTTGGACGGACTAAAACCAAGGGACCGAAAATGAACGAAGAGTTTTATAAGAAATATGGACGAAAGGTTACGGGTATAAAAAGTTATGCCCAATTTTATGATAGCATTACTCTTAAAATAGAAAAGAAGAATAATTTTCTGGAAATATTTAAACAGATTTAAAGAATTCATTATTAACTTATCTGTCTCAATATGAAGTGTTTTTTGCAAATTGTATGTCAGATACTTATTGCTCAAATGGCAATTGCACAGGAACCATTGTTTACAATCAATTATGATGAACTTAAAATTGATGGGTTGAATTTAAAATTGACTAAAAATGTTGTTCTAGAGCATTTTGGGAAGCCTATCCGAACTTTTGAACCTAAATATGAATGTGGCTTTTTATCTGAAAGAGAGCAGGGTGAAAAATACTATTCGTTACAGTTTGTCTTTTTGACTTTTACCGGAAATGAAAAAGAAGAATATATACTTGAGAAAATTGAAATGAATCCTGATTTAAAAAACAAAATTACTTATAAAGGGAAAGAACTATCATCGAAAACCACTAAGCAGGAATTTGATATAATGTTGGGAACTAATATTGAAGATTCTTTACTTCTCTACTTTAAAAACAGAGAAGATGGGATGATATTTACCTTTAAAGATGGATTTCTAAATAAGATCCAATATTGGTCACCGTGTTAGTTAGCACAAAAAGCTGTATTATGTATATACTCTGAACAGTAACTAATATTTTAATATCATAATATCTCTAGAATTTGTAGAATCAATAAACCAGGCATAACATCAGTTACCCGCAAGTCGGGTTTTGGTGCTTCATTGGCAGGAATATAGTATTTTGAAAGGCAACTCTTCGTAGGAAGTTTTCGCTTAAAATCCCGCACTGCATATAGCCTTCTACGTTATTGCGCCCTACATATTTCCACCTGTCTCGATTAATCATCTAATGGAGCTTCAGAGAACCTATCGCAATACTCAGTTTGCTGCAATGTCGCGATAGAAAATAAAAGGAGTGTCGAACACGGAAAAATGAATTGAAAAAACTGAAATAAACAATAGCGCAAGTGCATAGCTACCAAACCTTAGATGGACCGACAGCAGCAACAATAAATCGGTAAAGCAATAATAAAAAGCAAGCACATTCGTTTTAATCAGGACCAAAAAATAACCTTATGAAACCTATTAAAATCATTCTTTCAATTTTCATGATCGTGGTAAATTACAGTGCTTTTGCACAATACACGATATTAGGCAAGACGTCAAATTTAAAAGACAGCTCATTAGTACTTTTGCGAAATATGGATCAGGACTTGCCTTTTGATACAGCTTTAGTGATAAACAACACATTTAAATTTCATGGTAATGTTCAAAAATGTGATCAATTTTTTATTCGAACAGAACCATATAGCAGAGGGAACTCGAGATTCATTTTTGTTGAAAATACGGATATTACAATCGATTCCCGCGACCGGCCACTTTCTAAGGCTATTATCCATGGCGGTAAATTACAAGAACAAAGTTACCAATTGGACCTGTTTTTAGATGAAAACAAGACATTTAAAGAGATTCAGGATCAAAAATCAGTGTTTATTATGATGCACCCCGATTACGAATTTTGTTCATACATGATTACTGATATGGAAATCAACATGAGTAATCATGATATACAGACTCTATTTGACGCTTTAGATAAAAATGTTAAGAATTCGAGGTGGGGAGTAAGTATTAAAAATTATTTGGAAAAATCGAGGGATTTTAACGTCGGAGACAAGTATGTGAATTTTACATTAAAAGACACTAATAACAACACTGTCAGCTTATCTTCTTTTAATGGGAAAATATTTCTGCTCGACTTTTGGGGGTCATGGTGTGGATCATGTAGAATTGAACACCCCGGTTTCGTTGAATTATATAAAAAATATAAGGAGAAGGGTTTTGAAATAATAAGCGTGTCATTAGATGGGAATTTAGATAAATGGTTAGCGGCTGTAAAACAAGATCAACTGACATGGACGAACACCTGCGAAACCAGTGGATTTAAAAGCGATATCGCCGTTACTTATAAAACCCATTCAGTACCACACAACTTATTGTTTGACAGAGACGGCAAATTAATTGGGAAAGATTTGAGAAGTGAGGCATTAGGGAAACAATTACAAATGATATTTCGGGAAGAATAAAAATTGTCGCTCCGTTGGAGAATAACGCACTATCTGAAACGAATTTTTCCCATGTCCACCCATAAAGTTTTAGTCATTCTTATATGGGAATTTTATGAGGGCTGGATTTAACAATTATCATAGACAGTGATAAAAAAGTACAAACACATTGCATATCAAAACGATATGTCAACCTGGGTTTTGCTACCGAAAACAAAGCCCGCAACCAGCAAGGGCATAGGGGTTCGGCTGGAATGTAACCCGCAAACGGCTACTTTTCATGCCTGTACCAAAAACATTGTGTAATTTTACCACCTGTAACATTCTATTAATGAAACAAATCTTGACATTATTAATCGTTCTGATGACAGGATCATTATATGGACAAGCCTTTTTGACTGAAAAAAAAATGGAATGACTTATATGCTTTCTATGCAACTTGTGATTGCACAAAGTATGAAACACATTAATATTATTCAACCGGAGACTCAATGATCAACAGAAATTCATACAAAATCCTTTATGACAGCACATTCTACCGATTCGATTGATGTATTGGGAGAAAAAAGAAAAATCCTTTATCTGTCAGATGCCAGAGAAAACGGAGTCTACTTTATCCGGATTGATCAAAACACTTACAAACTGATCAAAAAATGAAGATACCCGTAATCCTTAATTGCATATAGATCCGGAAGTAAACCACAACCTATTAAACAAGTAAAAATGAAAATCAAAATCACATTAATATTCGCTGTTATTTTGCAAATACATTCTTATGTATATGGTCAATATGAGCAGGCGATTCCTATTAATACTGATAGAGACATTACTTTGGTAACAATAAAAATCGGCGAAACGATAATCCCAAATATACTTCTCGACACAGGTTTCTCATGGGATGGGATTATTATTTACAATCCTTCATACAGAGACTCTATCGATCTTAGCGGGGCTGTTCAGGTATCTCTCGGAGGAGCTGGAAGCGGTAATGCACAACAAGCATTGATGATTGATTCTGCAAAATTCTCCATAGGAAATGTCAATCTGACAAACCAACGCATAGTCCTTCTCCAAAGCGATCTCTACAAGGGATTCCCCACAAATGGCATTATCGGTTATTCCATATTGGGACATTATGTTGTTGAAATTGATTATGATAAAAACATCCTGACACTTCATAGCCCGGAGACTTACCATGCCGACTCAAGCTGGACCAGCATTCCGATGTATTTTAAAGACAATCACATCCCCTGGGTAGATGCTTCAGTATCGATTAACAAAGAAAAACCGATTCTTCTTTCCATGTATATCGACCTGGCTGCCAGAGATGTTTTGGTATTGCTTGAAAAACCTTCTATGAAGTTTACTTTGCCTGAAAATACAACCGATGTGTTATTGGGAACCGGCTTGAGTGGAGATATTTACGGGAAGAATGGAGAGATCGCCGAATTAATCATGGGTCCGTTTTCTTTAAAAAAGGTAATGGCTTCAATCGCATCTGCCGAAGTAAGATCAAAACAGAAAGATGCAGACGCTATTCTTGGTAGCGGCTCTCTCAAAAAATTCAATATAATTTTTGATTATAAGAGCGGCAAATTATTCTTAAAACCAAACTCAAAGCATGAAAACAACAGCCGGACAAGATGAACGGATAGCGAAAATGACATTTGCTTCGGTATATCCGTACTATCTCGCAAAAGTGGAGAAGAAGGACAGTTCGGAATAAATAATTGGTTTTCTAATATTTACCGGCTGATTCTGATCGAATGATTATCCGGATAACTGAAGGAATTCTGAATGATCCAGCGTGCTTTGTAAATCTTCAAGCCCGGAATCCGGAGGATCGATTTTCCGCTTAAATCGATCACTTCATCGGTCCACCACTGCTCTTTGGGAACAATAACGATGGGCGTTTTACCTTTCGAATCAGCCGAAATGCTTTTTATGGCGTGGTATCCGGATTTCATTTCCCGGAGCTCTTTTTCCCCGATATTGAATATCCAGGCCTTTTCCTGCGTGGTAACAAACAGGGCATCCTCACCCGGCACCGGAAACAGGTCGTGCCCATACTCGTCATCAAATTTCAGAGAATCAACCTGCTGAAGTTCAGGTACTTCATTTTCAAACCGATAGATATAACTTCGGATATGGTTGTGGTCGGCTGTCCACAGCAGAGCTCTTTTCTGATCCCAGACCACATTGTGGGCTAAATCGCAATTAAAGGAGCGCTGGACTACCCGATCGGGGAAATTCACCGTATCGGTTTTAAAAACCGTCAGACTGTTTCCGGTACTGGCTGCGCAAACGATATTTCCATCGGGCAGTAGCTCCACCGAATGGGGGTTTTCACGGGCCTGGGCATAAAACATCACTTTATGGTCGCCGATCCGGATTAAGGCGCATCCCCCGCCCGAAGCGCACATCAGCACATATTTCCCGTTGTACACCACTTTGGCATCGCTTGGATTTATGAACCAATCGCGGTGTTCCCGGGTGGCCGGACACTCAGCCGGCTTCCACTCCCAGATGATTTTGCCGGTGGTTACATTGGCAATGGCGATACGGTTTTCCGACTGTTCAGCCAATATCACACAGTTCCGGAATTTTTCATACCCATCGGCATAAACAGCGAAAACAGATATTCGCTGAAGCAGGATGAAAATCAGAAAAAAGTTCAGGCGCATAGTTTTTCGTTTACCACTCAAAGATATCATTGTCTCCGTTTTTTGATATTTTAACCGGATAATATCCGCGTTATGAAAACACCTGGCGATATTCAGCTGCTCAAAACAGATCGCGATAGCCTGTCGGATCTGCGCTCATTCTATTTCAACTCGTTACCCGAGTTTCAGGAGTTATATCTGGAATTACTGGTGGAGGAGTCTGATTGTTTTGTGATCACGCTCGACCGGAATGGTATTGGCTATTTTATCAAAACGAAAGATAATATCCTGGTTGAATTCTATTTAACGGATGATTATATTTCTGAGGGCCCATCCCTGTTTCAGGATATCATCAGAAATTATTCCATTCGATCGGTTTATTGCAAAACTTTTGATGCCCTGTTGCTGAACTGTTGCGTGATGTATTCTGCCGGATATAAGATCATCGGGACTTTATTCAGGAGTTTCAACGATACGGATTGTTATAAAATTGACGGTTTAATCCATAGAATCGCCGGAGAGCCGGACTATACCTTTTTGCTGCAGCAGGAGGATGGTTTGTATGAAACCCCGGAGGAACTGGAAAGATTTGTTAAGGGCGGCAATATCACCATGTTCCTTAAAGACAATGAGTTGTACGGTTGCGGGTATTTAATCAGGGTTCATGAGGATTGGGACTTTTATGATATTGGCATGTGGGTGAATCCGAAATTCCGTCATCGGGGTGTAGCCACCGGCATCATATCGCATCTGAAAGAAACCTGTTTGAAGAACCATTGGAATCCGATAGCCGGCTGCGCTTATGAGAACACAGCCTCGCAGAGGACCCTCGAGAAAAATGGGTTCACCAGTAAATACAAGCTGCTTGAATTCAGTTTCCGCATGGAACCCCATATGGTTAACTTATCTGAAAAGAAACTGGTCGGTAACCGGTTGACCATGACATTGGCCGAAAACAAAACCGCTGATTTATGGAGGACTTTTATGCCCCGGCGAAGAGAAATCACCAATCCGGTAAATCGGGAGCTGATCTCTATGCAGGTTTATGATGAACCGATGAAGCCAGGTGATCTGAATCAGGAATTTGACAAGTGGGCTGCTGTGGAGGTTACTGATTTTGAGAATATCCCTGAAGGGATGGAGACTTTCAGGCTGAGCGGAGGTCTTTATGCGGTGTTCCATTATAAGGGGGCCAGCACCGACAACAGCCTGTTTATTTACATCTTCACCGTTTGGCTACCCAACTCGGGCTATGTTTTGGACCACCTGCCTCACTTCGAAATTTTAGGAGATCGGTACAAAAACGGCGATCCGGATTCAGAAGAAGATATCTGGGTCCCCGTTAAGATTGCCGGATTTGAGAAATAAAGCATAGTTTTGCACCGATTTTCTTCGGGGCAGGGCGGGAATCCCTACCGGCGGTTAAAGTCCGCGACTCCTTGAAAAAGGACTGATTTGGTGAAACTCCAAAACCGACAGTAAAAGTCTGGATGAGAGAAGAAAAGTATAGTACAGGTCGGGTTCCGCATAAGCGTTCCAACCTTTACTATTCAGTATGCCTGCTCCGAGGAATGAGTGTTAACCATAAAAACGGAGCAAAATGACCACCCTGAAAAAGTTCGGTGAATCCCATAAAGACCGGGTTGAAAGAGCCATTGGCGATCTTCGGCAAGGCAAAGGGATCTTACTGGTGGATGATGAGAATAGGGAAAACGAAGGAGACATCATCTGGCCGGCCGAAAAAATGACCGAAAATGATATGGCCCTGATGATCAGGGAGTGCAGTGGAATAGTCTGTCTTTGCCTGACCACAGACCGATGTAACGAGCTTGGGTTGAGGCAAATGGTCGGGAACAACACCAGCAAGAATCAGACTGCATTCACTATATCCATTGAAGCCAAAACAGGCGTAACGACAGGAGTTTCAGCCAGGGATCGGTTAACGACCATCCGGACGGCGATAGCCAATGGCGCCACAGCTGGCGACCTGGCAAATCCGGGGCATGTTTTTCCACTGGCTGCGAAACCCGGGGGCGTCATGGAAAGAAGGGGGCATACCGAAGGCAGCATCGATCTGATGAAACTATCAGGGTTGCAGGAAGCCGCCGTTTTGTGCGAATTGACCAATGTTGACGGAACCATGGCAAGACTTCCTGAAATCATCAGTTTTGCTGAACATCACGACATGACGGTAGTGTCAATCGAGGACATTTATCAATACAGATTGACTGCCCACGGCACAGAGCAGTGACTCCCTTTTGAGTAACTCAAAGAATGTAGTTATCTTTATATGTTAATGGAAGGATAATTACATCAGATGATATCATTCAAAAAAAGGGGATATGGATATGAAAAACAGTCCATTAGAGGCGAGGATCAGGGAACTTGAAAGAGAGAATGCCATCCTTAAACAACAGCAGATTGAGATTACCGAGGCCAAAGAGCTGTATCTGAAAATATTTGAAGAGTTTCCGGCTTTGATCTGGCGTTCGCGCCTGGATAAATTGTGCGATTACTTTAATAAAACATGGCTCGATTTCACCGGCAGAACGATGGAACAGGAGTTCGGGAATGGCTGGGCCGAGGGGGTTCATCCTGACGACTATGATTTTTGTGTGAAAACGTATGTCGAGGCTTTTGATAAGAGAGAGGCCTTTCTGATGGAGTATCGCATGAAAAACAAGTTCGGCGAATACCGGTGGATCCGGGATTTCGGGCGGCCGTTTTACGATCTGGACAACTCGTTTCTGGGGTATATCGGTTCGTGTTATGACATTACAGAGATCAAAGACAATGAGCTGAAACTGGTAGAGTTAAATCAAACCAAGGATAAATTTTTCTCTATCATCGCCCACGATTTGCAAAACCCATTCAACTCAGTCAGAGGCTTTAGCGAGCAGTTGATGGAACTGGCCAGGGCAAAGGACTATGAAAAGATCGAGGAATTTGCCGGTATCATCCTGCAATCGTCAGACAGAGCGATGAGTTTGCTGATGAACCTTTTGCACTGGGCACAAACACAATCGGGGAGAATGCCATTTAATCCGGCACCTTTCGATATAAACACGGTTATTCATGAGATCATCCTCTTGTTGAAAGCCAGTGCAGAGCAAAAATCGATCGTCATTGCAACCAAACTCTCTCCCGGTATCCAGATCAATGCCGATAAAGCCATGATCAGTACGGTGATCAGAAATCTGATTACAAACGCCATCAAATTCACCATGCCCGGAGGAAAAATCACTATCGCCACAGAACTCATAAACAATGAGTTACACATCATCACCACCGACACCGGGGTTGGAATATCGAAAGAGCGAATCCATAAATTATTCAAGATTAGCGAGAACAATTCCACGCAAGGCACCCTGAAAGAAAAAGGAACCGGTTTGGGGTTGATCCTTTCAAAAGAGTTCATCGAAAGACATGGCGGAAGAATTGAAGTCGGGAGCGAGGTGGGAACCGGAACCACATTTTCCATCATACTCCCGGATATTCTGTCACCCGGATAGCATCGACCAGATAAATCCGGACTCATAAAACCAGATAATATTCTGTCGGGTCGATCGTTATTGGGAATAAAACCATCAAACACCGATAGCCATGAAACTACAAACCCGACTAGCAATCTCCACCATCATTCTGATCACGATTCTAAGTTCCTGTAGCAGACCGGATTGTAAAAATTCCAATCCGGTTTTCAATCAAAAACAACCGGGTTCAACAGAGTATAAGGCAGAACTGGTGAAACAACTTCAGACAATTGACCGGTCGAAACTGACCTATTGGTTCAAAGATTACGTTGAAGCCGGTGGCCGCGAATTGCTTCAGTTTGATGTACAGGGAGACGGGTTATGTGCCGTTATGGAGATAGAGGTTGAAGACTGGACCAGACTCGCGGATCTGCGAAAAAAGAAAGGGGCATCCTACAGGGGAGCTGAATTTAAAGACCTGAAATTCGACATTCTGCAGGACTCTTCGAGTATCCGGATCCTGTTTAAGAACTATTCTGACATCATCGATTGACCAAACAGGGTTTTGTGAAATTTGTATGTTTGCAACATGAAAACAAACATCCTCATTTTGCTATCGGTTGCATTCAGTTTGCAGTTTGTTAACGCGCAGCAAATCAGCGACTGGAGACCTGAAAACCGTACCGGCGTTTCTGCCGAAACCGGATTGCTGAAATCGTGGCCTGCCGACGGCCCTGCGCTGCTTTGGACGAACCTCGAACTCCCCAAAGGATTTTCATCGGCTTCGATCGGAAACAATTGCCTTTACATCACCGGCACCAAAGATTCACTCGACATACTGGTTGCGCTCGACATGAACGGTAAGATCCTCTGGCAAACCCCCATGGGCCGTGCCTGGAACGAATCATTTCCTGAAAGCCGGGCCACTCCCACGGTTGAAGGCAACCGGGTTTACACCTGTAGCGGATATGGAGATATTGCCTGTTTCGACGGAACCACCGGAAAGATCATCTGGTCATATAAGGCCAGTGAAATGAATAAGGGCACTTATGGAAGATGGGGAATCGCTGAATCGCTCCTGATCGATGGGGATCAGCTCTATTTCTCGCCCGGCGGGCCGGAAACCATGACGATTGCGCTCAATAAGATAAACGGATCTCTTATCTGGAAATCGGCAAGTCTGCAGGATAAACCGGGTTACGTTTCGCCCATCCTGATCAATTACGCCGGCAAAAAGGCCGTTGTTAACGTTTCGCTGGGGCATATTTTCGCCGTAGATGCTTCAAATGGTGATATTTTGTGGAAGGTTGCCCATCAGGTTCCGGCATCTTACAATCCCGACTGGGATCTGATCAAATGCGTCACTCCGCTCTATCAGGATGGGATGGTTTATGTTACCGGAGGATACGATAATGGCGGGATGATGGTTCGCATCGCTGATAGCGGGAAAAGTGCAGAAGTAGCCTGGACTGACAGCTTACTGGATGTGCATCACGGAGGCGTGGTCAATATCGGTGGATATATTTATGGTTCCAACTGGATCAACAACGGCAATGGCAACTGGTGCTGCATCGACTGGAAAACTGGTAAAAAGATGTGGGAAGAGCGCTGGAATTGCAAAGGATCGATCATTGCTGCCGAGGGGATGTTGTATCTCTATGATGAAAAGCGGGGAAATGTCGGTTTGGCAAAAGCCAATCCTGAAAAATTCGAGCTGATCAGCAGTTTTCAGGTCAAACAGGGAGCTTCGGGTCCGTTCTGGGCACATCCGGTCATCCACAACGGAATCCTTTATGTCAGGCACGCAAATGCCCTGATGGCTTACGACATCAAGCAAAAGTAAAGGTCTACTGATTTTTCATTTCCAGTTTCACTTTTCCTTTTTCCGATTTCACCACAAACGCAGATCCGGCGCCGGTTCCCTGACTGAACAACCCCGAAGCGGCTTTCATGAAGTATTTGTGATTCAGGTAATTATAGTCGATGGATTTTGGATTGATCTGCGTGATGGGCAGTTCGGCGCCAGGCTGACAGGTTAATTCCATCAGCCAGTTTTCCAGTCCCTTGCCTTCGCCTGAAATGGCGATGGTGTTTTCGGTAAAGGTGATGGTGATTTTACCGGATGGATGGGTTACCGGCCAGGTAACTTTCAGGGTTCCTTCAGTTGGGTTCTCCACGATCGGATCGCCACCGGTAATTTCGGTTAATTTATTATCAATCATTACTTTAAATCTCAGTCCGGCGATCACGTTTGCCGAGCTCCACTGAAAGCCATCCACCATCGGCAGTGTATAGTAATTGCAACTGGTGGAGGTACCCTTATTCTTCAGGTAATCCGATTCGACATTTTCATCGAAATGATGAATGTCCCTGAACCGCAAAGTTCCGTTTTCCCACAGCAGATTTGCCCGGTAGAACCGGCTGTTGAACCACACGGTTTTCAGGTTCGATGCGGCGTAATCGGTCAGGGCACAGAACGAGGTTGCCGGAGTGACTTTAAAGTTTTTCCGGAACCACTCGCCACTTTGCAGGAGTGTCTGAACCTCCACTTTGCCCTCTTTGCGGAGCCGGTCGATCATTGGCATCTGAATCCGGAAACCCTTTTCCATCTCTTTCCAGGTGAATGAATTTTCCTGACCGGCCTGAGTATAGCCAAAAGCCATAGCCGGGTTGTTCACCAGCTCCCCGAAAAACCATTTGCACCAATCAGGATTGCCACCGCCACCTTTATAAACCGGCTCCAGCGATACCACATGCTGAACCTTGCCGCCCAAACCGGCATCATACTGGTGGATCGGATCGCTCCCAAGCATACGGAATATCGGAACAGGTATCTGGTTTTCAGGATTTTGAGCCGGCATATAAGCATTCTTTTTGCTCGGGTAATAGGCCTGGTTCCAATAGCCGCCCCAGAGGGTATATCCGTCGGTGCCCATCTGATCCTTACAGTTGCAGGATGCCACCAGTCCATATTTTTCGTACATATAATTCAGGGTATGGGCATCGATAAACCACGACCCTGCCGATTTTGGATAGTATCCGAAAATCGCCTTGAAATCCTTCATGTAAGTATCTACCAGTTTCTCCCGCTCCTCAGGAGTGTATCCGGTGGCGAACCCAACGTTCGCATGCCAGTCCCAGGAGTAGCGCCCCCTCCAGGTGTATCCGCTTTTTTCCACCAGCTGTTGCGGAATCTCCCACCAGGCGCCGATCTCAAACTGGCCGGCCGGCAAAGCTTTCAGCAAAGCCTGATATTTCGGATCGATCAGCGCATCGTACTGGAGAAGAAATGTTCCGGGCAGGTTGTATTCCTTCATGATTTTGATCTGCTCCACCACAGTTTCGTACAAAACCTCATGGGTGATCGCCGCATCGCGGGGTTCGCACTCCCGGATGAAGTTGACGATATTCACAATCTTAGGCCCGGCTTTCTGAGTCGGGTTTGTTGATTGAGCCTTGCTTTCAGATATGCCCGAGAGCAGAATGAACAGAAAAATGACCGGGATAATTTTGCGAAACATGATGACAATTTTTTTTGTAAAGATGATATTATTAACGAAAAAGTCGTGACGCGTGACGCGTCACTTGTCACTCGTCACTCGTCACTCGTCACTATATCACCCGCCCGCCCCGTTTCCCACCGCCGGGCCCCAGTTCGATGGTTTTTGCCGCTGCTGCCATCAGCATGGGCTCGTGTGTGACGCAAACAAGGGTATTTCCAGCCCCGATCAGTTCAGTGAACAACTTCAGCAACCGCGCGATATCGTTGGTATTCAGTCCGCCGGTTGGCTCATCCAGCAGAAAAAGGGTATGGTTACCGGTTTTGGATGACAATCCAGAAACCAGTTTAAGCCGCTGTAATTCGCCTGTCGAAAGCGTCTTCAGTAACCGGCCGCTGCTCAGATGGCCCAGACCCGTTTTGCCGGTCAGTTCCAGAATGGATTGCGCCGTTTGTTTTGATTTTCCCTGCAGATGTTCCCCAAAAAACCCGGATAACTCATCCAAAGTGATCTGAAGAACATCATAGACCGATTTGTCTTCAACCCTGATTTCCAGCACTTCATCGGTAAACCCGGTGCCGCCGCAGCGTTCGCATGGAGAGACCACATCGCTGAAAAAATCCATGCTGACTGAATTCGATCCGGTGCCTTCACATTCCGGACATCGGCCATCGCGTGAGCCATTGATGAAATGCGACGATTTAAACCGATGGGCCTTACTGTCAGGGGTATCCGCAAATATTCGGGCAATCAGTTCCGATAGCCCCAGTTTACTGCCGATGGTGGCAGTATAACCTTTGCCGGGGATGGGTTGTTCGATATAAATAACATCGGTGAAATTGCTAAAGCCATTGATATCACTGCAATTCACAGGCCTTTTTGAGGAAAAACTTTCGAAGATCACCCTGTCGAGCAGACTGGTTTTTCCGCTCCCGCTCACACCGGTTATTACCGTCAAAACTCCTGAATTAATCTCAACATCAATATTTTGAAGGTTATTTGCATATGCTTTCGATATCTTCAATCCAACACCAGCCTTGCCGTGTATCTTAACCGGCGCAGAATTTTCCTTACCTCCGAAATCGAAATCCTTGGTTTTACCCGAATAGACGACCTCTCCTCCTTCACTGCCGGCACCCGGGCCCATTTCTATCATATAGTCCGATTTGGCCAGCAGCATGGGGGAATGATCCACCAGAATGATGCTGTTTCCGTGCTGGTTGAGGTTTTCGATCAGGCCGCTGATCCGGCTGACATCCCTGGGATGCAGTCCGAATGAAGGTTCATCGAGGATATAGGTTACGCCGGTCAGCGGCGCCCTCACCAGTCCGGCCAGTTGCAGCCGCTGGTATTCGCCGCCCGACAGGCTTCCTACGATCCGGTCGGTGGAGATATATCCCAAACCCGCCTTTTGCAGAGCCTCCAGCCGGGCAATGATATTTTCACGGAATGCCTCCGCCACCTTATGGTCCAGCTCAGAGGCAAAAGAGCCGTCAAAAAGTGCTTCAAACCATTTGGATGCATCCTCGGCCGCGAGGGCCGTTACCTGTCCGATATGGAGCCCGTTGATCGTATATTTCAGTATCTCAGGTTTCAACCGGTACCCGTGGCAACTGTCGCACTCAACGCCCGTCATCAGATCGAGCATGGCTTCGCCGCGGGCATCGGCATGTTTACGGATGTACTCCGCCTCCACAAGATGGGCAAACCCGGTCCAGGTAGTTTTTAATTGGTAAACCCCTTCATGGGCGCCACGCTTGTATTTCCAGTCCACCTCAAAGATCTCCTCCCCGCATCCGTTCATCGCAACCGACTTTGCCTGATCGTCCAGCTCATGGTACGGAACTGAAAAGTCAATTCTCAGCTTTTCCCCCACAGCCAGTAGTGTGGCCACGTATTGTCCGAATGGTTCCCCGTAAAAACGACCGGTTTTATTGCCATCCAGTGCGCCCGCGATCAGCGGTTTTTCCGGGTTTGTCACCAGCTTGGCTGGGTCGCAAACCGTCAGAGTGCCCAACCCTTTGCATACCGGGCAGGCGCCTTCCTCGCTGTTGAAGGAAAAGGCGGTCGAAAGAGGACGAGGTTCATCGGAGACAGTCCTAGATAACCGACTGAACATCAATCGGTATAAATCATGTAGACCCGTATGCGTGGCGATGGTGGAACGCGGGTTTTTCACCGGGTTCTTTTTCTGCAGCGAGATTGCCGGCACCAGTCCCCGGCACTCCCTCAGCACAGGTAAGCCGGCCTTGGCGATGAACTGCCGGTTGTACGAAGAAATCCCTTCGAGAAATCTCCGCTGGCTTTCGGCATACAGCGTTCCGTAAACCAGCGACGACTTTCCGCTCCCGGAAACGCCGGTCACGGCCGTGATGGCATCCACCGGAAAATCGACATCGATATTTTTCAGATTGTTGGTCTCCAATCCGCCCAGATGGATAGGCGCCCCGACGGTTTCAGCGCTGCACGGGAGGTTCGCCGTTCTGATAACTGAGGAGTCGCGGGCCAGATATTTTCTTAATTCCGATGAAGTCAATGATTTCGGGTCATTAATCACATCTCTGACAAAGCCCTCTGCAACGAGATTTCCGCCATCTGCGGCGCTGCCCAAGCCCAGATCAACCATCCAGTCGGATTGCAGGATGAAGGCCGGATCGTGTTCCACGCAGAGCAGGGTGTGGCCTTTGGCGATCAGCCCTTTCAGCGCTTTCATAAGAACTTCCACATCAGCCATGTGCAGACCGGTGGTGGGTTCATCCAGGATATACAGGGTGTGACTGTTTGCAGAACGCGAAAGTTCGGTAGCCAGTTTCACGCGCTGGGCCTCACCTCCGGAAAGGGTGGTCGATGGCTGCCCCAGTTTCAGGTAGCCCAACCCCAGCTCCGAAAGAATTCCGGTGATCGCGGTGATCTTTTTCTGTCCCTCAAAAAACCGATGCGCCTCATCGACAGTGAGTTCAAGAACATCGAAAATGCTCAGTCCCTGATATTTGATCTCCAGCGTTTCATCGGTAAAACGTTTGCCTTCACACACATCACAAACTATCTCTACATTTCCGAGAAAATGCATTCCGATCTGCTGAACCCCGGCCCCACCGCAGCTTTCACACCGTCCGCCCTTCACCACAAACGAAAACTGCCCTTTTTTATATCCCCGCTGATGGGATTCAGGCAAGGAGGCAAACAGGTCGCGCACATGATCCGACAAACCGGTATAGGTTGCCGGATTGCTCTTGGGTGTCCGCCCGATCGGGGATGAATCGAGATGGATGATTTTTTTGAAGATCTCCGTTCCGCCCGCTTTCCGGATGATGGTATTTTCGATCAGGTCGTCAACCAGACTGGTTTTCCCGCTTCCCGAAACTCCGGTGATCACGTTCAGGGCATGAACCAGAAAATGCGGAGAGATATTTTTAAGATTATTCCGGATAGCCCGTTCGGTGGTAAAGAATGAGTTATGATCAGAGATGATCTTTTCAGGCAGATGAATCTTTTTATCAACCAGGTACTTACGGGTCAGGCTCTTCGGTTGGGGCTGATTGAAAAATGTTTCGGCCGGACCGTTGAACAGGATATTTCCGCCGGCTTTACCGGCGCCCTCGCCGATATCGATGATCCAGTCGGCTTCGCGGATGCTCTGCTCGTCATGGTCGACCAGTATCACGGTATTGCCGCTGCTCACGAGCGAGCGCATCACCTCCAGCAAATTCCGGTGCTCCGAAGGATGGAGCCCCACGCTGGGTTCATCGAGAATATAGAGAACGTTTCGCAAACCGCCGGCGGCCTGGTTGGCCATGCGAATGCGCTGGGCCTCACCGCCACTCAGGGAGGGCGACTCCCTGTTCAGCGAAAGATGCCCGGCGCCCAGCTTCATCAACAGTCCGGTACGCTGAAGGATGGCCTCACGAACGGGCTCCACAACGAGCCGTTCCTGATCATTGACAGATAGTTTATCGAAATAAGTGTGTAATTCCCTGATACTCATCTCCGCATATTCTGAGATATCCCGGCCCCGGAACTTCACCGACAGGGCCTGATCGTTCAGCCGCCTGCCGCCACACTTTTCGCAGGTTTGTGAGCGGGCAAAGCGCATGATGTTCGGGTTGCGCTCCCTCCTTAAAATACCCTCCATTACCGTAAGAATTCCGGTATAGTAATCCTCCTCACGCGGTTTGGCCGTGATGCCGGTCCATTTCAGCCTCGATTCCAGCGTGTGCTTTCCGAAAAGCACCTTGATTTTGGTGGAGCCATTGAGCACCACGCTCTTTTGTTGATCCGTCAGATCCTGCCAGGGGATATCCACGCTGAACCCCTCGGCCCGGCAGACTTCGTCGAGCACGGCCATCGTTACCTGCGAATAGACGATATAGTTGTTGGGCGTGGTCAGCACAAATGCCCCTTCCCGGATGGTTTTCGATGGGTCGCCGATCAGCAGCGACGGGTCGATGTGGTCCTGCACGCCCAGCCCCTTGCATACCGGGCAATATCCATCGGGCAGATTGAACGAAAACAGGCTGCGGTGAAGATGCAGATCAGGAATATCCGATTGGCCGAGACGGGCGAACAGCAGTCGCAGCAGGTCGTACAGCTCGGTGAGCGTGCCCACGGTAGAGCGCGGACTGCGGACCACATTGTTCTGGTCGATGGCCAATACCGGGAACAATCCATCGATGCGGGTCGCCTTCGGACGCGAGAGATTGGCTGATGAGAGGCGGCCCCCGATGAAGTTTTCGAAAAACAGGCGTTGTCCCTCGGCACACAAAACGTCGTAAACCAGACTGGTTTTTCCGCTGCCCGACACACCGGTCACTGCAATAAGCTGATAATGAGGAATCCGTAGAGAAACGTTCTTCAGATTGTTTTCGCTGGCATTTTCGATGATGATTTCTCGCATGGCACAAAGTTGTGGCTAAAAATAAAATATTTCATCTTGAGCGGTAACTTTTTGCGGAGTTATCATATTAACCCCATAGACAAGAATCGTCGTTGCCTTTGCGAACCATCAACCTTGTCACAATCAGAAAAATCATGATAATGTCCAAAAAAAATCAGGTAATGAAAAAACAATCCTTTTTGATCTTACTTCTGATTTCTTGCTGCTTAACTCTATCCGGACAACAATCCGTTCAACTTCAGGGAACGGTGATCGATGAGGGGACCGGAAAGCCTATGCCTTATGCCAATGTGGTGATCAAAAGCAAGCAGATCGCTGCTGTTACCGATGATGCCGGGCAATTCAACCTGCCTGTCAATGAGGCGCTGCTCACTGACTCCATCGTCATTTCCTACCTGGGATATTCCAGGTTTTCAGCCGATATCGCTTCCTATGTAAAGCGAAGGAACAAGACTATCAAACTGGCACCCAATGGTATTCAATTAAAAGAGGTGGTAATTTCTGCGAAGAAGTCTGAACTGATGGATATTATAAAAAAGACCGTTCAGGTATATGAAAAAAACAAACCCAAAAAGACGCACATCGCGAAAAGCTATTATCGTGAAAAAGCCAAATATGACAACCGATACGTGATGTATGCCGAAAGTATCGGATATGCCATTTTTAAAGATTTTGAAAATAAAGATAAAAAGTACTCCTTTTTTTGTGAGAATACCCGGAAAAGCGACAGTAATGAAAACTGGACCCAATTTTCCACAATCGGTAAAGACGATACAAAACTATCAGATGTAACATCAGGTTGTAGCGCTACCTTTTATGCAACCAGAAAAGAGGATAATGAGGGGCCCATCTCAGCAGAATCATGGAAGAGCTATTTATATTCTTTTGATTCCACCTATTATGAACAAAACAAGAAAATTTATGCGATCAGTTTTAAAAAAGGATCCAGTTCCGGTTCGATTAAAATCGGTGCCGAATCCTACCAGATCCTGAGTATAACCTATTTCTCCAAAAAGATTTTCAGCTACTTGTTTCACAAGGAAGTGACCGGCAATCAATTCATTGAATACATCTACCTTGACAAGGTCCCGTTTATTAACCAAATCCGCTTTCACTACCAGGCTGACCATCTGGAATACTGGAATGAATATCATTTACTGGCTCAGAAAACTGATCATTTTAAGTTCACTTACGATGATTACGTGTCTATGATCTGGAATGAAGAGATGCCTTTTGTCGAATATAATCCGGAGAGCTGGGAACTCCATAAAATTCCGGTGGATCCTGACTACTCAACGATTTGCAACCAGCTCAAATCCGCATCAAAAACACTGGAAGAGCAGTTTGTTGCACATTCCGGCAAAAGGTGGATGGTTGACTTTCTGAAAATCTTGCCGACTAACAAAGCGACTTATTTCAATAGAGAAACACAAGACTTAAGAGATATCATCAGCAATCTAAAGTATCTGTTTTGACCTTAAAAAGGAAGGAGGTATTAAATGAACTAACAACAATAACATGGCTACTAAATTCAAGGTAATTAACTTAATGAAAATGAAAATGAAAAAAACAATTATTCGACTCTCATTATGTGTTTTTGCAGCTATTCTTATGTCTTTTAATGTGAACCCTCTTACATCAAAATCTGAGGATCATTCAAGCATTAGTATAGGTGTAAATAAAGCAAATGCTATTGACATTCATATTGGAAGCAACCATTGTGTCTGTAAAGAAGGAGGGTGTCATGATGGTGCATGGATTACATTTCGCACCCTATGTGGATATGGTTCCGATTATGATCCTTCATTAGAACATGAAATGATTTGCGCACTTGAAACCGCCAACATTGCGTTACAAGGTACATATGAATGTACCGAAGTCGTGGAGAATCCTGATAATCCTGATGGGCAATAATACCTGAAAGGATTTTATCGTTGAAATGGGAAGGGAAATCTTTGGTAACTCAACCAAATTTTTCCCTTCCTCTTTTCAGCCCTGCACACATTTGCTTAAGGCACCACGATTATCTACCTTTATGACTAACGACTCGGTGTCAATATACAACGACAGTTACATCACCGTTGTGAAGGATTCTTACGGAATAGAGTATTAATGCAGTAAACAAGAAAAAATTGTCATCTCCAATATCCAATTCACTAACAACCAGAGAAATCCTGAATTTGCACACAATATTCCATAAAATGAAAAAACAATCCTTTCTGATCTTACTTCTGATTTCTTGCTATTTAACTCTATCCGGACAACAATCCGTTCAACTTCAGGGAACGGTGATCGATGAGGGGACCGGAAAGCCAATGCCTTATGCAAATGTGGTGATCAAAAGCAAGCAGATCGTTACTGTTACAGATGACGCCGGGCAATTCAACCTGCCTGTCAATGAGGCGCTGCTCACTGACTCCATCGTCATTTCATACCTGGGATATTCCCGGTTTTCAGCCGATATCGCTTCCTATATAAAGCTAAGGAACAAGACTATCAAACTGGCCCCCAATGGTATTCAATTAAAAGAGGTGGTGATTTCTGCAAAGAAGTCTGAACTGATGGATATTATTAAAAAGACCGTTCAGGTATATGAAAAAAACAAACCCAAAAAGACGCATATCGCTAAAGGCTATTATCGTGAGAAAGCCAGGTATGACAACCGATACGTGATGTATGCCGAAAGTATAGGATATGCCATTTTTAAAGATTTTGAAAATGAATTTAAGAAGTACTCCTTTTTTTGTGAGAACACCCGGAAAAGCGATAGCAAAGCAACCTGGACCCAATTTTCAAGAATGTCTCCAGACGGCACAAAATTCTCAGAGGTAACATCTGGTTGCAGTGCTGTCTTTTGGGCAACCAGAATGGAGGACAAAGAGGGACCTGTCTCATCAGAATCATGGAAGAGCTATTCATATACTTTTGATTCCACCTATTATGAACAAAACAAGAAGATTTTTGGGATCAGCTTTAAAAAAGGATCCAGTTCCGGTTCGATTAAAATAGGGGCCGACTCCAATCAGATCTTGAGTATAACCTATTTCTCCAAAAAGATTTTCAGCACCTTGTTACACAAGGAAGTGAACGGCAATCAATTCATTGAATACATCTATCTTGACAAGGTCCCGTTTATTAACCAAATCCGCTTTCACTATCAGGCTGACCATCTGGAATACTGGAATGAATATCATTTACTGGCTCAAAAAACGGATCATTTCAAGTTTACCTACGGCGATTTCTGGAACATCACGTTCCTTGAAGAGATGCCATTTGTCGAATACAATCCGGAGAAATGGGACCTCCATAAAATTCCGGTGGATCCTGACTACTTAACGATTTGCAAACAACTCAATTCCGAATCAAAAACACTGGAAGAGCAGTTTGTTGCACATTCTGGCAAATATTGGATGGTTGACTATTTGATATTCAACAATATTGATGCTGCCCATTTCGAGAAAAAAGTACAAGTCGGAAGAGATCTTATCAATAATCTCAAGCACCTGTTTTAACTTTAAAAAGGAAGGAGGTAAATAATGAATTAAGTACAATGGCTCTTCGCCGTTTTTTGTGGGTAAAAGAGTTTTAGAGTAACTTACGGGCATGAAACAAGAAGATCTTTTTACGATGGCATTGGGTTTACAAGACCCATGGTTTGTGGAGAAAGTCGAGTTTGTGGTACAAGCAGACACCTTGATTAACGAACTCCACATACAGGTAAATCATAAGCCACGCCAGAAATTTACAGCAGAGGATGGCAAGGATTACCCCATAAATGACCATGTTGATCGAACTTGGCGACATCTGAACTTTTTTCAGCATGAATGCTACCTTCATGCGCGGGTTCCACGGGTGAAAAACAAGGAAGGCAACACCCTGCAGGTAGATGTTCCCTGGGCAAAACCAGAAAGTAGTTTCACGCTTTTGTTTGAAGCTTTTAGCTTATGTCTGCTGCAATCCGGTTCAAGCTTAACGAGCGCAGGGAAGGTCCTGAATGTTGACTCCCGAGTAATCGGACACATTGTATCCTATTATGTAAGCATGTCGCTGATTACGGAAAAGCTGGAGCCAGTTGAAGCCTTGGGCCTTGATGAGACCAGCATCCGAAAAGGGCATAATTATGTTACGGTTCTCACTGATCTTGAGCGTAAAAAGGTAGTGGCTGCTAGTCCGGGTAAAGATGGAGCAACCGTCGGTAAAAGCTTAGAAATCATGAGTAAACGAGGTGCCCAGCCCGAGAACGTTAAAAAGGTTGCGATGGACCTTTCGCCTGCTTATACATATGCAGTCCTGGAGAAACTTCCCCAAGCTGTTATCATTTATGACCGTTTTCATCTGGAGCAATTGTTATCCAAGGCATTGGACACGATACGCAAACAAGAACAAGCCGAAAACCAATTACTAAGAAAATCAAAGTACCTATGGCTCAGAACTAGTGCAAATTTGACCCGGAAACAATCTGATCAAGTTCATTATCTGAGCATAACATTCCCGAATTTAGGCAAGGCATACCAGCTCAAAGAGCAGTTCAAGGAGATCTATGATAACACTGAACCTGCAGACGCTGTGGTAGCACAAAAAGAGTGGATACGGTTAGCAGAAGTGTCGAAACTTGTTCCACTGCAAACTTTTGTAAATACGCTGAAGGCTCACTGGTCCGGTATTGTAACGTACTTCCAAACACGCCTGACAAGCGCCTTTGCCGAGAGAGTCAATTTAAAAATCCAGGAGATTAAACGTACCGCTAAGGGGTACCGGAATCTGAATAACTATATCGCCATGATTTACTTCCATTGTGGCGGTCTTATACTACATACCCACAATTAATGGCGAAGAACCTCAATTATTTACTCTTAAAAAACCTTTTAATTATGCTCATCGAAAAACAAGAAAAGCAAGTATGGCAAACGCCCGAAATTATTGATTTGGACATAGACAAAACGAAGACTGGTATGACACCTGCTGGTACAGAGAGTACTTTGAGCTCTAATTCTTAAACAGAAGACTTCCTGAAAAGTATATTTGAATATACTTCGTCGAATGGCAAAATAATTCGCATTATGCCTTATGAGAATGCTGATGCAAGTTCGATTCAGGTAGTGTACGGAATTTTGTGTAAATGAATTGATAGCTGTCAATTGGGTTGACCATCCGGACTGGAGCCTTCAAACAAGCTCAAAGGCCGGATGGTGACGACGAAAAGTTGTAATTTTAACCTGATTGTCAGCAAGATGAAAGATGAAGAACTTTTCAAGATCCCGGAGGAAGCTCTCCGTAAGATCAAGTCGCTGAAGGAGTACGATGATTACTTCCATGAGCTATACAAGCAAGGCATTGAGGTCATGCTGAAGGCAGAAATGGGAGAGCATCTGGGGTATCCCAAAAACGATCCTTCTGGCAAAAACACCGCTTCATCGTAACCAACGGTATCCATTTTATTGACCACTACCAGAATTTTAATGGTGACGGGAATTTCGACACCTCGTTTGGTGATTCTACGATATGCAGACACCAATTCACTGAGCTGGGAACAATCCGGCCGGTTGTGGAGGTTCAGGATACGATGGGATTAACGGCTCAGATTGCCGGTAAGATGGAGGTAACCATCTGGGACTCCACGATAGTTGCGGATTTCAGCTGGACCCCCACATTTCCGGTAACAGACGATCCGATATTTTGTGATGGCTTGCTGTCGCATGATTCAGAATTCCCCGATCTTCCAATGCAGTACAAATGGGATTGGAATGGAGACGGGTCGGCCAGCACCTGGATCATCTCCTTTAACAACATAAAACGTCAGTTACAATCAGGATATCAGATGACGAGCGGGTCCTATGCGGTGCGGTGTGTAAAAGAGGCAAAGTAGATTACTTTTCCCCATTTTGCGAGCGGATCGGATATTCAGTAAATTTGACGGATCATACCGATCTCACGCGACGATCCGGAATAATCTGCAAATTGGTGGCCACAACGCTCATTCAGAAAGAATATCTGTCAGACCGCAAGCTTCTTCACGACCGGCACCGGCTGAGTCATGAGCAGATCGACCGCTTGCTTGGTGAGCGCTCAGCTAAGGAATTCCTTCAGGAAAAAATGATGAGGATGGTGTCGGTTAAACATTTTATCGACATCACCGATCGGTTGCGTGAAGCTGGCATAAAGTTCCTTTGTTTGAAAGGGCCCCTGCTCTCCTACCGCATTTATGGCGATGCATCTGTCCGGTTTTCTCATGATATCGACCTGCTGATCGACTTCGGTTCGCTGAATGAGATCATCAGGTTGATGCTTGGAGCGCAGTATGAACTGGCGGATGGCTTGGTATGGCCAGTTGAGAAATTCAAGCAAGATCTGCTCAGGCAACACCTGCATCACCTCTCGTTTTTCAATACGAAGTTGAAGGTATGCGTGGAGTTTCATTGGGTTTTAACGATCAATCTTCCAATTCATCAGAACGTTGTATCCAAAATCCTCGCTGACAATCTTACTAACGTGGACTATGCCGGGAGAAGCTTCACCGTGATGAATAAGGAATTCGAGTTGGTTTACCTGTTGATCCATGGTTCCAGTCACGGATGGAACCGTTTAAAATGGCTGGTGGATATCAACGACTACCCGATAAACGAACTGAATCTGGATAAGTGGAAAACGCTGATTACCCGCTTTCATATGGAGCGGATTTTAGGGCAAACCAACTATTTACTTCAGGAGATTTTCCATATGGAGCTTCCTGTAAAGGGGGGCAAACGAATTCCGGCAACGCTCATCCGATATGCGGAAGCGGCCATTAAAGCTCCGTTGGCCAACGATGAATCCACCCGAATGATTATCCGGTATTACCGGTATCAATTTCTTCTCTTCCCACAGCTCCTTTACCGGTGGGGGGTTGTAAAAAGATTCTTTTCCCGGCCCGGAGACGTTATGTCAATTGGTTTTTCGTCAAAAACTGCGTATTATCTGTATCGTCCGTTCAGTTTTATTCAACGAAGGATATTTCGCGTTTAAAATCCTTTAATACAGCAAATTATAATACACGACAAACAACTGGGTATATTAAAAAGAATCCTGGGAAGAGCTAACTCTTGAAAAACAAAGTTCCCCTACTTGCCGGTCAACTCTGTTCCTTTGTTTACCTTTGATAAAAAGTCAAATTATCGTTTACTGCGTTTAATCAATTTGCAATTTGGACACACCGTTGGATTTCGACTTCCCCATCAGTTCAGTTTCGATATCGATAGGAAAGAGCATGGATTTCTCGATTACTCCCATTTATTCAACGTCAAGGATTCAACTTAATGAAACCGATTTTTCCATGACCATTGATGGGGTTGCCACCTATCGGGTTAAAGACGGTCATAAAATATGGGTGTCTCCTCATCCGGGAACGGATACTGCGTCCATCCGACTTTTTCTCAATGGATCCGTTTTCGGAGCGTTGCTGCATCAACAAGGTGCCATCCCTTTTCACGGCTGTGCTTTTGAATATCAGGGAAAAGGGATTGTCATCTGTGGACCCAGCGGCGTTGGAAAATCCTCGGTCACCGCAGCTTTCTGCCAGAGAGGAGCTACATTCATCAATGATGACATTACCCCTGTCCGCCTTGAAAAAGACGGAGCCAGGATTGTGCCGATTAACACCAGGATCAAGCTATGGGATGATAGCCTCAAGGCACTCGAAATTGAAGACTCTGTTTTAGAAAGAATCAGACCGGAAATCCAAAAATTCTACGTCCCTTTTGATGGCGCAAACCACAACCCGGTTCAGTTGAGTACAGTGATCGTTTTGTGCGCCCATGAAGGGAACCTGTACGAAGTGGAGAAACTTACCGGATTAGAGAAATTCAGTTTACTGAGAAAAAACATCTATCGGAAAATGTATCTGAGAGGCATGCCACAGGCTGCGAGCAACCTCTTTAGAAATCTTCTGGATATAGCAGGAAAGACTGAGGTCATCCTGGTAAGGCGCCCCCACCATAGCGATATTTATTCAACCATGGCATTTATACAAGATCAGTTATGACCATGAAAAACATCGTCTGGCTGGTTTCGTATCCAAAGTCGGGGAACACCTGGTTCCGGATTTTCCTGGCAAATTATCTCAAGAATTCAGAAGCCCCCCTGCCACTTGATGAAATTAGAAATACACCCATTTCCAGCAATGCCATTGATTTTGAAGAAGAAATTGGTCTAAATCCGTTCGAGCTAAATATCAGCGAGGTAGATAATTACCGCCCTGATTTCTATAGAAGTCTTTCGTCAAACGCTACAGCCGATATCGTTTTCAAGAAAACACACGATGCCTATACCTATAATAATAACGGAGACCCGATATTTCCGGGAGACATCAGCCAATGTGCAGTGTATATTGTCCGTAACCCCCTGGATGTTTGTGTTTCCTACGCTAACCATTCCTCGTCCAAAATTGAAAAGTCAGTAGCCTTTCTCCTCAATCAAGACGCTAAAATCGGGAGCGGCAAAAGCGGACAACTCCGGCAAAGGCTCTTATCGTGGGGTTCGCATTACAAAAGCTGGAATGAGCAAAAAGCCATTCCCATCTTCACCGTACGGTATGAAGATATGCTCAGAAAGCCCATGGTAACATTCGGCTCCATTTTGAAGTTTCTGAAGATGGAATATGATGAGGATAGAATAACCAGGGCTCTCATAAACAGCGACTTTAAGCTCTTACAAAAGATGGAAAGCGAAAAAGGTTTTAAAGAAAGACTGCAGAATTGTGAACAATTTTTCTGGAAAGGATCCATTGGAAATTACGAGGATCATCTTTCTCCGTATCAGATTGAACGGATTGTAAGCAATTGTCGCGATGTCATGCAACAATTGGGCTATATTGACAGCAAAGGGATTTTAACCGTTTAAAAAACAGCACAATGGAAGTATTCTCAAAGAATCAGCAGATCATTGATGGGGAACTTGATGGGAACCAGGTGATGATGCATATCGAAAAAGGAAAATATTTCGGGCTCACTCCGGTAGGGAAACGCATTTGGGATTTGGTGGAACAGCCAAAAAGTTTTGATGAAATTACGGGTATCTTGCTTTCTGAATATGAAATAACAAAAGACCAATGCGAACAAGAGGTCCGTCAGTTTCTGGACAAAGCTGTTCAATACAACATCATCATTAAAGGTGAACAACATCCGTAAGCTAAAGAAAATCCAACCTGCATTGAAAAACCATGCGATTAGCAAGCTCATATTTTACTGGAATACAATATTTTAGAACATTTATTCTGTTATGACAAGGTTGTAACAAATAAGAACACTATTTTTAATCATCGGTAAATCCTTGAAAATAATTAGATAATGGAAACAAAAAAAGAGTGGACCAAACCCGAAGTTTACGATTTAGATATCGACAAAACGGCAACCGGTGATGTCAATCCTACTGAGATAAACACAAGTGCCGGACCAAGTTAGTTAGTAGTTGGATTAAATGTCCTTTTACAACTGACGAGAACGACATCCGGTTGGGGATTTACCAAATAGCCAAAAAGGATGGTCTCGCTGGCTTTAGCTTGTCTTGAATCATTCCGCGACCGGCGCACCGTAGCATCAACGCGGTCTTTTTCCTTTCTATAGAAGCTACTTATTGCCGGAACAAAGAATTAACAAACTTATGAGCCTGGTCTTCGGTATTATTGATTTAGACAAAACACCCGTATCAGAGCACGAATTTAACACCTTGGCTCAAGCGGTTTGTCCCCGGGAATCGTGCATTATTTCGAATATGGCAATCACCCTAATGGTTGGGTACGGCCATCACCCCAAACGAAACGCCCATGCAGGTATTTATGACGACGGTCAGTTAGTCGTCATCGCAGATGTACGACTCTACAATACCCAAGAATTACACGCTCAACTTTCTTTTAATTCCCCGACTGAGGCATTGGCACAAGCATTCCGAAAGTGGGGTACAGATTGCGGCAACCACCTCAACGGCGAATACGCTGCCGTTTTCTATGACCGTGAACAAGGCATGGCTTTTCTCATGCGTGACCACATTGGAACCAGACCATTGACTTACTGTTTGGTACATCACCGGTTGTTTTTCTCCTCCGATGAGTTCGGATTGATGCGATCCGGACTTATCCAGGCCAAGTTGAATGAAGGAAAACTCATTTCCAATTTCTTTCAGTTTAAGGGTTGGTACGATAAAACCATGTTCGAAAATGTACATAAAGTACAACCAGGATTCATTTATTTTATATCCAGAGAGCAACAACGAAATCATCGTTGGTGGAGACCTGAACGCTTGCGTAAAGACCATTCGCTCACCTATGAGGCAGCTGTTCAAAAATTACGGAAGTGCCTGTTGGAAGCAACGATCAGCCGCATGGAAAACGTCCGAACCGGCCTGCACGTAAGCGGTGGTATTGATTCATGTGGCGTGGCTTCCATCGTAACCGACAACACGCAAGACAAGTCAACTTTGCGTGCATACTCATGGTCGCCCGAACAGGTTTCAAAATGCATTGACGGAGTGAACGAACTTCCTTTTATTGAAGCCTTTGTAAAGGAGAAAGCTATCGCCGTACGATACTTAACAGCAGGTACAATGGAAGTAACTAAGAATGCCATTATACCGGAGTTTGAAACCCAGCACATCGAACTCCCGATCATGCAACAGGCAGCCAAAGATGGCGTAGCGCTCATTTTTAGCGGTTGGGGTGGTGACGAAGCTGTTTCCTTAAGTATGCGTGGCTTGTTCAATCATTTGTTCTTCAGTCTTAATTGGGGGACATTGCGTAAATACATAAAAAAAACAGGAATTAAGGCTACCCTATATAAGTTCAAGAGTGAAGTACTACCCTATTTAATTCCAGGATATATCCTCCACACCTATCGTTCTGAATACACGGACTGGAGTAAACTCCGTCTGTTTCATCTGCGTTTTATTTGCAAACACATCAGATTGTTCTTATTCCACAAACGCCTGGGCATTTACGGCAGAGGGAATCGTTCCAGTGTCACACTCAATCTTTTAAAAAACGGACATCTTCCGGATAGAATGGATTCCTGGGCGGTCAACGGGGAGTCCTTTGGGTTGACTTATACCTACCCATTGTTGGACAAAGAGGTGCTGGAGTGTTTTTTAAGCATCCCGGCTGCTTACACATACAAAGATTTCACACCCAGGATCTTATTCCGTGATGCACTGAAAGGAATCATGCCTGAAACTGTGCGTATGCGGATGGACAAAAGCGAGTCGATCCGCATGAGCCATTCATTCAAACTACGACAGGAAGGAAAGCCCTATCTGGTGAGTGTCTTTAATGGTTTACCATCGGCAGATCATTTGCCATTCTGCCATCGGAAAAACTGGGAAGAGCTAATCCGGAAACCGTTGATTGATGGGATCTCAAGTGGAAACTTCCAGGAGGTGACCAAGCTGTGTTATTACCTCAGATATGTAGCTCTGGTAAAAAAATATATCTCCAATCAACAGCCCGCCAATTCCCGATAGTTCTTGAAGGATCAGATATCTTTAACATCAGAGCGTTTAAGCAACTTTTAGCACCTTTACAGATCACCCGCTTTAACAACAGCCATTGCCAGGATTGTTACAAACGCCTGCGATTTACAATGTTTTAACAGGTTCCAACCAGCGGAGAATCAACATTAAAGATTTCACAGAGATTTTCACCGCAGCATATTATGGTCAGAAAGTAGATTTCTGACCAGGCATAAAGTAATTTTGAGCCGAATTGAAAAAGTGCGATGTTTAAAATTCTCGAAAAGAAAAAAGTTAGTCCTGACACCTGGCAAATGAAAATACAGGCGCCCAGAGTGGCGAAGTATGCAGAACCCGGTCAGTTCGTTATTGTCATTATAGATAAGAAGGGGGAACGTATTCCGCTCACGGTCTGCGACTTTGACCGGAAAGAGGGATGGGTGATCATTGTTTTTCAGGTAGTCGGTAAGTCAACCGGAAGGATGGCGCAGCTCGAAGAAGGTGAATCCTTTGCCGGCTTTGTAGGCCCGCTCGGGCAGCCCTCGGAGTTTACCGCGTTACCGCCCGAAGAGATCCGAAACAGGCACTTCATCTTTGTGGCCGGTGGCGTTGGAGCAGCGCCCGTTTTCGCCCAGCTGAAATGGCTGGCAACGAACGGAATTATGGCTGATCTGATTTTAGGGGCCCGTACCCGGGATCTCCTGATCCTTCTGCCGGAGCTTAAACAGGTGACCCGTGAAATATACATCGCGACCAATGATGGCAGCGCCGGTGAAAAGGGATTTGTGACCGACACCCTGAAAAGATTGTTGGTCGAAAGGCCGGGATATTATGGGGAGTGCATCTCGGTGGGGCCGATGATCATGATGAAGTCGGTTGCCGGATTGACCCGCCAGTTCGGGTTAAAGACCACGGTCAGTCTGAATATGCTGATGATTGACGGAACGGGAATGTGTGGCGCCTGCCGGGTGACCATCGGAGGCCAGACGAAATTCACCTGTGTTGACGGTCCGGAGTTTGATGCCCATCTGGTTGACTTTGATGAAGCCATGCGCCGGCAGACCATGTACAAAAAAGAAGAGACTGAGCCTCATCAGTGTACCATTGACCGGGCGATAGAAAAATCACACGAGTAAAAGAAAAATGACCAATAAAACCAGAATACCGGTAAGAGAGCAGGATCCGCAAATCCGGAGGAATAATTTCGATGAGGTTTCCTTTGGGTACAATGAGGAAGAGGCGGTAGCGGAAGCCGGACGGTGCCGGAACTGCAAAAACCCGTCGTGTGTGACCAGATGTCCTGTCAGCATCAACATCCCGGCATTTATTCAGGAGATTAAAAACAGGGAATTCAGGGAAGCCGCTGAAATCATCGCCCGGACATCCGTTTTGCCGGCGGTATGCGGCCGGGTGTGCCCGCAGGAGATCCAGTGTGAAAGCCAATGTATCCTGGGCGTCAAAGGCGACCCGGTTAACATCGGTAAACTCGAACGATTCATCGGCGACTGGGGGCATGAGAACGGATTTACCGTTCCAGTCACTATAAAACCGAACGGGCATAAGATCGCGGTGATCGGTAGTGGCCCGGCGGGGCTCACTTGTGCCGGTGAGCTGGCCAACATGGGTTATGAGGTGACCATTTTCGAAGCGCTTCACAAGGCGGGAGGTGTTCTGGGGTATGGCATTCCGGAGTTCAGACTACCTAAAGAGAAGGTGGTCAGGCGTGAGATCGAGAAGCTGCAGCAAATGGGGGTAAACATCATTACCGATGCAGTGATTGGCCAGGCCGGGAACATTGAAACCTTGCTCGGGAAAGAGGGCTTCGATGCGGTATTTGTCGGGACTGGTGCCGGGCTTCCGGTTTTCATGAATATCCCGGGTGAAAACCTCAACGGGGTGTTGTCGGCCAATGAGTTTCTCACCCGTATCAATTTGATGAAGGCTTATGATGAAAGCTTCGATACGCCCGTAAGAACCGGCCAGCAGGTGGTTGTGGTCGGAGGAGGCAATGTGGCGATGGATTCAGCGAGGGCGGCCGTAAGAATGGGAGCCGAGGTGACCATTGTTTACCGCCGGTCGGCCGAAGAGCTGCCTGCGCGTGCCGAAGAGGTTCATCATGCCCGTGAAGAGGGCATCGACTTCCTGTTTCTGACTAATCCTGTTGAGGTTATCGGGAATGGCAAGGGATGGGTCACCGGAATCAGATGTGTCAGAATGGAGCTAGGGGAGCCCGACGAGAGCGGCCGGCGCCGGCCGGTTGTGGTGCCGGGCTCTGAATTTATCGTCAATACCGACACCGTAATCATGTCGCTGGGCACCTCTCCCAATCCATTGATTGCCCGGACCACGCCCGGACTGGAATCTGACCGGAAAGGTTGTGTGCGGTCGATCGACGAGCTCGGGACCACAACCTACGAGGGGGTATTTGCCGCAGGCGATGCCGTTACCGGTGCCGCCACCGTGATCCTGGCCATGGGCGCTGCACGCAAAACGGCAAAAGCCATCGACGAATATATCAGATCGAAAAGATGATTACTTTAGTCGTTAATTGAAACCAGCAGCCAACTAAATGTCAAACCTTGCCCTTTTGCTCCCTACAGTATTTCTCGGATTCTTTGCTATGCTGAATCCCATCGGCAATACGCCGGTATTTATTTCCATGGTGGGTGATGCAGATAAGGTAATCATGAAAAAAGTCGCCCGCCGGGCGGTTTTCACAGCCTTCATCATCATTGCCATATTCAGCCTTTTCGGGCATTTGATATTCAAGATGTTCGGCATCACCCTGCCGGCTTTTCAGATCGCCGGCGGAATTATCGTGTTTTTTATCGGTTACGACCTGTTGCAGGGCAAAGCGGCCGGGGCACAACATTCAACGGTGCCGCTCACATTGCAGTCGTATGAGGATATGGCCATATCCCCGCTGGGCATTCCCCTGCTGGCCGGGCCGGGAACCATATCCACAGCCATGAACTTTGTAGGAGAAGGAGGCAGCTTTGTGACCACTCTGCTGATCGTTCTGGTTTTCGGCGTGGTTTGCCTGCTGACCTATTATATGTTCATCGTGAGTAAGCAGATATCTGAAAAGATCAGTCCGCCACTGATCCGGGTGATTTCCAGAATCATGGGGCTCATCCTGGCAGTGATTGCCGTTCAGATGTTTATCAGCGGTGTGTTCAACGTCATCAAAGAGTACCCTAAATAAATCCTGAGCCATGAAAATCCTTGTTTCTTTTTTAACCGCACTTTTACTCATTTCGGCTTCGGCTTTCAGTATCGATTCCAAGGATACGCGCCTGCTGAAACAACCTGCCGTGAGCGCCTCACACATCGCCTTTGTGTATGCCGATGATTTGTGGGTCGCCGGAATCGATGGCAGTGAACCCCGCAGAATGACTGTGGATGAAGGGATTGAATCGAATCCGGTTTTTTCGCCGGATGGCAAACTGATCGCCTTCAGCGCCCAGTATGACGGGAATACCGATGTTTTCACCATCCCCGTTGAAGGGGGCGTTCCCACCCGGTTAACCTGGCACCCCGACGCTGACCTGGTCAGGGGATTCACTCCGGATGGTAAAAGTGTGGTGTTTGCCTCTCAGCGACAGGTATTTACACGACGTTACCAACAGCTGTTCACGGTTCCTGTTACCGGTGGTTACCCCACTCAGATTCAAATTCCGAATGCCTGGACCGGCACCTTTTCACCTGATGGGAAAAAGATGGCCTACTCCCCGATATCACCCGTAAACGGACAATGGAAACACTACCGTGGCGGAACGATTTCCACTATCTGGATTTTCACGTTTGACGATCAGTCGGTCGTTAAAATTCCGCAACCCAAAGAAGGATGCAACGACTCTGATCCGATGTGGATCGGAAACACCATTTATTTCAGGAGCGACCGGAATGGGGAGTATAACCTGTTTTCCTGCGATCCAAGCGGTAATAACATCAAACAACTGACTCAATTCACAGATTTTCCGGTCATTAATATCGGTTCCGGCAACGGTAATATCGTACTGGAGCAATCCGGATATATTCATTTGTTCAAGGTAAAATCAGGGAATCCCGAAAAACTGACCATCGGAATAGCGGCCGATTTGCTGGAGCTTCGTCCGCGATATGTCAAGGGTAACAGTTACATCCGGAGTGCCGGGATCTCTCCGACCGGAGTTCGTGCCGTATTCGATTTCAGGGGTGACATTGTGACGGTTCCGGCAGAAGACGGTGATCCGCGGAATATCACGCTTAGTCAGGGAGTTCATGAGAAATTCCCGGTCTGGTCGCCTGATGGGAAAACCATTGCCTGCTTTTCAGATGCTTCGGGCGAGTATGAACTAAATATTCTGCCACAGGATGGCAAGGGCACGGTCAGGGCCATCAAACTCAATGGCTCCGGCTTTTATGCCAATCCCCACTGGTCGCCTGATGGTAAAAAAATCTCTTATGTCGATAATGGCCGTTCGTTGTACGTGATGGATGTAACCTCAGGTATATCAAAAAAAATCGATACTGACGAGGTGTACACACCGGGCGACTACCGGGAATCTTTCGGAAGCTGGAGCGCTGATTCAAAGTGGCTGGCCTACGACAAGCAGATGGAAACCAGTTTCAGGAGGGTTTCTCTGTATTCGGTTGATCAGGATAAATCTTTCGCGGTGACTGATGGGTTGAGCGATGCCAGCGAACCCAAAATCGACCCCAGCGGGAAGTACCTGTACTTTCTGGTCTCCACCGATGCCGGTCCGGCCCTGAACTGGTTCGATCAGTCAAACAACGACGTTCGCGTAACCAGTTCGATTTATCTGGTCACCCTTCAGAAAAGCACCGTTTCTCCGCTGGCCCGAAAAAGTGATGAAGAGAGTGTGACCGCTGAGAAAAAAGAAGAAACGCCATCAGGAAAAGATAAAAAAGACAAAAAAGATAAAAAGGAGGCTGAGCCAGATAAAGCTGCTGCCGCACTGGTCATTGACTGGGACGGGATAGACACCCGGATCGTCGATCTGCCCATCCAGGCTGGGAGCTACTCGCAGCTCAGCGTACCCAAAGAGGGTGAGATTTATTATGTTGCTTTCGACCCGTCGGCTGGAAAAGGATCCTTGCACAAGTATGACCTCAGCAAACATAAGGATTCGGAGATCATGGATCTCGACGGGTATCTCTTTTCGGGCGACGGTAAAAAGATGCTCTACAATAAGGCCGGTGCCTTTGGAATCGCCGATGCCGGTGCAAAACCCGAGGGAGGAAAAGGCATATTGAATACCGGCGGGATCCAGGTCAAGATCGATCCGTCTGTTGAATGGCCACAGACCTTTAATGAAGCCTGGCGGGTTAACCGCGATTATTTTTACGATCCCGGAATGCACGGTGCAGATTGGCCGGCCATGCGGAAAAAATATGAGCAGTTTCTGCCGCACCTCTCGTGCCGGAACGATCTGAATACCGTTATCCAGTGGATGTGCAGCGAGCTGGTTGTCGGGCATCACCGGTTACAGGGAGCCGGCGACCGGCTGAACAATCCCGAAAGGGTAAGTGGCGGCTTGCTGGGCGCCGATTATACGATCAGCGACAACCGCTATCAGATTAAAAAGATTTACGGGGGGTTGAACTGGAACCCCAACCTGCGTTCCCCGCTCACTGAACCCGGTATCAATGCCAGGGTTGGCGAATACATCCTTGCCGTGAACGGTCAGGATCTCACGGCAGCGCAGAATATCTTCAGCTACTTTGAAAATACCGCAGGGAAAATCGTGGAACTCACCATCGGGTCCGATCCGAAGGGAGCCGGCTCGCGTATAGTGAAAGTGGTGCCGGTGGCCAGCGAGAGTGAACTGCGGAACCGCGACTGGGTAGAGGGGAATCTGAAAAAAGTAACGGAAGCTACCAACGGGCAGGTGGCCTATGTGTATGTGCCCAATACGGCCAATCAGGGTCACGAGTATTTCAAACGGTACTTTTTCCCGCAGGCAAACCGGAAGGCGATCATCGTGGATGAGCGCTTCAATGCCGGCGGACAGGTGGCCAATTATGTCATCGACCTGTTACAGCAGCCTTATCAGGCTAACTGGACCGCCCGGTACTGCAAGGATTTTAAAACACCCAGCGCTTCCATTCAGGGTCCGAAAGTAATGTTGATCGATGAGACCGCCGGATCAGGCGGCGACATGCTCCCCTGGATGTTCCGCAAATTCAAGGTGGGAACATTGGTCGGGAAGCGCACCTGGGGTGGATTGGTTGGGGTGTTGGGATTTCCGGAATTCATCGATGGAGCTTCCGTAACCGCACCCAACCTGGCTATCTGGACCCAGGACGGATTCATTGTAGAGAATGTGGGTGTTGCTCCCGATATTGAGGTCGAGCAGATCCCGTCGGAAGTACTCAAAGGAAACGATCCACAGCTGCAAAAAGCCATCGAACTGACACTGGAAGAGCTGAAGAAAAACCCTCCGGTTGAACCACAACGCCCGCCATTTCCGATCAGAGTGAAAAAATAAACTACCGATGAAAAAGTTGCCGTTGATTCTGTTATGTGCTTTATCGGGATCAATCCTGATGCAATGCACGGTAAAAGAGACGAAGCCCGATAAAAAAAGCCTGGCGAAGAATTTCGTCACTCCCCCGGATGATGCGAGAACCTGGGTTTTCTGGTTCTGGCTCAATGGCAACATCACCCGCGAAGGGATTACGGCCGATCTGGAGGCCATGAAACGTGCGGGTGTCGGCGGTGCGCTCATCATGGAAGTTGAGCAGGACGAACCGCCGGGACCGGTGGCTTTCATGAGTGATGAGTGGCGATCCTTATTCAAATATATGCTCGGCGAGGCTAGTCGGCTGGGCATCGAGATCAACATGAACAACGATGCCGGCTGGAACGGCAGCGGAGGCCCGTGGGTACCCCTCGATCAATCGATGCAGAAAGTGGTTTCGAGCCAGGTAAAAGTTCCTGCCGGGACGAAATTCGCAGGTGCCCTCCCCAAGCCTCCCTCCAAAGAGGGTTTTTACCGGGATATCTCGGTGATGGCCTATCCGGCTTCAGCCGACTCGGTGATCCGGATTTCAGAGATTGTCGACCTGACCGGGCAGATGGACTCAACCGGACAACTAAGCTGGGAAGCCCCGGTTTTAAAGGGCTCTTCAGCCAACAGCTGGACCATTTTACGCCTGGGGCACACCTTTACCGGCGTCAAAAACCACCCGGCACCGGCTGCAGGATCGGGTCCCGAATGTGATAAACTGAGCCAGGAAGCCATCGAAACACATTATAACGGCTTGATCGGCAAACTGGTTAAAGATGCCAGTCAGCTGGCTGGAAAAACCTTTGCTGCGACTCATGTCGATAGCTGGGAGAACGGACCACAGAACTGGACTCCCAAAATGAAAGAAGAGTTCAAAAGGCGCAGGGGTTACGATATGACGCCCTATCTCCCGGCACTGGCCGGGCATGTGGTGGAATCAGCTGCCCTGTCAGAGCGGTTCATGCGTGACGCCCGGCAAACGGTATCCGACCTTTTGGCTGAAAACTATATCGGGCACCTGCGTACCCTGACTAATCGGGATGGATTGCGGCTCTCCATGGAGTGTTACACCACCCCGGGCAATGATCTGGATATCGGAAATTATATCGATGAGCCCATCAGCGAATTCTGGTGGCCGAATGCGATCTATTTCTGGACCAATAAGGCGATGTCGTCACTGGCTCACGTGAACGGACGGCCCATCACCGGCGCCGAGGCATTTACCGCGAGGGACAATGAACGGTGGCTGGCTCATCCGGCCAATATCAAAGCATTGGGCGACAAGGCATTATGTGCCGGTGTCAACCGGTTCATCATTCACCGGTACGCTATGCAACCCTGGAAAGAGGATCGCCGTCCGGGGATGACCATGGGCCCCTGGGGCATTCATTTCGAAAGGACCCAGACCTGGTGGGAGGATTCCAAGGCCTGGAATGAATATATCGCCCGGTGCCAGTACATGCTCCGCCAGGGAACCTTTGTGGCGGACATCCTGAGTTTACAGTCGGAAGAGCCGAAAAGGCGTTTCCAGCCGGTGAAAATATCTGGATATGACTATGACGGCATCAGTCCCCAGGGATTTCTGAAAAACGCATCGGTTGAGGACGGCCTCGTGGCAGTACCCTCAGGAATGAAATACAGGCTTCTGATTCTGCCCGATGATCAGGAGATGAGCATTGCCCTGCTCGAAAAAATCAGCACACTGGTGGAAGCCGGAGCAACCATTCTGGGCACACCCCCGGAAAAGGCTCCGGGTTTATCGGGATATCCCAAATCGGATGAGCAAATCAGGGAAATGGCTCAAAAACTTTGGGGTACAGAAAATACAACCGACCGAAAAGTCGGGAAAGGAAGGATTTTACAGGGGATGACTCCAGCGGAGGCTTTGGCCCTGATGGGTATCAAACCCGATTTTAGTTCCGGGGGACCACTCAACTACATTCACCGCAGGGTGAACGGCGCCGAGGTTTATTTTGTGGCGAGCGCAGAAGAGGAGCCCACCGATATCGTTTGCAGTTTCCGCGTTGCCGGGATGAAACCCGAGATCTGGGACCCTGAAACCGGTGTTATCAAGCCGGTCTCAGTGTTTGAAGAAAAGGACGGTTCCACCCGCATACCGCTGCATTTCAAATCATCCGGGTCACTGTTTATCGTTTTTAGTCCGGATAGAGGAAAGAAAGCAGAGCATATTGTCTCAATCAGTCGCGATGGTATCGAGCAGATCAGTTTTGATATTCCGGAGCCGGTTTTGAAGGAGACGCCAAAAGCAAAGCCGGTTGAAGCCATCAAAACCTTCACGATCGCCGGATGGATTAAACCGGGCATGGAAATTTCATTGCCTGAGGAAACCCATGAGGGAGTCTCTTCGGCCGAGCGGAACGATGTGATTTTTGCTGCACCGGGTTATGAGTTGTGGAGTCCCCGTGATGCCGGCGTCGGAATCAGTGCCGGGACGAATGGAATCTGTGTTATGGAGCACAGCGCAGCCTATTTCCCGCCGGTACTGGTGCATGCCACGCCCATAGCGGGCTGGACGCATTTCGCTGTGGTGTATCAGGACAACACACCTACCCTCTGGATCAACGGGAAGGTAGTCCGTAAAGGATCTAAAAGTCCGAAAACCGTGCACGGCAGTGTGGGGGTTGAACACATGCGATCGGTATTACCATTCAACGGCGGGCTTGCGAACCTGGTTCAGCTGCCGGCTGCTCTCTCGGGTAAAGAGATCGCCGAGCTGCTGAAAATTGCGGATACAGCTACGGTAAATCAGCAAGCAAATGCTCCTGCGGTTAATCTCATGAATGGTGAAATCCTGAGAGGCGGCAATTATGTGATCACCTCAGCCCAGGGAAAAACCCGGCACGAAGTAATTACGATTCCCGAAAAGTTTGAGCTGAACGGCCCCTGGAAACTGAGTTTTACCCAGGGATGGGGCGCCCCGGATCAGGTGACGCTCGATCAACTCGTTTCGTGGAGCAAACATCCGGATGCCGGTATCCGGTATTATTCGGGGTCAGGAACATATACAAAATCATTTGATTATGAGCCAGTTAAAGCTGATTCATCTGAATTAAAATCCGAAGTCTATCTCGATTTAGGAAAGGTGTCCATTATGGCCGAGGTACATCTCAACGGGAAAAAGCTGGGAACATTATGGAATCCGCCCTTCAGGATCAATGTCACTGACTGTATCAGGAAAGGTAATAATCAGCTGGAGATCAGGGTTGTTAATCTGATGGTCAACCGGATGATCGGCGACGAGCAGTTACCTGACGACAGCGATCGCAATGACAATGGCACCCTGAAAAGCTGGCCCCAATGGCTGACTGACGGAAAGCCAAGTCCGGCCGGCCGTTATACCTTTACCACCTGGCGCTTGTGGAAGAAGAATTCCACGCTTCAGAAATCCGGGCTACTCGGACCCGTAACCATTCAAACTGTCGCGCGGTTTTAGTATCAGACAGTTAAAACAGTTATTTTTATATCACGATATGAAAGTAATTGATATAAAAGACCTGGAATCGATCTCCCCGGCTTTCAAAGGAGCCAGGGGGAACCGGTTGGCCAGGTTCGTTATGCGGGTTACGGCAATCGACAAAATCAATCAGGTTTACGACCATTCCAGCGATTTCACCGGGGCAAAATTTGCCGGTAGGTTGCTGAATGATTTAGGTGTTCACTATATGATTGGCAATGCCGATAAGCTGAAACAGCTGCCCGAAGGCGCTTTTATTACGATTGCGAACCACCCTTACGGAGGGCTCGACGGGGTCATGCTGATCGACATGATGGCCGCTATTCGTCCGGATTACAAGCTGATGGTCAACCAGATACTCACGATGGTCAAAACGATGAGAGAAAATTTCATCTTGGTGACCCCGGTAGGCAACAAGAAAAAGAGCGCTGATGCCATTAGTCTCAGAGGCATTCGCGATACTTTGTCTCGGCTGCAGGATGGCCATCCGGTAGGTTTCTTCCCATCAGGCGCCGTATCGGATTTCAGTTTGAAGGATATGTACGTAAGGGACCGTGAATGGCAGAAAAGCATTTTAAACCTGATTCACTCGGTAAAAGTTCCGATTCTGCCGATCCGCTTTTTCGATAAAAACTCCCTGTTGTTTTACTTTCTCGGGCTGATCGACTGGAGAATCCGCCTGATCCGGATGCCGCACGAGCTTTTCAACAAACGGGGACAGGTACACCGAATTGGTATCGGCAATCTGATCTCCGTTGAGAAACAGGAACAGTTCAGCGACCTGAATTCGTTCGGCAGTTTTTTGCGAAAATCCGTTTACGAAATGCCAGCGCCAACACTCTATACGCCCCGTACCATAATCACCTTTCCGGAGTGCAGTGCAGTTACTTCTTCAGGAATCTCTCTTTGAAGGTAGTCTGCTCGGCAGCCATTTTCATCATCACATCGAGCGGAATGACTTCATAATCAGGACCTAGTTTATCCATGATGGATTTGACCCTGGAGATATCGCTCCATTCCCTGACGTGAAACAGCAGATAGTAGGGCCTGGCATCGTTTATTGCGGCCAGTTCTTTGATGTCAGCAACGGCTTCGTTTTCAGGCTTGGTCTCCGACAGATAATAATCAAAACTCAGGACAGGCACCCCTTTGATTTTACCAAATGAGAAAGAGGGGGTATATCCGTTTGCCAGTCCGATTATGCCTGGAATTCCTTTAATAAACTGGGTGGCAATATCTTCGGTAATTTCACTGTTACCAACTACCGTGCTGCCTTCAGAATAGTCCATGATTTCAAATACATCCAGGTCGAGCAGCTCCATCAGGCGCCGGGTCTCTTTGATCATCTCCGGCAATTTATCGGCAGGAACCGCTTTTGGGTACACATAACCCGGACCGCCCAGCGAGCCGATAAAATAATCGTTCGGAGTTGATTGGGTGTAAAAATATTCGAGCATGGCAGGTGCCATCCATGACCAGTTCATGGTGACTTCCCAGGTATAGGGGATTGAGCCATGGCCTTCGCGGTTCCAGGCGCCCAACCCGAGGCAGTCGGTCTGGATACAGGAGATATAGACCTTTTTCTCCGGCTTCAGGCTCATCCGGCCGTTGATGCTGTGATTGTTCTTGTATTTGAAATTCGGCGTACCCGGAACTTTTGACATAAAGCTCATGTTGGGCAGCGTATGCAAACCATCGACCCGCAAAGCATGTTTGGAGGTCAGGGCTACGTGATTGCGTTCCAGATCCTTGGCGTACGAATGCCATCCGAATACCATACCCATCGGTTTCATTTCCGATAAAATCTTGTCGGCGAGGGCATATTCAACCGTATCAGCCGGTTTTGTTGACAAATCGGAGAAGAAAGCTTTTCTCTGGATGCCAAAATCGGCAACACCCGGTTTCATGATTTTGCCCGACTCGCCGCCCATCCACACGATGCTCTCTTTTGAGCAGGCTTGCCAGAAATTATCGTACGCCCATTGGTAGATTTTGGCATCGTTCCAGCCGGCAAACCGGTTTCTCAGGTCATATTTCATAGTCAATCCCAGCGACTCCATAAAAGGGATCTGGCTCTCTTCGATAACGATCGATTTTTCAAGTCCGGCAACCGTAAATGCCACGATCAGTGAAGTGCGCACCTTTTTATCCCAAACCACATATCCGGAGAGCTGATCTTTGAATTTCTTGACAGCATCCTCGGGTTTCGAAATTTCCTTAAATGTATAATACTGATGTTCAATAAGATACTTTTTAATACCCGGAGTGAACCGGTAATCCCATCCTTCCGGATAAACAAAATATAACTGCGGAGATTCCAGGTTAACGATTCCCTGCAAACTGATCAGGGCTGCCTGCCAGTTGAGTGATCCATCGATTTCCCAGTTATTCTGAAGATTCATAAACCAGGCCTGGCGGGTGCCTTTGCGTTTCAGCACATACCGGATGGGCTCATCCGACGGTCGTGTCGGCCGGGTGATAACATAGGTCAAAATATCATTATCCGGATTATAGGTTAGGGTATGCGTGTGAACCATCTCCTTTTTACCCTGAGATACGAGTATCGGTATTTTCTCGGTAATTTCGAGGACGTTAGCTTTTTTATCGTATTTGGAGCTTAACCGGGTTTGCTCACCGACAATGGCAGAGATTCCCATAAACACGTTGGTTGGAAACAGCCTGCTGTTGATGGTGACTTTTTCGCCTGAATCGTTGATCTTCAGGCACAAGCTATCCTTGAACGTTTCCCGCCCGGCGACCCAGGTTCTTTGCAGATTGATCTCTTTCCCTTTCTGGTTCAGATTGACTTCCAGGGTTGAATACAGATCGATTTCCGTACTGCTTGCTTTCACCAGTTCCCACGTTCCGGTAAAGGGCAGATCCTGGGCAAAGACCCCCGTAAAGGAGCACATCAGGATAAAGAGGAAAAGCTTTTTCATAATTGCTGAGATTAGGGTTGAGTCCAATATTACTGAATTCTCTTCACTTTTGGCAATCCCCCGGTCAGAAAAAGCAGATCGGGGTTCAGGCAGGTGCCAGCCGGTTGGTATCAATCAGTGAGTGTGAGCATTACACGAGGGCACCTTTTTGAGGTTTATACTGTAACTTTGTCACGAGGAAAAAGGAAGGAAGAAACTACTGACATGAAAACTTTTTTTTTGTCGCCCGAACGGTCTGACCAAAAGACTATTCTTGAGGAAAACCGCTTAGTTCAGGCAGAGGAAATTCTGATTAAAACACTCGACAGCCTGACCTCCATGGTTGCCATCATCAATGCTGAACGGCAAGCGGTATTAATCAATAAAGCGTTTCTGAAATCTCTGGGTTCTGAATCAATGGACACATTACTGGGCAAACGACCCGGGGAGATGCTGCACTGCATTCATGCCCAAACGATGGAGGCCGGTTGCGGAACCAGCCTGCATTGCCAATATTGCGGAGCCGGACAGAGCATTGCTGAATGCAGGCAAATTGCAGTTGCCGTCACAAAAGAATGCAGAATTACCACCAATGTGGATGATACACTGGTCAACCTGGATCTGAAAGTCACCTCAAGTCCGCTGAATATCCAAGGTGAAGAATTTACACTTTTTGTTGCGTTTGATATCAGTGACGAAAAACGCCGTCATGCACTGGAGCGAATTTTCTTTCACGATGTCATCAATAAGGCAGGGAGCCTGAAAGGTTTTGTCGAGATGCTGGAAGATTCGGAAAACAACCTGAAAATCAGGGAGGAATTAAAAATTCTTCGTGCCGTTTCATCGGATTTGTTGGAAGAGATTCTGAGCCAACGCGATCTGGCACGGGCTGAAAAGGGTGAAATCACCCTTCACCCTGAGTTCTTCGATCCGGTCAAACTGATTGAAGTTGTGGCAAAACAGATTAAGGTGCACCCGGTTAACGGGAACCGCAAAATTGTAACAAAAGTTACAGGCCATCCATCACCCGTTTTTACCGATCGGGTAATTCTGAACCGGATTTTGACCAACATGGTAAAAAACGCCGTTGAAGCTATAACCGATGGCAGCACGGTGACCCTGGTTCTGTCAGAAACTGACAACCATCTGATTTTCAATGTTCACAATGATTCCGTGATGACTGACGAAGTGAAAGCGCAGGTATTTCAGCGATCATTTTCCACCAAAGGAATGGATCGCGGGTTGGGGACCTACAGCATGAAACTGCTGGGTGAGAAATATCTGAATGGTCAGGTTTCATTTTCATCCGATGAATCCGATGGCACACTCTTCACGATAGCCATTCCCAAACAAATTAACCGTTGAAAAACTTATTAGTCATTCTCGCTTTGTTTACAGGCATCGCAAGCGCCCAGGAGATCAAACCGAAAAGAATCAGGCGGATACCGGTTGAAAATGCCATTGATTATACCATCCGTGGGATTTCGAGGGATGGGCTGACCTTACAGGCGACAAAGCCGGGTTCAAAAAGCCTTTTTCTGATCGATATCAAAAGCGGCAAGGCGATGGCTGCCAAAGATTCTGCTGTTGAGAAGAGTGGGATCGTAACAGCTCAGGATACCATCCTGACCCTTGATAAACTCACTCCGGTTCTCAGCATCAACGGTATCCAAAAAGTGTTCAGGCCCGGTGGCGACGGCGACTATATCTGGGCATCACTATCGCCGGATAAAACGAAAATCCTGTATTACCTGGTGGGCAAAGGCACTTTCGTATGCGATCTGAATGGAGAAAATTTGGTCTCACCCGGAAAAATAAACTCCCCGAAATGGCTTAACAATCAAATCATTATCGGAATGGTTGATCAGGACGACGGGCACAGGGTTACTGCTTCAGACCTGGTTTACTTCAATTTAAATACCGGCCGGATAGCCTCACTCACCGCTACCACAGGACGACATGAGATGTATCCCTACCCGTTTGCGGATGGTAAAAAGATTGTATTCTCAACCGACGAGGGGGAAGTTTATATCATGAAACTCAAGGTCCGTAAATAATGCGCCAGCCAATCAAAAACACCTGGCTGGTTTGCCTGTTCTTACTGTGCATTCCATTGACTGCCTGTCCGCAAACAAAGGATTTCACCGGCTATACGATATTCATCAATCCGGGCCACGGCGGCTATGAATCCAACGACAGGCATATCCCGCAGACCGGTTTCTGGGAGTCGGAAGGGAATCTGATCAAAGGGCTGTACCTGAAAGATCTGCTGGAAAGCCTCCATGCCACGGTGTATCTGTCGCGAACGACCAACGATCTATCCGGTGATCTTGCCCTCTCAGTGATCTCAGAGATGGCCAATGCCACCGATGCTGATTTTTTCCTGTCGATTCACAGCAACGGATTTGACGGAACGCAAAACTGGCCGCTCATGCTCTTCAGGGGATACGATGATCAGCCGGTTTTCGCCGAAGCAAAAAACATGGCCGGAATCATCTGGAGGAATATTATGGCGAAAAGCAACGGGTGGACCAGCTCCACCAGGGATGTTAAGGGCGACTGGTCGTTTTATCCGGATTGGGGCAATCAGGTGGGACTAGGCGTACTTCGGACCCTGACCATGCCCGGAGTATTGTCGGAAGGCTCCTTTCACGATTATATCCCGGAATCGTGGCGGCTGCGCAATACCGATTACCTGCATCATGAAGCCCGGGCATTTCTCCGGTCATTTATGGAACTGAAGGGCATCGCTCCGGGCAATCACGGGATCATTGCCGGAACAGTCAGGGATTCCTGCCAGACTCCATTGTGGTACTTTAAGCCCGGAACCCCGGATGAAAAGCTACCGCTAAATGGGGTATCCGTAACGTTGATGCCTGGAAACAAGATATATAGAACCGACTCTCTGAATAACGGATACTTCTTTTTCGATTCACTGGCTCCGGGGAATTACACGCTCGGTTTTGACGGGTTAATGGATTATTTCAAAGACTCGTTATCGGTTACGGTTATGGCAAACCAGACCTCTATCGCCGACATCTGGCTTAAGAATGACACAACCAGGGTACCGGAACTGGTCAGCATTTCTCCCTATCTGACCGACAGCATACCTTTGGATCAGGCTTTTACCGTCACATTCAGTCTGCCGATGGATTCCAGTTCGGTACAGAAAGCCATCCGGTTCAGTCCGGCCCAATTTCTGAACTACACGTGGGATGATGAACACAGAAAGGTTACGGTCAGGCCCGATACCCTGCTGAAGCCAAATACCACCTATACCATTAATATCACGACCCGGGCAAACTCAAGGTGGAATGTAGGAATATCTTCGGGAATGCAGTACAATTTTGTCACCATACACCGGACGAACCTGGCTATAAAAAAAGCCTATCCAACTGATAGTCTTTCAGATGTGTCGCTTTATCCGCAGATACGGATCTATTTTGATGCCCCGGTGCTTGAATCATCGGCTGCATCAGAAATCCGGCTGGTGAATGATCAGGGGCGGATAGTGACCCGATTGCGCGAGAGGTTCATCGAATCATCCGGAGGAGGAGCCTATTTCTTTGAAACCAGTCGGCCGCTGGAGCTGAACCAGGAATACAAGGTCATTCTGGGGGCCGGATTAACAGATAAAACCGGGGTCACCCTAGGCTCTGATGTGGAAATACTGTTTAAAACACGTGCCACCTCATATTGCACAGGGGATATCATTGAGCCCTACGAAACAGCCGCCCATTTCTGGGATCCCGAAAACAGCGGAAGCACGGTGGGTACTGATAACTCGCTTACGACATTCACCGCTTCTTCAGAGGTCAGCCATAGCGGTTCCTGCTCGGGGCAGTTAAACTATACATTCACCGGAACCGGTGGTCTCTGCAGGGTGTTCGACACGCAAAAACCCATCATCGGAAACAACCCCTATTCCTCATTCGGCATCTGGGTTTTCGGCGACCTGAGTTATAACCGGTTGGAATACTGGTTCTACTCATCAGGATCGGTTAATCAGCAGGTTTATGCCGATGTGATCGACTGGGCCGGGTGGGAATTTAAAACGATTCCCTTTGCTGCGATCGGTGCAACCGGGGAGATTTTGTTTCACAGCATGGTGGTCAGACAGACCGATAACGGATCGGCTAGCGGTACGCTCTGGTTTGATGATGCCACAGTTTGTACCACTTCAGGCACGACAGATATTGTGGTCGAAAACACGGTGAGTTTCGGTCCAAACCCGCTATCCGGAACCGGGATGATAAAAATCTCCCTGAAAGGCAGGTCAACAGTTACAGCTGACGTGTACAACATCCATGGAGAGAAAATCAAGAGTATCTGTAAAGCACAACTGAATTCCGGAAACTGGGATATTCCCTGGATTCCCGCCAAAACACTGGCCAATGGCATTTATCTGATCAGGGTTGAAATCACGCCAACGGGCGGTTCAGCTTCACGCTTCTCAGAGCGCTGTGTTTTATCGAGATAAACCGTATGGCTAGTCTTTCAGCAATTTCCGGTAAATGGCTTCTCCCCAGTATTCAGCCAGTATAACGGCCCCTTTTTTATTCGGATGAAGATAGAAGGTCCCTGCATTTCCGGGTTCCGGATCGAGATCGGTGAGATGATGCTTTTTGAAATAGGCAAAAGCCTTGGTGTCACCCATGAAAACATGACCGGGATTGCTTTTTCCATAAGCGGAAACCAGCGATTTTAGTTTCGGGAAATAGGTCTGGAGCCGCACAAGGCCGCCGGCAAGATATCGGGCGGCGTTATGGGTATTCGGACTATACCAGATGGGTTGCTGATAGATAATCTTACAATCCGGGAAATCAACCAGTAGCTGATCGGTAATCGATTGCATATTTTTAAAATAATCATCCGGATTAACCGGTGAACCGGTCGGGCCCTCCTCGGCGCTATCATTGGTACCGAGTGAGATCGAAAAGATCAGCAGACGTTTGGAGTCGGTATGCAACTTACGGGTAGCCTCAATGACTTGATCAAAAGTTTTTCCGGGGTTAGGCAGATAATCGACGGTGGTACGGCCACTCCTGCCCTGGTTACTGAACCGCACTTCCCCGATGCCGGGTTTATTCCGCAGATATTCACTGGCGATTACCGGAGGTGCTTCCGTCAGGGGCTCTTTCAGCTGGGCACCGTAAGTGATACTGTTGCCGATGAAAACGAGATCGATGTCTTTTTTTTGACCTGATGTTTGTGCATCAGCGACAGTCAATGATACGAAAACGGATAAGATCAGGGTCAATGACCCGAGGAACGCAGCTCTTTTCATAATTAAAATGATTGATAAAGCGGAAAACCGGTTCGAAATAAACAAAAATCCCGCTAATAGATAAACCCCCTTCGGAGTAAACTTTACATCCCCGCAATTGTTAAAATATTATCAGAATAAATTGATGAATTGAACAGGAATAAAATGAAAGTAGCTGTTTTTAGTACCAAATCGTACGACAAGGAATATCTCGATCTGGCAAATGCTGACCACAAACATGAGCTCGTCTATTTCGAGTCGTCGCTCAAGCCAAGAACCGTGCGGTTGGCCGAAAATTACGATGCAGTCTGTGTATTTGTCAACGACATGATTACCCAGGAGGTGATTGAAGGGTTGGCAGAGCTGAATGTGAAACTGATTGTATTGCGTTGTGCGGGTTTCAACAATGTAGACATAGCAAGCGCCTGTGCCAGCCAGGTAAAGGTTCTGAGAGTTCCGGCATACTCTCCGACGGCAGTAGCGGAACATGCTGTTGCGCTGATACTTACGCTCAACAGGAAAACTCACAAAGCATACAACCGGGTGCGTGAAGGCAATTTCTCCATCGAAAGATTAACCGGTTTCGAGCTTTCCGGAAAAACCGTCGGTGTGATCGGGACCGGCCGGATTGGCGCTGCTTTCGCAACCATTATGAAAGGTTTTGGGTGTAACGTAATTGCATTCGACAATTACCCCAACCAGGAGCTCCGGGATTCATTTGTCACCTATTACCCGCTCGATGAAGTCCTGAAAAGGTCGGATATTCTTTCGCTGCATTGCCCGCTGACACCCGAAACCCATCATCTGATCAATCAGGATTCTTTAAAGCTGATGAAGAAGGGAGCCATGCTGATCAATACCAGCCGGGGTAAGCTGATCGATACCGATGCCGCCATCGAGGCGTTGAAGGAGGGGCAGTTGGGTTATCTGGGTATCGATGTATATGAGCAGGAAGAGAAACTGTTTTTCAAGGACCTGTCGGAAATCGTCATCCGCGACGATAAAATTTCGCGACTGATGTCGTTCCCGAATGTTCTGGTCACGGCTCATCAGGCCTATTTTACCGACAATGCGCTGTCGCAGATCGCGCAAACCACTATTCAGAACCTCACCGACTTTGAAAACGGAGAGATCAATCCGCAGAATCAGGTTTGCATCAGTATGATCAAGTAGAAAAAAGAGGCCGTCGAATAAACTGCAATCCCCCGGAAATCAGGAACCCGGTAAATTAGATAGATTTGCACCTGCAATGGGAATTTTTGCCGGTGAATAAAAAATCGATCTCTCAAAAACTTCAGCAGTATCAGTTCGAGAACCAGACGCTGCCCATGCAGCACGCACCTGTATATCGAAAGATACTGGCTTTTATTTATCAGCTGCTTGGCCGTAAGCTGATTGCGAAATCGCTGGTCACCACGAGCCAGTGTGATGGATGTAAAATCTGTGCAAACGTCTGCCCAAACCATGCCATCAGTTTCAGACTGAAGAATCCGCGCCGGAACCGGCACTGCACCGGATGTTTGTACTGTGCCTATTCGTGCCCGAAAAAGGCTTTTGAAATGCCTGTAAGCAGCATGGCCGGAGCCTTTCTTCTACTCTTTCTTCCCTATGATAACTGGATTATCAAGATATTCTCGCTCCCTGTTGAGCACGTAGTAATGTCGGTGAAATATCAGGTTATCTCCCTGATATTATGGGGAATTGGATATGCCATTGTGGTGTTTGTGTTTGAAAAAACAGTCTTTCTGCTGAGCACAATGCCGGTATTCAAAAAACTCGGGGCAACTCCTTTTATCAAAAAATTGCGGATCAAAATTCATCCGGGATATATTTTCCCGGCGATTATTTCCGACAGACTAAAAGATTAGCCGGCACCGTTATCACAGAAGATACTTACCAACCCTGTGGTTAGATGAAGATTTTTCTTTCCCTTGTTTTCGTTCTTCTGTCTTCGGCAGGTCTGTTTGGTCAAAATCGTGACAGAGCCAAAGAGCTGATCCATTCATTAAACGGCCTGGTTTTCAGTGGAAAAATCGATCAGGCTGTAAAGAACACCATTGAGTTGGAAAAGATTTCACCGCCTCTGCTTGATTATCCTTTCAACAACGATTTCTTCCCGCTGCTGAATGATGAAAACCGGCAGAAAGAGCCTGACAAATCAGCTTGCTGTCTCGAATATTTCAGACAATTGTACCAGGCAGGAAATCCGAATATCCGCAGCATAATCTGGCCGGTTATCCAATGGGGTGATATCTGTGAAGCAGAGAACAGCACAGATAAAACAAATCTGGTTCACGCTTTCATCGAACAGTTGCCTCCCGACAGTTTGGAATGGAGAATCGCCGACACCTATTCCCTGTTGATCATGAAAGGCCTCGACAACAGCCAGATGGGTCAGACCCCGGTTTATCATGAACTGCTCCAAAGGGTACAAATGCATCTTTTATCGGGATATCAAAAGAAGCCTGACGATAATCTGATCAGGTACCATCTTTCGTATTTATGGTATTATCTCAGCACGAAAGATCCGGCCGGGCCAGGGGTTTTTTTGAAAAAAGCTTCGGATGCCAGTCCGGATAACAGTTCAACCAGTTTCTATTATGTAACGTCGATGCTCGATCCTTCTCTTCAACGCAAAGGATTCAGGACGGAATATTACGATTATCTGATTGGGCTGGGTAAAATAGCAGAAGCACTTCCGGTTATGGAATCCATCACTTTGCAGGAAGCAACCGATGTTAACCTGGAGATGTTGCGAAAACTTTATCAGCAGACCTGTCCGGATAAAGGGAACACTTTCGCTGAGTATTGGTCCCAGGCAGTTTCCTCATTTTGTCAGAATCTTCCAGCTCATTTGGTTTCTAAAGATGATGCCGAGAAGAATGAGTTTTGGGCGCCAATGGATAAATGGACGATCATAGTGATTTGGGGAACCTGGTGCAAGCCCTGTATGCAGGAATTGCCAAAGGTTCAAAAACTATACGTTAAAAACCTGCAAGCCCGTGATTCCATGCTACATATAACCACATGGGCTTACGATCAGACCCTCAATGTAGTATCCCTGTTTGCTGAGAAGAAGTACACTTTCCCGGTAGATTTCATGACAGAAAGCCAGATCAGGCAATTCGGTATCAATCCCTATAAGCCGGTTAAAATTCTGATCACCCCCGATGGAAAGTACCTGAAAATCCCTTCCGGAGTAAATTGGGAGGAGTACCTTGAAAACTATATGGGTATCGGCGTTTAAACCTGGCCATTCATTTTTACAGTTCATCCGCCCGATCCGACACTCCGGCAACTAATTTTTTCGTCCCCCGCAGGATAGGCTCAAATTTGCTGCACGATTTAAAACGAACAGCAGCAGATGAAAAAATCAATGGTCCTTCTTGTTTTTATCCTGATAACCTTAGGCACATTCAGCCAGACAACCGTATCCGGGATTGTGAGGCAGCATAACGGAGGCCCTCTGTCGGGTGTAAACATTTATATCCGGGGCACTTACGATGGCACCTCCAGCGATTCAACCGGGTTTTTCAGTTTCAAAACCCTGCAAAAGGGAAAGGTTATACTTACCGCTACATTACTGGGTTTCGAACCATCCGTTCAGGAGATCGGGCTGACCGGTGAACCCGTGAACCTGGATATCACGATGAAGGAAACCATCAACACCCTCACTGCGGTGACCATCACTGCGGGCACTTTTGCGGCGGGTGATAAAAAGCTGGCCAATATCCTGACTCCGATGGATATGTACACCACGGCAGGCGCTGTGGGCGATGTATATGGCGCCTTGCAGACCCTGCCCGGTACCACCACCAATGGTGAATCGGGACGGCTGTTTGTCAAGGGTGGCGACAGCGATGAGTCGAAAACCTATATCGACGGCTCCCTGGTGTATGCCCCCTATACGACCTCGGCACCCAATATGTCGGTCAGGGGCCGGTTCAATCCCAACATGTTCAAAGGAACGATCTTCAGTACAGGTGGTTATTCGGCTGAATACGGGCAAGCGCTATCGTCGGTTCTACTGCTGAGCACCAACGATATGCCGTCGGAGGAAAAAATCGATCTTTCAATTATGTCATTAGGTTTGGGTGCAGGGGGTACTAAACTTTGGAAAACCGGGGCAGCCACCATCGATGTTTCATATAGTAACATGGCGCCCTATATGAAACTCGTCCCGCAGAATTATGAGTGGATTCGTTATCCTCAGCATATTGAAGGCGCTTTCAGCATCAGGCAGAAAACCGGAAAGTCGGGACTTCTCAAACTCTATGGCAGTTATGGAAATTCGAAATATACCGTGGCCCAGGAAGACCTGAACAGTGAATCGGAAACCAGCAACTATGCGCTGGGTAATGACAATGTTTTCCTGAATGCATCGTGGCTCAACAAGCTCGGAGAAAACTGGACACTAACCTCATCGGCATCCTTCACCAACAATAAAGACGATATTCAGTACGACAGCATTTCATGCAACAAGCTGCTTCGCGGAACGCATCTCAAGAATGTGGCCGTAAACCACATCAGCGACCGGATCGACCTCCGCTTTGGCGGTGAATTTTACTCAAAAACCTATTCACAGGAGTATTTTGCATCGGCAACGCGTTTGGTCGCTGACTATACCAACCATACCCTGTCGGGATTTGCCGAAGCCGAAATCTATGCCTCGTCAAAATTCGTCACCCGGCTTGGTGCCCGCCTGGAATATTCGGATTATCTCAACCGGGCAAACCTCGCCCCCCGGATATCCTCAGCCTACAAGGTTACAAAATTCAGTCAGTTTTCACTTTCCTACGGTTGGTTCTATCAGGATCCATCAGATGATTACCTGATCTACACCGATAAACTGGCTTACGAGCGGGCCGATCATTATACCCTGAGTTATCAGGCCATGAAAGAGGGACGCACCTTCAGGGCCGAAGTTTATTACAAAGATTACCGGAATCTGGCGAAACTGAACAGCGACGTTTTCTGTCTTCCTGATAACTATTCAAATACCGGGTATGGCTATGCAAAAGGGGTCGATATTTTTCTGCGCGATAAAAAGAGCATCAAAAACGGTGATTACTGGCTCTCCTATTCCTATATCGATACCAAAAGAGATTACCGGAACTACCCCGCCCTGTCGGTGCCCGGATTTGCCAGCAAACACAATTTTGCTGTCGTGTATAAGCATTGGCTCGGTGGACTCCGGTCATACCTGAGTGTCAATCTGAAATATTCATCACCGCGGGTTTACAACAATCCCAACTCGGAAATTTTTAATGGGGAACATACGAAACCTTACCGGAGTGTTGATCTGAGCTGGAGCTTCCTGTACCGGCAGAATGTGATCATTTATGCTGCCGTGACCAATGTGTTCGGTTTTGAGCAGGGATACGGATATTCTTATGCCAGCACCAAAAATTCAGACGGACTCTACCGGAGCACTGCCATCATCCCGGGCGCCGACCGGTTCTACCTGTTGGCCTGCTTCATCACCCTGTCACGAAAAGGAGAAGCCAATCAAATTGATCAAATACAGTAATTAACATTATATCTAATACTTACAAATCAAAAATTATGAAAAAGTTTATTTTATCCATTGCGATCCTGTCAGTAACCTTAGCAGGTATGTCACAAAGCAAAGAGTTCACAACAGCAATGAGTGAAGGGTTGGCTCAGTTTGGCAAGTGTAAAAGCATCGAAGATTTCCAGTCGCTCGGCAATCGCTTCAGTTTGATTGCCGATGCTGAAAAAACCGAATGGTTGCCATTTTACTATCATGCACATTGCTACATCATTATGAGCTTCATGGAGTCGGCTGATGTCGCAAAGAAAGACAGCTATCTGGATATTGCAGAAAAATCGATCTCTAAAATGATTGAACTGGCTCCCAAAGAGGCAGAAGTCTATGTATTGCAATCGCTGATGTATTCGGCACGACTGGTGGTTAATCCCATGGAACGTGGTCAGGAATACGGCGGACTCATCATGCAGTCCATCGGTATTGCCCAGGGTTTGGATAGCACCAATCCCCGCGCCAAATTCATGAAATTAAAGAGCGATATGGGCACTGCTGAATTTTTTGGCAAAAGTTCAAAGGATTTCTGCCCGCTAGCCTCTGAAATACTGGCAGGATGGGATAACTACAAGGTAAAATCGCCGCTCTGTCCGTCGTGGGGCAAAAATCAGGTTGCCGCAATCGTTGCCGGATGTAAATAGCTACCTCAATTACCAATATTTATCGCTATTTTTTCAGGATGAAAATCAGGATTGTTGCATTCAAACCTATGTCGGTGATGAAATTCATTTTCGTCAACCTGTTGCTGGCGATCACGATAGTTGTGTTTTTTATGCCGAATTCCTTTACCAGCCTGAGAGATATACCCATGAATCTTCTGTGGGTATTTACCATCTGTATCACGCAGTGGTCGGGTATTGTGTATGTCAATTATCTGATTAGCAAGAAAATAAGCTGGATCGACCGTCCAGCCTTGAGGTCGGTTATCGGAATAGTTGCTACGGTTATTTATTCAGCTTTGGCGTTGATGCTGGTTCAGTTTACACTGATGTTTTTCCTGAAAGGAAGGAACCCTGCCACAGCCTGGCAATCGGTACTACAATCGATCACGTTTTCGCTCCTGATTTCGCTCATCATGTCGTTGCTTTTCACCGCCATCGGTTTTTTTCAGGCCTGGCGAAAAGAGCAGGTCAAAGCCGAGAAACTGAAAGCTGAAATGATGGCTTACAAGTATGAATCCTTGCGGAACCAGATCAATCCTCATTTTCTGTTCAACAGTTTCAATGTGTTGAGCGATCTGGTTTATGCAGATCAGGCCATGGCGGTAAAATTCATCCAGCAGATGAGTGATCTTTTCCGGTATGTCCTCGACAGTCGCGACCGGGAACTGGTGCCGCTCTCGGAGGAGCTTGAATTCATGCAATCATATATTTATCTGATTAAAACCCGGTTCGAAGAAAAACTGAAAATCGAGATCGATGTGGAGGCTGGTCCGGATGACTATATCGTTCCGATGGCCCTGCAGCTGTTGGTGGAAAATGCGGTGAAACACAATGAAATCTCTGAAGCCCGGCCGTTAACCATCTCCATTCGCAGAAACCAGGAGCATATCGAGGTGGAGAATCCCATGCAGCTCAAACCGGTAGGAGGAAATTCAAATAAAACCGGGTTGAAAAACATCGGGCAGCAATTCAGCTTCTTTACCGACAATCCCATCGAAATCAACGATTTAAACGGCCGTTTTCTGGTTCGGGTACCCATTCTTAAATCAGCAGAGAAATGAATGTGATCATTATTGAAGATGAAGTACGGGCGGCAAACCACCTCGCCAGACTGCTCGGCAAGATAGCTCCGGAAATGAATATTGTCGCCCGCCTGGAATCCATCCGCGATGCGGTTCCGTATCTCCGGGCCGGCGCCGGTACCGCTCTGATTTTTTCGGATGTTCAGCTGGCCGATGGGCTGAGCTTCGAGATATTCCGGCAGGTTCCGGTCAAGTGCCCGATCATCTTCACCACGGCTTACGATCACTATGCCATTGAGGCATTCAAAACAAACGGCATCGATTATCTGTTGAAACCGATTGAGGAAGAGCGACTGCGGCAGGCCATCGACAAGGTGAAGCAGTTTTCACCGGCGCTCTCAGTAGAAGAGATTCTGGCTTTATCCAACGCTTCGGCAAGCAAATCGTACAAATCCCGGTTCATGGTCAAGGTGGGCGATAAAATCAAAAGCATTCCAACTGAAGAGATTCTGGCATTTTACAGCCTGGAGAAGGCGACTTATCTGCTGACCTCCTCAAACCGAAATTATTGTATCGATTACGCGCTCGACCAGCTCGACGGGTTGCTCGACCCAAAAACATTTTTCAAAATCAACCGGAAACACATCGTTTCGATACAGGCTTGCACCAATATTTTGGCCTGGAGCAACAGCCGACTCCGGTTAAAGATCGATGGCATCACCGATCAGGAGGTCATCGTGGCCCGCGAGCGGGTTCAGGACTTCAAAGAGTGGCTCGACAGGTAACAAAACTGGCCTAAACGGTCTCACCGGGCAGTCATTAAAATATTTATGCGATCTTTGTGCGCCTCAAAAATACATTACGACCATGTTCAACTATCTGAAAACCTCATTAAACAGGAGAGCTGCACGCCGGATAACCCGGGAATATCCGGTAAGAACTGACAAATTCGAGACTGAAAAATATGGCCAGATTCTGTTCGCCAATTGGGAAAATCCCCTTGTGGAACGAAAAGAGATCGACCAGAAATCGCTCTCCTTTTATGAAAAATTCATTAAAGAAGGTGACTTTGCACTCGATATCGGGGCAAATATCGGGCACATGACCGTGCCTTTGTCGCTGATCTGCGGTAAAACGGGACTGACGCTGGGGTTTGATCCTAACCCGTATGTTTTCAAAATTCTGGAACAAAATGCATCCCTGAACAGTCGCATATCCAATACCAAAGTTTTCAATTTTGCCATTACTGATGCCGACGATGAGTATTATTACAACTCCTCGGAAGCCTCTTTTTGCAATGGAGGAATATCGAAAGAGAAAATCAGCCGGCACGGGAAATTTGCCCTCAGCCATAAAATCAAGGGAGTCCGTTTAGAATCATTTTTGAATGAAACATTCCCTGATCGGCTGCCAACCTTGAAACTCATCAAGATCGATACCGAAGGCTATGATAAGGAAATCATCCGGTCGATATCCAATCTTCTGAAACAATATAAGCCTGCAGTAATCACTGAATGTTTCGGGAAAAACTCTGAAAAAGACCGCTTCGAACATTTTGAACTGCTAAAGTCGCAGGGATATTCACTCTACTATTTCAGCGACTTCAGCATCGATGCTGAAATTGTTCCGATCCTGAAAAAAGAGGATATGCTGAAATGGAGGCATTTCGATTTTTACGCCGTACACGAAGATTGAGCGTATTGAGGCAGGTGAGATTTTACACCGGCAGATATCCTGATGCTTTATCGTGCTCGTATATTTTCAGATATTTTACGAAGCGATAGAATGCATCGTTCACTGACCAGACAAATCCGGGGAAACCATTGAGGATGTTCAGCCACACAAAATAGGTGATCAGGAATGTTATAAACAGTTTGGTGATCACGAAAAACTTGTTGGTTTTCTTCTGATTTTCCAGAGCAGCATTGGCTGCCAGGGTCGAATAACGATTAAATTTCTCGAAATAATGCTCGGCATTCCGGTCGCTGTAATGCAGCATAGGATGTTTGAATTTGCCGGCAGGTCCGTCGATTTTCACGGTTTCGTGAACCGATGAATCGTTAAAACCGCCGCGATTACGATTAAACAATCTCAGAATCGGAGCTTTAGCCTCTTTCCCGTATTTAAAAACCTTTCCCATGAACACCAGGGATCTGGGGAGATAAAATCCGGCCGGGTCAATGTCGGGTTTTGAAAAAACCTGTTGAATTTCCTGTTGAAGAGCCGGTGAAAGCACTTCGTCACTGTCGACTGACAAGATCCAGTCATGGGATGCGTATTGGGTCGCCAGCTGCTTTTGCGGACCGAATCCAAGAAATTTACTCAGATAAATCTTATCCGTATATTTTTTGCAAATCTCTGCCGTCTGGTCGCTGCTGCCGGAATCAACAATAACAATTTCGTCGCACCAGACTAATGCTTTGAGCGTCTCTTCAACTGTTTGGGAACAGTTATAGGTAATGATTACGGCACTTATTTTTGTTTTGTTTGCCATTTAGCCGTACAGGTTATTCCGTTTTTGGCTTTTTCCGCTGAAGGTACAGGAAAACCGGAATGCCGGCTAAAATCAGAGTCAACCCGATGATGGCTTCACGGGGCTTGGTGATGATCGTGTTCATGAACAACCCGATACAAAACAGGATGTAAAAGGCGGGTACCACAGGATAGCCCCATACTTTATAAGGTCGTGGAGCATCGGGCATGCGGCGGCGTAATATGAATACGCCCAGCGAGGTGGCCCCGTAGAAAATGAATACGGCAAAAACCAGCATATCCGTCAGCTGGTCGAACGATCCCGACAGCACCAGTACCGAAGCCCATACCCCTTGCAACAGTAATGAATTTGAAGGGACATTGGCTTTATTCAGTTTGGCAACCGGTGCAAAGAACAACCCTTCGCGCGCCATGGCATAGGTTGGCCGTGCCCCGGTAAGGATGCTGGCATTGGTACATCCCAGCGTGGTGATGAGGATCAGGATCGAAATAAACATCACGCCTCCCCGGCCCCAGAAAACCCGCACTGCCTCGATGGCAGCGATCTGATTACCTGCCGTATGAATCTGCTCAAGCTGCGGAATGGAAAGAAGTTTCAGATAGGTAAAATTGACCAGCAGATAGACTCCGATGACAATAAATACACCGATGACGATCCCCCTGGGAATATTTTTATTGGCATTTTTGATCTCTCCTCCGATAAACCCGACGGATGCCCAACCCTGATAGGCCCAGAAAGCCGCAAGCATAGCCGTGAAGAAGGCCGACAGGGTAACGGTTCCAGTCGAAAACCCGCCGGCTGACAGCGCTGATACAGGCCTCTCAACCGGACTGGTGAGCCCGAATACAATGATCGTCAGCAACCCCAACCCAACCAGCAGTAAGATAATCTTGCTGGTACCCGCACCGTTTTTCAGACCAGAGATGTTCAGCCAGGTCAGTAATAGAATGAGGGATATCGCCGTCAGCTTGATTCCGAAATCCTGAAAGGGCGCAAAAACCCCTCCGATGGTGAAGTCCTGAAGGGATGAGAGCACATGCGGGATTGGAATGATGCTGTTCAGCGACTGTGAAAAAACATACGCCAGCGAAGCAATGGTTGCCGTTTGAATGACAGTAAACAGTGACCAGCCATACAGGAAGGCGAAAAAACGGTTGTATATCTTTTTGAAATAGGCGAAATCCCCTCCGGTATCAGCCAGCATGCCCGCCACTTCGGCATTGCTGAGGGCGCCAAACAGGGTGATGATACCGCCGGCAATCCAGGCCAGCAATACCCACTCGTTGGAATGCAGCTCTGCCGCCATCGGGGCAATCTTCTTATAAACACCCGACCCGATGATGTTGGCCACCACAAAAATGATCACATATCCAATGCCGAAAGTCTTGACGAGGCTCCTCTGGTTATTCATAGTGCCGTAAAAATACATCTTTAATTGCAACGTGAAAGTGTTGCTCAATCAACTGTTCATTGATCAGGCTATTCGGCCGGATGTAGGCAAACTTGTAATATCTTTGCGAAATCCTGCAAAACCCATCAACATGAATCTCAGGCGGTTTATTCTATTTATTTGTCTGCTCCCCGGCATTGGCGGGTTTTCATTAAGTACTTCAGATACGCTTAAAGTGCTTGCCATCGGCAACAGCTTTTCGGTTGACGGTGTGGAGTACTTCGACGATCTGGCTCATGCGGCCGGCAAACCGCTGGTGATCGGCAACGCAATGGTCCCGGGTTGCTCGCTCGAAAAGCACCTGAAACTGGCTCAGACAGATGCAAAGGCGTATCAATATTACAAAAGTGAGGTCATGATTCCATCGGTCAGGGATAGCGCCACGTTACGCTTTTGCATGCTCGATGAAGATTGGGACTTCATCACTTTTCAGCAGGCGAGTCCCTTATCAGGGAAGCCCGAATCTTACTTCCCCTATCTGGAGGAGTTACTCCGATACGTCAAGGCCCACAGCAAAAATCCGGATTTGAGGTTTGTGATCCATCAAACCTGGGCATACCCGGTTGGATCGAAGTATCGGTTTTTTGAGGATTATAACCGCGATCAAATGCAGATGTACCGGAGTGTTGTTAATGCATACCGTGAAGCGGCACAAAAAGTTAATATCCGAATAGTGATCCCGTCGGGCACCGCCATTCAAAACGGCCGCACCGGTCCTCTGGGTGAAAATTTTAACCGTGACGATATTCATCTGAATGTTTTAGGCAGATATACAGCCGGTTGCGTGTGGTTTGAAACGCTGTTCAAAGAGCGGCCCAATGCCGCAGGTTTCGCACCGCCGGAACTGAATGCCGAACAAGTCAGGTGGGCTCAGCAAGCAGCACACCAGGCAATCCGAAAACCTTACAATATCACTCAACCCGAAAGATAATATGGAACTGGCCGACCTGGGATACAACGACATACTGGAGAAATCGAGAGCCGATCTTAATCTGGACGGACTTGAAATCGGAAGAGTCATTGAAGAGCATAAGGAGCGATATATAGTAAAAACTACCAGGGGGGAATTTGAATCTGAAATCACTGGCAATCTGCGCTTTACTGCAAATGGCCGGGTAGATTTTCCGGCAGTTGGCGACTGGGTAGCCATCACCGCCTATGATTCGGAATTTGCCGTGATCCATAAAATATTACCCAGATTTTCGATCATCCAGAGGCAGGCAATCGGGCAGTTTGGCGAAATTCAGATTATTGCCGCCAATATCGATGTTGCCTTCATTGTGCAGTCCATCGACAGGGATTTTAACATCAACCGGATTGAACGATATCTGACGCTTTGCAACACATCCAGTATCCAGCCGGTTATCCTGTTAAGTAAAACAGATCTGATTGATGAGTCGCGGATTAATGAAATTGCAGACAAGATCGGAGGTAGAATAAAAAACATACCGGTTATTGCCATCAGCAATGAAACCCGAAAAGGCTATGATGCGATAGAACAACTCATTGAAAAAGGCAAAACCTATTGTATGCTCGGATCTTCAGGGGTCGGTAAGTCGACCTTGCTGAACAACCTCTCCGGAAAAAACATCATGCGAACCGATGCAATCAGCCTGAGTACCAACCGGGGCCGGCACATCACCAGCCACCGCGAGCTGATCGTACTGGAAAATGGTGGAATCCTGATCGATAATCCCGGAATGCGGGAGGTGGGAATTGCCGATTCTGCTGAAGGGCTGGAAAAGACATTCGACCTGATTCTGAAATTTGCCCGGAATTGCCGGTATCCCGACTGTACCCATACCCACGAAGCCGGTTGTGCGGTGATTGCTGCTGTGGAAAACAATGAGATTGACCGGGCCTCTTACGGGAATTATCTGAAAATGGAGAAGGAAAAGTCCCACTTTGAATCAAGTCTGGCTGAGCGTCGGAAAAAGGACAAGGAATTCGGGAAAATGATGAAAAACTATAAAAAAGAGAGCCGTAAGGGCTCCTGAACTGCAGCCATCACCCGACATCACTGGCATTTTGTCAAATACTTTACCAGTTTACAATCAAACTATGCAGTCAGGCGTACCTTAGCTGCAAATCGCATTTATCCCATGAAAAAAACTCTGTTGCTGCTGATTAGTTGTGCTTTTGTCGGTAACGTAATCGGACAGAATATACCTGACCTGACAAACCCGCTGGAAAAATGGAGTGCCAAACACCAATCATCCAGATCGCGTAAGATATTGATTCAGGATAGTTTGCCTATTCAGTTTGGTAGTCCCCGACAAATACGCGAACATTCGCCGGCGATTAAATCCATGTCGGAATTCAAACAAAAAATGGATTCCTGCCATATTGATAGATTCATGGACGGAGCCATGAACACCCTCAACCATGATCGGTACGCCTATGATTCAGAGGGCAGGCTCATACTGGCAATTTCATACACCTGTAACACCTGGGACGGAGAATATCACTGGTACAAGGACACCTCTTCCTATCATGAAAATGGCAAACCATCCCTCGAAGCATATTATATCAAAGAACAGGAGGCAGATGCATGGATTCCTGAATATCAATATGAATTATTTTATGATGCCCGGGGAAACGATACGTTGGAAATTATAGGCGAACGCGACCCTTCGACAGAAGAATGGGTTAAGCTGAAAGCCCAATCTGAATACGATGAAAATGATAATCCGGTATTCCGGATGATTCTGGAATTGGATGAGTTGACCGGCAAATGGATCGAACAACGCAAATATGAAAACACGTACGATTCCAATAATAACCTGTTGACCTATTCAGGTTACCTTCGGTCGTCGGATACCGGTGAATGGATTCAGTATTATCAAATTGAAGCAACCTACGATACTGCCGGCAACAGGACTTCATTGATCTACTATCATTTAGATGACGATGAGCAAACCCTGGTGGGTTTTAATCGTTCGGAATCAACCTATGATGCCCATAACAATCTGACTCAATTCATTCAGTATCTCTGGGACAGCGAGACCAGTAAGTGGATTTATGCAAGCAAGGAATTAAGGAGTTTCGACCCGAAAGGCAATGTCACCCAGTTTATATACCATTCATGGAGCTCCGGTTACAATCAATGGGTCAACGAGGAAAAAGAGACCTATACCTTTGATGCTGATGGAAATCAGACTGAATACACTACCTACATCTGGGCAATAGATGCCACCGATTGGACGCCCTCTTATCAGGATTTAAGAACATACGATCCAAAAGGAAATCTGACTAACCGGATTGGATCGCGTTGGAGCATCAGCGCAAACCAATGGATTCCATCCAGTAGGGAAGACAACGTTTTTAATGCAAACAGCAAAAACACCCTGACGAGTTCTTCCAGTTGGGATACCATCTCAGGAGCCTGGGAAGAGAGGTCTCGCTCTGAAAAGATTTTTGACGCATCGGGCAACCTGTTTCACAGCCTGTTATTGTCACTCAGGGATTCGACCGGTGAATGGCAGTCGAGAAGTCAATTCGATTATACTTACGACTATTCTTATACCGATAATGAAATCATCTCGCCTTACGGCTGGTCGGGGGAGCAACCTTTTAACATGCTTCTGTCGGCTACAGGCAAACGCTGGGATCCCGCAACAGGCGAATGGTACGATGCTCACATTCAGAATTATTACTATTCTGCGATAAACAGCGATGGCATTGGCGAGACTCTCCTTCCATCCATCATCCATGTGTTTCCAAATCCGGCGGTCGACGTGATTTTCATCGAAACCGACCAGCCATCGGCACCGGCCCGGTTTGAGCTGTACGATACAAATGGCAGGAAAGTGTTATCAGAAAATCTGACCGGAAGTCATAACGAGATTCCCGTAAGCCAGTTGCCAGGCGGGGTATATCTATATCAGATGAGTCAGAACGGTCAGATTCAATGCGGAAAAATCCTGAAAAAGTAATTTTCGAACATGCTCTAAAAGGCTAACCTTTTACTTGTCTCTCACTTTGTCGCTCAATGATCTGAATCCTTTTCCCAGGATTTCAGAAGCATCGAGCACCGCGATAAATGCGTCAGGGTCAATGTGATGGATGTATTCCTCCAGCAGATAGAGTTCCCGGGGATTGACCACGGTGAAAATGATCTGTTTGGCATTATGGTTATACATCCCCTCTCCGTTCAGGAAAGTCCCTCCGCGTTTCAGGTCATTGATGATCCGGTCGCGGATCTCCTCATGCTTATCCGATACGATAAACATGGTTTTATCATACGAAAAGCCACGACCAACCGTATCGACCACTCTCCCCAAAACGAAAATGGTTATCCAGCTGAAGAGTGGTATTTTCCAGTCGCCGAAAGCAACGAAACTCAACAGCACAATGGTCGAATCAACCACCATCATTAACTGACCCGATGGCAGATGAGTATATTTCTGAAGGATCATGGCAATCACGTCGCTGCCTCCGCTGGTCGCTTTTGCCTTAAACGTCATGGCCACCCCGATACCGATCAGCAATCCGCCGAAAATACAGGAAACGAGCGTTTCATCGGGCACCAGGGGCGCGGAACCGTAAAACGCCGATAACAGATCTGTATAAATTGAAGTCAGAACAAACGCCACCACCGTTTTTGCACCAAACCGGGGGCCAAGGAGTTTGGTCCCGATCAGGGTTAACGGAATATTGAAAGCCAGTGCCGTTAATCCGATTGGGGTTCCGAGCAGATGATGCAGCATGATGGATATCCCGTAAACTCCGCCGGGTACGATCTTGTTCGGGCTGATAAACATCACGTAACCGACCGAAACCAGAAAAGTTCCGATGGCAATCAGCGCATAGGATTTAAACCATTTCGCTGAAAAGAGCTTTTCGGCCTGATATATGGGTGGGACCAACTTTGGTTTCATCTGATTAACAATTATATAGACACATCTATTCCTGGCAACAAAATTACTGGATCTGCCTATTACCTTTCATGATTAAAATCATTCACCGGGTGTTTGAGAAACGTTACGCGTTACGCGTAACGCGTGACGAGAAAGGGCGAGCGCAACCTGGGACCAAAAAGGGCGAGCGCAACTCGCCCCTGCACGTCACTTCTTCAACCCTGTCAGATCTGATTCAACCGTTATTGTTCCTTTGCCGGGTTCCACGATGGCTGAAAATCCATCATGATACTCGATGCTGGATGAGGTTTTCAGGAAGATCTGCTTGTTGTCGACGCTGTTTTTCACCAGTACCATCGGTCCGTTTTGATTGAAAACGCAACCGATCAGGTTGATTTTGGTCATCAGATAATCGGTCATGGCCTGATTTCCGTGAAAATCGATGCCACCGGCACGGAAACTGGAATTCATGATGGTCATCACATCGACCGGCGTGTTGATCGAAAGAAAATCCACCGGTTCATCGTACAATACCCTGATATTGTCGAAAAGTAGCTGTTCCTGCTGAGGGACAGCGGCGCCCGGATAATACGAACGGCTGAACTTATCATTATCGAAATGCACGGAGAATCCGATCCGGGGCTTCTCGAGGAAAATGTCGCGAAACACCACGTTGCGGACTCCACAGTTGTAGGTGACATCATTCTGGACCACTCCCCAGTTGATCCCGTCAAGCACCTGACTGCCTGATTCATGCGTAGGGCGTGTAACTGATTTATATACAGTTCCATCCGGACTGGCCTGCACGCGGTAGATCCGACCGTTTGAAACCACTGCATCCGACTGCTGCACCTCCATGCCCGGTTTCCAGTCGATCCAGCCTCCGGCCAGGATACGGCAGAAAAAGCCCACATGCCTTTTATCATCATTCAGATCGTGGCAATTCTCGATCACCCCGTCCTCGATCCAGCCCAGTTCCGGATTGCCCACCGAATAGTCGTGCGCATTCAGGGCAATGGCATCGTCGAACGTTTCGAACACGCCGTTGCTGATGGTAAAACGCTTACCCCTGCCCAGATGAACACCGTCTTTGTTCCCCTTCATGATCACATCATTCACCACGATATCTTCAAAGGTGCAGATATGAATGCCATATTGGGCCGATCCGATATCCATGCAGCGGAACCGGTCGATCTTCAAATCCCTGATGTAGAAAAAGGCAAGCTGGCCATGAAGCCCGTAAGCCTCCTTAAACGCACGGATATCCATCCCGTTCACAATGATCTGTAATCCTTCAACCGTTATGTTTTCATCCCAGGTTTTGGTTGCAGCACCCTTATTGACAATAACATGCGAATAATTCCCCTGCTCATTCACCTTTTTCAAAAAGACATTATTTCCGAAAATGAGCGAAGTATTACTGCCGATATAAACCGTACCCGCCATTTTGTATACTCCGGGCTGACTGACCACGATCGTCCCCGTTTGGTCAACAGCCTTTTGCAGAGCCTTTGCATTATCGATCCCGCTTGCTGTGGGGGAAAACCCAAAAGAGGCAGCATCAGTAAATTGCCCGGATGCGGTTGATTGTGCGATGGTGATGCAAGTTCCGCTGATCAGCCCGATAAAGAGTAAAACAAGTGCAGTATTTTTCATAGTCCGATGGTATTCGCCCTGAAATTAATAATTCTGGCACGAGATCGATGAACCTGTCAAAAAACAATCTATTTTTGTGGAATAGTTGAACACATGTTCATATTTGAAATTATATGGAAACTTCGAATAAACCTACACAGGAGATAGCCTGCCTGGAAAAGGAGAAGGTTAGCTCAGTCATGGAAAAGATGAAAACCGACCGGGTATTTTATGCGCTGGCGGAAACATTCAAAGCCATGAGTGATCCTACACGGACCAAGATCATCTTCGCATTATGTCTGGAAAAGGAATTGTGTGTGGGCGACATAGCAGCCATAGTCGGGTCTTCAAATTCGGCGATCTCTCACCATCTCAAAACACTTCGGAACATGAAGCTGGTGAAATACACCAAAGCCGGCAAAGTAGCCTTCTACTCGCTGGATGATCTCCATATCAATCATTTGTTTGAAGAAGGATTAAGGCATGTTGAAGAATAATGAGAATCAGGATAGATGAATAATCAGGTTAGTTTAACGGAATTGGAAGATGGGCAGACTGCGGTGATCATTACGGTGAACGGTGGCAGGCAATTGATAAAAAGGCTGGCGGATCTGGGCATTACTTCGGGAACAGAGATAAAGATCATTCGGAAAACGCTGCTTTCAGGACCCGTACAGGTTGAGGTTTCCGGCTCCAGACTGGTTTTGGGCTGGGGGTTGGCAGATAAAATAGTAGTAGAAGGTTATGGCTGAAGAACATAAAATTAATATCGTTCTGGCCGGGCAGGGCAACGCCGGTAAGTCGTCGGTATTCAACTATCTCACCGGCCTTCACCAGCATATCGGGAACTGGGCCGGAAAAACAATCGAAAAACGGGAAGGCACCCTTTTTTACAAAGGTCATACCATCGATGTACTGGATCTTCCGGGGATATATTCGTTGACTACTTATTCGGTTGAGGAACTGATTGCCCGGGAGTATATCATTCAGCATCATCCGGATTATGTGATCAACGTCATCGACTCCACGAATCTCGAGCGGCATCTGATTTTCACGCTCCAGCTTCTGGAGCTGGAGTGCCCGGTTATTCTGGTACTGAACATGACCGACCTGGCGAAAAAGAAAGGAATTACGATTGATCTTCGTAAACTGCAGGAAACATTGGGTATTCCGGTGATTCCGGCCGTTGCCTCACGAGGCACGGGATTATCGGAGGTTATCGACAAAGCCATTGAACTGAAAGGAAAAAAATCAGATCACCCGGTTCACCCTTTTGGAAAAGAGATTGAAAGATGCATTAGCCGTTTATCGGAATTGCTGAAAGAGGTTTCTCTGCCCTATCCGGTCAGATGGATCGCGATCAAGCTGCTGGAAAAAGATCATGAGGTAGTTAAGCTGGTTAAAAAAAGGAATCCTGAGATCATCCATGAAGTCAAACGGCTGGAAAAAGAGCTGGAAGAAATTCACGGGCACGATTCCTCCATAGTGATTTCTGATGAAAGAAGTCATCTGGCCTCCCATATCACCCGTGAAACGGTGAAAATCGCGGTACATAAAGAGATTTCGCTAAGCGACCGTTTAGATGCGGTGACCACTCATAAGGTTGCAGGTTATCTGATCATGGTGCTGATCCTGGGTGGCATGTTTATGGCTGTCTTCGGATTTGGCAACTGGCTTTCAGGCTTGCTCGGCAACCTGATCGGAAATTGGCACGCGTGGTGGAGCACCACGGTCGGGGTTACCTTTGGCGCTTCCCTCGGATGGTCAGCTATCGAAAGCGTTTTAGCCCTGTTCCAGATTGCTTTTCCCTATATCCTGCCCTTTTATGTTTTGCTGTATATTCTGGAGAACTGGGGATATATCGCCCGCATCTCTTTCCTGATGGACAAGCTGATGCACAAAATGGGCATTCACGGAAAAGGCTGTATCTCTTTTATCATCGGGTTGGGTTGCAACGTCCCGGGATGCCTGTCGTGCCGCATCATGGAATCCAAACGTGAGAGATTTATCACGGCGGTTCTCGTAACCATGGTGCCCTGTTCAGCGGTTTCGGTCATCGTGTTCGGACTGGTGGGCAAGTATGTTGGAATCCTATGGGCGCTTGGGCTGTATGTATTTGCGATGATTCTGATCTTCATCACCGGCAAGATATCCTCTAAACTGGTCAAAGGGGAACCGGTGGAACTGATCATGCCGATGCCCGATTACAAAACGCCTCATCTGAAAACTATTCTCCTGCAAACCTGGGACTCATTAAAAGAGTTCGTTTTTATTGCTGCTCCGATAGTGATCATTTCAGGGGTAGTCATTCAGGCGATCCATCTTGCCGGATGGATGCCGGCCATTTCGTCTTTTTTAAGTCCGGTTACCGTTCAATGGCTGGGCTTACCCGCGATCACCGGCATTCTGCTCATCTTTGGCATTCTGCGGAAAGAGCTGATCCTGGTGATGCTGGCTGCCTATCTGGGCACCACCAACTTTTCCGATGCCCTCACCTCGCAACAGATGATTGTACTGGCAGTGGTCAGCATGTTCTATGTGCCCTGTGTGGCAACCATTTCGGTATTATGGAAAGAATACGGATGGAAAAAAGCTTTGCTGGTGTGTGTGGTGGAAACCGCCGGAGCCATCCTGCTCGCCGGGATACTCAAACGGGTCATGGATATCTTTTAACACTAAATAACAGAGGACACCCGGGATGATGGGGCGTTTTTCATGAAATCAATACTATTTTTGCCCGACCACTTATCGGTTTACGCATGAGATTATTGATCCTCCTCTTTCCCATCATTTTGTTGTGTTCAGGAACGACCTCGCCGACTTCCAAAGCAGAGCAGATGAACTATACCCGAGTCAGGCAAGCATTTGCAGAAAAAGGGAAAACAGTGACCAAAACACTCTCAGAGTTTTCGATTTCCCGCGACAGTCTGAGAATATACCTCAGGGCGTTCAAAACCGAAAAGAAAATCGAACTCTGGGCAAAAAACATTTCCGATACTGCGTTTGTACGGATTAAAGAGTTTCCCATTTGCGAACTATCCGGCAATATCGGGCCCAAGAGGCGTTCCCACGACCTCCAGGCGCCTGAAGGATTTTATCATCTCTCGGGGCTCAATCCATACAGTAAATACTATTTATCGATTCAGATCAATTACCCGAATGCCTCCGACAGCATCAGGGGAGTACGTGGCCATCTGGGGAGTTTTATTTTTATACACGGCTCCTGCCAATCGTCCGGATGCCTCGCCATCACCGATGACCGGATCAAGGAGCTGTATGTTTATTGTGTGGAAGCATACAACGCCGGGCAGGAGCAGATCGACCTGACGATGTTTCCGTCTCAGCTGACCGATGCCAGATATTCATCCCTGAAATCCAGATACAGCAAGGACAAGGATAAAACCAGCCTCTGGGCCGATCTGAAAAAAAGCTATGATCTGTTTGAACAGACGCGGATCCCGCCAACGGTAAAGTTCTTGCCTGGCGGGGCACATGAAGTGAACTGATTATCAGTGTTTTATCCAATCCTGCCCCCGAACACTATTAAAGAGATTCCTCACTCCACTTCGTTACGTTCGGAATGACGGTGGCCTTTTGATTAGGAAGAGAGGGGGGTGGTGCTTTTTGATGATTCGGAACAGTGGGACGGAGTCCCGATTAGGGCTCGGAGTAGTGCGACGAGTCCGCAAAAAGCGCTCTTGCAAAACACGGAATTATCTGCGGGAACGCTACCCGGTCATTCTGCCTGTCCGCCCCTGTTTCATAACGTTACACTTTCGCCCTTTAAACAATCCATTATATTTCTGATTTTCTGTCTGATACATCTGCTGGCATGAGGATTGCCCTCCCCTATGAAACCGCAGATAAATGGATAAACCTGTAACAAAAGCACACAAGCGGAAAACCCGGTTGAAGCAATTGAGGATCATTTTGCCAGTCATTCTGATCCCGGTACTGGTACTGATTCTCCTGAAAAATATACTGACCCCTTCCATCAATCTCGATAAAGTAGTGACCGGCACAGTAGATAAAGGAAATCTGGAAATCACCGTCCAGGGATCGGGAATCGTGATCCCGAATTATGAAGAGATCATCACATCCCCTTTTCGGGCCAATGTGGTACGAATCATGAAAACCCCGGGTGTTCGGGTGGAAACGGGAGACACCCTGTTGGTGCTGAATAATGAGCTGGCCATGAACGATCTTGACAAACTGAACAATGAACTTCAGCTCAAAGAGATCCAGAAAGAGAAGCTCAAAATTCAGATCAATGAAGCCCGGCAAAATTTTAAAATAGGCCGCCAAATTAAAGAGATCCGGATTGAAAATCTCAAGTCGGCTTACGATGCTGAAGTATATCTCCATAAGATCGGGGGAAGCACACCGGATGTGGTCAAAAAAGCAAAGACGGAATGGGATATTGCCAGGTTGGAGCTGGAACAGGCAATTTATAATCATGATAACCAGACAAATACACAGGAAGCCGGAGTTCGGGAGCTGGAAACGGAAATGCTCATCCATAAGGGGCTGATTGCCAAAGCGCGTAACCTGGTCAACCAGGCTTATGTCAAATCCCCCTTTGCAGGTAGTCTGAGCTCGATCATCAACCAGCCGGGCATCATGATATCGGAAGGACAGGAGATCGCACGCGTGGCGGATCTTTCGCGCTACAAAATCAAGGGAAACGTCAGCAATTCCTGGGCCGGCAAAGTGTTAACCGGTCAATCCGTTCTGATCAAAGATCGCGACCGGATGCTGAAAGGAACCCTTGAAAACATCATGCCATCGGTGAGTGAAGGGATGATGGAATGCCAGATACGGATCGATGACGGAGATATTTCAAATCTGAGGCCCAATCAGCAACTGGAGATCCGGGTGGTGGTATCGTTCCGCGACGAGGTTCTGCGTCTGCCTAACGGAACCTACTACAAGGACCATGGCAACAAAATTATGTATGTGATTCGCGGCAATAAAGCCTACCGGACCAACGTCGTTCTCGGTGAAGCCAGCTTCGACTATGTGGAAGTCGTATCTGGACTGGAAAAAGGAGATCGGGTGATCCTGACGGATATATCCGAGAAGGAGAAGAAGGAGGAGATAAAAGTGACAAGTGACGAGTGACCCTCGGAGCCTTGTCATCCCGGCGAAAGCCGGGACCCCGTCCCTTACAACGAAGTCTGGCAAGCCGGGACCCCGTCCCTGAAAGCGAAGTTTTCCAAAATTGTAAAACTGATAACATTATAACTATGATCAAACTCGAAAACATCAGCAAAACCTATCGAACCCGGTCTGTAGAAACACTCGCGTTGGATAAGATCAATCTTGAAGTCAAACGCGGCGAGTTTGTTTCGGTGATGGGGCCATCAGGATGCGGCAAAAGCACTTTGCTTAATATCATTGGCCTTCTGGATGAACCGGATCTGGGACAGTTACAACTTGAAGGCAATTTAATTACCGGGTATGAGGATAAAAAGACTGCCGGAATGCGGAATCACCTGGTAGGCTTTATTTTTCAGAGTTTTCACCTCATCAAGGAGCTGGACGTTTATGATAATGTGGAGCTGCCTCTTCTATACCGCAAGATGCCCGCCGCCGAAAGAAAAAAAAGGGTGATTGCATCACTGGAACAGGTGGGGCTCAGCAATCGGATGAACCACTACCCTTCACAGATGTCAGGTGGTCAGTGCCAGCGAGCGGCTATCGCCCGTGCCATTACAGGGGAACCCGGCATAATCCTGGCCGATGAGCCGACCGGAAACCTCGACAGCAAGGTGGGACAGGAAGTCATGAATATCCTAACCGATCTCAATAAGGCGGGAACCACCATCGTGATGGTTACCCATGATGAATCGCTGGCTAAGGAAACCCACCGTATTATCCGGTTGTTCGACGGCCGGCTGGTCGGATAACATCTGGATAAAATATTGAAAGCCATGTTAAAAAACTATTTCAAAATATTCCTGAAGGTCGCTACCCAGAACAAGCTGTTCACCTTTCTGAGCCTGTTCGGCATCAGCCTGACGATCATGTTTGTCATGATCTTCTCGATGACCTTGAACAAAATAATTAAAGGATCGGGCCCGGAGAAGGATCTGAAACTGATGCTGTTTGCCGACCATGCAAAGACCGAATCCAAAGGAAAGAACAGATCTGTCAATACCAATTTTCTGAGCCAGGCTTTATGTGAAAACTACTTGAAAAAAGTTACCAGTTCAACTATCACATCCATGTACCGGACCGATCAATGGCCATTTATCCTGAACGGGAAACATTATGAAAAACCATATATGATGACCGATTCGGAATTCTGGAACGTTTTCGATTTTCATTTTCTGCAAGGACGGCCCTATACAACCGAAGATATTGTGAACCAGAACCATTGTGTGGTGATCACCCAAAACATCAGGAACCTGTTCTTCGGAGATGAAAAGGACGTTCTGGGCAAGACGATCCGGGTCCTTCAGCTCCAGCTGACGGTGACCGGAGTGGTCGAAGATCCTTCATCAGCCTCACAGAACATCAGTGACGGGATCTTTATTCCTTATACTGCTATGCCCTGGCCATATGGGCTGGATCCCATTTTGGGGCCATATACGGTTGTTTTTAAAGCTGACAGCAAAGACCGGTTCCCAGCCATTTGTAAAGAAGTTCAGGACATCATTACCCGTCTCGACAGAGCCGATAATCAATGGAAAATAACCCTTACAGGCCCCAGAACCCAATTTGAAAAAATGATGACCGGGTATGACATGAATGAAGATACCGCCAGTCCAATAGGCAAATTCATGAAATACATTTTATGGGGACTGGCATTCATTTTCCTGCCGGCAATTAATCTGATGGCTTTGAACTTTGCCCGAATCCGCGAGCGGGGTGAGGAAATTGCCGTGCGAAAATCCTTTGGCGCCAACTCGGGAAACCTGCGCGGACAATTCATCTATGAAAACCTGATGCTGACCCTGGCTGGGGGGATTATTGGTATCATTCTTTCGTTTGTAATGATCACTTTGCTGGGCAGCAGCCTGAGTGTGCCAGTATCTGATTTCAATAATGTCCAGGTTAGCTTTTCCTTCGACCTGAAAATCTTCGGCATCGCTCTGCTGAGCTGCCTGATTTTCGGTCTTCTATCCGGAGTTTTACCCGCTATCCGGATGTCAAAAATGAAACCAGTCATCTACCTGAAAGGAGGCGAGAAATGATACGGATCTTTTTTAAAACCCTCTGGAACAACCGAACACGCAACGGCCTGATACTGCTTGAATTATTCATGATATCGCTGGTTCTGGTCAATCTGACCGTTTACCTGACGGATATGATCCGGATCAAACATATCAAAAACTGCTACCACCCCGACAATGTGGTTTGCCTCGGTTTTACTGCCCTGCAAACGGAATACAAAGATGAGGCCGGTGCCACAATCGACCGGTTGAGGAACCAGCTGCTCGCAAACAAATACGTTGAATCGGTCTCTTTCAGTAGTATGGCATTACCGTTCAACTACAACATGTCAATGTCGGATTATAAATACAAGGAAACACCAATAACCATAATCCGCCATCAAACTGATATTGCTTATGGGACTGTCATGAAGATTCAACCCCTCAAAGGCCGGTGGTTCAATGAATCGGATATTGCCAAAAAAAATACACCGATTCTGGTAACCAAACATCTGGATGAGAAATACTTCAACGGGGAGGCAGTGGGCAAAGTGATCACTGAAAACAACGAGGAACTTGAGATCATCGGGGTAGTGGATGAATTCAAACGCAGCGATTTTGAGCAACCCTACGATGCCGCTTTTTTCTTTTTCAATCCGGCCACCGACAAAATCTGGCTGATGTATTCCGATATCATGGTCAGGGTAAAACCCGGTCAGACTGAGAACTTCCTTAAAGTGGCCGAATCCCAGCTCATGACGGTCATGGATCCGAAATACTGGGTTGTCAGTACCCAGAATTCATTAGAAAACATGAGAAGTGTGCAAAACCATCAAAGCGAGCAAAAGCGACTACTTGGCCTCCTGATTGCTTTCTTTGTGATTATCAATATATTACTTGGAGTTATCGGAATCCTTTGGTACAATACCAATCTGCGGATTCACGAGATCGGCATCCGGCGCGCGCTGGGGTCCACCGGTAACAAGGTCAGGGGATTACTCATCATCGAGAACCTTTTCATGGGCATCCTGGCACTATTCGTTGTGGCATTGGTATTCATTCAGGTACCCTCCATCCGGATTTTTCATGTGGAAGACCCCGTCATGTACCTGTCAGTGGCTATCAGTGTCGTTGTAATGATCGGACTGATCCTGATCAGCACCTGGATACCGGTAGCGATAGCTTCGAAAATCAGGCCTGCTGAGGCGTTGAAGACGGAGTGACGCATGACGCGTTACGCGTTACGCCGTAACACGTGACACGAAATATTGATTTTATTCTTTACTTTCGAAGGAAATGCAACTCAGCAACATATTAGTTTGCGACGATGATCTGGCGGTCAGGAGTTCCCTGAAGTTTCTGCTATCGAAAAGCGGATATAGGGTGGATTGTGCCTCCTCACCGGATGAGATTCTTGCGAAAGTCAGGTTATCAAAGTTCAGTCTGGTTCTCCTGGATATGAACTATTCCATGACCATCAGCGGCGACGAGGGGCTTGAATTACTTCAGAAGATCCGGGTGCTGCAGCCCGGCCTGCCAGTCATTCTGATCACCGCCTGGGGCTCCGTGGAGCTGGCTGTGCAGGGAATGAAACTGGGGGCCTCTGATTTCATCATCAAACCCTGGAACAACCAGCAATTGCTCAAAACTATCGAAACCTCCATCGCACTATCGAAAACCCAAACCGATCCAGATAAAACCGATATGCCGGGGGCCGGAAAAACCGGCTTTCCCGGCATTATCGGCCAGGATCCCAAGCTATTGGAAATTTTACAGCTCATCAGGCGGGTGGCCCCAACCCATGCACCGGTACTCATTACCGGAGAAAGCGGTACAGGCAAGGAACTCATTGCCGAAGCCATCCATCAGCTGAGCAGGCGAAAAGAGGAACCATTTGTCAAAGTTAATCTGGGCGGAATTTCTTCGAGCCTGTTTGAATCAGAGTTGTTCGGCCATAAGCGGGGCGCCTTCACCGATGCAAAAACCGACCGGACCGGAAGATTCGAAATGGCTAATAATGGCACTATCTTCCTCGATGAGATCGGAGAGCTGGAGTTCACTTCACAGGTCAAATTATTACGGGTATTGCACGACCAGACATTCGAACGACTGGGCGATTCTCATACCCAAACCGTTGATGTCAGGGTGATCAGCGCCACAAACAAGAATCTCAACACACTGGTAGAGAAAGGTCTATTTCGCGAGGATCTTTTTTATCGGATCAACCTGATCCAGATTGAAGTACCTCCACTGCGGAATCGAAAGGAGGATATTCCTTTGCTGGCCTCCTGGTTCGCTGAGCAGGCAGCAAAAACCTATCATCTGCCGATCAGACAGTTTGCGCCTGATAGCCTCGACTGGCTGCGCGAACAACCCTGGCCGGGAAATATCCGGGAGCTGAAAAACACGGTGGAACGCACGATCCTGCTATCAAACCATGAAAACATAAATGCAGATGATTGTATCCTGGCCGTCAGTACCGGAAAGGCTCAATCATCGGCCAATACCATGGCAGGCCCCTTGAAAACGCTGGATGAAATGGAGAAAGAGATGGTCCTCCGTGCGTTGAACGAATGCGGAGAAAACCTTTCAAAGGTTTCACAAATGCTGGGTATCAGCCGCACCACCCTCTACCGGAAAATGGAAAAATACGACATCCGTAAAGGTCATGAGGAGTAAAACCCGTCTGTTGATCTGGCTAAGCCTGATCTTTCTCTTTTTCATGATAACCTTACTATGGCTCCTGAACTATCAGAATCCATGGCTGAGAATCGGTGTTGAAATCCTGGTCCCTGCCCTGTTTGCCCTGACAGTCATCCTGATCAACAAATCCTTCCAGCCGATCCAGACTATCGGGAGAAGCATGAATCTCCTGCGGGAGGAAGACTTCAGCGTCACCTTGGTAAAAACCGGCAATCCGGATGTTGACCGAATCGTTGAAATGTATAATTCCATGATCAGCCGCCTGCGTGAAGAGCGGCTATCAGTCAGAGAAAAGAATCATTTCCTTGATTTGCTCATCGAGTCTACGCTGCTGGGAATCATCATTACCGATTTTGACGGGCAAATCCTGGAAGTTAATCCTGCAGCCTGCCGGATGATCGGAATATCTCCCGGCACTTATCCGGGAACTCCGATCAAAGAACTGAAGAGCCCGGTCATCGCCCAGCTGCTGACCCTGGATTTTCAGGACAAACGGATCATCGATCTCCCCGATGGGCAAAAATACCTGTGCCGTAAACTGTTCTTTATGGACCACGGTTTCAAACATCCGTTCTATATCATCGAGGAGTTTTCCGAGGAGATCCGTCAGGCCGAGCAAGCAGCTTATGGCAAACTGATCCGGATGATGGCCCACGAGGTTAACAACACCGTCGGATCGGTTAATTCCATCCTGATGACTGTGCTGGATAACCGCGAAACCATAGTGACCGCTGAACAGGATGAAGTGATCCGGATGCTGGAAGTGGCCGTTCAGCGTAATTACCGTCTGAGCCGTTTCATGACCAACTTTTCTGATGTGGTCAAACTGCCTAAACCGGAAAAGGAAGTCTTTGACCTGAACGCATCGATCCAATCGGTAATCAATTCATTTACACCGGTTTTATCGGAAAACACTATCAAAATCAGGTTGGATCTTACGAAATCCTCGCCACTGCTTCTGGCGGATCAGAGCCAAATGGAGCAGGTTTTTATCAACCTGATCAAAAACTCGATAGAAGCCGTCGGTACAAATGGAACCCTGACGATCGAAACTGCTGCCGATCCAGTCAGAATCAGTATCTGTGATAACGGTCCCGGTCTCTCCCCTGAAGCACTTGAAAAACTCTTTACTCCCTTTTTCTCCACCAAAGCCAATGGCCAGGGTATCGGCCTCACCCTGGTCAGGGAGATTCTGATCAACCATGGCTTCTCTTTTCAGTTTGCTAATCAAGACGAAGGCGGTACCCGTTTCGATATCCGGCTATCTTGAAACCTTCTCAAATCCGATTGTCTAAAATCCTTCGGCAGGCATTCGATTTAACAATCAATTTATTACTATTGCTAACGATTATGGATCTGGATTTATCCATATTCCTTGAATTCATTTATTTAATTGATACATAATAAATTATGAACGCAGGATTTACCACTATCGATTATCTGATATTTATTGGTTATGCCATATTGATCGTTGGTTTAGGACTTTGGCTTTCCAGAACAAAAAAAGGAGAGGAAAAAGACTCCAAAGATTATTTTCTGGCCGGCGGAACACTTTCCTGGTGGGCAATCGGAGCTTCACTGATCGCCGCCAACATCTCAGCCGAACATTTTATCGGTATGTCGGGTTCCGGTTTCAGAATTGGTTTGGGAATCGCTGCTTATGAGTGGCTTGCTGCGATAACCCTGATTCTGGTTGCCAAATTCCTGCTTCCCCAGATGATCGAAAAGAAAATATTCACCATGCCCCAATTGGCCAAAGAAAGATACGGACAGGGAGTGAGCTTTTTCTTCTCCTTTTTCTGGCTATTGGTTTATGTTTTCGTAAATCTCACCTCGGTCGCCTGGCTGGGCGCAATCGCCATGCAGCAAATACTTGGCATACCTATGGTTTACGGAGTTCCCGGATTGTTGATTTTTGCCGGTGTTTATTCCATTTACGGTGGACTTAAAGCGGTTGCCTGGACCGATGTCATTCAGGTAGTTTTCCTGGTTGGCGGCGGTTTAATTACGGCATTCTTTGCACTGGCCGCTGTTGGCGAAGGCAATGCTATTCATGGTTTTGTAACGATCCTTGAAAAAGTAAGGCAAGCACCCGGCGATCTGCATTTCAATATGATTATCGACCAGAAAATTTCTCCCACATTCTTTAAAGATCTGCCGGGACTGGCTGTAATTTTCGGTGCCATGTGGCTGACCAATATCGGATACTGGGGCTTCAACCAATATATTATCCAGAAGGGCTTAGCTGCCAAAAACCTGGCCGAAGCCAAACGGGGCTTGATTTTCGCCGGTTACCTGAAAATTTTAATCCCGATCATTGTGATCATTCCGGGCATCGTTGCTTATGTTCTGTTCAATAACCCCGATCTGCAGCACAACCTGGTCGGACTGAACGGCACCATTGAACGCGCCGATGATGCCTACCCCTGGTTATTGCGAAACTTTGCTCCCGCCGGCATACGCGGTCTGGCTTTTGCCGCGCTGGTTGCCGCCGTGGTTTCATCCCTGGCTTCGATGCTGAACTCAACCTCCACGATTTTTACCCTGGATATTTACAAACCGTTGATTAACAAAAAGGCTACTGAAAGACAACTGGTAAAAGTAGGTCGTATCTCAGCTCTGGCAGCTTTGGTCATTGCGATGGTTGCAGCCAAACCACTGTTGGGCGGCCTCGATCAGGCATTCCAATACATCCAGGAATATACCGGGTTTATCTATCCCGGTGTTGTAGTGGTTTTTGGTATGGGTATTCTTTGGAAACGCGCCACAAACCGGGCCGCTTTATGGACAACCATTGCAACATTGCCGATCGGCATTATCATGAAACTGGCACTGCCCGATTTGCCCTTCATCATTCGGATGGGCTATGTTTGCATGATATTAATTTCCCTGGCAGTGTTCCTTACTTTGACCGACAAACATCAGGTAAAAGCCGAAAAGCCATCTGAGAAAAACCAGAAACGGCTGATCACTGCCGGATGGGCATTCGCCATAGCTTTTGGCATCACCTTAATAGCCGGTATTATCTGGGGGACTGACATTTTCGGATGCAGCATGCGCCACCTGGGATTCCATTCGATTTTCATGGCGACCTTCATGATGGGCTTCCTGTCGATCATCATGTTTACCAATGCCAAATCGGGAATAAAAGATGCAAAATCATACGATATTGATCTCGACCTCTTTAATACCGACAGGAAATTCCTGATCGGCGCAATCGGTATCGTAGTGATTATTGTTGCCCTTTATGCCTACTTCTGGTAGCTGGTAAGCGTTTCGTTTTTACTGCCGGTGCATCAATGCAGATCAGAATGCCGGACTGATTAATTTGATGATCCAGAAGCTGATTGCGCTGATCAATCCTGCAGCCGGGATGGTGAGCACCCAGGCAACCACCATGCGGAAGGCGACCAGCCATTTGATACTCGAAAAGCTCTGGACAGAACCGACCCCGATGATGGAACCGGTAATGGTGTGAGTGGTTGAAACCGGAATACCCACGCTGGTCGCAAAAAAGATGGTGAACGCTCCGGCAGTTTCGGCACAAAAACCGTGCACCGGTTTCAGCTTGGTCAGCTTCATGCCCATGGTTTTAACGATTCTCCATCCGCCAATTGCGGTACCGATTGCCATAGCAAGATGGCACGACAGGATAATCCAAAGGGTGTCCCAGCTATTAAGCGTGAGTTGGCGAGTGGGATCAAACATGCCTGCAGCCACCAGCAAAGCCACAATCACTCCCATGGTTTTCTGGGCATCATTTCCGCCGTGACCCAGTGAATACATGGCTGCAGAAAGAAGCTGGCCCTTGCGAAACAATCCGTCAACCCTTCTCGGCGACCACTTTCTGAAACACCAGTAAACAATGAGCATGATGGCAAATCCGATAACAAATCCAATCAAAGGAGCTAACGGAATAAAAGCAGAGGTTTGCACAATTTTTTCCCATCTGATGATGTCAGGTCCTTTGTAAACCAGTCCGGCCCCGGTGAGCCCGCCAATCAATGCATGCGAAGAACTGGTTGGAAGTCCGAACCACCAGGTGATCAAATCCCAGACAATAGCACCCAGCAACCCGGCCAGAACCACATAGATGAAAACAGAGTTGGATGGATCGATAATGACAATTTTTGAAATGGTATCCGCCACTTTCGGGGCAAACACAAACATGGCGATGAAATTGAAAAAAGCTGCCCACAGAACAGCCAAACGGGGCGACAATACCCGGGTGGAAACAACGGTGGCAATCGAATTTGCAGAATCATGGAAGCCGTTGATTACGTCAAAAACAAGGGCTGCGCCTACGGTTGCAATTACTATGATCAACATGGAATCCATCGTGAAAAAAATTAGTTATGTGTCGCAACCATTGCCCGATTTTTTTCAAAGAAACTGATCCAATGTTACCCTATCATATCCGCAATGTTACCAAAAGGTTAAGTTTTTGAAAGAAACAAGCTTGTAAAAGCATCCAAGAGTTTTACCATCAGGTCTGCACCTGAAGGAGCCGGTTGTCGGTCGGGTTCAGCCCTGTATTGCCTTGCCGATGGCCACCAGCAGATACAACAGGGCAAACAACGATACCATGGCGATCACAATGATTACCTTAATCTTTTGCTGTGACTTCAGCTGTTTCAAGCCTGAGGTCACTTCTTCAGGATTGTCGTCGAGGATAGCCTTTTTAAGCCTGACGGTGGATCTGAACAATTCCAGTTGCGGAAAAATGAACCAGAGCATCAAGATTGGAGTCAGGATGTCGAAAAACAAGGTTCTTCTCCCCGGATCTGTTGGCGCCGGATAATCAAACAGCAGATAATAAAAAGAGTACAACGCTATGCTTCCGAAAAAGGCTACTACCACAATAACCTGAATCCTTGCCCATTTAATATACTTCGAGCAGCTGTTTTTAATTTCGTCACTGATCATGATCGGTTCAATTGAGGCTGGAAAATACTATATTTTTTCTTTATACCCCAGCTTATAATCCTGACATTTCCCTTACGAATTCCGGCGCAATTTTGTATGGTCAAAATTACAACGCCATGAATGTCATCGGATTTATATTAGCCTTTCTCTTATTAGGATATTTGCTCTACTCCCTGATTAAACCTGAAAAATTCTAGCCATGAAAACACCGGATATCATTCAGGTGGTTCTGTTCTTTGCCATGATCATAGCGATTACGCCCTTTCTGGGAAACTACATGAGTAAGGTGTTTACCAGTAGCCGGCATTTGATGATGCCCGTTTTCGGATGGTTGGAGAAGCTGACCTACCGGTTCGCAAAAGTAAACCCTCAGGAGGAAACAAACTGGAAATCATATACATTCGGCCTGCTTGCTTTTAATTTCCTTGGATTTGTTTTTGTCTTCCTTATTCAACTTTTCCAATCTCACCTGCCCCTGAACCCGGCCAACCTTCCTAATGTTTCATGGCACTCGGCATTCAATACCTCGGTAAGTTTTATCACCAATACCAACTGGCAGGGATATGCCGGGGAGACCACGCTGAGCTTTTTTGTTCAGACGATCGGCCTGACCGTTCAGAATTTCGTAAGTGCAGCCACCGGAATAGCCGTACTCATTGCGCTGATCAGGGGTATCTCCAGAAAATGCACAGATAAACTGGGCAATTTTTGGACCGATCTCACCCGCTCAACCCTCTATATTCTGCTACCACTGTCTATAATTCTGGCTGTTTTGCTGGTTGGACAGGGAGTCGTTCAGAATTTCAAGGCCTCTGAAACCGTTCAAACCTTGCAGGGGACCCAACAGGTGATTCCGATGGGCCCGGCTGCCTCTCAAATTGCAATCAAACAGCTGGGCAGCAACGGCGGTGGTTTTTTCAACGCCAACAGCGCCCACCCTTTTGAGAATCCAACCCCGTTCAGTAATTTTTTAGAGATGCTGGCTATTCTGCTGATCCCTGCATCACTGACTTTTACCTACGGCAAAATGGTGGGTTCAACCCGGCAAGGCTGGATCATCTTCTCTGCCATGATGGTTCTACTTTTAGCAGGAACAGCTATTTCACTGCATGCCGAGTACTCCGCTAATCCGCTATATGTCAATAGCCCTCTGATGGAGGGCAAGGAAACCCGGTTTGGCGTTACAGGTAGCGTTCTCTGGTCAACAATCACTACGGCTGTTTCAAGCGGATCGGTCAATGCCATGCATGACAGCCTCTCTCCTCTGGCGGGAATGATTGCCATGATCAATATGATGCTGGGGGAAGTGGTTTTCGGGGGAGTTGGCGCCGGACTATACGGAATGGTCATTTTCATCATTCTCACCGTGTTCATTGCCGGACTGATGGTTGGGCGAACGCCTGAATATCTGGGTAAAAAAATTGAAGCTTTTGAAGTGAAAATGGCTATCCTGGCAGTTCTTGCCCCCAGCTTCGTCATCCTGATTTTTACAGCGTGGGCGTCCGTAAGTCACGCCGGCTTATCAGGCTTAAATAATCCCGGGCCCCACGGCTTTTCTGAAATACTTTACGCCTTTACTTCGGCAGCCGGCAACAACGGAAGCGCCTTCGCCGGGCTAAATGCCAATACGGTTTTCTACAACCTGACCCTGGGCATAGGTATGCTGATCGGACGGTTTGGCATTATTGTTCCCGTAATGGCAATTGCCGGGAACATGGCCGGGAAGAAGATTACCCCCCTGTCAGCCGGCACTTTCCGAACCGATAACTGGCTGTTCATCGGATTGCTGATTGCCGTAATCCTGATTGTCGGCGGGCTCACCTTTTTCCCCGCCCTGTCGCTGGGTCCGATCATTGAACACTTACTGATGAATGCAGGAATTTCCTTTTAGATTTTAACAAGATGAGCTCAAAACAAACCATAAGCCTCTTTAATAAAAAGATATTACTTCAGGCTGCCGCCGATAGTATTCTCAAGTTAAATCCTGCCGTACTGATTAAGAATCCGGTCATATTCATTGTCGGAACCGGCTCGGTACTCACCACCATCATTGTGCTTGCCGGAGCGATCCTCGGCAATTTTTCATCCTTTAACCTACAGATTTGTATCTGGCTCTGGATTACCGTTTTATTTGCAAACTTTTCGGAAGCCATTGCCGAAGGGAGGGGTAAGGCCCAGGCCGACAGCCTGAGAAGGAACCGTACACAAACCAAAGCCCGGAAAATCAATGGTCAACAGGAAACCGAAGTCCTTGCCGGAGATCTCAGGAAAGGGGATGTGGTCATTTGCGAAACCGATGACGTGATTCCATCGGATGGCGATGTCATTGAAGGCATTGCGAGTGTTGATGAATCAGCCATCACCGGCGAGTCAGCACCAGTAATCAGGGAGAGCGGTGGTGACCGCTCAGCAGTGACCGGCGGAACCAAGGTGATCAGCGACCGGATACTGATCCGTATCACCACCGAACCGGGCAACACATTTATTGACAGGATGATAGCACTGGTTGAAGGTGCCAAACGCCAGAAAACCCCGAACGAAATCGCCCTTTCCATCCTGCTGTCAGGCTTGTCAATCATCTTTTTACTGGCCGTTGTCACGCTGCCCGCATTCTTCGGATATAGTCTGACTGCCTCAGGTCAGCCGTTATCCCAAAACCTCACCATCCCCGTGCTGATCTCCTTACTGGTCTGCCTGATCCCGACGACCATCGGCGGTTTGCTGAGTGCCATCGGCATAAGCGGTATGGACCGGCTCCTGCAGCATAATGTTATCGCCACCAGCGGACGTGCTATCGAAGCTGCCGGAGATGTCGATGTATTGCTCCTCGATAAAACCGGCACCATCACCCTGGGAAACCGCATGGCAACGGATTTCATCGCCGGTGATGATATAGATCCCGAGGAGTTGGCCGATGCCGCACAATTTTCCTCTTTATCCGATGAAACACCTGAAGGACGCTCAATCGTGGTGCTGGCAAAGGAACAGTACGGCATCCGCGGCCGGGATATCCAAAACCTCCAGGCCACATTCATCCCGTTTACCGCGCAAACCCGCATGAGCGGAGTAGATTACAAATCCAACGACGGGAAACTCCACCAGATCAGAAAAGGATCATCGGAAGCCATCCATTCCTTCATTCTCAATAACAACGGGTTTTACCCCCAGCGTATCCAGGAAATCGTATCGGAACTGGCCCGACAGGGGGCAACCCCCTTGGTTGTAGCAGAAGATAACAGGGTTTTAGGAGTGATTCACCTCAAGGATATTGTAAAAGGAGGTATCAAACAACGATTTGCCGAACTCCGGAAAATGGGGATCAAAACAGTCATGATTACGGGTGATAATGCACTAACTGCAGCCGCTATCGCAGCCGAAGCAGGAGTCGATGATTTTATGGCTGAAGCCAAACCCGAAGATAAACTGCGACGAATCAGAGCCGAGCAGGCCGACGGCCACCTGGTCGGCATGATCGGCGATGGCACAAACGATGCCCCGGCACTGGCCCAGGCCGATGTGGGAATTGCCATGAACTCCGGAACTCAGGCTGCGCGCGAAGCTGGAAACATGGTCGATCTCGACAGCAACCCGACCAAACTGATCGAAGTGGTGGAAGTGGGCAAACAACTGCTCATGACCCGGGGAGCTCTAACCACCTTCAGCATCGCCAACGATGTGGCCAAATATTTCGCCATCATCCCCGCTATCGCCCTGTCGCTCTATTCGGGCAAAAACGGGGTGGGCCCTCTCTCTGCACTAAACATCATGAACCTGGGATCCCCCCAAAGTGCCATTCTCAGCGCCGTGATTTTCAATGCAATCATTATTATCCTTTTAGTTCCGCTGGCGCTGAAAGGAGTGCGCTACAAACCGGTTTCAGCTAACGCGTCACTGATCCGGAACCTGGTGATTTTCGGAATGGGCGGATTACTTGCGCCGTTTATCGGAATTAAACTGATCGATCTATTAATCAACTTATAATCAATAACATGGAACATCTGATCATCGATCTAAAGGAAAAAATCATTTCACGTATGAATGACGAAATGGAGAAAATTCAGGGAATCGACGCCGGAACCAATAAAGAGGCGGTCCTCATCTCTGCCGGTAAAGTCATCGAAATGGAACATACTATTTCATTGATTGACATCATGTTGGCATACAATGATCAAACAAAACAATCATGAAAACGTTGCTGATCTCATTGAAGATATTTCTATTTTTTACCGTTCTGACGGGGATTTTCTATCCGCTGCTGATAACCGGGATTGCCCAACTGGCGTTTCCCGCAAAAGCCAACGGAAGCATGATCACAGAGGATGGCAAAACGGTTGGGAGCAAACTGATCGGGCAACCGTTTGACAGTGCCATTTACTTCTCTTCGCGCCCCTCGGCAATCAGCTACAACCCACTGCCTTCAGGAGGTTCAAACTACGGCCTGACCAATCAAAAACTGATGGGGCTTGTGGCAGAGCGTAAGCAGAAGTTCATTGCATTCAATCAGCTGGATACCATTTCGGAGGTTCCTTCTGAAATGCTGTTTGCTTCAGCCAGCGGACTCGATCCGCATATCTCGCCGGAAGCAGCACTCCTGCAGGTGGAACGGATCGTAAAGGCACGAAATTTCAATCCGGATCAAAAACAGAGATTGATGCAGGGAATAAAAATGCTTACGGAGTCAACACTATTCCTTTACCCTGGAAAACAAAGGATTAATGTTTTAATGCTAAATTTATATACCGATCGGATACCATGAATGATTTCAAAGATAACAGACCTGATCCTGATGAACTTCTGGCTTCACTGGTAAATGAAGAAGAAAAGAGCAAACGGGGAAAACTGAAGATCTTTTTCGGTATGTGTGCGGGAGTGGGCAAAACCTATTCTATGCTCCAGACCGCTCAAAGCGAAAAAAACAAGGGCTGTGATGTTATCGTAGGATTTGTCGAAACCCATAACCGGAAAGAAACCTCGTCTTTAGTTGAAGGGTTTGAGGTGCTCCCCCGAAAGGTGCACCATTACAAATCCACACAGGTTGAGGAGATGGACCTCGATGCCATACTCAGACGGAAGCCCAGAATCGTTCTGGTTGACGAACTGGCTCACACAAACGCCCCCGGCAGCCGGCACACCAAGCGATATCAGGATATACAGGAGATACTCGAACTTGGAATCGATGTTTATACCACCCTGAACGTCCAGCACCTCGAAAGCCGATCCGATACGGTTGCCCAGATCACGGGAATTATAGTCCGGGAAACTGTCCCCGATGAGGTTTTTGAGAACGCCGAAGAGGTGGAGCTGATCGACCTGACATCCGAAGAATTGCTCCAAAGGCTATCTGAAGGAAAAGTGTACACCCCGGAAAGATCTATGGAGGCGATTGAAAATTTCTTCAGGAAGGGCAATATCAATGCACTCCGCGAAATGGCGCTGCGCATAGTCGCCGACCGGGTGGATAAGCAATTGCATGATTATCTGCAGCGCAAACGGATATGCGGTCCCTGGAAATCGGGACTCCATTTGCTTGTAGCCATCGATTACCGTCAGCAATCCATGAGAGTGCTCCGATGGGCCAAAAACCTCTCCTATTCCATGGGAGCCGGAATCCAGGCAATCTATGTTGAAACCGCACATAACCTTTCGGATGCCGAACACCAGCAACTGGATAAAAACATCAAACTAGCCAAACAGCTCGGTATCAAATTCCGCATTATCACCAATGACGATGTTGTGAAAGCCATCGTAGATTTTGCGCAGAAGGAGAACGTCACCCACATTATTGTCGGGAAACCCCGGATTCGAAACGTTCTGTCGATGTTCCGCCTGGGCAACTTCGTAAACCGACTGATCCGCTATAGCGGCAATATCGATGTATATATCCTGGGGTCCGACCGACAGTCGAAAGATCGTTTCAGAAAACTGGGCTCACTGCCGGCTTTTACTACATCCAGCATCTGGCAATACCTGCTCCCGGCTTTTTATGTTATGCTTACCTCCGGCATTTGCTTCCTCCTTAAAGAGTTTACTGGATATCAGGTGGTTTCTCTTATTCTGTTGTTTCTGGTTTCCATTCTGGCTATTTTTTATGGCACCGGACCCATTTTACTGGCAGCAACGCTGAGTGCCCTGATCTGGGACTTCTTCTTCATACCTCCCCCCTTCACGCTCCATGTTGGGGAACCCGTGGATGTATTAATGCTGATCATGTTTTTTACGGTTGCCTTTCTGAATGGTGTTTTGACTTCCAGAGTCAGGCGGCAGGAACAAAAAATCAGAATTCGTGAAGAACGCACTCAAGCATTGTATGAGATAACCCGGGAGCTCTCCATGACCACCGGCATCGACGAAGTCATCCAGGTAGCCGTTCGATATATCCAGAAATACTTTAAACTGGATGGCATAATCTTCTTGAAGAACAGTTCCAACCAGCTGGACACCAATATGCTTAACAGCTCAGGCATCTCCTGGTCAGAAAACGATATCAGTATAGCAAACTGGGTTTTCCGGCACTCAGCAAAAGCCGGAAGATTTACCGATACTCTTCCATCCTCCGACTATACGATCTATCCGCTCACCGGAATTAACGAAAACATCGGGGTCATAGCGGTTAAGCATGAAAAATCGTTTACACAGGGTGAGGACCAGTTCTGGGAAGCCCTCCTGTCGCAGGTCTCCGGTAAATTTGAAAGGGAATTTTTACGGATTACAGCTAAAAGGACCTATCTGCTTGATGAATCGGATAAGCTCTATAAAACCCTCTTCAATTCCATATCACATGAGCTGCGAATTCCCGTGGCCACTATCATGGGAGCCTCCGATACCCTTTTGGCCCAGAGTTATCCCGATGAAGTAAAAATAAAACTCTATTCCGAGATAAACACCGCTTCGGTCAGACTCAACCGACTGATCGAGAACCTGTTGAACATGTCGCGACTGGAGTCCGGCAGGATTACCCTGAGGCCCGACTGGTGTGATATTCACGACCTGGCCAACAAAGTAACCGATAATCTGAGTAGTGAGCTGGCCCCTTTCAAGCTTTCGGTTGTAATTCCACCCGATATGCCTTTGGTTTACATCGATTTCGGATTGATGGAGCAGGTTTTGCACAATCTGGTTATCAATGCCACCCAGAATGCCCCGGTGGCAACCAATATCAGGCTGAAGTTTTTCTATGATAATGGCTTTCTAACCATCCAGGTAATGGATCGCGGAAAAGGTTTCCCGGCCGATGAAATAGAATCGGTGTTCAACAAGTTTTATCGGGGGAAAGAGTCCGTCACCGGTGGCACCGGTTTAGGCCTGTCGATTGTAAAAGGCTTTGTCGAAGCTCATCAGGGTACGGTAAAAGCAGCAAACAGAAACAACGGCGGGGCATTGTTCACCATCCGGATACCGGTGAAAACCTCTGACATCAACACACTAGGCAAACCAGATGAATAAATGACAAATTCGGGCACCATATTGATCATCGATGATGAAGTCCAGATCCGGCGATTGCTCGAGATCACCCTTTCGGCTAACGGGTACAAGATCTGCGAAGCTTCATCCGGACAGGAGGGCTTGGTTCAGGCCGCAACCATGCAGCCTGTTCTCATCATTCTCGATCTCGGCCTGCCCGATGCCGACGGATTGGATATCCTCAGGCGACTCAGGGAATGGTACCAGAAACCCATTATCATCCTTTCAGTGCGGAGTTCAGAGGAAGATATTGTCAGAGCCCTCGATATCGGCGCCAATGATTACCTGACCAAGCCGTTTCGCACCGGTGAGCTGCTGGCCAGAATTCGTGTTGCCATCCGGCAGAGTCAGGGGATTGGAGAAAACCCGGTACTCACCTTCGGAAATTTGTCCATCGATCTGGCCAGCCATACCGTGCACAAAAAAGATGAACTAATCAAGCTCACCTCAACCGAATTCTCCCTCCTGGCTTTACTTGCCCGAAACGAAGGCAGGGTTTTAACACATCAGTTTATTCTGAAGGAGATATGGGGCTTCGGATATATCGAGCAAACCCAGTATCTCCGGGTATTTGTCGCCCAGCTGCGCAAAAAGATCGAGGATAACCCGGCAAAACCAATCCTGTTAAATACTGAGTCGGGAATCGGGTACCGGTTCGGAAGCTGAACACACTCCTGCCGGAGACCAAAGATTATTTTTCATGTTACCTCGTGGGCATGAATAGTTTATCCAAATAACATTAATTTTAGCAGGATCATATTGTCGAATTTTACCGTTCATCCTATGAAATACAAAAGCATTATCGGAATTACAGCGGGTCTGTTTCTGATGTTCCACACCGGGGCTGTTGGTCAAAAAACCAAATCTTCAGATAAAAAAGAAAGCGTTTATGAATGGCGCGGAGAAAACAGAAAGGGGATCTATCCCGATGTCAATCTCCTGAAATCATGGCCGGCAGAGGGTCCTAAGGTGGTGTGGGAATATATGGGTGTCGGCAATGGATACGGCTCCCCGGTTTTCACCAACGATAAAATGTATATCCAGGGCGAAGTGGATAGTCTGGCTTATCTGTTTGTCTTCAACGAAGACGGATCCCTGCTGTGGAAAAAAGATTTTGGCAAGGAGTGGGTAAAAAACTGGAACGGATCCCGTTCGGCCCCGACCATTGTGGGCAATCTGGTTTACGTGACCTCGGGAATAGGGAATATCTATTGCTTCGACCGCTATACCGGCGAGAAAAAATGGTCGGTTGATATGATTAACGATCTGCATGGCCAGTTTCCGCTGTTCGGATACTCTGAAGCGGTGATCATCGAGGACGACAAAGTATTTTGCACACCGGGCGGCCGCGACACCAACGTGGTGGCTTTAAACCGGTTTACCAGTGAAATTATCTGGATCAGCAAGGGTGCGGGCAAGTGTCCGGCATACAATCAGCCCCAGATTATCAAACTAAAAGACCGGAATATCCTGGTGAACTTCACCGCTTACGAAATGATGGGCCACGATACCAAAACCGGAGAACTGCTCTGGATTCACAATCAGGATAACCTGAAACCGGAAGAACGCGGACCCGGAAAAGGCGACACCCATGCCAACACTATCATCTATGACGATGGATTTATTTACTATGCCGAAGGCGACGGCAATTGCGGTGTGAAGCTGAAACTCGCACCGGATGGGAAAAGCATTCAGGAAGTATGGAGAAATCAGGAATTCGACAGCTATATGGGAGGAATCGTGAAACTCGGAGACCACTTGTACGGCGGAAGCGCAGCAAAACCCGAGTTTAAAAGCATCAATGCCAATACCGGCCAGATTGAGAAAACCCTGAAAGCCGGCTCCGGCGCAGTCATTGCCGCCGACAATATGCTCTATTTCTATAATCTCAAGGGCGATGTTAGTCTGATTAATGCCGACCCGATCAATATGGAGGTAGTCAGCAAATTCAAAATCACCAAAGGCGCCAAGGAGCATTTTGCCCATCCGGTTATTCATGATGGCAAACTCTATATGCGGCATGGCAACTCCCTGCAGGCATTCAATCTGAAAAAGTAAATTGTTAGGAAGAATTAGTATCTTTAGGATTCAGAACCCATTCCAGAATCTTACTATCTAACTAATTCTTCTACACTATGAAAAGGTACTTGCTATTTTTATTGCTCGTTTGTACTATTCAAACAGTTAACGCTCAGACAGAAAAAGGGAAGAAGTTCATTGACGGACAACTGAACATTTCCGGCAGAACTTATGGTACTTTGAATTCCACAATGGAAATGGATACTCATTTAATTGACATTACGATTACTCCAGGTTTTGGATATTTTATTGCAGATAATTTTGCAATAGGAGCAAATCTTAATCTGGGGATGTATAGATCGACTCAACACAATGGATACATTGATCCAACACGCCCATTGCCATCAAAATACACTTACACAACGACCATCCTAAGCTATGGACTGGGTGGATTTGCCCGTTATTACCTGAATATAACCGGGAATTTTAAAGTCTTTTTTAACGGAGGAATAAACTATCTGTATGAAACACAGGAGTCCACGTATTCAACCAATGATCCCGACCATGTTAATTCATCATCTAGCAATTATGGTAAAAAGATCCCAACCCATGAGATTTCAATTGCAGTTTCTCCTGGGTTAGTCTATTTTGTAACACCAAAACTTGGAATTCAAACTACTATCGGAAGTGTTTATTATTCCTTTTCAAGTACCAAAGAGGACTTGTCGTATGATAATCATGAGAACAGAAGCCGTTTCGGACTCAATCTAAACCTGACATCAATTAATTTGGGTTTAAGTTACTATTTCTGAATCGGCTGTCGCGGAAAGTTCTCGTAATAGCGGAGAACAAACAGGCGGAAGAATAACAACCCTGCCGTGCAAACCAGCGCATCAATCCAGAAGATGGCTGAAAGAGACAGGTTCTGGGCTATCAGTCCGGCTGAAACCATCCCCAGCCCCATTCCAAGATCCACCGCGGTATAAAGGGTTGAGTTGGCTGCCCCGCGGTGGGTGATATCCGCCAGATTATTGACCATCGATTGAAAAGTCGGGAAAATCACCCCATTGCCAAACCCGATAATGATTGCGGACAGGTAAAAGAGGAGCGGAGTTTTCGCCAGGGCCAGCAACGGGAACCCGACAATCAGTAAAATCAGGCATCCCGAAATAATCCGGCGGGGACCCTTCCGGTCAAACTCCTTACCGGCGGTCAGTCGCGCAGCTGCTATGCCAAAGGATAAAATCAGAAAGTAAAGAGAGGAGTTCTGAATGCCGATCTCGCGTCCATACAGGGCCACAAAGGATAGCATCCCGCCATAAGCAATCATGGTAATAAATACATTGGCCGACGGTCGGACAGAGTGTTTATCAAACATACTCTCCCACTGCAGCCTGATGCGCTTGCCAACCACAAACCGTTTGCGCAGGTGTATGGCGTATGCACATCCCAAGCTGGCCAGACTGATGAAACACCCCGATACAAACATCGGAATATACCCCCACTGATGACCAATAAATAGTCCGATAACCGGCCCTACCGACATCCCCAGTGTGGTTGACAGGGCAAAATATCCGATCCCCTCACCTCTTTTTGATACCGGAATAATATCCGCGGCGATGGTTGATCCGGATACCGTGGTAAATCCCCAGGTCAGGCCCTGCGCAAACCGGAGCAAAATAATGGAGAGGAGGGTGAGGGCAAACAGGTATCCGATCAGCAAAAATGAATAAATGATTAAGGCCGATAGGAATATCGCACGGCGGCCGAACCTGTCGAGTGCAAAACCCGAAAACGGACGAACCAGAACCGCTGCAATCGTATAGGTTCCAACAGCCACACCCACCTGCATTTTGGTTGCATGAAGATCGCTGACAAGATAGATGGGTAATGCCGAAAGGATGGCATAATAGGTGATGTACATCAGGAAGTTTGACAAGATGAGCAAAATGAAATCCCGGCTCCAAATCTTCTCATTCTCATTCATAACTGCAAAATAAAGCAACCCAGGCGGCAAAGATATAAACCCCTGGTATAAGAACGTTACCTATCTGTTTTCCATTCGTTGCTTTACTTCGAGAATGGCATTAATGGGTGATTGGGTGATGAGCTGGTTCGATAACCAAACCGGGATATCCCCGGTGGGATCCAGATAGCCTTCGAGAACGAGCTGGGCTGAACTATCTCCTTCAGGCGATACGGTCCAGGTTTGCCGGTAATCCTTGATCCGAATCCGATCCTCCTGCTCAGGAAAAGTACCGTTCAGAGGAACCGCACTAATCCTGTAAACACTTCTGACCGGATCGATGTTTACAGTAACATCAACACACAAATCGCGATTAATCAACGGCCAGGGAGTATTATACACCATGTAATACTGGGCCCGTTTGTTCTTTTCGTACTGTAGCACTTTGATCTGGTTGATTTTTTTATCCCACCAATCGGTATGATTCACATCTTCGATCAGGGAGAATATCTTTTCGGCCGAGGCACGAATAATAGCCGTTCCCTTATAGGCTTTCAACGATTTCCCGGCCTCCTGCCGCGTATAAACCTTCACGCCATCCTGTTCCCTGGCCAGATCCCAGGATTGAGCAACCAGCGAACCGGCAAGCAATAAGCACAGGAAAAACAGTCCAATCAGGCAAAACAGAAACTTACTCATCATCATGGCCCAAATATAAAATTTTGATTACATTCTTCCGCTTTATTAACTGGAATGACTGGCACTCAAAAAACCTGAAAACTTAGTTCCCGACCCATGAAACTAAACAACCCGGCAGGATTATTATCCGGCATCGTTCTGTTCGTACTGACCATTTTCGCTGTTCCGGATTGTATGGGACAACAAAGAAAAATCTATGAGCCAACCATAGAATCACTTGACTCGCATCCAACTCCGCAATGGTTCAGGGATGCCCGGTTTGGTATTTTTATTCATTGGGGACCCTATGCGGTGCCGGCGTTTCACGAGTGGTATCTGGAGTTCATGAGCCCCAATTCCACCTGGGGCAAAACCCCGGCAGGGCCGCCCTATACCGCAGCCCAGGGCAATCTGACCGACAGCGCTTTTCAGTGGGAAACCAGAGGAGTCAGGGGTGAAGCCAACAGATACCATCGGGAGAAATATGGGGTGGACTTTGAATACGATCAGTTTATCCCGATGTTCAAAGCCGACAAATACGACCCGGCAGCCTGGGCAGATCTTTTTGTACAATCGGGGGCAAAATATGTGGTCATAACCGCCAAACACGGAGATGAGTTTGCCATGTGGCCCTCAAAATATACCTCCCGGAACTCCGTGGAAATGGGACCACACCGCGATCTGACGGGCGATCTGCTGAAAGAGGTTCGCGCACGGGGATTGAAAATGGGATTGTACCACAACACCACTTACTCGTTTTGGGATCACCGATATCCAAACCAGGAATGGGTGGAATACATGAACAATTCAATTAAGGAGCTGGTTGATCTGTACCAGCCCGACATCCTTTGGGGCGATGTTATGGTGAGTCCAATTGCCGGCATTGACAGGAAACCGCTGAATGCCGACTACTGGAAGAGTAAGGAGATGATCGCCTACTTCTATAATCATTCGGAAAACCCCGATGAAGTGCTGACCAATGATCGCTGGGGCCTGGATACCGCCAGCTCGGGTGCCAGGCTGAACAGATCCTTCCTCAGCTCCCTTTCGGCACAATATGCCAAAGCCTGGAATGCCGGAAACGATGCCTTCCTGGGTGATTTTCAAACCCCCGAACGGAGGAATATCAACAAGATTTGTGATATGGCCTGGGAAACCTGTGATGCCCTGGATCGCTCATCCTGGGGGTACAACCAGCGCACACCCGATGACAAGTATATGACTGTCAATGAACTGGTCGATTTTTTATCAGATATTGTCAGTAAAGGGGGAAACCTGTTGATCAATATCGGTCCGAAAGCCGACGGAACCATTCCGGAAATCATGCAGGACCATCTCCGTAAGACCGGAGCCTGGCTGGCGATGAACGGAGAGGCAATTTATGGAACACGAACCTGGTCGGTATATGGCGAGGGGCCAACCACCGAAGAAGTTGGAGCCTGGAGCAGTCAGGATGGCGGATATCAGTTTAAGCCCGGTGATGTCCGGTTTACCCGCAAGGGGAATGTATTATATGCCATCTTACTGGAGTGGCCGGGCAAGGAAATAACCCTGCATTCGCTGAGCAATCTGAATATCAAAAAGATCTCCCTGTTGGGGTCGGATGAAAAGATACACTGGAAGCAGACCGCCGGGGGGCTCAGTATTAGTTTGCCTGCAAACCCGGTATCTCCGTATGCAAATACACTGAAAATTATTCAACGTTGAGACTGAGTGCCTATTTTGGCACAACGGCAAAGTTCTGGTTAGGCCTTCAGGACGATTATGATTTGGAACAAGAGAGTTCGGTAATTCCGGAAGTACTAAAATCTATTAAAACCCGCACGGTGGATCATACACATTGAAGGTGTTTTGCACCGGTTACGATTCTCTCCTGATTTCCGATGTAACCATTCATGCCGGCAGGAAACTGACCATGAATCTTGAGGTTTCGCCCAAAAGCGCTCAAATCGCCAGTATTATTCCGATACCTCTCTATATTCCCAGGAAAGATACTTTATCCAAAAAGTGACACCGGAATGTTGAAATTTCCCTTTCGTTTCGTGGATTTCCTAAGCTCTTTTTGATTTATCTTTATTGGGAGAATACCAACCTAACCCAAAATGAATCGACTTGCATTGCTTCTTCTGATAGTGGCCCTCTGTTTTTCGTGTACAAAAAATCATCCCCCGGTGATCTCGGAACTCAAATGCAATCCGGAAACGGGAGATGCCGGATCGTTGTTTACTTTGACTGCCACTGCCGCAGATGAAGATGAGGATAACCTGATCTATACCTGGAGCGCAGAGGAAGGTAGTTTTCCGAACGTGACCAATACACGCGAGATCAGATGGCAATCGCCGTTCAGTGGAGTCGCGAAAACTTACACCCTAAGCGTAACGGTATCGGATGGGAAAAATTCCGTATCACAAAATATCCGGATTCTTTTGGCAGCAACTGAACTGGGTAGCCTTGAAGGTCATACCTATTACACCAATTTCACTATTCCGGTACCGGAAGCCACAGTCACCGCAGGAGACTATAAAACAACCACCAATGAAGCCGGGTATTTCAGGATCGATTCGCTCCCGGCCGGCAAGTGCACTTTATCCGTGACCGAACAGGACTTTTCAAACAGTACGATGACCATTGAGATTCCGGCTAACGGTGTACGGGTTGTCAAAACCGAAATCACCTCGGTTAACCATACCACTAAGCTATCCGGGATCATTACTGATGATACAGACAATCCGCTGGAATATGCCCGGATTGTCGTATTGAATCCGGATGGTTCGGAAAGCCACTTGAATTCAACCACAAATACAGCCGGATATTACTCGCTCTTGTATATTCCGCATGGCCAGAGAACGCTGGTGGTGAACAGGGTTGCGAAAGACAGCTTTGCTTATGTGGAATTGTCAGAGAAAATCGATTTTCAGGAAATCGAAACCCAATTGAACCTCCGGCTTGAAAAAACACTCATCTGTGGTGAATTCACCGATCCGAGGGATAATCATGTTTACCATTACAGGTTAATTGGCAACCTGACCTGGATGACCGAAAACCTGGCCTATTTGCCCAGGGTAAGCCCACCCAATAAAGGATCTGAGGAAGAATCCTTTTTCTATGTTTATGACTATTCGGGAAACAATACCGAAGAAGCTATGGCTACCGACAACTACCGGACATACGGAGTACTGTATAATTGGCCGGCAGCCATGAGCACCTGTCCGAAAGGCTGGCACTTACCTGCTAAAACCGAATGGAATGAACTGATTAATCCATACACTTCACAAATGGCCGGTTTGCATTTAAAGAGCCAGTCGGGATGGTACAACCACGGAGATGGCGATAATAAGAGTAAATTTTCAGCCCTTCCGGCAGGTTTGGTGTATTTAACCGATTCGACTTTTAGCGGTATAACTAGACGGACCAGTTTCTGGACATCCTTTTTAGTTAGCCCTACGGCAAATTCATTATCATGGGATGAAAATGTTGTTTTCACCTACTGGTCTCATGCGAATAACGCTTATTCGGTGAGGTGCGTGAAAGATTACTGATACGCTCAGGAATATCGTATCGGATGGTACAGGCAAGTTAATTTGCCTGATCATTTACGGTGACACTTCCAAACAAAAGCTCTAAATTTGAAATAGAGCTCATGAGCACAAGAAACCGATCGTTCGAAAGATGGGTTGCCTGGCTGGCACTCACCTTTATACTGATACCGGTAGTCAGTTCGGGCCAGACCATGCAAAAGCTCTACAAAGAGACGATGGATGTGCTGGATACCTTTACCGGTGAATGGTCCTCCTTTTACGGGGATCGGTTCACGTATGACGAAACCGGCCGGCTCATCCTGAGAAGTGGCTTAGGCATGGATCCAATAGATACAGTTGGATACCCCAGCGACCGTTCAGTTTACACCTATCACCCCAACGGCAAAGTGGCTACCATTACCCTGGATATGTGGGAGGATAATGATAGTATCTGGTTACCCGTAGAAAAAGAGGAGAACCTGTACAATGCCGGCGATTGCCTGACGCAGCACACTCTTTTTTATTGGGATACGCTGACCCGGCGGTGGAAGCCAAATACTACGGAAGCTTTCTCATACAATGAATCCGGTCAATTAAACGAATACATCTATTCTCTGTGGGATACGCTGTCGAATACCTGGCTTCCTTACCTGAAACAGGAGATTTCTTATCAGGATGAGGGATACCGGTCGGTGCTCCTGAACTACGATTGGAAGCTTTCGCAAAACCGGTGGATACCGGCAACGCGGATGGAGTACACTTATAACGGTAAGGGAAAACAAACCCTACAACTCGGCTTTGTCAGAGACACCACCGATACCGCCTGGATTCCGTCGAGCCAGGGCATTACGGAATATGATCCTGACGGTAACTATACCTACCTCCTCAGGAACTGGAGCCCGCAAACCGGACAGTGGTCGGATCAGACGCGGGATCTCGCGCTGGTTGATGAATTTGGCAACCTGATTCGCACCACCCATTACCGCTGGTATTCCGATAGTCTGAAATGGGGATGTTTAGACCGGATCGACTATGCATACGATCTGGCCCATTCAAAAAACGATCTGCTACTGCCTCCCGGTGATTTCTATACCGGATTAAGTTATAAGCTCGACAGCATCACATACCGGTTATGGTTCGAATCCTCCAATGATTTCACGATAAACTACAGACAGTCTTATCATTACACGCCTATTACCATCAACCATATAGATCAGTATACGGCCAACCCGGTGTTGGTCTATCCCAATCCCGCCTCCGACCGGATTCTGATCTCTTTACCTTCGGCTTCAGAGTCCAATCGCTTTGAGCTGTTCGATCAGTCCGGGAGAAAAGTGCTGATCCGCCAACTGGCCGGAACCCTGACAACAGTACCCGTTTCTCAATTAACGAGTGGCACCTATTTCTACACCGTCAGGAGCAGAACCACCTTCTTTTCGGGAATGATTATGGTGAAAAAACAGTGATTGTTGCTGAACCAATCAGGTTAAAATCTTCTTGTCGACCAGGGTGTACTGATCTGCATTACGGCAAAATGCGGAAAACAGAGTGAAAAGGAATCTCAAAAACTGACATTCAAACCATCCGGTAAACGGTCTTATTTTTATCGCCATCGCGTTCAAACAGATTGGCTTCCACTCCTTTACGAAGATCACGACTGGCGGTGGCCGAAGAGATGGTTTTGAAAACATCCATGTAATCCTTGCGGGTAAACGTGGTATGGCCTGTGGATGTGAAATACTCGAGCCTGGCACTGTCAGTAACCACGCGTCCATTAAAATCGAGCATCTCTTCCAGCGATTTATCAAGAATGTCGAGCATGAATTCGATAAAAAGGGTCGACTGGCCGGCTTGCCCGCAGGCTGCCAGCACATCGTAATATTCCTTTTGCCGCTGCCGGATAAGATTTTCGAACGGAAGGAATTCAAATACGGGATACCCGCGCATCAGGATGGCAGTCTGCCACAGCCGGCCCATCCGGCCGTTGCCGTCCATGAAAGGATGAATGAATTCCGTTTCATAATGAAAAACACAACTCTTGATCAGAATAATGTCGTCGTCCTTCTTCAGATAATCAAATAGATCGCCCATCAGGCCTAAAACCCTCACTGCCGGTGGCGCCAGATGAACCACCCGGGTTCCGTCGAAGACCCCGACCTGCTCGTTGCGAAAATGCCCTGGTTTTTCCATGAGGCCCTCCATAAGTATGCCGTGCGCTTTGAGGAATGATTTTACCGAGAAAGCGTCAAATCCGGATAAACCATCATAGACTTTTATAGCATTAACGACCTCGGTGATATCCTTCTTCGGCCCGACCACCGGTCGCCCGCTCAGGATGGCCGTCACCTGGTCGAGTGTCAGGGTATTGCCTTCGATTCCGCACGAAGACCATACCGACCTGATCCGGTTTAATTTACGGAGCTCCAGGGGTGGGAGGGTCAGCTGAACGCCTTTAATTTCACCCAACGATTCTGATATTGAATTAACCAGTGTTAAAATTTTGGCAGAAATCTCATAAGGTGGTTTCATGATACTATTATTTGATAGTATCAAAGATACGATAATCTTCCCTGATTGGCTGAATTTAAAGACTGATGAAATCCATTGACCAAGGAAAACTCAGTTTACACTGGGCCCTTTCTATGAATTACTCAATATTTCTTTGAAACATTGATCAGGAATGAAGAAGGGGTAAATGATGAGGAATAGGTTATCTGTGAATCATTAGCCTTGGTGATTATTTTGGTCCCATTGAATTCAGGATCCCATCGATACCTCCTGTATCGGGTGTTCGCAAACAAGACTTTCGGATCGATTTGAATACTGATGGTGGTCACCTCCCCGGCACTGGTGCCGATCTGAGGTGCGTAGGAGCCTTCACCGAAGTCAGTAGTTTCAATGTCGGGTATCGAACTGAGGTCATACCTTTCCGACTTGAGCATGTCTGAATTTACATATCCCCACGTCCATTTATAATCAGCCATCGACCACCTGACATTGACCGTCCCCGTCAAGGGACTGTCGGAGTAGCAGTCAATGTTCAGTGTGATCAGGGCGCTTACATCCGCACTGTTGAGGAAGCTGGCCGACATGGTGGCTTTGTTTTTGATCGAAAGGGTTCCCTGGAAGCTCACATCGCAGGTCGAATTTATCGTTGCCCCTGTGAGGCTTGACCCCGGTCCATACCGGCGGGTGTCGTACACATTGCTCAGGGTTTTCACTTCAAAGCGGTCCTTGAATTCCACCTTCAGGGTTTCCAGATCGACTTGCTTATTGGTAACCAGGCGCGGATCTATGGTAATATCGATATCCGTAGAATCTTTCGGAGAGTTGTCAACAAAATTGTAACAAACCCGGAGGATAGAGGTGCCGGGGGGTAGCTTGTCGATCCAGAACTCACCCTTTTCATTAGTGGTGGTGCTGGAAGCACCATAGTACTCCTTATCAGCAACAACCACTGGCTGCACCCTTGCATCCTTCATCGGCAAGGAGTCGGAATCTATCAGTTTGCCTTTTGCCATGTATGACCAGCCCAGAGGTTCCAGAATGGCCGGTAATTTCTTCAGTTCTGACTCGCCTTTACCGGAAAGGTAGGCCGCTACGGCATCATATAGTTCATTGATGTTTTTCGGCCCTTTCATGATCACCCCTTTGATGATCTCCCGCAGAGGTGCGCCGACAACCGGGACCGGTACCTTGGCTTTTTTGGTGATGTCATAAGTATGGATCATGCCCTCCGAACGCATGAGGGCAGCCAGTATCGCAGTCCCGAAGCCTTCATGGCTGGGGTAATCCTTGCTTGAAGGATTAGCCGAAACAGCCTGGGAGAAATAGTTCACGTCCTTGATGTTATACAAATCGTAATTTTCCACACTCCCCGTTGCCAAAAACTCGGAAAAATGGGCATATTCCTCCAGCAGATAGACCCTGCCTTCGTAATACATCCCAAACAGATGGTCAATGCTCCCACCCAAGCCCCAGTAGGTTTTGGGCATTGCATCGTAGATTGCATCATAGGTTGTGTATCCGCACAGCAAATGAGTCATATAATGCCCGGTTTCATGCGCGATACCTTCCAGAGTAGTGGAAGGTTTCAGGCAGAAAACAGCGTTCTTGCCCACAACCCAATTGTTGAAATGCTGATAATAATTTGATGAAGAGGCCATTACATCATATTTCATATTACCATTCATCAGCTTTCGGTACTGCTCCTGGTCGGATGCAGAAAGGCTGTTAAGCCAGATATCGGCGACCTGTTTGATCGAATGATAAAAAGCCACCATCTTGCCCCATTCATCTGAATCTTCGGAGACTCTTGATATGGCAAAATAATTGGAGGCAGGAGCCTTATAGCGCGTTGAGGAACTTTTCAGCGGTTCGGAGTCTTTGATTTGGATCTCATACCTCAGATGGCCCTCCACCGTATCCTGCGGAATCATCACTCCCCAGGAGTTTTCTCCGATATTGGGCTTAACCGACGCACCCTCAATCTTTCCATAAACAAATGCCTGGATGTGGTCATTCGTAAGGGGTATCAGGAGTTCCATGCTCCCCGTTCCATCGTAAACAACCTTGAACCGGTCGGCATCAAGTTCCGACAGCTTTGGCCCCTCAATAATGGAGGAAACTTTCAAATCACCGCTTCCTCCATCGGGGAAGGAAAAGACACATTTACTTACCTCATCGGCAATGGTCAAATTCTCTTCTTCGCTTACGGTATACTCCTTGGTATCACCCAGTTTAAAAACCTCATCGGGCAAATCGGGCGACTTATCACACGACCCGAGAACTAAAGTTAAAATAAAGCTCAATCCCACACATATTAATCTTTTCATAACCTTTGTTTATCGGTACGACCATCTCTATAAAACAACATTGCTGAATAACCCAGGAAACTTTTCTGGTCTGGCGGCTACTCAAAAATATAAAAAAAACTTAAGGCAAATCACAAACGCTACTCCCTAAAATTCAGACCACTGGATAAAAGCTAGCCAGGCGCTTCGATGTCTATCCGCAGATGATCCCAAACCGGGAATTTTCATCAATTATTACGCGGCATTTTCCGGCCAATTGGTTCCTCCTTGAATAATCCTAATTTTGATACGAAGGTCTCCGGACATATTGGAAGCCATTTACGGTTTGATTATTGATCACGGTTATTATCAGTAAAATAAATATCTATGTCCCTAATACTCGGAAAACATAAAAAACTCTCTGTTTTTTTTCTGCTGCAATTTCCCTTGATATTTTCCGGTATCCTGTCGGTGGCACAACCACGTGTTGTTCCCTCAAATTCAGAGCTTAACCGCCCGTTTGGAAAACAAGATATTGAACTATTTAAAAATCCCCCGAAAGTTTACCATCCGGAAACCTGGTTTCATTTCATTGGCGGGAATGTGGCAAAAGCAGGTATTACGGCCGATCTGGAGGCCATTGCGGATGCCGGTATTTCAGGCGTCCAGCTGTTCCACGGGCAATCCGGGGGCCCCTGGCCAGGCATCGAACCTCAGATTGCCTGTCTGAGCCCGCTGTGGGACGATGCCGTAAAACATACTGCCGCGGAATGTCGTCGTCTGGGGTTACGTTTTACCATGCAAAACTGTCCGGGATGGGCCATGTCGGGAGGGCCCTGGATTGAACCATCCAATGCCATGCGCAACCTGGTCTGGAGCCGGACTGATGTTGGCAGCGGTCAGATTAATCAGGTCCTTCAGATCCCTCAACCCAGTCAGGAAGATTGGCGGGATTATCAGGATATTGCCGTACTGGCATTTCCATCACCCAGGGGAGATGATGGAGGGATCCTGAAGCCACAATCGGTAAAAAGTGATACCTCCCTGCCATGGAAAGAGTTTCTGTCAGGAGACTCAATTATTAATTTCAGATTGGCGCCAGCTTCCCAAAAGAATCCTCATTGGGTGGAGATAACTTTTTCGAAGCCTGTTGTCATCCGTACGATCGAATTTTCTGATGTTCAGCGGCTCAACCATTCCTGGTGTTATGCACCTGGGGTGCAGGTAAAAGTATCGGCCATCCTCCCGGGAGGAGTCGCCCGTGAAATTCTTAATACACCGATGCCAATGGCCGCCTGGCAATCCGATCATCCGATTTCTTTGGCTTGCGATGAAATTCAAGGGGTCAGCACTTATCGAATCGAGATTGTTAATCAGCACGATATGAATCTTCGCTCGCTCCGGCTACTGTCGGCTGCGCGGAAAAATAACTGGGAGTCGGAAGCGGCCTGGACGCTGCGGAGCATCGTCCGCCAGAGTGAGCATCCCAAACAATCGGCTGAAGCATTTATCAGGTCGGAAGATGTACTGGATATCTCTTCTTTCATGAATAAAGACGGGAAACTGAACTGGAAGGCTCCTGAAGGAAAGTGGACGATCCTGCGTATCGGCCACGTCAATGCCGGGCGCAAAAACGGACCGGCACCCGCCGAAGGAACCGGTTGGGAATGCGACAAGCTTTCTGCAGATGGGCCAAAGGCTCAGTTTGCCGGTTATATCGGTCGGTTGAATAACGGCCCTTTAAGCGGAGGGCTTTTGAACGGGATGTTAATGGATAGCTGGGAATGTTACACACAAACCTGGACGAACAAAATGGAATCTGAATTCGGCAATCTTACCGGATATCAATTACGAAAATTGCTTCCGGCAGTCTTTGGATATGTGATCGACGATCAGGAAACCACCAGCCGTTTTTTGCGCGATTGGCGGTATGTCATCGGCGAATTGTTAGTCAACCGGTTTTATGGGGGGATGGCGGATCTGGCGAAGGAAAATGGTTTGGATCTCGTTTATGAAACGGCTGCCGGTGATGTATTTCCGGCAGATATCATGGAGTATTACAAATATGCCGATGTGCCGATGTGTGAGTTCTGGCATCCCTATTCCGATTCTTATGTCGGCGCAATCAATTTTAAACCCGTTAAACCCACCACTTCAGCGGCCCGCTTATATGGGAAGCCCCGTATTTCGGCCGAGGCATTCACTTCGTTCAATAATACCTGGGACGAACATCTGAGCATGTTGAAAGAAGTGGCCAACCTGAATTTTATTGAAGGCGTAACACATTTAGTGTTTCATACCTACACCCATAATCCACGCACAAACTGGCTGCCACCCGGCACTTCGTTCGGGGGGGCCGGAATCGGAACGCCCTTTCTGCGTGGACAAACCTGGTGGAAGTATATGCCTGAATTTACCACGTACCTGGCACGTTTGAACTATCTTTTTGAACGTGGAAAACCTGTTTCGGATGTGCTCTGGTATCTGGGCGACGAAATCAACCACAAACCCGACCAGGAAGCGCCTTTCCCCAAAGGCTATAAATATGATTATTGTAATCCCGATGTTTTACTGACCCGTTTATCCGTCCGTGACGGGAAGATTGTTACGCCCGAAGGACTCAGCTACCGGGTCATCTGGTTGCCCGACAACGAGCGGATGTTACCGGAGACGCTGGAAAAGCTGCTCGGACTGGTGCAGCAGGGTGCAATAGTGATAGGCAATGCTCCTCGTCAGATAGCCACCTTGATGGGAGGCCGCGATGCACAGCAACGGTTCGACAAGGCGGTGAATGAAATCTGGGGAAACAGCGATGAAAAAATCCGGACCATTGAAAAAGGAAAAGTGTTGACCGGCTTTACCATCGCAGAGGCTTTGTCGCAACTCAATCTTGTTCCAGATGTCATTGGCGACGATGCTTTGTGGCTGCACCGTCAGGTTGACGGAGCCGACTGGTATTACATCTCTGCCCCTTATGGTACCGGTTTTCAGGGCGATATGAGCTTTCATAAAAGCAGCACTCCTGAAATTTGGGATCCGGTGAGCGGAGCTATTGAACCCGCAACCGTTGTTAAGCACGAAGGTGGACGGATTTCTATACATTTTGATCTGCCCAGAGCGGGTTCCTGTTTTGTGGTTTTCAATCAAAAAGGAAGAATGGCCATTCCATCCGGAGTGACTGAAAAGTCAGTGGAGACCATCGCATTAGCCGGTCAGTGGACGCTGTCATTTCCTTCAGGATGGGGAGCACCTTCATCAATATTGGTGAATGAGTTAAAAGCCTGGAAAGATATTGATATGACTCAGGAAGCCAAAGCATTCTCAGGCAGTGCAATTTATACGACAACCTTTGATGCCGGAGCGGTTAAGAATAATGAACGGTTTATTCTTGATCTTGGGAGAGTTGAAATGATTGCCAGTGTGTCGCTGAACGGTAAACCGTTACGTACCTTGTGGACCCCGCCCTACCGGATTAATGTGTCGGAAGCGGTGAAACCGGGAATCAACGAATTATCGGTAGAGGTGACCAGCACCTGGTTTAACCGCCTGGTATTTGACGCGGGGCAACCTGAAAACCAGCGCAAAACATGGGTGATCAACAATCCACCGAAAGATGCAGCCCTGAAGGAGAGCGGTTTGATGGGTCCGGTTAGTCTCAGCATTCAGAAACGATGAAAATGCCGACAACATGATAAACGATTTTGCATACTTGGTCGGTGCGTCCGGAAATGCTCAAACGATAGTAAAATTTCAACTATGAAAGCAGCTTCTATCAGTGAACTCAAAGAAGAATTAAGCAATCGTTCAAAAAGTGAACTTTTGAGTCTTTGTATCCATTTATCGAAGTTCAAAAAGGAAAATAAAGAATTATTGACTTACCTCTTATATGAAGCATCAGATGAGCCGGCTTATGTTGAAAGTGTAAAAAGAGAAATTGAGCAACTATTTGAAAAAGTAAACAAGCGGAATTACTATTTTATCAAAAAAGGAGTACGTAAAATATTGAATACTGTAAAGAAGTATATCCAATATTCAAAAAAGAAAGAAACAGAGGTGGAATTATTGCTTTGTTTTTGTGCGGAGCTTAAAAAAATGAGCCCATCCATGGAAGGAAACATTGCGCTTAATAATATTTACAAACATCAAATAGAAGCGATTAAAAAAACCATCCAATCTTTACATGAGGATTTGCAGTTTGATTATGAAATAGAGTTAGATAAAATAACTTCTATCAACTCTCACTTTCCTTAACCCTGTATGATATTTAGTATATGTAAATGTTCCATTTTTAGTAATTATACGAATATATACACGATAAAATGTCGTTTAAGTAAGCCCGATTTTCTGGAGGAATTTCAGGAACTCAGGGCTTGGGCTGAAAGGGATCGGCTGCGTTCCATCAAGTACCAACGATTGATAAGGGAATAGAACAGAAAACGGAAGCTCAGACGAATCATTGGGATATCAGTCGGTGTGGTTCTACTGTGCGTTATGGCAGGGCCACTGATTTGGTACGTTGTGCAGTTTTCAACCGGTGGACCTGAGCAATTTTCACCCGGTATTTGCACACCCCAGTTCGTGCAATAATTGCACATACTGCTTTCGCCTTGAATTCGTTCATCCGCAAGAACTCTGATGAAACTCCGATCCATATTGGGATTTCCCTTGAACTATCTTACCTCCCTCTTCAGTGTGTTCCAAAATGGAACCAACTACTGCACTGCGTGGGGACCATTACTTTTACCGGCGGATATAGTCAACTGAATACTAACTGCATCTGGTCCAGTATCAACTGATCAGTGTAAGCCACAATGGACTGATCAGGTAAGTTGTTTTCTTTAAAAATTGTACTAATTTCAAAAAATCAAGAACATCAGAATGGAACATCATTGGATTACTTTTAAGTATGAATTCGCTTCCAGCGGGAACACGATGGATGGCGCAGACTATATTCGGGAATTCCATATGGACGTGTTGTCAGAAGAAGATGACGAAACAGTAAAATTGATTGGTAAAGCTGTATTTAAGATTGTTTTCCTTGACCAAGCCAATAATACCGGATACGACATGTTTGAGATTTTCGACACGTACGAATACACCTTTCGACATGCCCAGGAATTCTTTGATTTTGATAGAGGTGAGCTGAAAGAAAATATTCAGAAATTTTATCAATACGAATTTGCAGGAAGTAATATTTGCATATTGGAAAGGATTGAAATTATTCCCGAATTCCGGGGTCATAAGATTGCAGCCAAGGTCATAAAGGATATCATTTTTCATTTTGGGTCTTCCTGCGGATTATTTGTCATACAGGCTTTCCCTCTCCAATTTGAATTAAATAGTCAGAGGAAAGATGATTGGCAAGAACAACTTCAGCTTAATTCATTCCCGGACAATGAAAAGGTGGCGTTTAAGCAACTCCGGAGGTATTATAAAAACATAGGCTTTGATACCGTTCGTGGATATCGGGAATTATTGTTCTACAATCCAATTTTCAAGAATGCCAGATTGGATGCTATTAATTTAGAAGAGTAAAATAAACACTCTCGGTTTCTAAAAGCTTTGGGAATTTCTCTATGGTAGGTCGCCATTCACATAAGCGTTTACAAGGTCTTCACTAAACCTCTTCTCGGTGATTAAGTCCATGCAGAAAGGTACGCCAGAGTTTCTCCTTTGCGTTGCAGATAACATTTCTCCACTACTCATTTTCACCCTTTTATTTGAAGGCAATTTCGCAATGGACTGTTTTGTTAACCGCCAATCAAATCTTCTAAGTGCTAACAACAACTGTTGATCAATATGAATATCTAAATCAGCTGCATACCTTTCCACTTTAGTATAAAAGTATGCAGCTATCCAACCTTCAAGTGAGTTTCTTAGTTTAGTTAAGATTGTTAAAACATCACTATTTGCTCTTGAGTGACATATATCTCTCAATTTCCCCTTTAATCGCATATAATTCTTGCTAGACGGGTAGAGATCAACACCATCAAATCCAATTGATAAAAAAGAAAACGCACTATTTTTTGGATCAATAATTCGAGTTTTGTCCAATTCTTCAATAGGATGTATCTTAAGTTGAAGTTCATCCCACAAATATCTTTTAACAATTTGATAACAAACTTCAGCTTCGCATATGTCGTTACATAAGACTATAAAATCATCTGCATACCTGATTAAACTAAAGCCATTGGTGATCATAAATTGATCAAAACCAGCTAAGTATATGTTAGATAAGAGTGGAGACAAAGGATTTCCTTGAGGTATTCCAGACCCGACACTTTCGAATAATTTGGCTTGGTCTGGTGAAAGAAATTCCTGCCCTTGGATTGGCTGGTTAAGCCCGTCACGGATCAATGCATTTAAAGAGTCATCAGACAATTTTGGGAACAATAAATCCGTCAATAACCATTCTTTGTTTACAGTGCCAAAAAAATTAATGATATCTGTTTCCAGAATTATTTGTTTACCAGAAGAATATACATCAACCACTTTCTCAAGCGCTTGACGAACTCCCATTCTCTTTTGATAGGCAAAACTGATGCCTTCACTTTTTTTGATTACGTCAGCAAATTGTTCTTCGAGCTCGAGTGCAATTGCCTTGAGGACAACCCGGTCACGAATTTCAGGTATTTGAAGTGGTCGATATTTCCCATTGTCTTTTGGGATAACGGCTGCTCGATTTGGCGAGAATTTAAACTTTCCATTATTGAGTTCTGCGCTAATTGATTCAATTTTGTTTTCAAGATTACTTTTAAAGGTTGCAATTGTTTCACCTGACAAACCGTGTGATTCATCATATTTAAGAATCTTGTTCCAAGCATTTTTAAGGTTTTCCTTTGTAGAAATTTTTAACAGAATAGATCCATCCATAATTTTTTATTGTGCAAAGCCCAAGGGAAAAACAACATTGTTGTTTGCATAACAGCTCTTTACAAATGACACACACAGAACAGCTCAGCAGAATCCACACATCGAATAGATGATGTATCATCAAATACCGAACCCGTTCTTGGGCAATCCTGACAATCGATTTAATATGAAACCGAAAGTCAATCGCCAGGGTGATCGAAAGCTCACCCCTAATTATTAGGGCGAAATGAATTGCGTTTTTTGAGATTGCTGATTCACCCGCCAATTTGTCATAATAAGTTTTGCCATTTGTAGTAAATTTAATGGTTTTTTCCACATTTCCAAATTTTTCGCAGAAATCAACTGATCGCCGATGGTCGCCACTCATAAAAGAGCTTGATCCCACTATTTCCATTGGCTTTGTGCTGTTATGCACAGTGGTTTCAATTGGGACACACACAGAACAGCTCAGCAGAATCCACACATCGAATAGATGATGTATCATCAAATACCGAACCCGTTCTTGGGCAATCCTGACAATCGATTTAATTTGAAACCGAAAGTCAAACCTCCCGAACAAGTCAAAGAACTAAGGAATGTAAAAACAATTTTTATGCCAATCGAGTTTCTGTATGTTTTGCGCCATCCTGACTTATTACCTAACCACCTATCTGAACTACTATAGCAAATAGGTATAACTCTCACATAGACTTATCCACCTATTTGATTGTTAACCTCATAGCGAGACATTCTGGCAGTTCCTATTTGCCATATCTATTCCTGTCTCTAGTAAAGTGATAAGGTGACAATTCGTCCGATAAACTACACATTATATTGATATACAATGCGTTAGATCGATTCTTCTTTCATTACCGCTTCCATACAAATCGATTTGGCATAGCTTTTGGCGAATTGTGTCATAATAATCAAAAATCTTTCAATCAAAATCATCATGGCTAACTATCACATTTCAAAAGACAAAGATGCCGGAAATTGGAAAATCCAAAAAGAAGGTGGTCAAAAAGCAAGTGGGTATGCTCCTACTCAAAAAGAAGCAGAAAAGATTGCAAAAGGGCTTTCATCAAACTCAGGTGGGGGTGAAGTAAAAATCCACGGGCTGGACGGTAAAATAAGAGACTCAGATACTGTGAAGCCTGGGAATGACCCTGCATCTTCAAAGGACACCAAACATTAACAGCATGATTAACATATCACTCACCGATTTCATTGATTACGTATCAAAGGTTGGGACATCAAAGTATACTATAGTCAACCAGATACATTCAAGAGAAGCCTACCAGCCTGCTTTCGATTTTTGGAAGCCTTTAAGAGATGGAATAATTGATCTTCACAAACTTGGCCAAGACAGGTCAGTACTGGATAATATTATCTCCAATCTGACTGATAAAAAGAAAATTGGCCGTTATCCAGCCTTGGTTGACAGTTATAAATCTTTCCTCGGACGAAAAAACATTGAATGGTTTGATCCACCTTTCAAAGAATGGAAAACCAATGATTTAAGAATAAAACTTAATCCCGAGTTGGGCCTAGACATTAATGGAAAACTCTATGTAATAAAGCTTTACTTCAAATCAGACCCTTTATCACAGATGAAGGCCGATCTGATTCTACTCCTGATGAACACAAAACTTAAAAGGGGGAATTTCAAGGAAGCCACCTTCGCCGTTTTAGACATCGAAAGGAAAAAAAATTTCGAGAAGACGAAATTAGACAAGTCGCATTTCTCCTTATTAGAAGGAGAAGCTTTGAGTTTCATTACTATATGGAACTCTTTGTAAAAGATTGGTTACCTTCACATTTGCAGAATGGTAAGGTTATGATATGAAACTTAAGACTTCGAACACCAAAATTCCTTAAAACATGAAAGTCCATTCCTAACTCGGCATCTGAATATCTACAGTTTTGAATTATTCATTCACCAAAGACATACAAAACTCAATAATATCTATGCAATATCAATCATACAACCTTGGACAATTAAGAGGAGGAGAAATTGTGGAAGTTTCATTGAAAGGAAGCTCTGCTAATGTAAAACTAATAGACGAATCAAATTTTTCGAGTTATAAGTCAGGAGGGCGTCACACATATTTTGGTGGCCATGTAACGAGATCACCATACCGAGTATCAGTTCCCCGGTCTGGCCACTGGTATGTAACTATTGACTTAGGAGGATATGCTGGAAGGGTTAGTTCTTCTGTCAAAGTTTTGCCCGGTCGATTACCTGAAGCAAGGCAACCAAGTCTAACCAGTGTGCCTTCATTAGTACAGGACAGAGAACTACCAGCAGGATATGGAGAGGAACCATTAGTCAGGAAATATGATGTTTTTATCTCTCATGCCTCTGAAGATAAAGACGAGGTCGTTAGGCCACTGGCGATCGCATTACAGGGTAAACGATTAAAAGTTTGGTATGATGAGTTTGAACTTAAAATTGGAGACAGTTTACGGCAGAAAATAGACAAAGGATTAGCTAACAGCCGGTTTGGAATTGTTGTACTTTCAAAAAATTTTATACATAAAGGCTGGACGAACTATGAGTTGGATGGAATAATTACAAAATCCGTCAGTGGACAGCAAGTCGTCCTACCAATTTGGCACAATATCACAAAACAAGAAGTAATCGATTATAGCCCTTCGTTAGCAGACAAAGTTGCGCGAAATACAGCAACTTATACAATTGAGGAAATTGCTGAAGAAATTGCCGATGTTATTCATGATAGATAATTCACAGTATCATCGGAATTCCTTTCACATTATAAAAACCGGATTTCGTAAAAATGATACAAGAGAGTAAATCAACAGATACAATTGCCATCATTGCAATTATTGTTTCAGTCCTTACGGCATTGATTGGTTTCCTTAGGGCTGTATTCTTTAACCGGCCAAGATTGACTATTGATTTAAGAAACACAATAGGGCAAAGCCAACCAAAAGGATATAGTTCAAAAACACCGATAATAGAAGAAAAAAACCATTGTGGTGAAGTGATTAAAGTATATGATGGGAATAATGCGATTTCCTTCTTTAGTTGTGAGTGGGAATTTGAGGTTACCATAACGAACAATTCCCCAAACACCGCTTATTTCACGGAAATGATATTTATCAAGGATGCCAAAAGGTTTACGAGTATTCAAAAGCTGAATAAAAACAGTCCGATACCATCAGAACAGAAAATAGTGTTGGCTGCAAAGTATAAAATGGTGGAAGAATGCCATGGAAGAGATAGAACTAATACTGGAAAATTCCCAATCGACTTAAACGATCTTGAAATACTTCTTCAATACAATAATAAATTTCGAGTCAAATTCGCTTCCATTTATCGATATTCAAGAGGAAACCCGACTAATAGGTTCATCCGGTTTAAACCAAAGAGATTCAATTTCAAATATTACTGTTAACTTCCTTGAACTTTACTTTAGGAATTCAATTGTGAACGGTTAACCTATCCCTAAACATAGAGACGCCTTATAAGAATACGCTATAAGAGTTTTAGGTTCCAGCAAAACATGTCAAACACTTGCCAACTCTCCCCAAAACACAAAACCGTTCTACTTGATTAACAGATAGATCGATTGTTCAAGTTGAGGTCGCAAACGAGATCAATTGACTTGAGAATTAATTAACAGTAAGGATCCAGAGTCCTCGCTGATCCCGGAATGGGCTGCGCTTTGAGGGTTATAACTGGTTAATGATGCAGATTCCTCCCTTCGGTCGGAATGACGGAGCCACATGACAATCATTATTAGGGGAAAGGGACACACGTCGGGGGTACAGCCGCTCGCCACTTTTCACTTCATTTCTTTTATTAAACCATGGAAGATGGCCATTCCGAGCGTAGCGAGGAATCTACAACCAATAGCGAGTTCCGGACAAATCTTACCAACCACTTGCCAACTCCCCAAAACACAAAACCGATCTACTTGACTAACAAATAGATCGGTCGAAAGGTCGAGGTCACAAGCGGATTCGAACCGCTGTAGCCGGTTTTGCAGACCGGTGCCTAACCGCTTGGCTATGTGACCAGCGTGGAGTGCAAAAGTACACATTTCTTTGAAATTTCAAACTTACCGCACCAAGCTGGGTTCTCCGTAAAAAAGTTTATCTTTAACCTGTTGCCAAACAGGGACATGAAAGATCCCCCGCTCTTTTATCGAACTGTGTTGGCTGTTTCGGCAAACCGGCAAAACCTATTAACCTAACTTCAAATATTTCAAACATGCAGAAATTTACACTTCTCCTTGCACTCGGCGGAATGCTTGCAGCTTCTGCCATCCAGGCCCAAACCCCGGCAATAAAGGGTAACGGGCAGGTTTTCTATTCTGAAACGTTCGGTTGGAGTAATCCGGCTGACCCCAGAGGCTGGAAAGCTCCTGACGGATATTCATTCGAAGACAATGACGACACGGGTTTCAACTGGCAGTGGTGGCCGAATGACAGCGTCGTCGATTCAAAGTACACCAAGGAACCCCCCATGCGGTCGACAACAGCCGCCAACGGAAACCTGCTCCTCTTCCTCTCCAGGTACAACGAATTTAATGACCCCAGAATTCAGGTGAACAGTTCAATTGTATTTCCGTCAATTGACTGTTCTGCACACTCTTCCGTGGTGGTTAGCTATGAAACCTGCTTCATGAACTACGACGACAGTCCGAATTATGATATGTGGCTGGAGGTATCCGTCGACAACTGGGTTCACTCGGCAAAGTTCGATGCCAGTTTCGGGGCAAACTGGAAACAGAGGCCCCTGCTGAACATCGCCGGAGATCCGGCCCTGTTTCAGGCTAACATTTCAGATATTGCTGCAGGTCAGCCGGATGTTCGGCTGAAACTGACCTGGAAACGGGGTACCCTCTATTTCTGGCAAGTTGATGATTTTAAGGTTTCAGAAGCCTGGGACAATGACCTCCAGATGAAATTTGCCCAGATGGAATGGAACGATCAGAATCTCAATCACATTCAAACTCCATTCTACATGATTCCTAAATCACAGCTGACCGGAAACTCCTGTACCAACTTCAAGTCATCAGCCATCAATTTCGGTGAATATGACCAGGAGTCCGCTTACTTTCAGGTCGATATCACCAAAAATAACCTGAATGTTTTCCATGCAGCAGGCGATCAAAAGGACATGTATCCGCTGATGATCGATACTACCACGATCACCACCGCTTACACCCCGATCGATTTTGGCCATTACATGATTACGTATAATTATGCGGCAAAAGATCCGGATGACACTCCCGAAAACAATTCAAAAGTCACTTACTTCAATGTCACTGACAGCGTGTATTCCCATGCAGATGACACGGACGAGGAAGCATACAACCGGGGCGCTTACAAAACCGATAATACCCCTTTACTGAATCAGGTGTTTTCAGTAAAATATCCCATCTATGCCGATTGTGAGGCTAACTCCATATCGTTTTTAATTGCCGGCGGACTGGCTGATGGCAAAGTGGATTTCCATGCCGCTCTCTATAAGTGGGATGAGGAAGCGCAACTGCCTTATGAATTGATCACCTCGGATAATCTGGATTACGATTCAACGATGATCGGAAAATGGATGACCCTGCCCCTGAACAAAGACGGGGAATCGGAATTTCTGAAAGCCGGAGAGATCGTTTTTGCCTGTTTTGAATACAATAACATGCACACCGAATATCTCATCCAACGGTATGATGGTATCAAACCCGGTTCCGATAAATCCATGACCATACTGGATCCGGTAACCTATATCAGAGAAGGCGAAACGTGGGATCCGATCGAAAGACGAAATCTCCTGATACGACTGAACATCAACGATCAAAGTAATGTCAATGATGGAGTGGATTTAAATGCCGCTTCAGCCCGGATCGGACAAAACTACCCGAACCCCTGCAAAGGCAATACGGAAATCACATATGAACTCACCTCCGGATCGCCGGTTTCGTTCATCATAACCGACTATACCGGGCGAAAAGTGATGGAAATCAACCAGGGTCAGATGCCGGCCGGAAAGCATCATTACACCCTGAACACCACCGGTTTGGGCGCAGGATTGTATTTCTACACCCTCCAGGCAGGCGGGTTTACGCAAACTAAGCAGATGGTAGTAGTAAACTAACCATTTAAAGTTGCCAACTTTTCCTTAAGTTGGCAAATCTTATAGAGATGCCGACTTAAGGAAGAGAATTGCCAACTTTTCCTTAAGTTGGCAATTCTAAATAAAGTTGGCAACTTTAAAATTTTACCCTATGAAACACCGCATCCTCCTTCCCCTTTTCAGCATCCTGGCCCTTCTGGCCTGTCTGCTGTTTACCCAATCGGCCAACGGGCCGGTTGACCCCCTGAAACTGGCATTTATCAATCCTCCGGATTCAGCCAGGCCGGGAGTTTATTGGTACTTCATGGACGGGAATATCACCCGTGAAGCCCTGACCGGGGACCTGGAATCGATGAAGGCCGCGGGTATCGGATACGTCCTCTTTCTGGAGGTAAACGTGGGGGTTCCGCGCGGAAAGGTCGATTTTCTGAGCGAGGAGTGGCAGGATCTTTACGTACATGCCGTGCGCGAAGCCGAAAGACTGGGCATCCGGATCATCCTCGGCTCCGGTCCGGGCTGGACGGGCAGCGGCGGTCCCTGGGTGAAACCCGAACAATCTATGATGGACCTGGTAACGAGCGCTACCGAAGTGGAGGGCCCATCGGCCTTCAATGCCACACTTCCGAAACCTGAGCCCATCAAACCATTTTTTGGGGAAAAGACGCTGACCAAAGAACTTAAAGAGATACGCGACGGATGGTACGAGGACGTGATGGTTCTTGCCTACCCGACCCCAACAACCAAACAGCCAATCGCCGATATCGAAGAAAAAGCCCTTTACCACCGGGCTCCATACACCTCGCAAAAGGGTGTCAAACAATTTCTTCCAGCATCAGCATCCTATCAGGAGACTCCCGGAGCAGCCGTCGATCCATCGAAAATCATCGATCTGACAAAATCGCTTCAACCCGATGGCACCCTGACGTGGAACGTGCCCGCCGGGAAATGGACCATCATGCGGTTCGGCAAGCGCAATAACGGCGCCATCACCCGCCCGGCTCCGATGCCCGGTCTCGGTTTTGAGGCCGATAAATTTGACACCGTGGCTTTCGACGATCATTACGATACCTATATCGGCAAACTCCTGAAAAAGGTCGGCCCACGCAAATCTACAACCGGCGGGGGCTGGACGATGATCCATATCGATAGCTGGGAGATGAGTTCGCAAAACTGGACCGGCGATTTCCGCGAACAGTTCAAAAAACGCAGAGGATACGACCCGATGGTCTATCTGCCAACCTATTCGGGGCAGATCGTCGGAAGTCTGGAAAGGAGCGAACGCTTTTTGTGGGATGTTCGGCAAACTGCCAACGAACTGGTGATCGAAAATCATGCTGAGCGGTTCAAAGCGCTGGGCCGCCGCGACGGATTCCGCTTATCCATCGAACCATACGACATGAATCCTACTTCTGACCTTGATCTTGGTGCGGTTGCCGATGTCCCGATGTGCGAATTCTGGTCGGAAAACCTCGGGTTCAATTCCGCATTCAGCTGTCTCGAATCTACCTCGATCGCCCACGTACAGAGCAAACCCGTTGTGGCTGCCGAAGCTTTTACCGCGGGGGGCAACGAGGCCTGGACGAAATATCCGACCAACATGAAGGACCAGAGCGACTGGGCTTTTGCCATCGGCATTAACCGCTTTGTTTATCATACTTTTGCCCACAAGCCGTATGGCGACCAGCTGAAACCAGGTGTCACCATGGGACCTTACGGCGTTCACTGGGATCGTGGTCAGAGCTGGTGGTCAATGGCCCCGGCCTATCATCAGTATGTCACCCGCTGTCAGTTCCTGCTTTCACAGGGATCTGCGGTGTCCGATATTCTGTACCTCACTCCCGAAGGCGCTCCTTATGTGTTCCGGGCGCCAAAATCGGCCATCGAAGGCACCGAATCCCTGCCCGATAAAAAAGGCTATTCATTTGATGGTTGCTCCCCGGAGATGCTGAAACTGGCTAAAGTGAATAATGAAAAGAAAATCGTCTTCCCGGGCGGAGCCACTTACAGCGTTCTGATCATGCCGGATGTGGAAACCATGACCCCCGAACTTCTGTCGAAGATCGCTGCACTGGTCAAGGCCGGCGCTGTCATCGTCGGAAATCCACCGAAGAAATCTCCGTCACTGGTAAACTATCCTGCCTGTGATATTAAAGTAAAGAAACTGGTTAATGAACTGTGGGAGAGCAAACTGATCTTGTCGGCAAAAACATCCCTGGTGACTGCACCAAACCAGGCCGGACAGGTATCCACCGAGCTGTATCAGCCTTACGATTCTACCGCAGCGCTGCTCTTCTCTTTAGGCATTTACCCCGATTTCACTGCATCAGGTTCAATCCGGTACGCGCACCGTTCTCTGGATGACCGGGAAATCTATTTTATCTCGAACCGCACATCCAAGCCGGTTGACGACATTTGTCAGTTCCGGAACGGCACCCTGCACGCTGAACTGTGGGATGCAGTGACGGGAGATATGCGCCCGCTGAAAAATCTGAATAAAACCGATAAAGGCATTTTGATCCGGATAAAGCTCGATGCTTCGGAAAGTAAATTCGTGGTGTTTTATAAAACGGCCAAAAGCAGCTCAAATCCGGATAACAAACAACAGAATTTTCCTGATCAGCAATCGGTAATGACACTCGAAGGCCCGTGGACCGTGGCTTTTGACCCTGCATGGGGTGGCCCAGAAAAGGCTGTTTTCGAAACACTGACCGACTGGACCAAACGATCCGAAGAGGGCATCCGCTACTATTCAGGCGTTGCCACCTATACCCGGACTTTCGATCTGCCGGAGTCGTACAAACTGACCAAAGGAACCAACCTGTATCTGAACCTGGGGGTTGTGAAATGCATGGCCCGCGTAAAACTGAACGGGAAAGACCTTGGCGTGGTCTGGACGGCACCCTGGCAGGTGAATGTTTCAGAAAATCTCCGGAAAAAAGGCAACCAACTCGAGATTGAAGTCGCCAATTTGTGGGCCAACCGCCTGATCGGCGACGAAGCCCTGCCCGATGACGGCATTAAGGACGATAAATGGCCCGACTGGCTACTGAACGGCACTCCGCGACCCAGCAAACGGTATACTTTCACCTCGTACCATTTCTATAAAAAGGATGATATGTTGATGGAATCGGGGCTGCTGGGGCCGGTAATAGTGACGAGTGACAAGTGACGTTACGCGTGACGCGTAACGCGTAACGAGAAAAGGAGGCCTCCGTTCACCTCTCCCGAGAGATCTCCACGCTGACTGACCGGATCTTTCCTCCCATCGGAGGATTCATCTTGGATACTTTCACTGTGGCCTTATCGAGCTGATCAAAGCTGTCGAACAGGGCATCCAGAATTCGTTTGGCAATGTTTTCGAGCAGATAGCTGCTGGTTTTCATTTCCAGCTTGACCAGATCATAAGCCGTCTGATAGTTCAGCGCATCCTCGATGCGATCGCTGTTGGCAGCCTTTTTCATATCGGTTTCCATCGTGAGATCCACTAAAAAACGGTTCCCGACAATCCGCTCCTCTTCGAAACACCCGTGAAACGAGTAAAACTCCATCTGTTCAATCCTGATCTGGCCCATGAGTCTTTGATTTGATGGGCGAAGGTAGTGACCGTACGGCACTTTGACAAACTTTCGCGTGACGCGTGACGCGTGACGCGTGACGCGAAATCACTATCTTCGTATCCAAATTTATTAAGTTTTGTCTGCCATGACTGACGAGAAAGAGGAATTGAAAACCGATGAACCGAAATCGCTGAATTTCATCGAACAGATCGTTGAAGAGGATATGAAATCCGGGAAACACGGGTCCCGCGTACATACCCGGTTTCCGCCCGAACCCAATGGATATTTGCATATCGGGCACGCCAAGGCGTTCTGCCTGGATTTCGGAATCGCTCAGAAATACGGCGGACAGTGCAACCTGCGTTTCGACGACACCAACCCGATCACCGAGGATACCTCTTACGTTGATGCTATTAAAAAGGATATCCGGTGGATGGGCTTCGATTGGGAAGACCGCGAATATTATGCATCAGACTATTTCGACACACTTTATGAATATGCCATCCAGCTGATCAAAAAAGGCAAGGCTTATGTATGCGAACTTTCGGCCGAAGAGGTGAATGCCACACGCGGAACCGATTTTGAACCCGATAAACCCAGCCCGTACCGCGACCGGTCGATCGGGGAGAACCTCGACCTTTTCCAGCGGATGAAGAACGGTGAGTTCCCGAACGATTCAAAGACGCTCAGGGCCAGGATCGATCTGGCCTCCACAAATATGCACATGCGCGACCCGATCCTGTATCGGATCCGTCATGCTCACCACCACCGCACGGGCGATAAATGGTGCATCTATCCGATGTACGACTGGGCACATGGACAGAGCGACTCTACCGAGGGAATCACTCATTCACTGTGCACGCTGGAGTTCGTCCCCCATCGGCCTTTGTATGAATGGTTTATCAATGAACTGGGCATCTTCCCGAGCCGACAGATCGAGTTTGCC